>Ga0070659_100000003_pt1 | contig 309142 bp, 301 predicted proteins | sample KBSC23metaG_FD_64666 | JGI IMG/M metagenome (GOLD analysis project Ga0070659, IMG submission 64666) | Corn rhizosphere microbial communities from Kellogg Biological Station, Michigan, USA - KBS C2-3 metaG | ecosystem: Host-associated > Plants > Roots > Rhizosphere > Soil ... | reverse complement strand
CACACCGGCCGCCACCTCGGCAACTTCCCGCAGGCGTTCACCCACCTCGCGCTCATCAACGCGGTGATGCACATCATCCGCGCGGACGAGGCGCTGGTGGAGGATCCGCGCTGAGCGCACGCGGCCTCTCCGGTCTTACTCCACAGAGTGAATAGACCGAAAAGGAACATTCCCGCTTCGGTCTAGCCGCGCGCGCGTTGCGCCGGCACGATGTCTGCGATGCCGCTCAGGAACTCTCACCACCGCGTTCGACCCCCGACCCAGGCTGGTGCGATGGGCGGCATCACATCGGAGCACACGGCCACTCGAGCGACGGTCCGACATGCCGACCGGGCCCCCGACCGTCGCGGCCCGCGCGACCCGGCTCATACGCAGCCACCCACGACCGGGCGCCGGATCGCACGCCCGGTCATCGAGGTGGTGATCCCGAGCTAGGTCGACGCGCCATGGCGGGCTCTCCCGGTCCCGGATCGCGCCTGGGGACACGACCGGGAACCGGGGGCCCGCCGCTCGCGTCGCGGCGCCGATCAGCCGCCGACGTAGTCGGCGAGGTGCTGCCCGGTGAGGGTGGAGCGCGCGGCGACGAGGTCAGCGGGCGGGCCCTGGAACACGATCCGGCCGCCGTCGTGGCCGGCGCCCGGGCCGAGGTCGACGATCCAGTCGGCGTGGGCCATCACCGCCTGGTGATGCTCGACGACGATCACCGACGTGCCGGCGTCGACGAGCCGGTCGAGCAGCGCGAGCAGCTGCTCGACGTCGGCGAGGTGCAGGCCGGAGGTCGGCTCGTCGAGGATGAAGACGTCGGCGCTCTGTCCGATGTGGGTGGCCAGCTTGAGGCGCTGGCGCTCGCCGCCGGAGAGCGTCGTGAGCGGCTGGCCGAGGGTGAGGTAGCCGAGGCCGACGTCGGCGAGCCGCTCGAGGACCTTGTGCGCGGCCGGCGTCTGCGCTTCGCCGCCATCCTCGCCGAAGAACGCCGCGGCCTCCGTCACCGACATCGCGAGCACCTCGCTGATGTCCCTGCCGCCGAGCGTGTACTCGAGCACCTCGGCCTGGAAGCGCCTCCCCTCGCACTCCTCGCAGACGGTCGCGACGCCGGCCATCATCGCCAGGTCGGTGTAGATGACGCCCGCGCCGTTGCAGGTCGGGCAGGCGCCCTCGGAGTTCGGGCTGAACAGCGCCGGCCTGACGCCGTTGGCCTTCGCGAACGCCTTGCGGATCGGGTCGAGCAGGCCGCTGTACGTCGCCGGGTTGCTGCGCCGCGAGCCCTTGATCGGCGTCTGGTCGACCGTGACGACGCCGTCGCGGCCGGCGACCGAGCCTTGGATCAGCGAGCTCTTCCCCGACCCGGCCACGCCGGTGAGGACCACCAGCACGCCGAGCGGGATGTCGACGTCGACGTCCTGCAGGTTGTGCGTGTCGGCGCCGCGCACCTCCAGCACGCCCGACGGTCTCCGCACGGACGGCTTCAGCGCGGCGCGGTCGTCGAGGTGGCGCCCGGTGAGCGTGCCGCCGGCGCGCAGCTGCTCGACGGTGCCCGCGAACACGACCTCGCCGCCGCCGGCGCCGGCGCCGGGCCCCAGGTCGACGACGTGGTCGGCGATCGCGATCGCCTCCGGCTTGTGCTCCACCACGAGGACGGTGTTGCCCTTGTCGCGCAGTGCCAGCAACAGCTCGTTCATGCGCTCGACGTCGTGCGGGTGCAGGCCGATCGTCGGCTCGTCGAAGACGTACGTCACGTCGGTCAGGGAGGACCCGAGGTGACGGATCATCTTCGTGCGCTGCGCCTCGCCGCCCGAGAGCGTCCCGGCCGGACGGTCGAGCGAGAGGTAGCCGAGGCCGATCTCGACGAACGCGTCGAGCGTGCTTGCGAGCGACGCCAGCAGCGGCGCGACCGACGGCTCCTTCAGCTTCCGGACCCACTCGGCGAGGTCGCGGATCTCCATCGCGCAGGCGTCGGCGATGTTGATCCCGGCGATCTTCGAGGAGCGCGCCTGCGCGCTGAGGCGGGTGCCGTCGCAGTCCGGGCAGACCGTGAAGGTGACGGCCCGCTCCACGAACGCGCGGACGTGCGGCTGCAGCGCGTCGACCTCCTTGGCGAGGAACTTCTTCTGGATCGTCGGGATCAGGCCCTCGTAGGTGAGATTGATCCCCTCGACCTTGATTCTCGTCGGCTCCTTGTAGAGCAGGTCGTGCAGCTCGCGCTTGGTGAACTTCGCGATCGGCTTGTCGGGATCGAAGAAGCCGCAGCCGCGGAAGATGCGGCCGTACCAGCCGTCCATGCTGTAGCCGGGGATCGTGAGCGCGCCCTCGTCGAGCGACTTGGCGTCGTCGTACAGCGCGCTCAGGTCGAAGTCGGTCACGGCGCCGCGGCCCTCGCAGCGCGGGCACATGCCGCCCAGGCGGGTGAACGTCGCCTTCCTGGTCTGCGTCCTGGCGCCGCGCTGGACGGTGATCCCGCCGCTCGCTCTGACCGACGGGACGTTGAACGAGAACGCGCCCGGCGGTCCGATGTGCGGCTGCCCGAGCCGGCTGAAGAGGATCCGCAGCATCGCGTTGGCGTCAGTGGCTGTGCCGACCGTCGAGCGCGCATCCCCGCCCATCCGCTCCTGGTCGACGACGATCGCGGTCGTCAGTCCCTCGAGCACGTCGACGTCGGGCCGCGCCAGCGTCGGCATGAAGCCCTGCACGAACGCGCTGTAGGTCTCGTTGATCAGCCGCTGCGACTCGGCCGCGATCGTGCCGAACACGAGCGAGCTCTTGCCCGAGCCGGAGACGCCGGTGAACACCGTCAGCCGCCGCTTCGGCAGCTCGACGCTGACACCTTTGAGGTTGTTCACGCGCGCGCCGTGCACGCGGATCAGGTCATGGCTGTCGGCCTCCATGGCGGTCATGGTAGGTCCCGGTTGCAAACCCCAGGCAAGCGGATCAATATGGCTCCGCTTTACAAATCTTCATCAATCAGGGGACCGGGGCTGCCTCCATGCACGTGGAGCAGGACGTCGACAGCACGCTCGGGCTCGTCGCGGACGCTGTCCGTGAGCGGCGCTGCATCCTGTTCCTCGGGGCGGGCGTCCACGCGCCGCCGGCCGAGGACTCGCCGTTCGACTATCCGCCGGAGCAGCGTCCGCCGCTCGGCAGCGCGCTGAGCGAGCAGCTGGCGCACGCGAGCGGGCTGGCCGAGCAGTTCCCGGGCGAGGACCCGCGCAACCTCCAGCGGGTCGCGCTCTTCTACGAGATCGCGCGCTCGCGGCGCCAGCTCGTGGAGGCGGTCGCGCGCGCGGTGCACGAGGGCAAGCGGCCCTCGCCGCTGCTCGGCGCGCTCGCCGAGCTCGACTTCCCGATCGTCATCTCGACCAACTACGACCACCTGTTCGAGCGCGCGCTCGCGACCGCCGGCAAGGACCCGCGGGTGAGCGTCTACACGCCCGAGCTGGAGGCGACGACCGACTTCCGCGACCCCACCGCGGAGAGCCCGATCGTCTTCAAGATCCACGGCGACGTTGCACGGCCGGAGACGCTCGTCGTGACCGACGAGGACTACATCCAGTTCGTCCTGCGGATGAGCAGCAAGGACCCGTACGACCCGGTCCCGCTCACGCTCAAGTACTACCTGACCGGTTGGACCACGCTGTTCGTCGGCTACAGCCTGCTCGACTACAACCTGCGGCTGCTGTTCAAGACGCTGCGCTGGAAGATCGACGCCGCCAACGTCCCCGACATGTACTCGGTCGACCTGCGGCCCGACCCGCTGATCTTCGACGTGTGGGACAGTCAGCGGCGCTACGTGAAGTTCATCGCGCAGGACGCGTGGGCGTTCGTGCCGCGGCTCTACGAGCGCGTGCTCGGCCGGGAGCTGGCGCCATAGCCGTCGCGCCCGCAGCCGCCGTCGCGGTGCCGTCGGTCCCCTATCGCGGGATCCGCCCGTTCCGCTACGAGGACCACCCGATCTTCTTCGCGCGCGAGCGCGAGGCGGAGCGGCTCGCGAGCCTGGTCTCGGTCTACCGCGGCACGATGCTCTACGGCGAGACGGGTGCCGGCAAGTCCTCGCTGATCAACGCCGGGCTGCTGCCGCGCGCGCTCGAGCTGGGCTTTCACCCGGAGCGCGTGCGCGTGCAGCCGCGCGCGGGTGAGGCGTTCGTCGTCGAGCCGCTCGGCGGCGACGACGCCGGCCGCACGGTGCTCTCCACCGCCGAGCTCGAGCAGCGCGTGGAGGCGGCGTGCGCGCTGCAGCGCCCGCTGCTCGTCTTTGACCAGTTCGAGGAGCTGGTCACGCTGTTCGAGGGCGGCCCCGAGGCCGGCGCGCTGCGCGAGCAGATCGTCGAGCTGCTGGTGCGGCTGCTGCGCTCGCCGCTGCCGGTGAAGCTGCTGTTCGTCTTCCGCGAGGACTACCTCGGCAAGGTCAAGGAGCTGCTGCGGGCGTGCCCGGAGCTGGTGGACCAGGCGCTCCAGCTCGCGCCGCTCGCGGTCGAGACGCTGCCGACGATCGTCCGCGGCCCGTTCGAGCGCTACCCGGGCCACTTCGCGCGCGAGCTCGATCCGGCGCTGGCGGCGCGGCTGGAGGCGGCGCTCGCCGTGCGCTTCGGCAGCGGCGAGCTGAGCCTGTCGGAGGTGCAGACCGTGTGCCTGCGGCTGTGGCAGGCGGACGACCCGCACCGCCTGCTCGCCGAGCGCGGGGTGCAGGGATTGTTGGAGGACTACCTCGGCGAGGCGCTCGACGCGTTCCCGCCGCAGACGCGCTTCGCCGCGGTCGCGCTGCTGGCGCAGATGGTGACGGCGGCCGGCACGCGCAACGTGATCGCGGCCGAGGACCTCGTCCAGCGCGTGCGCGAGGAGGACCCGTCGTTCGCGCCCGAGCTGCTGCTGCACGCGCTCGACCGACTCGACCGCGAGTCGCGCCTGGTGCGCCACGAGCGCCGCCGCGATCTCGACCTGTACGAGATCACGAGCGAGTTCCTCGTGCCGTGGATCAGCGAGCGTCGCGCGGAGGCGCAACGGCTGCGCGAGCGCCGGCGCGACCGGCGGCGGCTGCTCGCGCTCGGCGCCGTCGCGGCGGTCCTGATCGCCGTCGTCGCCGTGGTCGTGTGGTTCGCGGTCTCAGCTGCGCATGAGCGCGACAGGGCGAAGCGCGCGGCGCGCACGGCGACGGCGCTCGCACTTGCGGTCGCGTCCGGCGACGCGTCGACCGATCGACTCGACCTCTCGCTGCTGCTCGCGCTCGGCGCGTTCGAGACGGACCGCGGACTCGTCGCGCGCGACGCGCTCGTGACGGCGCTCGCGCGCCTGCGCGCCAGTGGGCTCGCGGGGCTCATGCGCGGTCACGAGGGCATCGTCCACGCGGTCGCGGTGAGTCCCTCCGGCGGGGTCATCGCCTCCGGCGGCGATGACGGGACGGTGCGCCTGTGGAGCGCTCGCACGCATCGCCAGCTCGGCGCGCCGTTGCTGCCGCGCGGTCGCCCCATCGAGGACGTCGCGTTCGCCGACGGCGGGGCGACGCTCGTCGCGGGCGGCGATGACGGGACCGTGCGCTCGTGGGACGTCGCGTCGCATCGGCGGGTCGGCGAGCCGCTGCGGGTGTCGCCCAGCGGCGTGGCGGCGCTGGCCGTCCACGGCAGGCTGCTCGCCACCGCGACGTGGGACGCGAAGGCGCGCCTCTGGGACCGCTCGACGGGACGGCGGCGCGGCCCGGTCCTGAGCCTGTCCAGCCCGCCCAACGCGCTTGCGCTCAGCCGCGACGGCCGCCTGCTCGCGGTCGGCGGCGAAGACGGCATCGTCGGCCTGTGGCGGCTCGCAACACACCCCGGACGGGGCGCGGGCGCCCCCACGCAGCTCGCCGCGCGCGCGGTCCCGCTCGCGCAGCCGCCCTACGGGCTGGAAGTCCGCGCGGTCGCGTTCGGCGCGGATGGTCTGCTCGCCGCGGCGTCCGACCCCGGCATTGTCCGTTTCTGGGACGGCCGCAGTGGCGCGGCCCGCGGCGGCCAGGTGCGCGCCGAGCACCACGCGGGCGTCAGCTCGATCGCGTTCACGCACGACGGGCGTACGCTCGCGGTCGCCAGCTGGGACGGACGGGTCAGACTGTGGAACGGCACCACCCGCAGACCGCTGGCCGCCTCGTTCACGGCCGCGACAGATCCCGTCCACGACCTCGCGTTCGCGCCCGGCGATCACACGCTCGCGATGGCCGACGGGGACGGAACCGTCGGCGTGTGGCCGATCGGCCGGCCGCGCTTTCCGCAGACGCTCGCGGGGGATCGCGGCCCCGTCGCGGACGTCGCCTACAGTCCCGACGGCGCGCTGCTCGCATCCACGGCCGCGGACGGAGGGGTCCGCCTGTGGAGCGCCGCCGACGGCAGGCAGGTCGGTGCGCTCGGTGGGGCACAGCTCATGACGAGCGTCGATTTCAGCTCCGACGGACGCCTGCTGGCCGCCGGGACGTGGAAGTGGGCGCGGCTGTGGGACGTCGCGAGACGGCGGCTCGTCGCGAGCCTGCCTGTCGGCCGCGACGCCGACGCGCTGGTTGCGTTCAGCCGCGACGGGTCGACGCTGGCCGTCGGGGACGACAGCGGCACCGCGCGCGTCTGGGACGTCGCGTCGCGCAGACTGCGCGGGGCGCCGCTGCACGAGCGAAGCGACGGCATCAGCGCGCTCGCGCTCGCGCCGGACGGCTCGCGGCTCGCGGCCGGCATCTACGGCGGCCCCGTGCGCGTGTGGGACCTCGGCTCCAGACCGCGGCTGCGGCGCATGCGCGGCGGACACGACAACACCGTCACGGGGGTCGACTTCTCGCCCGACGGGGCGCAACTCGCGTCCGCCGGCACGGACCAGACCGTGCGCCTGTGGCGGCTCGCCGACGGCGCGCAGGTCGCGCTGCTGCGCGGTCACGACAACTCGGTCGGCGACGTGAAGTTCAGTCCGGGCGGCCAGCTGCTGGCGTCGGTCGGCGAGGACGGCGCCGCCCGCCTGTGGACGCTCCGCGGGCGCAGACCGCTGGGGGCGCCGCTGTGGACGCCCGGAGGCACGCTGACGAGCGTCGCCTTCAGCCCGGACGGGACGTCGCTCGCCGCGGCCGGCTCCGACGGAGCGATCCGCATCTGGCGCGGCGTGCTGTGGCACGACTTCGACCGCCTGCGCGACGAGCTGTGCGGCGTGCTCGGCGGCGGCCTCAGCGCCCACGAGTGGCGGCAGTCGGTGCCCGCCGTGCCCTACGTGCGGACCTGCCCGGAGTAGCGCGATGGACGCGGCCTGGATCGGTTTCGCGGGCGGGGTCACGGCGACGCTGGTGAGCGCCGCGGTGGCGTTGCGCCAGCAGCGCATGAGCAGGCGGCTCGCGCAGTTGCAGCTCGATCTCGACACCGAGCTGCACCGCCGCACCGCCGCGATCGACCGCGACATGCGGGCCGCGGAGCTTCTCACGCGCTATCGCGAGCCGCTCGCGTCCGCCGCCTTCGACCTGCAGAGCCGGCTCTACAACATCCTGCGGCTCGGCTTCTTCGAGCGCTTCGGCGGCGATCATCCGCGCAGCGAGGAGGCGATGCGCACCACGCTGTTCCGGATCGCGCAGTACTTCGGGTGGAGCGAGATCCTTCGCCGCGACATCCAGTTCCTGAGCTTCCCGGACGGCGACGCGACGCGGCGTGTGACGGCGCTGCAGCTGCAGATCTCGCGAGGCTTCCTCACCGACGGCCACGGGCAGGCGATGATGATCTGGGCCGACGAGCAGCGTGCGCTCGGCGAGCGGATGATCGTGGAGCGGGACGGCAAGGTGCTCTGCATGGGCTACGCGACGTTCGGCGACCATTGCGAGACGGCGTTCGCGCCGTGGCTCGAGCGCGTGCGCGCGGAGGTGCTGGAGCCGGCTGCGGTCGAGCGGCTGAACAGGCTGCAGCACCTGCTGTGCGACCTCGTCGAGCTGCTCGACCCGGAGGGCGTCCGCTACGCGGCGGACGACCTGCAGCGGGCGTGATGCGGCTGAGCTGGAGCGATGGCATGGCGATGGCGAGAGTCGCCGGGCGCCTGGTCTGCAGCGTCTAGCTCGGGCCGCTCGCCCGAGCGACCCGGGTCACGCCGCGGCGCCGGGCCCAGGCAGCAGCTCGACGTCGTCCGCGTGCATCGGCTCGCCGCAGCGGGCGCAATGCAGCTCGACGTGGCTAGTCTCGCCGCACGCGCGATGGCGATAGAGCACGGGCGGGCCGTCGGCGCCGGCGAGCCAGCGGTCGCCCCAGCCGACCATCACCATGAGCACGTCGACGAGCTCGGTGCCCTTCGCGGTCAGGTGGTACTCGAATCGCGGACGGCGATCGTAGGGACGGCGCTCGAGCACGCCCTGGTCGACGAGGTGGTTGAGGCGTTCGGTCAGGACCTTGCGGGAGATGCCGAGATCGGCCTGGATCGCGTCGAAGCGGTGGATCCCCGCCCAGACGTCGCGCAGGATCAGCGGGGACCATGGCTCTCCGACCACGTCGAGCGTGCGTGCGATCGAGCAGGCCATTTCGCGAAAGCTCGTGCGTTGCATGGCGGCAGCGTAGCAGCTTGAGTTCCCTGAAGAGACTCTGTGCTGTATGGTGAGGTCTCCTGAAGGAACTCAAAAGGGGGACTGACGATGAGTAAGGTGATCAGCGCGCTGTCGGTGTCGGTCGACGGATACATCACCGGGCGCGACCCCGGCTCCGGTCGGGGGCTCGGCGACGGCGGCGCGCTCTTCGACTGGTACTTCGACGGCCCCGTCCCAGCCAGGTGTTCGACGGCTTCCGCCTCTCGGAGCCCAGCGCTCGGTTCTTCGACGCCGCAGCCGGTCGCGTCGGCGCAACCATCGCCGGCCGTACCACCTACGAGGACTCCGGCCGCTTCGGCGACGACGGGGCCCCCACCCGACGGCGCCGCTGTTCGTCCTCAGCCATCGACCGGCGCCGCAGATGGGCGGCCGCCAGCGGCTGATCACCACCGGGCTGGCGGACGCCGTCGCGGCCGCTCGAGCCGCAGCCGACGGCAAGGACGTCGCCCTCATGGGTGGTGTCGTGGTGACCGAGGCTCTGACGGCGGGGCTGGTCGACGAGCTGATCCTGCACCAGGTGCCGGTCCTGTTGGGCTCCGGCCGTCCGTACTTTCACAGCTTGCCCGAGCACATCCAGCTGCAGCTGGTCACGGCTGCCGAGCTCGAGCTCGGTGTCCTGTGCGCGAACGACACCGACACCCGTGCGCGCCGACTCGCAACGCTCGCGCAGGTCCGCGCGACCTATCCGCTCCTGCCGCTCGACGCCGAGACCGCGAGCTGCTTCGCCCGTATCGCCGCCGGCGAGCTGGAGGCCGGCCGCCGCATCCGTCGCCACGACGCCTGGATCGCCGCGACCGCGCTTCGCCATGGTGTCGCGGTTGCGACCCAGGACGCAGACGTCCCAACATTCGCGGCAGTGACTGTCCTCCGCGTCTGAGGCGGCACCCTGCCGTCGCCTCGTACCCGGGCATCCCGAAGACTGTTGAGGCGATGAGTCGGATTCCTACGGGCGACGCCGGTCGAGAGCCCGAGGCGGTTCGCGGGCGCCTCAGCCGTTCGGGAACGTGAGGCTCACGCCGGCGGCCGGCTCGCCGGTCGGCCAGCGGCTCGTGATCACCTTGCCGCGGGTGTAGAAGCGGAAGCCCTCGGGCCCGTAGACGTGCGTATCGCCGAACAGCGAGTCGCCCCACCCGCCGAAGCTGTACCAGCCGACGGGGACCGGGATCGGCACGTTGATCCCGACCATGCCGGCCTCGACCTCCCGCTGGAAGCGTCGCGCGGCGCCGCCGCTGCGGGTGAAGATCGCCGCCCCGTTGCCGTACGGGTTCTCGTTGATCAGGGTGAGCGCCTCGTCCAGCGTCTCGACGCGCACGATCCCCAGCAGCGGGCCGAAGACCTCCTCGTCGTAGATGTCCATCCCGGGTCTGACGCGGTCGAAGATCGTCGGTCCCGCGAAGAAGCCCTGCTCATGGCCGGGCACCGCGACCCCGCGTCCGTCGGCGACCAGCTCCGCCCCGGCGGTCACGCCGCGCTCGACGTACTCGACGACGCGGTCGCGCGCCGGGCCGCTGACCAGCGGTCCCATCTCCGAGCCGTCCTGCGACGCCGGGCCGGTGACGAGCCGCTGCGCCCGGGCCGCCACCTCGCGCACCAGCTCGTCCGCGACCGGCCCGACGGCGACCGCGACCGACACCGCCATGCAGCGCTGGCCGGTCGAGCCGAACGCCGCCGAGACGACCGCGTCGGCCGCCTGGCCGAGGTCGGCGTCGGGCAGCACGACCATGTGGTTCTTCGCGCCGCCGAGCGCCTGCACGCGCTTGCCGCTCGCAGCGGCGCGCTCGTAGACGTAGCGCGCGATCGCCGTCGAGCCGACGAAGCTGACGGCGGCGACGTCGGGGTGGTCGAGCAGCGCGTCGACTGCGACCTTGTCTCCCTGCACGACGTTGAAGACGCCGTCGGGCACGCCCGCGTCGCGCAGGATCTCGGCCAGCAGCAGTGAGGCGGAGGGGTCGCGCTCGGAGGGCTTGAGCACGAACGTGTTCCCGCACGCGAGCGCGACCGGGAACATCCACAGCGGCACCATCGCCGGGAAGTTGAACGGCGTGATGCCGGCGCAGACGCCGAGCGGCTGGCGCAGCGAGAAGGTGTCGACGCCGCCGGCGACCTGCTCGCTGTGCTCGCCCTTCAGCAGCTGCGGCGCCGCGCACGCCAGCTCGACGATCTCCAGCCCGCGCTGGATCTCGCCGGCCGCGTCGTCGACGACCTTGCCGTGCTCGGCCGCGATCGCCTGCGCCAGCTCGCCGGCGCGCTCGAGCAGTCCCGCGCGCATGCGGTGCATGATCGGCATGCGGCGCGAGAGCGGCGTGTCGCGCCACGCGGGGAAGGCGCGCTTGGCCGCCTGGACGGCCTGGTCGACCGTGCCCGCGTCGGCCAGCGCCACCTGCGCGGCCGGCTCACCGTGCGCCGGATCGAACACGTCGCCGGTGCGCGCGTCCGACGGGGCGACGAGCGCGCCGTCGATCCAGTGGCCGATGCTGCGCAGCCGGACCTGGGCGTCGTTTTCGGTGGAGGTTGAGCGTGCGGGCGTCTGCTGGGTCATGGCCTCGGACGGGGTCGGGGACGAGCGCAGGAGAATGAACAAGACGTCTTGTATTGTTGCAGGCATGTCGAGGGGGACGCAGGCCGTGCACGGTCACGTGGCCGCCGGCTTCGAGCCGGTCGCCGAGGCGTTCGCGCGCAACCTTGCCGAGCGCGGCGAGCTGGGCGCGGCGTTCGCCGCCGTGCTCGACGGCGAACCGGTCGTCGACCTGTGGGGCGGCAGCGCCGACCGTGCGAGGGCGGTGCCGTGGGAGCGCGACACGCCGATCCTGCTGTTCTCCGGCGCGAAGGGCCTCGTGGCGCTCTGCCTGCTCATGCTCGTCGAGCGCGGCGCGCTGGAGCTCGACGCGCCGGTCGCGCGCTGGTGGCCGGAGTTCGCCGCCGCCGGCAAGGGCGCGGTCACGGTGCGCGAAGCGGCGACGCACCGCGCGCGGCTGCCCGGCATCCGCGTGCCCGTGAGCGAGCAGGAGGTGGTCGACCCGGTCCGCATGGCGGCGCTGCTCGCCGACCAGCCCGCGGAGGCGGATCCGCGCGCCGCGTTCGCCTACCACAACCTCGCGTTCGGCTGGATCCTCGGCGAGCTGATCCGCCGCGCCGACGGGCGCTCCGTGCGCGACTTCTTCGCCGAGGAGGTCGCCGGCCAGCTCGGGCTCGAGCTCGGCTTCGGCGCCGACGCGGAGCGCGAGCCCGCGGTCGCGCAGCTCGAGTACGCGCCCGGCTGGGGCGCCGCGTTCGGGGCGGGGCCGGACGACGATCCGCTGCGCACCGCGATCTACGGCAACCCGCCGCTGCTCGCGGCCGGCGAGGTGCGCTGGAACCGCCCGGCGCTGCGGCGCGCGCTGATCCCGGCGGCGAACGCGATCGGCACGCCGCGGTCGATGGCACGCCTCTACGGCTGCCTCGCGCGCGGCGGCGAGCTCGACGGCGTGCGGCTGCTCTCGCCCGAGACGCTGGCGCTCGGCCGCGCCGAGCAGGTGCGCGGCACCGACGCGTTCCTCGGCGCGCCGTTCGTCTTCGGCGTCGGCTTTCAGCTGCAGAACGACCTCCGCTGGCTCGGCCCGCCGGCCGACGCGTTCGGTCACCCCGGCGCCGGCGGCTCCGTCCACGCGGCATGGCCGAGCGCCCGCGTCGGCGTCTCCTATGCGACGACGCAGCTGCGCGACGACGCGCCGCTCGACGCGCGTCCGTCCTCGCTGCTGGCGGCGCTCGACGCGGCGATCGCCGCGCGCGCCTAGACGGCCGCGGCGATCGCGCGTCCGGCGGCCTCCATCGCGGCCGCGTCGGTCGCCTCGCGCACGGATGCGACGCCGAGCGCGGCGATGCCCTCGGCGCCGAGCGCGCAGCTGCCGGCGACGAGGTGCAGCGGCTTGCCGGCGCGGCGACAGCGCGCGGCGACCTCGCCGACGAGCTTGCCCTCCAGCGTCTGCGCGTCGACGCGCCCCTCCCCGCTGACGACCGCGTCGGCGCGCGCGAGCCGCTCGTCGAAGCGCAGCGCGTCGAGCACCCACGCGGCGCCCGGCACGAGTCGCGCGCCGCACGCCGCCCACAGCCCGCCGGAGAGCCCGCCGGCCGCGCCGCTCATCGGCACCCCGCGCGGGTCGCGCGGCAGCGTCGCCGCCTGCGCGTGCAGCCGCGCGGTCAGCCGCTGGACGGCCGCCGCGTCGGCGCCCTTCTGCGGGCCGTAGACGATTGCCGCGCGTTCGAAGGGCGTCGTCACGTCGCACAGCACGAGCAGCTCGGCGTCGCGCGGGCCGCCGGCCGCGCGGATCGCCTCGATCGCGCCGGCGCCGCCGTCGCTGGTCGCGCTGCCGCCGACCGTCACGATCACGCGCCGCGCACCGCCGTCGATCGCCGCGGCGACCAGCTCGCCGGTCCCGCGCGTTGAGGCGGCCTCCGCGTCACGCTCGGCAGCGGCCACGAGTCCGAGGCCGGAGGAGGCGGCGGCCTCGACGATCGCCGTCGCGCCGTCGTCCACCCACCCGATCGCCGCCTGCAGCGGCCGGTCGAGGGGGTCGTGCGCGGACGCGGTCGTCGTCGTGCCGCCGAGCGCGCTGACGAGCACATCCAGCGTCCCCTCTCCGCCGTCGGCGACGGGGCAGATGTCGCTGTCCGCGCCCGCGCCGCGACCGATCGCCTCCGCGACCTCGCGGGCCGAGTAGGTGCCTTTGAAGGAGTCCAGGGCAATCAAGCAATACACGACGTCGCGTATTATTTCGCACGGCAGCGCAATTCGAACGATACGGGCGGTGGCTATGAGGGCGGCGGTGGTGCGCGAGCGGTCTGGGCCGTTCGCGATCGAGCAGGTGCGGGACCCGGAGCCGCGCGCCGGCGAGATCCTCGTGCGGGTGGCGGCCTGCGGGGTCTGTCACACCGATCTCCACATCCACGACGGCTCGGTCCCGTTTCCGCTGCCGTGCGTGCTCGGCCACGAGATCTCCGGCACGGCCGTCGCGCTCGGCGACGGCGTCGAGGGGCTGGCCGTCGGAGACCGCGTCGCCGGCGCCTTCATCATGCCCTGCGGCAGCTGCGCGATGTGCCGCGCCGGTCGCGAGGAGCTGTGCGAGCCGTTCTTCGCGCACAACCGCCTCAACGGCACGCTCTACGACGGCGAGACGCGGCTGTTCGACGCCGGCGGCGCGCCGCTGGCGATGTACTCGATGGGCGGCCTGAGCGAGCTGGCGGTGATGCCGGCGCTGGGCGCCGCGCGCATCCCCGACGCGCTCCCATTGACCGACTCCGCGATCTTCGGCTGCGCCCTGCTGACGGCCTACGGCGCGGCGCACCACGTCGGCCGGCTGCAGGCGGGCGAGACGGTCGCCGTGCTCGGCGCCGGCGGCGTCGGCTCGAATCTCGTGCAGGTCGCGCGCGCCCTCGGCGCCGAGCGCGTGATCGCCGTCGACCTTTCGGCGCAGAAGCTGGCGACCGCCACCGCGCTCGGCGCGAGCGACGTCGTCGACGCGAGCGCCGGCGACGCGGTGGAGGCCGTGCGCGAGCTGACCGCCGGCCGCGGCGCCGACGTCGTCTTCGAGGCGATCGGCCATCCGTCGACGTTCCGCCAGGCGACCGAGATGGCGGCCGACGGCGGGCGCGCGGTGATGGTCGGGATCGCGCCCGTCGGCGCTACGGCGGAGGTCGAGATCACGCGGCTCGTGCGCCGCAAGCTGCAGGTGCTCGGCTCGTTCGGCGGTCGCCCGCGCTCCGACCTCGCGGCGCTGATGGCGATGGCGGTCGACGGACGGCTGCGGCTCGACGGCGCGATCAGCCGCCGCTTCCCGCTCGAACGCGCCGGCGAGGCGTACGAGCTGCTCGCCCGCGGCGAGATCGCCGGCCGCGCGATCGTCGAGCTGGCCTGAGCGGCGGGCGGCGCGGACGCCGCCCGCTCGGACGACGCTCAGGCGGCGGCGGTCGCCGCCAGCGCGTCGGCGGTCTCGCGCAGCGCGGTGTCGATCGGCGTCGCGTCGAAGCCGAACGCCTCGCGCGTGCGCGTCGCGTCGAGCGTCAGGGGACGCGAGACGAGGTAACCCAGCTCGGGCAGCTCGCGCATGATCTCGTCCGCGTTCGCCGCCCCGTGCAGCTCGATCGCGGACAGCTCGCGCAACCGCGGCTCCGGCGCGCCCGCGACCGCCGCGAAGCGGCCCGCCAGCTCGCGCGCGGACAGCTCGGTCGAGGGGACGTGCCAGCCGCGGCCCCAGCTCGCCTCGTCTTGGGCGACGGCGATCAGCGTGCGCGCGACGTCACCGGTGTAGGTCCAGCTGTGCACGGCGTCGAGGTCGCCGAACACGACCGCCTCCTCGCCGGCCAGCAGCGCCGGCGCGACGAACAGCGTGAACCCGGAGCCCGCTCCCGCCCCGATGTAGTCGCTTGCGCGCACCTCGGCGGCCTTCACGCGCCCGGCCTCGTGCGCGGCGAGCGCGGCGCGCCACATGTCGGCGCGCACGTGACCCTTGATGGTCGTGGGCGCCATCGGCAGGTCGTCGGTGAAGGGACCGTCGACGGGGCCGTAGCCGTAGACGTTGCCGAGCAGCACGTAGTTCGCGCCGCTCTGCTCGGCCGCGCTCAGCAGCGCGTCGTTGAGCGGCGGGAAGTCCTCGGGCCAGCGGTTGTAGAGCGGCATCAGGCAGTTGAAGATCGTCTTCGCGCCCGCCGCGATCTCGGCGATGCGGGCGACGTCGAGCGCGTCCGCCGCGACGCGCTCGACGTTCGCGTGCTCGGGACCGCCGCCTCTGCGCGAGACGATGCGGACCTGCTCGCCGGCGTCGGCGAGTTGGCGGGCGGTGGCGGTGCCAGTGGCTCCGGCTCCGATGACGACATGAACGGCCATGGTGTCTCCTCGTGTGGTGGCTCTACGAAGCGGTCGGGGATGTGCCGAACGCGCCCGCCTCGCGAAGGCGGCGCAGCTCGTCGTCGCCGAAGCTGCACAGCTCGCGCAGCAGCGCCTCGGCGCTCGCGCCGCGTGAGGGCGCCGGTCGGGGTGCCCACTCGTGCTCGGAGATGTGCAGCGGAGACGCGATCCGGCGCACGCGGCCGAGTCGCGGATGGGCGTACTCGGCGACCATCTCGCGCGCGACCGTCTGCGGGTCGTCGAGCGCCTCGGCGACCGTGTTGACACGTCCGACCGGGACGCCGGCCGCCTCCAGCCGCGCGATCGACGCCTGCGCCGTCTCCGCCGCGAAGCGCTCGCGCAGGATCGCCAGCAGCGCGTCGCGATGGCGGTCGCGCGCGGCGAGGTCCGCGAAGCGTGGATCGTCCAGCAGCTCGCCGAGCTCCAGCGCGCGGCACAGCCGCTCCCACAGCTCCTGCTTGGCGGCGGCGACCGCGATCCAGCCGTCCGCGCAGGCGAACGCCTGGAAGGGGACGATCGAGGGGTGCGCCGAGTCGGGGCGGCGGGGCGTCTCATGGCCCCCGCTCGCCGCCCACGTGCCGACGTAGGTCAGCAGCGAGAGCGCGACCTCGAACAGCGAGACGTCGCAGTCGCCGCCGACGCCCTCGCGCCGTGCCCGCCACACCGCGCCCAGCAGCGCGATCGCGACCGCGTAACCGCCGCAGAAGTCGACCAGCGAGAGCCCCGACTTCGTCGGGGGTCCGGCGGGGTCGCCCGTCAGGCTCATCCAGCCGGTCATCGCCTGGACCACGTAGTCGTAGGCCGGCTCGTGCGCGCGCGGGCCGGTCGTGCCGAAGCCGCTCAACGACGCGCAGACGATCCGTGGGTTGCGGTGGCGCAGCGCCTCGTACGTCAGTCCGAGCCGCGCCGGCAGGTCACCGCGCAGGTTGCACAGGAGCGCGTCGGAGCGGGCGGCGAGATCCTCCAGCACGGCGCGGCCGGCCGGCGTGCGCAGGTCGAGCGAGATCGAGTGCTTGCCGCCGTTGAACGTCTCGAAGAAGAGCGAGTCCTCGCCCTCCTGGAATGGCGGCACGTAGCGGCCGACGTCGCCTCCGGCGGCTGGGTCCTCGATCTTGATCACCGTCGCGCCGAGGTCTGCGAGCTGCAGGCTGCCCCACGGGCCGGCGCCGAACTGCTCGACGGCGAGCACTGTCAGGTCGGCCAGCGGTGGACGCATCAGTAGGAGCGCGGCAGGCCGAGCACGTGCTGGCCGACGAACGCCTGCACGAGGTTGTTGTTGACCGGCGCCACCTGGTAAAGCCGCGTCTCGCGGAACTTGCGCTCGATGTCGTACTCGCGCGCGAAGCCGAAGCCGCCGTGCGCGTCGAGGGCCGCGTTGGCGGCCTGCCAGGACGCCTCGGAGGCGAGGAACTTCGCCATGTTCGCCTCGGCGCCGGCCGGTTGGCCCGCCTCGTAGAGCCACGCCGCCTTCCAGCGCATCAGGTCCGCGGCCTGCACCGCCATGTGTGCGCGCGCGAGCGGGAACTGCACTCCCTGGTTGGCGCCGATCGGGCGGCCGAACACGACGCGCTCGCGCGCATACGTGCTCGCGCGGTCGAGAAAGAAGCGGCCGTCGCCGATGCACTCCGCCGCGATCAGGATCCGCTCGGCGTTCATGCCGTCGAGGATCTGGCGGAAGCCTCTGCCCTCCTCGCCGATCAGCGCCTCGGCGGGCAGCTCGAGTCCGTCGAGGAAGACCTCGGTCGTGGCGTGGTTCATCATCGTCTCGATCGGCTTGATCGTCAGCTCGGGGCCGCGGTCGCGCATGTCGACGAGGAACACCGACAGCCCGTCGGTCTTGCGCTCCACGTCCGCGGCCGGCGTGGTGCGGGCGAGCAGCAGCATCAGGTCCGAGTGCTCGGCGCGCGAGGTCCAGATCTTCTGGCCGTCGACGACCCAGCCGCCGTCGTCCGTGCGCCGCGCGCGCGTGCGGATCGCCGTCGTGTCCGAGCCGGCGCCCGGCTCGGTGACGCCGAACGCCTGCAGGCGCAGCTCGCCGGCGGCGATTCGCGGCAGGTAGTAGGCCTTCTGCGCCTCGCTGCCGTGCCGCAGCAGCGTTCCCATCGTGTACATCTGCGCGTGGCACGCTCCGGCGTTGCCGCCGGAGGCGCAGATCTCCTCGAGGATCGTGCTGGCGACGCCGAGCGACAGACCGGCGCCGCCGTGCTCGACCGGGATCAGCGCCGCGAGCCAGCCGTTGCGGGTGAGCTCGGCGACCAGCTCCTCCGGATAGCGGTCCGGCTCCAGGCCGCGCCAGTAGCTGCCGGGGAAGCGCTCGCACAGCGCGCGAACGGCCGCGCGGATCTCGGCGACGTCCTCCGGGAGGGCGAAGTCCATCTCACTCCCCCCAGGCGTCGATCGGGTCGGGGAAGCCGTCGCGCACCTCGTCGGCGTCGCGCCGGTAGGCCATGAACGAGCGCTTGAACTCGATCACCGTCTCGCCGCGCTGGTTGAGCCCGCGCGTGCGCAGCGACACGATCCCGACGCCCGCGTTCGACTGCGACGCGCGCGTCGCGAGGATCTCCGACTCGGCCCACAGCGTGTCGCCCTCGTAGACCGGCGCCGGCAGGCGGATGTCCGTCCACGAGAGGTTGGCGGTGCCGTTCTCGCTCGTGTCCGGCACCGACAGCCCGGTCACGAGCGCGAGCGTCAGGCAGCTGTTGACGAGCGGCCGGCCGAAGCGCGTGCGGGCCGCGAACTCGGCGTTGAAGTGCACCTGGTTCGTGTTCATCGTCAGGGCGGTGAACCACGTGTTGTCGACGTCGGAGATCGTGCGGCCGAGGCGGCTGCGGTAGACGTCGCCGACCGCGAAGTCCTCGAAGAAGCGTCCGCGCCACTGCTTCGGCGCCGGGGCCGCGACGCTCATGCGAGCGCCTCCTCGCGCGCGAGCACCGCGCGGGCGCGCCGGACGACGGGGGCGTCGACCATCTGGCCGTCGACCACCGTCACGCCGCCGCCGTCGCGCTCGGCCTCCGCGTGGGCCGCCACGACGCGCGCGGCCCACGCGCGCTGCGCCTCGTCGTCGGCGAACGCCGCCGCGACGACGTCGAGCTGACGCGGATGGATGCACGCCTTGCCGCCGAAGCCGAGCCGTCGCGCGCGCAGGCTCTCCGCGTGCAGCGCGTCAGCGTCGTCGAGCGCGAGGCAGGGGCCGTCGAGCGGCTGCGGCAGCCGCGCGGCCGCCGACGCCAGCACGAGCTGGCTGCGCGCGACGAGCAGCTCGTCGGCGGGGTCGCAGCCGAGCTCGGCGCTGAGGTCGACCGGCCCGAGCATCAGCAGCGCGACGCCGGGGGTGCGCGCGATGCGCGCGGCGTCCAGCACGCCGGCCGCCGTCTCGACGAGCGCGACCACCGGCACTCCGCGGTCCGCCACCGCCGCGACGGCGTCCGCCTCGGCCTTCGGCACCACCAGCGCGTCGACGGGCAGGCCCTCGAGCGCCACGAGGTCGCGCCGGCCGGCGTCGCTCGCGGGCGCGTTGATCCGCACGAGCGCCGGCGGGGCGCCCGCGGGTCGCGCGCGCAGGTCCTCGGCCAGCGCGGCGCGGGCGGCGTCCTTCGCCGTCGCGGCGATCGCGTCCTCGAGGTCGAGGATCACCGCGTCGGCGCCGGAGGCCCAGGCGCGCTGCAGCTTGCGGGCGTCGCCGGCCGGAGCGAACAGCGCTGTGCGCAGCGGGCCGATGCGTGCGCCGCTCATGCCGTCAGCCACGCGACCAGCTCGCGCGTGACCTCCTCCGGGCGCTCCATCGCGGTCATGTGCCCGGCGTCGGCGATCGTCGTGAGCCGTGCGTGGGGGATCGCCTCGGCGATCTCGGCGGAGCGCTCGGGCGGCGTGAGCTGGTCGGCGTCGCCCACCAGCACGAGCGTCGGCACGGCGATCGCCGCCAGCGCCGGACGCGCGTCGGGGCGGTTCATGATGGCGGTCTGCTGGCGGATCGCCGCCTCGCTGCCGGTCTCCCGGTACATCTGCAGCAGCACGTCTCTGAGCTGCTGCTCGCCAAGACGGGACTCGTGCACGAGCCACGGCCAGGACTCCTCGAGGATCTCCTCCCAGCGGTCCTCGCGGGCGAGCTCGATCTGGTGCAGGCGGATGTCGCGCACCGCCTCGACGTCGGGGGTCGCCGCCGTGTCGAGCAGCGCGAGGCGCTCGACGCGCTCGGGCGCCGCGCGCTGCACGGCGAGCGCGACGTAGCCGCCCATCGAGAGGCCGGCGAGCGCGAAGCGCGGCGGCGCGGTGGCGAGGATCTCGGCCGCGATCGCATCGACGTCGTCGTGGGTGGTGTGGTCTGCGACGGTGACGGGGCCGAGGCGCCAGAGCGCCGGGAGCTGCTCGAAGTAGAGGCGCGGCGTCGCGTAGAGGCCGGGGATGAGGACGATCGGCGTAGGCATGCGGAGCAGCATACAAACAACACGACGTCGTGTATTGTCATGGCATGAGCGCGGGTGACGCAGTCGCGCCGCGAGCGGTCGTCGAGCGGATGCTCGACGGCATGGCGCGCGGCGACGTCGAGTTGATGGAGTCGTGCCTCGGCGCGGACGTCACGTGGGAGGTGCTGGGGGCGGACTACCAGCCGATGGGCGCGCGCTTCGAGGGCCGCGCGGCGGTGATGGACGACTTCTTCGGTGCGACCGCCGTGCCCGCGTTCGACTGGGAGCGGCCGTTCGACTTCGAGGTGCGCGGGACGATCGGCGAGGGCCCGACGCTGGCCGCGGAGGTCACGATCGACGCGCACACGTCGCGGGGGCGGCCGTACCGGAACACGTACTGCTTCGTCTTCGACGTGGAGGACGGCGCGATCCGCGCCGTGCGCGAGTACACGAACACCGAGTACGCGAAGCGCGTGCTCTTCTCCCGATGAGCGCGTGCCGGCCGCGAGCTCCCAGGCGCCGCCGCGCCGCACGCTGATCCTCGACGCGCTCGAGCGGCTGCTCGCGGAGATCCCGCTGCGCGAGCTGGGCGTCGAGGAGATCGCGCAGGCCGCCGGTATCACGCGTACGCGCTTCTACCGCTACTTCGGCTCCAAGGGGGAGGCGTACGCGGCGCTGCTGGAGCGCATCGCCGCCGAGGTGCTCGACGTCTACGAGACGCCCGGCAGCTGGTGGGTGCGCCCGCCGCATGCGTCGCCGCGCGCGTCGCTGCGGGAGACGCTGGCACGCGTGCTGGCGGTCTGGTTCAAGCACGGCCACGTCCTGCGCGAGGCGTCCGACATGTGGAACGCGACGCCGGAGGTGCGCGAGCATTGGCGCGCCGCGATCGACGGCCTCGTGGACCGCACTTGCGCGGCGATCGAGCGCGAGCGGGCGCTCGGCGTCGCGCCGGCCGGCCCCGACGCGCGGCGCCTGGCGGCGAGCCTGAACTGGCAGGGCGAGCGTCTGCTGTTCCTGTCGCTGATCGGCGCGCCGGGAGCGATGACGGCGGATGAGCTCGTGGAGCTGGGCGTGTTCCTGTGGATGCGGGGGATCTACCTGGCGGACGATCCGCCGGCGCAGGCTCCCCGCTCCTGACAAGACAAGACGTCGTGTATAGTTCGAGTCGTGCCGGCGCGCGCCGGCACGACCATCCGCGACGCGACCCCAGGAGGAGAGCGCATGGCGACGACCAACCCGCGCACGAAGGCGGCGGACCTGCCTGCCCCCCGCATCCCGATGCAGAACGAGGCGTACAAGTCCTCCGGCGAGGACTACCGCATCCTCGGCATCGAGGGCTCGATGACGGGCACGAGACTGATCTTCCACGCCACCGGCGAGAGAACCGGCGGCATGGTCGTCCTCTACGAGGTCCACTGGCAGCCGGGCGACGCCTCCGAGCACCATCTGCACAAGCTCGAGGACGAGGGCTTCTACTGCATCGAGGGCCAGTTCACGCTGCACGCCCCCGACGGCGAGATGACGCTCCACCCGGGCGAGTGGGGCTGGGCTCCGCGCAACATCCGCCACGGCTACTCGGTCGGTCCGGAGGGCGCGCGCATGCTGTGCTTCCAGGTCCCCGGGAGCCCGCTGCCGGAGTTCTTCAAGATCATGGCCGACAACAAGTGGGCCGGCGGCACCGAGGGCTACACCGGCCAGGAGCTGGTCGACTTCAACAGATGGGCCGAGGGCAACTTCGGGTTCACGCTGTTCGACCCGATCGAGTACCCGCCCGGCCAGACCGTGCTCGACCCCGAGTACCGCGACCAGGCCGGCAGCTGAGCGGAGCGCCGGTCGAACGGGACGGCGCCGGCGGCTTGGCGGGCCGCCGGCGCTCGTACCGGAACGAGCACGACGCGGCGCCGATTCCGGCCGTGCGGACGTAGATCGCACCGCGAGCCGCGACGTACGCTCGCAGCGTCACCTCACACGGTGACGGCGTGGATTCACGCGTACCCCCTGGAGGAGGAGAGAGCATGAACTGGCGACGGACGCGCGTGCGCGTCGCTGCGATGGTGAGCGCCGCAATGCTGGCCGCGCTCGCACTGACGGCCTGCGGCAGCTCGGACGACAAGTCGAGCGGCGGCGGCAGCAAATCTGACAAGCCGCTGCGCATCGCGCACTTCGTCGGGCTCGCGGCGAACACCTACAACCAGGCGTCCGTCAAGGGTGCCGACGCGGCGGCGGCGAAGCAGGGCAACGTCAAGGTCCAGGTGTTCTCGGCGGACCTCGACCCGAACAGACAGATCCAGCAGATCCAGACGGCCGCCGCCAGCGGTCAATACGACGCGTTCGTCGTGCAGACCGTCAACGGCGTCACGGTGGTCCCCGCGATCAAGCAGGCGGCGGCGAAGGGCATCACGATCACGTGCGCGTTCGCCGTGTGCGGGCCCGACCAGTCGAGCTTCTCGAGACAGATGGACGAGCTCGCCTCGCAGTCGGGCATCAACGCCGGTCGCCTCGGCACGCAGGCCGCCCCGGTCGTCGGCGAGGCGTGCAGAGGCAAGAGCCCCTGCAACCTCGTGATCATGGCGGGCGTCCCCGGCCTCGGCACGGAGAAGCCCTACCTCGACAACCTCAAGGCCGGGCTGAAGCGGTTCCCGAACGTGAAGGTCGTCGCGACGGGCCTCGGCGGCTACCTCGCCGAGCCGTCCTACAAGGCGATGAAGGACATCCTGCAGGCGCACTCCGACGTCGACGCGGTCGTCGGGCTCGGCGACCAGATGATCGTCGGCAGCGAGCAGGCGCTCAGAGAGGCCGGCAAGAGCGGCGTCGCGCTGATCGGCGACGGGGCCAGCGAGATCGCCGTCAAGGCGATCAGGGAGGGCCGCTGGTACGGCTCCTCGATCCTGCGCCCGTACAACGACGGCTACGTCGCGATGACGAACGCGATCAAGGCCGCGCGCGGCGAGCAGGTCCCGCCGCTGGTCGACTCCGAGGCGAGCCCGGAGATCCCGGGCGGCGTCATCACGAGCGACAACGTCGACAAGTGGAAGCCGGAGTGGGCGGGCTGAGCCCGACTGCGGATCCGGCTGACGGGGGCGCCGCCATGCGCGGCGCCCCCGCGCTGCCGGCCGGGTTCGCAGCGCGCACGATGGCGGCGCCCGGCGGCGACCTGCACGTGCAGGTCGGCGGCGCCGGCGACGCGGTCGTGCTGCTGCACGGCTACGTCCAGAGCGGGGACATGTGGGGCCCGCTCGCGGCCGCGCTGACGCCGCATCGCACGGTGATCGTGCCCGACCTGCGCGGCCTCGCCCGCTCTACGCGGCCGGTCGCGGGGTATGACAAGCGCACGCAGGCACAGGACCTCCACGGCATCGTGCGGGCGCTCGGCTTCGAGCGCACGGCGCTCGTCGCGCACGACATCGGCGCGATGGTCGCCTACGCGTACGCCGCCCAGTTCCCGGCCGAGGTGGAGCGGCTCGCGGTCCTCGACGCGCCGCTGCCCGGCGTCGGGCCGTGGGAGACGCAGGTGCGCCACCCGGGGCTGTGGCACTTCGACTTCAACGGTCCGCACGCCGAGCGGCTCGTGGCCGGCCGCGAGCGGATCTGGTTCGACCGCTTCTGGGACTTCGCGGCCGACCCCACGAAGATCGGCGACGCGGTCCGCGACCACTATGCGGCCCAGTACGCCGCACCCGGCGCGATGGGCGCCGGCTTCGGCCAGTTCGCCGCCTTCCGCGACGACGCGCAGGACAACGCGCGCTTGCGGCGGACGAAGCTGACGATGCCGGTGCTGGCCGTCGGCGGCGAGCACGCCTTCGGCACCGACGTCGCCGAGACGCTGCGCGCCGTCGCGACCGACGTGCGCGAGCAGATCGTCCCCGGCACCGGCCACTGGCTGATGGAGGAGGCGCCCGATGCGGTCGTGCCGCTCCTGACGCAGTTCCTCGCAGACACACGACCCTGACCCTTCCGGAGGACCGATGCCCGCACCGCCCATGCCGACCCCGCGCCATGTCGAGACGAACGGCATTCGCATGGCCGTCTACGAGGCCGGCGAGGGCTTCCCCGTCGTGCTGCTGCACGGCTGGCCGGAGCTGGCCTTCTCGTGGCGCCACCAGATCCCCGCGCTCGCCGCGGCCGGCTACCGCGTGATCGCGCCCGACCAGCGCGGCTACGGCCTCACCGACCGCCCCGAGCGCGTCGAGGACTACGACATGGAGCACCTCACCGGCGACCTCGTCGGCCTGCTCGACGCGCTCGGCCTCGACCACGCCGTCTTCGTCGGGCACGACTGGGGCGGCCTCCTCGGCTGGCAGCTGCCGCTGCTGCATCGCGAGCGCGTCGCGGGCGTGATCGGCGTCAACACGCCGTTCCTGCCCCGGCTGCCGCTCGAGCCGATCGGGATGCTGCGGTTCGCGTTCGGCGAGCGCATGTACATCGTCTGGTTCCAGGACTCCGACGGCGCCGACCGCGCGCTCGAACGCGACCCGCGGCGGGTCTTCCGCACGATCATGCGCACGCCGGCGATCACCAACGAGCAGTTCGTCGCGCTGCCGCCGGAGGCGCGCAGATTCGACTTCATCCAGCAGTTCGACGAGCCGGAGCCCGAGGCGCTCGGGGGCGAGCCGCTGCTCGACGAGGAGGAGCTGGCGTTCTTCGCCGAGACGTATGAGCGCACCGGCTTCACCGGCGGCATCAACTGGTATCGCAACCTCACCCGCAACTGGCGCGCGAGCGAGGGCCTCGCGCAGCGCGTCGAGGTGCCGGCGCTGATGCTGAGCGGCAAGGAGGACCTCGTGCTGCCGCCGGCGCTCGCGAACGGCATGGAGGGGTACGTGCCCGATCTCGAGAAGCACGTGATCGACGACTGCGGCCACTGGACGCAGCAGGAGCGCCCCGAGCAGCTGAACCGCTTGATGATCGACTGGCTCCGGCGCCGCTTCCCGTCCTCGTGAGCCGCTTCGAGGGACGCACGGCGCTCGTCACGAGCGCCAGCCGCGGGATCGGGCTCGCGACCGCCGCCGCGCTGCTCGCCGGCGGCGCGAACGTGTGCCTGACGGCGCGCAGACGCGAGCCGCTGGAGGCCGCCGCCGCGACGCTCGGCCCGCCCGAGCGCGTGCTGGCGGTCGCCGGCGACAGCGGCGATCCGGCGCACCGCGCGGAGGCCGTCGAGCGGACGCTGGAGCGCTTCGGCGCGCTCGACCTGCTGGTCAACAACACGGGCGTCAACGACGCCTACGCGCCGCTGCTCGACACCGACCTCGACGCCGTTCGCTCGACCTTCGAGACGAACGTCGTCGCCGCGCTCGACTGGGTCGCGCGCGCGCACCGCGCGTCGATGGGCGCGCGCGGCGGGGCGGTCGTCAACGTCGCCTCGATCGCCGGGCTGCGCTCGGCCGCGATGATCGGCGCCTACGCGATCAGCAAGGCGGCCGTCGTGCAGATGACGCGCCAGCTCGCGTCCGAGCTGGGCCCGCAGGTGCGCGTGAACGCGGTCGCGCCCGCGGTCGTGCGCACGCGCTTCGCGAGCGCCCTGTTCGAGGACCGCGAGGACGCGGTCGCGGCCGGCTACCCGCTGCGGCGACTCGGCGCGCCCGAGGACGTCGCCGGCGCGGTCGCGTTCCTGTTGTCCGACGAGGCCGCCTGGATCACCGGCGAGACGCTGCTGGTCGACGGCGGCCTGTTCGCGGCGAGCGCGATCGACGGCGCCGAGGAGGCCGCATGAGCGCGAACCGGCGCATGGTGCTGGCGCGCCGCCCGGTCGGGATGGTGCGCGACGAGGACTTTGCGATCGAGGCGGCTCCCGTCCCGGAGCCGCGCGACGGCGAGCTGCTCGTGAAGGTCTGCTGGCTGAGCTTCGACCCGGCCCAACGCGGCTGGCTCGACGAGGGCGCCTCCTACATCGAGCCGGTCGCGATCGGCGAGACGATGCGCGCCACCGGGGTCGGGCAGGTCGTCGCCTCACGCAACGCTCGCTTCCCCGTCGGTGCCCTCGTGAGCGGCACGCTCGGCTGGCAGGAGTACGCGCTGACGGACGGGGGCGGGGCGATCGTCCCGGTCCGGCGGGTGCCGGAGGGCGTCCCGCCGACCGCCGCGCTGAGCGTGCTCGGCACGACCGGCCTGACCGCCTGGTTCGGCCTGCTCGACATCGGGCGTCCCCGGCCCGGCGAGGTCGTCGTCGTCTCCGCCGCCGCGGGCGCGGTCGGGTCGGTCGCCGGCCAGCTCGCGCGGCTGGAGGGCGCGACCGCGATCGGCATCGCCGGCGGCGCCGAGAAGTGCGCGTGGCTGACGGAGGTCGCCGGCTTCGACGCGGCGATCGACTACAAGCACGAGGACGTGGAGGCGCGCCTGCGCGAGCTGGCGCCGAACGGCGTCGACGTCTACTACGACAACGTCGGCGGCACGATCCTCGACGCCGCGCTCGCGAACATCGCCCAGCGCGGCGTCGTCGTGCTCGGCGGCGCGATCTCGACGCGCTTCGCCCCGGACGGCAGACCGCACGGCATCCAGAACCTCACGCAGCTGCTCGTCAGAAGCGCGCGCATGCAGGGGTTCATCCTGCTCGACTACCGCGACCGCTTCGAGGAGGGGCTCACACGGCTCGCCGAGCTGCTGCGCAGCGGCCAGCTGATCGCCGCGGAGGACGTCCAGCAGGGCGGGCTGGAGCAGGCGCCGGCGACGCTGCGGCGGCTGTTCGAGGGGCGCAACCTCGGCAAGCAGCTGCTGCAGATCGCCGAGCCCGACGCGCAACTCGCCGCCGCCGCGCGATGAGCCAGCCGGGAATCGAGCTGGAGCCGCTGACCGCCTGGCTCGCCGCCAGGCTGCCGGGGCTCGCTCCGCCGCTGGAGCTGACGCAGGTCGGACGCGGGCGCTCGAACCTCACCTATGCGGTGCGCGACGCGGCCGGCGCGCGGATGGTGCTGCGCCGCCCGCCGCTCGGCGAGCTGCTGCCCTCGGCGCACGACATGCGCCGCGAGCATCGGGTGCTGGCCGCGCTGGCAGACACCGACGTTCCCGTGCCGCGCTCGCTCGCCTTCTGCGAGGACCCCGCCGTGACGGGGGCGCCGTTCTACGCGATGGAGCTGCTCGACGGCGCCGTGCTCGATGCGCGCGATCCCGCGGAGCGGCTCGCTCCGGCCGCGCGCGCGGCCGTCGCGGGCTCGCTCGCGCGCACGCTCGCGCGCCTGCACGCGCTCGACGCGGACGCGCTCGGACTCGGCGACCTCGGCCGCGGCGCCGGCTACGCCGAGCGCCAGCTGCGGCGCTGGAGCCGCCAGTGGGCGGAGTCGCGCACGCGCGAGCTGCCGGTCGTCGAGCGCGTCGCGACCGCGCTCGCAGCGGGGGTGCCGCCGGCGCGCGAGACGCGGATCGTGCACGGCGACTACAACCTGGCGAACGTCGTCGTCAGCCGGGACGGCGCGGTCGTGGGCGTGCTCGACTGGGAGCTGTGCACGCTCGGCGACCCGGTCGCGGACCTCGGCACGCTGCTCGTCTACTGGCCGGACGACGAGCGTCAGGCGCTGCGCGACCGCGACGCGATCCCGCTGCTGTCGGCGTTCGGCTCGCGTCGCGAGCTGATCGACGCCTACGCCGCCGCGGCGCCCGGCCGCGACCTCTCCGCGCTGCCGTTCTGGCTCGCGCTCGCGTACTGGAAGCTGGCGATCATCCTCGAGGGCGTCCATGCGCGCTGGCTGGAGCAGCCGGCCAACGGCGGCCCCGCCGCACCGCTCGCGAAGGAGGCCGCCGACCACGCCGCCGCGCTCGCGGAGGGCGTGCTGACCGGCGAGGTCCCGGTCGTCGGCGAGCGGACCGGCGCGACTCAGCCGGCCTGAGCCGCCGCCGCGACGGTCTCCCCCAGGGGGTCCAGGCCGAGCGCCGCGAGTAGGTCGAGCAGGGTGAACGCGAGGCGCAGCTCGAACCGCTGCTCGTCGTCGCGCAACGAGCGGCCGAGCGCCTGCTCGATGCGGCCGAGGCGGTACTTGAGCGTGTTGACGTGGATCGCGCAGCGCGCCGCGACCGTCTGCTGGTGGCCGTCGGCCTCGACGTAGGCGCGCGCCGTCCCCAGCAGCGGCGCCGAGCTGCGCCGCTCGGCGTCCGCCAGCGCGCCGAGCCGCGCGCGCACGTGTGCGGCCGCGGCCGCCGTGTCGGGCGCGTCGAGCAGGAAGCGCAGCGGGCCGATGCGTGCGGCGTCGACGACGGTCGCCGCGCGCGAGGCGAGCGCGAGCTCGAGGCAGGCGAACGCCTCCGCGCGCGCGGCCGGCAGATCGGCGCTCGGGCGGCTCACGCCGGCGGCAACGCTCCAGCCGTGCGCCGCGAGGCTGGCGTGCAGGCAGGCCGGCAGTGCGTCGCCGGGCACGGGCAGCGCCGCCACCACGCGATCGCCGCGGTGGTATGTGAGGGGGGCGGCGACGGCGGTCGGGTCCGCGGCGGACGTCGCGCTCTGCCGCTCCAGCAGCTCGTGCAGCGCGTGGTGGATGCGTTCCACGCCCGGCTCGCTGCCGAGCGCGGCGACGGCGATCACGCGCCGCGGCTGCTGCGGATCGTGGCCGAGCCGCCGGGCGCGCTGGGCGACCGCCGGGGCGCCGCCGCCGACGTGCACCAGCTCCTCCAGCAGCTCGGAGCGCATCCGCCGCTCGGCGTCGCACGCGGCGCGGCGGTTCAGGAGCTCCAGCGCCATCGCGGCGGCGCCATGGTGCAGGGCGTGGACCTCCAGCGGCGCGAGCGGCGGCCCTTCGACCGTGAGCCAGCCGAGGGGGTCCTCGGCGCCCAGCACTGGCACGCGGAAGAGGGCGTCCCCGGCGCGGTCCGGCTCGGGCCGCGGCCCGACATGCAAGTGGATGCGGCGTCCGAGCCGCGCTCCGAGGCTCTCCAGCAGGCCGTCGACGCCGAGGCCGTGCAGCGCGGAGGCGGTCAGCTCGCGGTGGATCGCCAGCGACTGGGTCAGCAGCGCGTTGCGTGCGCGCAGCTCCGCCTGCAGGCTCGCGTTCAGCATCGCGACGGACGCCTGCGCGGTCAGGGTCGTCAGCAGCGAGCTGTGGACCGCCGCGAACGTCGTGGGACGGCGGTTGGCGACGTTCACGTAGCCGACGAGCTGGTCGCCGCGAAACATCGGCGCGACCATCATCGAGACGACGCCCTCGTGTCGCATCCCGTCGCGGATCTGCGGGCGCGTGAGGTACTCGTAGCGGGCGTAGTCGCTGACGATGAGCGTGTGCTGGCGTTGCAGGGCGACGCCGCTGAGCGCCATCCCGATCGGCGTCTCGCCCAGCTCCACGAACGCGCGCGTGCGGGTGCCCGAGAGGTGCTCGGTGCGCAGCAGCCCGTCGCGCACCGTGCCGCCCCAGGCGAGGTCGGCCTGCAGCAGCTCGCGGGCCTTGTCGACCACGAGCGCGAGCGCCCCGTCGAGGTCGGCCTCGGAGGCATGCAGCCGCCGCAGCACCGCGAGCAGCTCCTCGAGCCCGCCGCGCGGAGGCGGCGCCGGATGCGCCCGATCGACCGGGTCGAGGTACTCGGTCGGCGGAGCGCCCGGGAGCGTCAGCGCGCTCATGCGCGGCCCGCGGCGCCGGGGTGCGTCGCAAGCTCGCCGCGACCGAGCGGATCGCGCCCGAGCGCCTCCAGCACGGCGAGCGTTCGGAACGCGACGCGCAGCTCGAAGCGCGTGTCGAGCGTGTCGAGCGGCTCGCGCAGGTGCGCCGCGGCGAGCCCGAGGCGGTACTTCAGCGTCGTGACGTGGACGAAGCAGCGCTCGGCGGCGCGCGCCGCCTGCCCGCCGCTCTCCACGAACGCGCGCACGGTCTCCAGCAACGGCACGCGTCCGTCGCGATCGTGGCGGGCGAGCGCGCCGAGCTGCTCGCGCACCAGCGCCTCCGCCTGGTCGGCGGCCTGCGCGTCGAACAGCGCGTCGAACGGCGCCAGGTCGCCGCCGGCGAGGATCGAGCCGTCGCCGAAGCCGGTCGCGGCCAGCCGCGCGCACGCACGCGCCTCGCGGCTCGCGCGGCCGAGGTCGGTCGCCGGCCGGCTGACGCCGATGCTCGCCGGCGCGCCGAGGGCGGTCAGCTCGCGCGCGAGCTGCGCCGCGATCCGCATGACGTCCAGCCCCTCGCACGCCGGAACGCCAAGCACGATCCGCTCGCCCCGCTGGAAGGCGAGCGCGGGGCCGGCGTCGCGGCCGAAGACGTGCCGCGCGACGACGGTGCGCGCCGTACCGAGCAGGCGGCCCTCCGAGCCATGGCAGGCGCCCGTGTCGACGTCGAGCATGTGCCGCGGCCGCGCGAGGTCGACGTGCATGTGCGCGGCGCGCAGGCGCAGGCTCTCCGGCAGGGGGGCGGGCGCGTCGACCAGCTCCTCCAGCAGCTCGCCCTGCAGCCGCCACTCGGCTTCGCGGGCGCTGCGCTGGCGCAGCAGCTCGGCGGCGAGGACGGTCGCGCCGTGCTCCAGCGCCCGCTGCTCGAGCTCCGACAGCGACGGGCCGTAGGCCAGTATCTCGCCCAGCGGCGTCTCGCCGGCGCGCATCGCGGCGCGTCCGGCGAGCGGCTCGAGGAGCGGCGCGTCAGGATCGGAGTCGATCCGCCCGGCCAGCCGCGAGGCGGCGTCCGGCTCGACCGCGATGCGCCGCCCGAGCATGCGCGCGAGCGTCGGCACGATGCCCTGCTCGCCGCCCTCGCGCAGACCCACGGCGGTGACCTGCCGGTGGATCGCGAACGACTGCTCCAGCACCGCGTTGCGGTTGCCGAGCTCGTGCAGCAGGCGTGCGTTGTGGATCGCGATCGAGCCGTGCTCGGCGAGCGTGGAGAGCATCGAGGCGTGCGTGGAGGCGAACGGCGTCCCGCGCCGCATCCCCGCGTAGAGCACGCCGACGAGCTGCTCGTCGAGGCGCATGGGCGCATGCGCGAGCGCGCGGATGCGCTCGGCCCGCGTCAACTGCTCGGGCGGGCGCGCGCCGGGCGCCAGCTCGAGCGTCGCCAGCGCGGCGGTGCGCAGCCCGCGCGCGACGGCCGTGCGCAGCGCCCCGGTGCGCTCGTCGGCGAGCATCAGCCAGGCGGCGTCGCAGCCGAGCATCTCGACGGCCTTCTCGACGATCAGCGCGAGCACGCCGTCGAGGTCGTCCTCGAGCGCCTGCAGCTCGCGGCAGATGTCGAAGAGCAGCGCGTAGCCGCTCGTCGGCTCGGGCGTGCGCAGCGATCCGGCCGGCTGCCCGAGAACGTCGCTGATCTGGATGACCGAGGCGCTCACGGCTCCTCCTCCTCGTGAGGCTCCACTATAGACAAGACGTCGTGTATAGGCAAGCTCGGTCCTCGTCCGCGCTCGAGCACGGCGCGCCCGCGTTTCCCGGCTTCCGGACGTAGATCGGCTCGCACGCCCGATCTAGCGTGCTCACGTCGAGTCGGAGGAGAGGCATGGCGGTGCAGCAGACGGTCGTGGAGGTGCGCGACATCTCGAAGCGCTACGGCGGCGCGCAGGCGCTCGCCGGCGTCAGCCTGGACGTGCGCGTCGGCGAGATTCACGCGCTCGTCGGCGAGAACGGCGCCGGCAAGTCGACGCTCGGGAAGATCATCGCCGGGGTGGTGCAGGCGGATGCCGGCGTCGTCCGCGTCGACGGCCGCGAGGCCGGCTTCCGCGGTCCCCGCGACGCGCTCCGCGAAGGCATCGCGATCGTCGAGCAGGAGCTCGCGCTCGTGCCCGCGATGACGGCGGCCGAGAACGTGCTGCTCGGCTACGACCCGCAGCGCGCGGCCAGCGGGCGCACCGATCGCGAGCGGATCGCGCACATCAACGAGGAGCTCGGCCTGGAGGTGCGCATCGACACCCCCGTGGAGCGGCTCGGGCTCGTCGACCAGCAGAAGGTCGAGATCCTGCGGGCGGTCTGCCGCGGTGCGCGGCTGGTGGTCATGGACGAGCCGACCGCCCGCCTGCCCGCACACGACTCCGCCGCGCTGTTGGAGCTGCTGCGGCGCGTCGCGCGGCGCGGCACGGCCGTCGTGTTCGTCTCGCACTTCCTCGAGGAGGTGCTGTCGATCGCCGACCGCGTCAGCGTGCTCCGCGACGGCCGCCTCATCACGACCGTCGACGCGGCCGGTCAGACGCCCGACGACCTCGTGACCGCGATGCTCGGCCGCCAGGCCACGCTCGACTTCCCGCCCAAGCGATCGCTGCCGGCCGACGCCCCTGCCGTGCTGGCGGTCGACCGCCTCAGCGGCGCGAACGGCGTGCAGGACGTCTCGCTCTCGATCCGGCAGGGCGAGATCGTCGCGCTCGCGGGGCTCGTCGGCAGCGGCCGCTCGGAGGTCGCGCGGCTGATCTTCGGCGCCGACGCGCGCAGCGGCGGGCAGGTGCTGCTCGACGGCGAGCCGCTCGCGCCGCGCTCCCCGCGCCAGGCGATCCAGCGCGGCGTCGCCTACCTGCCGGAGAGCCGCAAGGACCTGGGGCTGTTCCTCTCGCTCTCCAGCAGCGAGAACATCACGCTGCCCTACCTCGAGTCGGTCTCGCGCATGGGCGTCGTCTCGCGGCGTGCGGAGGCGCGCGAGGCGAGCGCGGTGATGGAGCGGCTGTCCGTCAAGGCGGCGAGCCCGCGCCACGCGGTGCGCACGCTCTCGGGCGGCAACCAGCAGAAGGTCCTGTTCGCGAAGTGGCTGTGGCAGAGACCGCGCCTGCTGATCGCCGACGAGCCGACGCGCGGCGTCGACGTCGGCGCGAAGTTCGCGATCTACGAGCTGCTCGTCGAGCTGGCCGCCTCGGGCATGTCGATCCTGCTCGTCTCCTCGGAGCTGGAGGAGGTGCTCGGCCTCGCGCACCGCGTCGTCGTGATGCGGCGCGGACGACAGGTCGCGACGCTCGGGGGCGACGAGGTCGGCGAGGACGCGATCCTGCGCGCCGCGTTCGGCGGCGACCGCGGCGGGGTCGGGGAGGTGGCGGCGTGAGCGCCCGCGCGGTCGCGCTCGGGCGCGCGTCGCTGCGGCCCGCGATGGCGCTGCGCGAGCACGGTGTGCTGGTCGTGCTCGTCGTGCTGATCGTCGTCTTCAGCGCCCAGAGCGACGCCTTCCTGACGACCGACAACCTGCGCGTGATCGCCCAGTCGGCGGCGCTGCCGGCGCTGATCGCCTGCGGCGTGACGGTCGGCATCCTCGCCGGCCAGTTCGACCTGTCGGTCGGCGGCACGTACGGCTTCGCGAGCGTGATGACGGCGGTCGTCGGCAGCCATGCCGGCGTCGTCGCCGGCGTCGCCGCCGGCATCGCGACGGGGCTCGGGATCGGCGCGATCAACGGCCTGCTCGTCGCCCGCGTGGGGATCCAGTCGTTCCTCGTCACGCTCGCGACCGGCTTCATCGCCGTCGGGCTCGGGCTCGTCCTCACCGACGGCAGCGGCTCATGGATCATCGACGACTACGACGCCTTCGTGCCGATCGCGCAGGGCACGTTCGCGACCGTGCAGTGGCGCGTCTGGCTCGTGCTCGCGATCTTCCTCGCCGCCGCCCTGCTGCTGGCGCGCACGCGCCCCGGCAGACAGGTCTACGCGGTCGGCGGCAGCCTCGTCGCCGCGCGCATCGCCGGCGTGCGGACGCGGCTCGTGATCTTCTCGGTGTTCCTCGTGACGGGCGCCTGCGCGGGCCTCGCCGGGGTGATCGGCGCCGCCGACGCCGGCGTCGCGCAGGCGAGCGGCGGCGTGGGGATGGAGTTCGCCGCGATCACCGCCGTGATCGTCGGCGGCACGAGCATCCTCGGCGGCCGTGGCAGCGTCTGGCGCACGCTCGTCGGGGTGCTGCTGCTGGCCGTCATCTCCAACGGCTTCACGCTGCTCTACATCGATCCGATCTACAACTCGCTCGTCCAGGGCGTGATCATCCTCGCGGCGATCACGTTCGAGGCGCGGCTGAGGAGGGTGAGCCCGTCATGAGCATCGAGCTGCGGCCGGCCCCGGCCGGCGACGTCCCGGCGAGCGCGACGGAGACCGCCGTTGGCGGGCCGCTCGCGCGGGCGCTCGCGCTGGCGCGCTTCGCGGCCGGGCACGGCATCGTCGTCGCGTTCCTCGCGCTGTTCGTCACGCTGAGCGTCGCCAGCGACTCGTTCCTGACGAAGACGAACCTGCTGAACGTCCTCGAGCTGAACGCCGACATCGGGATCGTCGCCTGCGCCTTCACGCTCGTCGTCGTCGCCGGCGGGCTCGACCTGTCGGTCGGCGCGATCTACGGCTTCGCGGGCGTCGTGGCGGCGGAGCTGGCGATCCACCTCGGCGTCGTCCCCGGCCTCGCGATCGGCGCCGCCAGCGGCGCCGCGCTCGGCGCCTGCAACGGGCTGCTGGTGACCGTCGGCCGCGTCAACTCGTTCATCGCGACGCTCGCCGCCGGCATCGTGATCCGCAGCGTCGCGCTCGTCATCACGGGCGGCGGCCGCGTCGTCCCGGATCCCGACTCGAGCTTCTCGAGCCTCGGCACGCACGCGCTGCTGGGGCTGCGCTACAGCGTCTGGCTGTTCGCGCTCGTCGCGCTCGTCACCGGCACGGTGCTGGCGCGCGGTCGCTTCGGCCGCCAGGCAACCGTCGTCGGCATCAACGCGGCGGCCGCGCGCCTGTCGGGCGTCGCGGTGGAGCGGGTGCGCTTCCTCACGTTCGTCGCCAGCGGCCTCGCGGCCGGGATCGCCGGCGTGGTGATCGCTTCGCGCGGCGGCCAGGCGGGCGCCGACGCCGGCGGCGGCTTCGAGCTGCCGGTGATCGCGGCCGTCGCGATCGGCGGCACGAGCTTCGCCGGCGGCGAGGGCGCGGTCTGGCGCACGGTCCTCGGCGTGCTGTTCATCGGGCTCGTCAACAACGGCCTGAACCTGCTCGACGTCGACCCGCGCTACCAGCAGCTCGTGCTCGGGGTGCTCGTGCTGGCCGCCGTCGGCGCCGACCTGCTCGCGCGCCGCTCGCGCCGGCAGGGCGCCTGACCTCACAAGGACAAGGGAGACCGGTGTTCGTCGACTATCTGGATCGGGGGGTCCGGCATCGGCCGGACGGGGTCGCCGTCGTGCGCGGCGACGGCGAGGGCGCGCTCACGCACCGCGAGCTGCACGCGCTGACGCACCGCGTGGCGCTCGGGCTGCGCGCGCAGGGGCTCGGGGCGGGCGCGAAGGTCGCGCTGCTGGCGCCGAACAGCCCGCTCGCGCTCGCCTGCGCGATCGGCATCATGCGCTCGGGCGCCGCCTGGACGACGCTCAACGCGCGCGCGGAGACGGCCGAGCTGCTGTCGCTGCTGCGGCTGCTGGAGTGCGACTGGCTGATCTTCGACGAGACGATGCGCGAGCGCGCGCAGGCGCTGCTCGACGGTGCGCCGAGCCTGCGCGGCGGCGTCGCGTTCGACGCCGACGCGCTCGGCGACGAGCTCGAGGCGTGGCTCGGCCCGGCCGGCGCCGAGCTGGAGCGCGGCCCGTTCCGGCCGCAGGACCCGATCGTCTACGCCGGCACCGGCGGCACGACGGGCGCGCCGAAGGCGGTCCCGATCGACAGCCGCCAGTACGTGACGATGTGCATGGCGTTCGAGGCGCACGCGCCCGAGCCGGCGCCGTCCACCTACCTGATGGCGACGCCGATGACGCACGCCGGCGGCTCCGCCTCCTTCCCGACGATCGCGACCGGCGGCACGATCGTCGTGCACGACGGCGTCAGACCGGCGGCCGTGCTCGACTCGATCGAGCGCCACCGCGTCACGCGGCTGTTCCTGCCGCCGACCGCGATCTACGCGCTGCTGGCGGAGCCCGACGTGCGCGAGCGCGACTACGCCTCGCTGCGGCACTTCCTCTACCTCGCCGCGCCGATGTCGGTCGACAAGCTGATCGAGGCGATCGACGTCTTCGGGCCGGTGATGACGCAGAGCTTCGGACAGACCGAGGCGCCGATGATCTGCACCTGGTTCAGCCCGGCCGAGCACATGGAGGCGCTCGCCGAGCCCGACAAGCGGGGGCGCCTCTCCAGCTGCGGCCGTGCGGCTGTCGGCACCTCCGTGGAGGTGATGGACGACGAAGGGCGCCTGCTGGCGCCCGGCGAGCGCGGCGAGCTGGTCGTGCGCGGCGACCTCGTGATGCGGGGCTACCACGGCGACGCGGAGGCGACCGCGCTGGTCGAGCGGCCGGGCGGCTGGCTCGGCACCGGCGACGTCGGCTTCCGCGACGAGGAGGGCTTCCTCTACATCGTCGACCGCAAGCGCGACATGATCATCTCCGGCGGCTTCAACGTCTTCCCGAGCGAGGTCGAGCGCGTCATCTGGGGGCACGAGGCGGTGCTCGACTGCGCCGTGATCGGCGTGCCCGACGAGAAGTGGGGCGAGGCGGTGACGGCGATCGTCGAGCTGAAGGACGGCCACGACGTCGACGCCGACGAGCTGATCGCGCTGTGCAAGCGCACCCTCGGCAGCGTGCAGGCGCCGAAGGCCGTGCACTTCCGCGCGCTGCCGCGCAGCGGCAACGGCAAGGTCCTCAAGCGCGTGCTGCGGGACGAATTCTGGGCCGGCCGCGAGCGGCTGGTGTGACACCTACATCTGAGGTGACTCGATGATCGATGACGTCTTCGTCATCAACGCGGTCGGCCACGCGTACAACATGGACCCGAGCAACATCCAGGACAACAGATACGCGAGATGGCTCAACGACGCCCTCATCGACGTGCACAAGGACTGGAACCCGCCGGACCTGCTCGTCTCGCCCGAGCTGTTCTACAGCGACTGGCCGGTGGAGACGCTCGCCAAGACGCTGTTCCTCGAGAGCGACGTCGACGTCGCCGCGATTCACACGCTGCGGCTCGACTCCTACTTCAAGGACGGGCAGGCGCGGCACAGAAAGACGCACGAGGCCGTCGCCCGCTACCCCGACCGCTTCCTCGCCTACGTCGGCCTCGACCCGACGAAGGGCCTCGAGGTCTGCATGGAGCAGCTGGAGCAGCAGCTCACCGACATCCCGGACGCGGTCGGCCTGAAGCTCTACCCGCACCAGATCGACCCCTTCCGCACCTGGCGGATGGACGACCCGTCGCTCGCCTACCCGCTGTTCGAGCGCGCGCGGGAGGCCGGCATCAGAACGGTCGCGATCCACAAGGCGCTCGCGCTCGGGCCGGTGCCGATCGATCCCTACCGCCGCATCGACGACGTCGAGAACGCGGCCGACGCGTTCCCGGACCTCGCCTTCGAGATCATCCACGCGGGCGCGGCCTTCACGACCGAGACCGCGCTCGCGGTCGCGCGCTTCCCGAACATCTACGCGAACCTCGAGTTCACCGCCTCGCTGCTCGTGCGCACGCCGCGCGAGTTCGAGCGCACGATCGCCGAGTTCATGAAGTGGGGCGGGCGCGACAAGATCATCTACTCCGACGGCAGCATGCTGTGGCATTCGCAGCCGTTCCTCGAGCGTTTCATGGCGCTCGAGTTCAGCGCCGAGACGGAGGAGACGTACGGCGTCACGCTGACGAAGGAGGACAAGGCGGCGATCCTCGGCGGCAACTACGCGCGCGTGATCGGCTTCGACATCGAGGCCGCGAAGACGCGGATCGCCGACGACGAGTTCTCGCGTGAGCGCGCGCGGACCGGCCGCCAGGAGCCGTACTCCAACTGGCGCGCGGACTTCGCGGCGGGCGTGCCGGCGGACGTCGAGCCGGCGGAGGTGGCGGCGGCATGAGCGCGGGCACGACGCTGGAGGAACGGGTGATGGCGGTGCTCGACACCGTCCAGGACCCTTGCAGCATCGCCACGCGGCACCCGCTGAGCATCGTCGAGCTGGGCCTGCTGGTCTCGCTCGACGTCGACGAGGCGGCGGGCGACGTGCGCATCGTGCTGCGGATGACCTCCGGCTCGTGCTCGCTGATCGGCTCGATCATGCAGGCGACCGAGGAGCACGTCGGCGCGCTCGAGGACGTGCGCAGACTGCGCGTCGAGCTCGACGGCCGCTCCGCCTGGTCGCCGGAGCGCATGACCGAGACGGGCGCGCGCAGGCTGGCGGCGCATCGCGAGCGGACGATTCGCGAGCTGGGCGTGCGTCCCCACGCCGAGCGCTTGGCGGAGCGCGCGGCGGTGGGCGTGGCGGCGGCCGGTGGCTGAGGCCGCCGCGCCGCTGGCCGCGCCGCGGGCGCTCGTGCTCGACGCCGCCGACAACGTCGCCGTCGCGCTGCGTGCGCTGAGCGCCGGCGAGCGGCTGGAGCTGGACGGCGCGGGCGCGGTGACGCTGCGCGAGCCGATCCACTTCGGGCACAAGCTGGCGATCCGGCCGATCGCGGCCGGGTCGCCGGTGCGCAAGTACGACGAGACGATCGGCGTCGCCGGCGTCGACATCCCCGTCGGCGCGCACGTCCACGTCCACAACGTCGTGAGCGCGCGCCTGCCGGGCCCCCAGGACGCGCGATGACCGGCGCCGTGCGGGTGACCGGCTTCCGCCGTCCCGACGGGCGCTTCGGCGTGCGCAACCACCTGCTCGTGCTGCCCTCCGTCGTGTGCGCGACGCACGCGGCGGGCGAGATCGCGCGCGCGAGCGGGGCCGTCGCGCTGACGCATCAGCACGGCTGCCTGCACGTCGGCGACGACCTGGCGCACACCGGGGAGGCGCTTGTCGGCACGGCCGTCAACCCCGACGTCGGCGGGGTCGTCGTCGTGAGCCTCGGCTGCGAGACCCTTAAGGGCCGACGGCTCGCGCGGCGCATCGGCGAGCGCGGCCAGCGCGTGCGCTTCGTTGGGATCCAGCAGGCGGGCGGCACCGAGCGGGCGGTCGCCGAAGGACGCGCCGCCGTCGCTGAGCTGGCCGGGGCGCTGGCGCGCGACGTGCGCGAGCCGCTGCCGCCGGGCGCGCTGACGGTCGGCGTCGACGCGGCGCCCGGCGACCCGCTCGCCGCGCTGCTGCGCGGGCAGCTCGCCGCGCGCGGCGCGAGCGCGCTCGCGCTCGGCCCCGACGACGGCGTCGGCGCAGAGACGCACGTCGCGCTCGCGGCCGCCGGCGCGCAGGTGATCGTCTCGCTGCTGCGCGGGGAGCGCGCGCCGCTCGGCTTCGTCGTCTGCCCGGTGCTGGCGGTCGGATGCGGGAACCCGCTCGCCGCCGCGCTCGCCGACGACTTCGACCTCGCGCTGGACGGGACGCCGACGGAGGCCGACGCAGCGCGCGTGGCCGACGCGGCGCTGGCGGCCGCGGCGGGGATCGCGACCGCGTCCGAGCGGCGCGGCGCGCGCGACTTCGTGCTGCGCCGCCTCGCGATGACGATGTGACATGGGGAGCGCAGGCGATGAGTGAGCAGCTGACCGACTATCCGCGCGCGAACGGCACCTGGGGCGTGCGCAACCACGTGCTCGTGCTGCCCGCGCGCGCCGCCGCCGGCCGCGCCGCGGAGGCGATCGCCGACGGGCTGCCCGGCGCGGTCGCGGTGACGCACGAGTGGGAGGGACGGCCGGGCGACCCCGACGCCGCGCTCGTCGAGCGCACGCTCGCGGGCTTCGCCGCCAACCCGAACGTCGCGGCCGTGCTGCTCGTCGGCGTGACCGACGCCGACGAGGCGCTCGCGCACGCGATCGCGGCGCGCGGCCAGACGGTCGAGCTGCTGACGCTCGCCGCGCACCGCGGCACGCGCGGCGCGGCCGACGCCGGGCTCGCGGTCGCACGGCTGCTCGTGGCCAACGCGGCGCGCGCGCGCCGCGAGCCGATGCCGCTCGCCGCGCTCGCGGTCGGGCTCGAGTGCGGTGGCTCGGACGCGCTGTCGGGTATCACCGCCAACCCGGCGTTGGGGATCGCGAGCGACAAGCTGATCGCCGCCGGCGCGACGACGATGCTCTCCGAGGTGCCCGAGCTGGTGGGGGCGGAGGAGCTGCTGGCGGCGCGCGCGAGCACGCCGGAGGCGGGTCGCCGGATCGTCGCGACGATCCACGCGTTCGAGCGCGCGGTCGAGGCGCTCGGCGTCGACATCCGCGGCGCGCAGCCGACGCCGGGCAACATCGAGGGCGGCCTCACGACGATCGAGGAGAAGTCGCTCGGCGCCGCCAAGAAGGCCGGCAGCGCGCCGGTCAGCGACGTCCTCGCGTTCGCGCAGGCGCCGCGCGTGCCCGGGCTCTACATCATGGACACGCCGGGGCACGACATCGAGCAGATGGTCGGGCTCGTCGCCGGCGGCTGCCAGCTCGTCGCGTTCACGACCGGTCGCGGCACGCCGACCGGGTCGCCGATCGCGCCGTGCCTGAAGATCTCCACGAACACCCCGATCTTCGAGCGGATGGCGGGCGACATCGACCTCGACGCCGGCACGATCCTGAGCGGCGGTCAGACGCTGGAGTCGATGGGCGAGGCGATCCACGCTGCGCTGATCGCCGCCGCCAACGGCGCGCCGACCGCCTCGGAGCGACGCGGCAATCGCGAGTTCGCGATCCGCCGCACGGCCTATCCGGCGCGCCGAGCAGCGTTCGTCTGAGCCCGCTCAGACCGCCGCGATCTTTCCGCGCCGGCAGCCGAAGATCCCGCGCGGGCGCAGGGCTAGCGTCGAGGGGAACGCATCTCGCTGACTGCCAAGGGGTTCCATCTCATGCCGCTCGACGACGCCACCCGTGCCTTCCTGGAGAACGGGAACAGAAACCCGCCGCCGCCGCCCGGCTCGCTCGAGCTGAGCGTCTTCCGCTCCGCGCTCGACGGCTTCAGAGACATCAGCTGGGACCGCGAGGAGCTCGCCGAGGTGCGCGACGTCGAGGTGCCGGTCCCGGGGCAGGACGCGGTGACGGTGCGCCTCTACCGACCTGAGGCCGACGGCCCGCTGCCGCTCGTCATCAACATCCACGGCGGCTCGTGGGTGCGCCTCAGCGTCGGCCAGCAGGACCTCTACTACCGCGCGCTCGCGAACCGCTCGCGGTGCCTGATCGCGGCCGTCGAGTACACCCTCGCGCCGGAGTCGCAGCTGCCGGGCGCGATCGAGGAGACGATCGCGGTCGGTCACTGGGCGCGGGAGCATGCGGCGGAGATCGGCGCCGACCCGGCGCGCATCGGCCTGATGGGCGAGAGCAGCGGCGGCAACGTCGCGGCCGCCGCCACGCACATCGCGCGCGACCGCGGCGACCAGCCGTGGACGCATCAGATCCTCTTCATCCCGTGCCTCGACGTGCGCTTCGACTCGGACTCCTGGAAGGAGTTCGGCGAGGGCTACCTGCTGCGGCCGGACCACCTGCGCTGGGCGCTGGAGCAGTACGCCCCCGGCGTGCCGGCGACCGATCCGCGCCTCTCGCCGCTGCTGGCCGAGGACCTCTCGAACCTCCCGCCGGCGCTCGTGATCTCGGCCGAGTACGACCCGCTGCGCGACGACGGCCGCCGCTACGCGGCGCGGCTGGAGGAGGCGGGCGTGCCGACCCGCTACGTCGAGGTCGAGGGCCTGATCCACCACGCGGTGGCGGTGCCGAAGGCTATCCCGAGCGCGGTGCCGGCGCTCGAGCGGATCGCGGGCGAGATCGCCGGGGCGATGGCGGGAGCGCCGGTGTGAGCATGCCGGCCCGGCACGCGGCGCCGACGGCGCGCGCCGAGCTCGAACGGCTCGTCTACGAGCTGCTCGACGCGCATGCCGACACGGCGCGTCTGGCGGACCGCTTCGGCGGGCACGACGTGCGCTGGGCGGCGCACCTCGCCTACCTGCGCGACCTCCAGCGCGTCGCGCGCGGGATCCTGGCCCGCTGACGCCCCGTGCTCGGGACGCTGCACCACGTGGCGTACGTCGCGCGCGACCTCCGCGCCGGCATCGCGACGCTGTGCGAGACGTACGGCCTCGCGGTCGCGGCCGAGCACGCGCTGCCGGCGTTCGGGACGCGCGCCGCGATGCTGCGCGGCGGCGGCACGACGGTCGAGGTGCTGACGCTCGACGATCCCGAGCTGCTCGCGGCGCGGCTCGCCGGCCAGCAGCTGCGCCTCGACCACCTCGCCCACGAGGTCGCCGACATCGAGCGGGCGGCGGCGCGGCTGCGCGCGGCCGGGGCGCGCTTCATCGCGCCCGACGGCAGCTCGCTCGACGCGCCGCTCGAGCTCGGCGGCGCGCGCCACCTGTGGACGGCGCCGGCCGCCGCGCCCGGCGTCTGCGTGCAGCTGGTCGAGCCGGCCGGTCCGGCCGATCCCGCTCCGCGCGCCTGAGCGCCGCGGCGCGTGACGCCGCCGCTCAGGCGCCGCCCGCCACGCGCGCCTGCAGGCGGCGCATGCCGGCGAGCCAGCGGTCGTAGTCGGCCGCCTTGCGGCGGAAGTAGTCGAGCACCTCGGGATGGGGCAGCACGAGAAAGCGCTCCTCGCGCAGCGCCTCGACGACCGCCTCGGCGACGTCCTCTGGAGTAAGCACCAGCCCGGCGGCGGTGACGACGCCGGCGCCGAGCGCCTCCTTGCCCCGCGCGGCGAGGCCGGCGTGCAGCATCGGCGTCTCGACGCCCATCGGGCACAGGCAGCTGACCTTCACGCCGCGGTCGCCGTACGTGATCGAGACCCACTCGGCGAAGCCGACGGCGGCGTGCTTGGTGACGCTGTAGGGCGCCGAGCCGATCTGGCTCAGCAGCCCGGCGGCGGATGCGGTCGTCAACAGGTAGCCCTCGCCGCGCTCGACCCAGCCGGGGACGAGCCGCCGCGCCGCGATCGTGTGCGCGCGCACGTTGACCGCGAACGCGAGGTCCCAGGCGTCGTCGGCGGTGTCGAGGCCGGTCCCCTGGATCACGCCGGCGTTCGCGCAGAACAGGTCGATCGGCCCGAGCGCCTCCTCGGTCCGCGCGATCAGCGCGCCGACCTGTGCGTCGTCGGCGACGTCGCAGCCGACCGCCAGCGCGCGCTCTCCCAGCTCGCCGGCGACCGCCCGCGCCGCGGCCTCGTCGAGGTCCGCCACCACGACGCCGCGCGCGCCCTCGGCGGCGAAGCGGCGCGCCATCCCGCGGCCGATCCCGGAGCCGCCGCCGGTCACGACGACGACGCGGTCGCGCAGCTCCATCGCTACGCCGCCCCGGCCGCCGCCGGCTGCGGCGCGTCCGCCTCCCAGCGCTTCAGCTCGCGCCGCGCGATCGTCATCTTGTGGACCTCGTCGGGGCCGTCGGCGAGCCGCAGCGTGCGGACGTTCGCGTAGAGGTACGCGAGCGGGAAGTCGTCGGAGAGCCCGCCGGCGCCGTGCACCTGGATCGCGCGGTCGAGGATTCTCAGGGCGGTGCTCGGCGCCGCGACCTTGATCGCGGAGATCTCGACGCGCGCCTCGCGGTTGCCGACCGTGTCCATCAGCCAGGCGGTCTTGAGCGTCAGCAGGCGCACCATCTCCAGCTCGATGCGCGCCTCGGCGATCCAGTCCTGGATGTTCGCGCGGCTCGCGATCGGCGCGCCGAACGTCACGCGGCTCAGCGCGCGCTTGCAGAGCAGCTCGAGCGCGCGCTCCGCGGCGCCGATCGCGCGCATGCAGTGATGGATGCGGCCGGGACCGAGGCGCGCCTGGCTGATCATGAAGCCGTCGCCCTCCTCGGCGATCAGGTTCTCGACCGGCACGCGCACGTCCTCGAAGCGCAGCTCCGCGTGGCCGAGCTGCTCGTGGTAGCCGAACACCGGCAGGCCGCGCACGACCGTCAGTCCCGGCGTGCCGAGCGGCACGAGCACCATCGACTGCTGGCGGTGGCGCGGGCCGTCGGGATCGGTCTTGCCCATCGCGATCAGGATCCGGCATCTCGGGTGCAGCACGTTCGTGATCCACCACTTGCGCCCGTTGAGCACGTACTCGTCGCCGTCGCGCTCGATCCGCAGCTCGATGTTGGTCGCGTCGGAGGAGGCGACCTGCGGCTCGGTCATCGCGAAGCCCGAGCGGATCTCGCCGGCGAGCAGCGGCTGCAGCCAGCGCTCCTTCTGCGCGGGCGTACCGAACAGCGTCAGCACCTCCATGTTGCCGGTGTCCGGCGCGTTGCAGTTGACCGTCTCCGGCGCGATCAGGCTGCGCCCGAGGATCTCCGCCAGCGGGGCGTACTCGGCGTTGGTGAGGCCCGCGCCGAGCTCGGGGTCCGGGTGGAAGAGATTCCACAGCCCACGACTGCGCGCCTCCGTCTTCAGCTCCTCCATCACGGCCGGCTGCGCGTGCGGGTTGCCGGCCTCGCGCAGCTGCTCGGCGTAGACCGCCTCGGCGGGCAGGACCCGCTCCTCCATGAAGGCGGTCAAGCGCTCCTGTAGGTCGCGGCAGCGGTCGGTCTGAGCGAAGTCCATGGGGCGTTCTCCTCGATGGCGGCGGCGCCCCACACGGGGCAGCACAAGACGTCGTGTATAGGATACGTCAGATCGCTCGCCGGAGTGTGCTGGCGCGGCCGCGCGGGCCGCTAGAGTGCGGCTCATGTCGGTCACCACCTCCGGAGACGGCGCCGCGCCCGCCACCACCTCCCGCCGCCGGCGCCGCGACGAGCTGATCCTCGATGCGCTCGAGCGGCTGCTGGCGGAGATGCCGCTGCGCGACCTCGGCGTGGAGGAGATCGCCCAGGCGGCCGGCATCACGCGGACGCGCTTCTACCACTACTACAAGTCCAAGTACGAGGCGTATGCGGCGCTGCTGGAGCGCATCCTCGGCGAGGTGCTCGAGGTCTACGGCCTGCCCGACAGCTGGTGGACGCGCGCCGACGACGTGCGTCCGCGCGCCTCGCTGGCGGTGACGCTCAGACGCGTGCTCGGCGTGTGGTTCAAGCACGGCAACGTGCTCCGCGAGGCCTCGGACATGTGGAACGCCGTGCCCGAGGTGCGCGAGCAGTGGCAGGCGGTGATGACCGGCCTGATCGACGGCACGCGGGCGGCGATCGAGCGCGAGCGCAAGCTCGGCATTGCGCCCAGAGGGCCGAACGCGCAGCGGCTCGCGGAAAGCCTCATCTGGCAGGGCGAGCGCCTGCTGTTCCTGAGCCTGGTGGGAGCGCCGAGAGCGATGAGCCTCAAGCAGCTCGTGGATCTCGGGGTGGACCTGTGGCTGCGGGTGATCTACCTCTCCGACGACCCGGAGGTCTGACGCCCTAAACAAGACGTCGTGTATTGTTGCCGGGCATGAGTCTGGCAACCGGGTATGCCGCGGCCAGCGCCGGCGCCGCGCTCGCGCCGCTTCGCTTCGAGCGCCGCGCGCTGCTGCCGGAGGACGTGCGCGTCGAGATCGACTGGTGCGGGATCTGCCACTCGGATCTCCATCAGCTGCGCGACGAGTGGGGCGGCACGACGTTCCCGATCGTGCCCGGCCACGAGATCGTCGGGCGCGTGAGCGCCGTCGGCGGGGCGGTCACGGCCTTCGCGGTCGGTGACCGCGTCGCCGTGGGCTGCCTCGTCGACGCCTGCGGCGCCTGCGAGCCCTGCCGCCGCGGCGAGGAGCAGCACTGCGCTGCCGGGCCGACGTTCACCTACAACGCGCCCGACCCGTACGGCGGCGGCGTCACCTACGGCGGCTGGTCGGACCACATCGTCGTCGACGAGCGCTTCGTGCTGGCGGTCCCTGAGGCCCTCGACCCGGCGGGCGTCGCGCCGCTGCTGTGCGCCGGCGTCACGGTCCACGCGCCGCTCGCACGGCTCGGCGTGGGCGCCGGCTCGACGGTCGGGGTGGTCGGGCTCGGCGGGCTCGGGCACCTGGCGGTGCGGATCGCGGCGGCGATGGGCGCGCGCGTCGTCGTGCTCACGCGCTCGACCGGCAAGGAGCAGGCGGCGCGCCGCCTCGGCGCGGCGGAGGTTCTGCCCAGCGGCCATGCCGAGGCGCTTGCCGCGCATGCCGGCACATGCGACGTCGTGCTCGACACGGTCGCCGCCGCGCACGATCTCACCCCGCTCGTGGAGCTGCTGGGCGTCGGGGGCACGCTCGTGCTGCTCGGCATCCCGCCCGAGCCGCACGCCGCGCTGCACCCCGCCGGGCTGATCCTCGGCCGCCGCGGCATCGCCGGCTCGTTCATCGGCGGCACCGCCGAGATGCGGGCCGCGCTCGACTTCTGCGCCGCACACGGGATCCTCGCCGACGTCGAGACGATCCCCGTCGCCGGCGTCGAGCACGCGCTCGCGCGGATGGAGCGCGGCGACGTCCCCCACCGCTTCGTGATCGACATGGCCTCGCTGGGCCGAGAGGAGCCGTCGCATGCCTGACGCCGTCATCGCCGCCGCCGCGCGCTCGCCGATCGGGCGCGCCGTGAAGGGCTCGCTCGCGCAGCTGCGGCCGGACGACCTCGCCGCGCAGGTCGTGCGCGCCGCGCTCGACCAGGTCCCGCAGCTGGACGTGACGGAGATCGAGGACCTGCACATGGGCTGCGGTGAGCCCTACGACGAGCAGGGCGCGAACATCGCACGGCGCGTCGCGGTGCAGCTCGGCCTCGACGGGCTGCCGGGGACGACGGTCAACCGCTTCTGCTCCTCCAGCCTGCAGACCACGCGGATGGCGCTGCACGCGATCCGCGCCGGCGAAGGGGACGTGTTCATCTCGGCGGGGGTGGAGTGCGTCTCGCGCTACGTCGACCCGAGAGGGGGAGGGAGCGTCCCGGAGCGGTTCGTGAACCCGTCGTTCGGCGAGGCGGCGGCGCGCACGGCGGAGATCGCGGAGGCGAACGAGCGCTGGTCCGATCCGCGCGACGAGGGCCTGCTGCCGGACGTGTACATCGGGATGGGGCAGACGGCGGAGAACGTGGCGACGCTGCGCGGGATCTCGCGCCGCGAGCAGGACGAGTTCGCGGTGCGCTCCCAGCAGCGGGCGGAGGCGGCGATCGCCGACGGGTTCTTCGCGCGCGAGATCGTGCCCGTGACGCTGCCGGACGGCCGCGTCGTCGAGGCCGACGACGGCCCGCGGCCGGGCACGACGTACGAGAGACTCGCGGCCCTGAAGCCGGTCTTCCGCGCGGACGGGACCGTCACCGCCGGCAACGCCTGCCCGCTGAACGACGGCGCCGCCGCGCTCGTCGTGATGAGCGACGTGCGTGCGCGCGAGCTGGGGATCGAGCCGCTCGCGCGGATCGTCTCCACCGGCGTCTCCGCGCTGTCGCCGGAGATCATGGGCCTCGGCCCCGTCGAGGCCTCGCGCCGCGCGCTGGCGCGCGCCGGCATGACGATCGACGACGTCGACCTCGTGGAGATCAACGAGGCGTTCGCCGTGCAGGTGATCGCCTCCGCGCGCGAGCTGGGGATCGACGAGGACAAGCTCAACGTCCACGGCGGCGCGATCGCGCTTGGCCATCCGTTCGGGATGACCGGCGCGCGCATCGCCACCACCCTCGTCAACGGCCTGAGATCCCGCGACAAGCAGTTCGGCCTGGAGACGATGTGCGTCGGCGGCGGCCAGGGCATGGCGCTGATCCTCGAGCGCCTGTCGTGAGCGGTGCGACGGCGCAGGCCGTCGTCGAGCGCCCTGCGGCGCTCGCCGACCACGTCGGCGCGCGGCTCGGCGCGAGCGCGTGGCGGACGCTGGACCAGCAGGCGATCGACGCGTTCGCCGAGGTGACCGGCGACCGCCAGTGGATCCACGTCGACGCCTCGCGCGCGGCCGGCGGCCCGTTCGGCACGACGGTCGCGCACGGCTTCCTCACGCTTGCGCTCTGCGCCGGGTTCCTGGACGAGGCGGTCGCGGTGCAGGGCGCCGCCATGCAGCTCAACTACGGCCTCGACCGCGTGCGCTTCCCGGCGCCGGTGCCGGCCGGCGCGCGCGTGCGCGGCGTCGTCGAGCTGACGTCCGCCGCCGACGTCCCCGGCGGCGTGCAGGCCGTCTTCCGCATCACCGTCGAGATCGAGGACCAGCCGAAGCCCGGCTGCGTCGCCGACCTCGTCGTCCGCTTCCTCCACTGAGACACAGGAGTCCGCTTCATGCCGAGCACCGTCCACGACTTCAGCGGGCAGACCGTCATCGTCACCGGCGCCGGCCGCGGCATCGGCCTCGTCGTCGCGCGCCGCTTCGCGCAGGCGGGCGCGGCGGTCTGGATGGTCGACCGCGACGGCGACGTCGTGCGGACGGCGGCAGAGGAGATCGGCGCGACCGCGATCGCCGCGGACGTGGCGAGCACGGTCGACGTCGAGCGCGTCGTCGCCGACGCGGTCGAGCGGACCGGGCGGATCGACGTCGTCTTCAACAACGCCGGCCTGCTGCGCGACCGCGTGCTGTGGAAGCTCGACGACGCGGACTGGGACGCGGTGCTCGACGTCCACCTCGGGGGGACGTTCCGCTTCACGCGGGCGTGCGTCCCGCACTTCCGTGAGCGCGGCTATGGCCGCGTCGTGAACGTCACCTCCTACACGGGCATGCACGGCAACGTCGGCCAGGCCGCCTACGCGTCGGCGAAGGCGGGGATCATCGGCTTCACGAAGACGGCCGCGAAGGAGCTGGCGCGCTTCGGCGTGACCGTCAACGCGATCTCGCCGAACGCCCAGACGCGCATGATCGACTCGATCCCCGAGGAGCACCGCAAGGAGCTCGAGGCGATCATCCCGCTCGGCCGCTTCGCCGATCCCGAGGAGATCGCCACCGGGGTGCTGTTCCTGGCCTCTCCCGACGCCGGTTACGTCACGGGCGTCGTGCTGCCCGTCGATGGCGGCATCTCGATCTGAGGCCGGACGATCGGTGCCGCCAGGCGCCTGACAAGAGGCCATGAGGCTGCCCGCCTCGCAGACGAGCCTGTGCTCGGCCCTTGCGAGCGCGTTAGGCCGGGGCGTCGTCGCCCGGGGACCTCCAGCAGGATCTCGCGGTTCTTGTCGCCGGGGACGTTGACCGTCAGCCAGCGCATGAAGCCGAGGTCGGCATCCACGCCGGCGAAGCCGACCTCGATGCAGATCTGGGAGACCGTCAGGTCGGTGTTGCGCAGCAGGGTCATCGCGCGCTCGATGCGGCGGCGCTGCAGATACCGGTACGGCGGGTCCCCGAAGGCCTGCTTGAACGTGCGGCTGAAATGCGCTTCGGACACGAGGGCGATGCGCGCCAGCCCGGCGATGTCCAAGGGCTTGGCGTAGTCGCGGTCGATCGCATCGCGCGCGCAACAGCCGCCGGTTGGCCTCGATGCCAAGCGCAGGCACCAGGCGAGCATAGGCGCGCCGCGCGGCCGCCCGAGACGTGAGCCATCGAATCGCGCAACAACACCGGCAAGGTCGTCTTGATCCTATGACCGCCAGGATTTGCAGGCAATACAGGGTGTCTACCGAGCGCTCTCAGCCGCCCGAGATACCCGCGGTTACCGGCGGATTCTGGTGGGTTCTGGTCCCGAGCTACGACGCGGGGACCAGAACCGTCCTGGTCGACCGGTTCGGCCTCAGATGAGCAGCTTGTATCTCTGCTCGATTTCGGCGTCCGAGCGCGTTCTGAGCCACATGCCTCTGTCTTTCTCCCAGGTCCAGATGCCGAGTTCGATCGCTTCGACCCACCATTCCACGAGCTGCCCGAGCGAGTCGGTAGCCGGCGGAAGGCGCTCCTCGTGGTGCCAGTCGACAAGGCGGATGGGTGTGAGGCCGGCTGGGCCGAGTCCGCAGTCAGCGACGTGTGTGCCGCCAGCGCCGTTGCTGAACAGCGGCACCCACGTTTCCTGCCACCAGAAGTCGGGGTCGGTCTCCGTGCGCGTCGCCATTGTGGCCGCCTCGGACATCATCGTCTGCCACCACTCGCGTGCCCTTGTCGATGAATACGCTGTCAGATGCGGACCGATCGCTCCTGAGCTAGCGCCGTCGTGCCAGGCCCACCATGTCCGCAGCTCCTCCGGGAGGTCGACGTGCAGACTGCCGTCGTCGGATGTGAACGACTCGACAGTTCTGCCGGGTGCGAGCGCGTCCTCGATCGGCACGCCGTGGGTACGCCACGTCGCTGAGAGCCGATCGAGGCGTTGCGCGGTGAGCATCAGGCCGGATCTATATCGCTTCTAGTCTCTGTTGCACAGGTAGAAGGTCGGGATGTGCAGGGCTGGCATGAGCGGGATGACAAGGAACGCCGTGCCGCCGGTCGAGTTCGCGTTCTCTTGCGGGGTCCCGGTTGTCAGCGCGCACTTTCTGATGAAGGCGCTATAGAAGCCGCCCTGTCGGCTGTTGTCGATTCTTTGGATCCACTGGACATGCGGTGTCGGTCTGGCCAGTGGTCCGCCCTGCTCGCTGGAGAAGAACGGAAACTCGTCGCATTGCATGTCTTCTTCCGGAGGATCAGCGAGACAGTTGTCTTGTCTCAGTTGCCAACCGCTCCCAGGCTTCGTTGTGCCGTACTCGTAGTTCAGCTTGACCCAGGCCGGATAAGCGAAGATCTGTCTCGCATCGTGGGTGGTCGCCGAGTTGACGTCGGCGCCCGTGAAGAAGACCGGCATCGATCTACAGGCCGAGCCGCTGACGCTGGCACGGGCGGCCCACCACAGGCAGGCGCCCGCCGCCACGCCCGCGTCCTCCTGCGTGATGGTGTTGCCTCCCAGCTGCACCATGTAGCGGTCGGCGACGTCGTCGACCGGCCACGCCTGAGGAAACGTCGTCGGGTGCTCGAAGTATGGCGCCTCGAACGCGGGATCCAGCGTCGGAGCCAGGTTCTCGTACATCAGCCACATCAGCACGCCGTTGCCGGCGAGGCCGACTGCTTTGAGAACCTCCGTCATCGAGTATCTGGCGTCCACTGCCGTCTCGCACGCGTACCACTGATCGTTAACGCTGCTTCTCGTATGTGTCCCGTAGGGATAGGTCAGCAGCAGGTCGCAGACATCCGTCGTGGAGGCGAACTGCGAGCCGAGCCAGACGAGGTCCAGGCCGTCCTCGCTCTCCTCGACCCCGGTCGTTCCCGACGTCGCCAGGTAGCTCGGGCTGATGCCGAAGACGTGGCCCGCTCTGTCCTTGATGGTCGCGTTGTAGACGTGGCCCGACGTCACGGACGTGTAGCACTGCGAGTAGTAGACGTCGCAGGAGGTCGCGACGCTGCCGTTGTCGTAGACGTAGGTCCGCAGATCCGTGCCGCCCACCGTGGTCGAGAGCACAAAGCGGATGATCCCGGGCGACCACGTGAAGTCGCCTCTCAGCCCGATCCACAGCTCGCGCTGGTGGACGGTCAGCTCGCGCGAATCGTAAGAGTTGCCCTCGCTGAACAGCTCGAACCGGAACGTGCGATCGCGCGGGTACGCCATGTCTTCGGCTGGATCCGCATCAGCCGTCACAAGACATCTCAGGTAGTAGCACGCTGAGAGATATCTGTCCCCGTCAGTCGTCTCGAAGATCTTGCCCTGCGCCCAGCCGGGATACGTCCGATCAACTGTCCCCTCGACGTAGAACGGATATCCCATCGTCGGGACCGGCATCGACGAGGACGGGACCGGGCTGAAGTCCGTGGTGAACGGATCTTGGGGCCAGGCGACAGCAGCAGACGAAAAACCTGCCAGCGATGCGATCGCGAGCAGCACCGCTGCCACGCTTCCAGCACGCCTCCTACCGTTCGCGGAGGTCCCTCCGCGGCGCTTGCGCCTCATACGTGCTCCTTTGTTCGTCGGTCATTCCGTCAACGCTGGAGGCCGGCGAACGCACGCACGCGCGGTAGGCCCCTGCCGAGGGAGCCGCGATCTTCCGCTAAGTGAGTTGGCGGGCGCAATACCCAGCACAGAAACCTTTGTGCTCGGATGGCATTCGCTGCGTCGCGAGGCGCGTACACGCCTTCGGCTCAGTCCTGTGCGAACCGAAGACGCAGCGGTGTCCGGGCTGCCCACCAACCCGGTATCGCGATCACCGCGAGCGCCACGGCGGCGACGAGCGCGAAGCTCGCGAACGCGAGCAGAAGCGCAGGTACGTACTCGGCAGGGAACCCGGTCGTGACACGCAACCAGCGCGTCAGAAGCAGCTGACCGCCGAGGCCGACAGCCGCGCCGATCGCCGAACCGAAGCCAAGCAGCAGCGCCGCCCCCGCGAGCAGGCTCGCCCACAGCTGCAAGAAGCCGAAGCCCTGCACTTGATGGCTGGCGAGCGCGCGACGACGACGGACGACGGTCGCCGTCATGGCGGCGGCCGTCGACAGGATCGCCCCGACGCTCGCGCAGAACCAGCTTCCGCCGCTCCCGAACACGTCGCCGCACACGCTCCGGCGCACGTACATCTCGATCGCGCTGCTGGCGAACAACTTCGACATGAAGTGAGTCATGGCGCAGGTGGGGCACGCCGACTCGAAGATGACGATGGACGTGTACGCGCAGTTGGAGCAGCGCGTGAAGCGCGACCACGGCGCGAGCTTCGACCGCCTCGTGCGGCACGCGCGGACGCAGCTGCACGGCTTCCGTGAGCAGAGGTTCTGGTCCCCAAATGGTTCCCGTGACCCAATCGGTGACCCAAAGGCGCCGAAGCCGTCTGACGGCAAGGTGGCGGAATTCCCGGCAGAGCGGGCGATTCAGAGGATGGCGAGACCCGGACTCGAACCGGGGACACCACGATTTTCAGGCGCCACAGAGGGTGCTGGTCATACCTGGCCATTTGCAGCAGAGATGTGGCAGCGGCCTGGGCGCCTGGGGCGGGCGGGATACGCGCAGATACCGGCGGATTCCTGTGGGTTTTGGCCACGGAGAGGCGGTCCGTGGCCAAAACCCTCGCGCTGTCGCACTGCGCTACCAACGCGATACGGCGAGCCGGCCGATGCCTGATAGCCGCGGATTCCAATCGCGCCCGCTATGCAAGTCGCTTCCCTCCTGAGCAAGGTCGCTTGGGGAGGTCTCGGGTACAGGCGCTACGGGCACGCGTCAGTCGCGTCACACCCGCAGGACCGCTCCGGCGCGCTTGACGGTGCGAATGATCGGCGCCGTCTCGACGCTGCGGATCTCCTCGATCGCGCCGATGCGCTCGGTCAGGTAGCGGTAGAGGTCGCCCGTGTCACGGCAGTTGACGTTCGCGAGCAGGTTCGTGGGACCCGTCGTCACCGCGCAGAACGAGATCTCCGGATGGCAGGCGAGCGCCTCGGCGACCGGCGTCAAGGATGACGGCGGCACGGCCATCCACAGGCGGGCGGATGCGCCGAACCCGAACGCCTCCGGCGAGACGTCGAGCAGGAACGACAGCATGCCGCTGCGCCGCAGCGCCTCGACCCGGCGCCGGACCGTCGAGTCCGACCAGCCGGTGATCGTCGCCAGCTCCGCGTAGCCGAGGCGCCCGTCGCGTGCGAGCGCGTCCAGCAGCGCCTGGTCGGCGGCGCCCAAGTCGCTTGGGGCCGCGTCCGGCTCGATCGGGGGCGGCGCCAGCGCCTCGGCCTGCTCGGGCGACAGCGCGTGCAGGCCCTGCCACGTCCTCGGCAGCGCGGTCGCGTGCAGCAGCGCGTGCGCGCTGACGGCGATCACCCGTCCGGTTCTCGGCAGCTTGTCGAGCAGCAGCGCGTCGCGTTCGTCGGCTCCGCGCATCTGCACGTTGCACGCGACCTCTGTGCCGCCGGACATCAGGTAGACCCATGCCGTGTCGGACCGCTGGGCGAGCGCGCCGGCGACGGCGCCGGCCGCGTCCGGCGTGCACTGCAGCCGCATCGTCCATGACGTGTAGCCGAGCCGCCGCCCGTCGAGCACGCCGATCACGCGCAGGATCTCCGCTTCGCGCAGGCGCCGGTAGCGGCGCGCGATCGTGTTCTCGGAGACGTCGAGCACCCCCGCGATCGTGCGCAGCGGCGCGCGCGCGTCGATCTGCAGCGCGTGGACGAGTCCGCGATCGACGGGATCGAGCGTGACGGTTTCCATCAGACGACCCTAGCGCACGACGGCATCCTGCGAAAACGCCTGATTTTGTGGATCTCCGCGCGGACCGGTGCTTCGATCGCCGCGCTGTGAGGAGAGAGGACGTCAAGCATCGTTGGTGGCCGCTGGCGGCGATCTGCCTGGGCTCGTTCCTGTTCCTGGTGGACACGACCGCGGTCGCCGTCGCGCTGCCCGACATCGGCGAGCGACTCGACGCGTCGCTGAGCGCCCTCCAGTGGGTCGTCAACGGCTACACGCTCGTGCTCGCGGTGCTGATGCTGGCCGCAGGCTCGGTCGCCGACCGGCACGGGCATCGCACGATCTTCCTCGCCGCGCTCGGCGTCTTCGCGCTTGCCTCCGCCGTCGCCGCGCTCGCGCCGAGCGCCGGCGTGCTGATCGCGGCGCGCATGCTGCAGGGCGTCGGCGGCGCCGCGATCGCGGTGACGACGATCGCACTGCTCGGCGCCTGTTACGAGGGGCGCGCGCGCGGCGTCGCGATCGGCGTGTGGGCGGCGGTGAACGGGCTCGCGGCGGCGGCCGGGCCGATGCTCGGCGGACTGCTCACGCAGACCTTCGGCTGGCGCGCCATCTTCGCCGTCAATCTGCCGCTCGCGGCGGTGACGGCCACGCTGACCGTGCGCTCGATCGCCCCGGTCGCGGCGCGCGCGAGCGGTCGCCTCGACCGCGCCGGGATCGTCGTCTTCGCGCTCTGCGCGGGCGGCGCGACGTACGGTCTCACGCAGGCCGGCGCGCGCGGCTGGGGCGACGCCTCGACGCTCGTCGCGCTCGCGATCGCGGCGGCGGCGCTGATCGCATTCGTCGCCGTCGAGCGCGGGCGGCCGAACCCGCTGCTCGATCTGACGCTCTTCCGCACGCCCGCCTTCTCGGTCGCGATGGCGTGCGCGGCCGCCTCGGCGATCGCCTTCGCGTGCCTGGTGTACGCCTCGATCTGGCTGCAGGCGACGCTCGGCCTCGGTCCGATCAGGGCGGGCCTCGCACTCGTGCCGCTGGCGCTCTCGGCGTTCGTCACCGCCACGCTGTCCGGCCGGCTGCTGCATGGCGTCTCCGCCCGCACCGCGCTCGGCACCGGCCTGCTGGTCAGCGCGCTCGGGTGCGCGCTGCAGGCGCAGCTCGACGGCGCATCCACGGCCGTCGCACTCCTGCCCGGCCTGCTCGTGACCGGCGTCGGCGTCGGCCTGATCGTGCCCGCGATGAGCGGCGCGGTGCTCGCCGCCGCGCCGCCGGAGCGCGCCGGCATGGCCGTGGGCGCGATGACGACGTTCCGCCAGCTCGGCCAGACGCTCGGCGTCGCCGCGCTCGGCGTCCTCTTCCAGACGCGCGCGCACGGCGCAGCAGGCGTCGACGCCGGGGCGGCCGGGGGCGGCCGCGCCGTCCCGGCTGCGCGTGCCGCGGTCGCGCACGGGCTCCACGACGTCTACGTCGCCGCTGCCGGCTTCGCCGCCGCGAGCGGGCTGCTCGCCCTGCTCGTGCTGCGCGAGCGCAGCGCCGTTCCCGTCTCCTCGAGCACGCGATGAGCGCCGCCGCGACAGCCCAGCCGGAGCCCGTCGTGCGGCTCGTCGACGTCGGCAAGCAGTTCGCCGGCGCCTTCGCGGTGCGCCACGTCGACCTCGAGCTGTACGCCGGCGAGGTGCATGCGCTGCTCGGCGAGAACGGCGCCGGCAAGAGCACGCTCATCAACATCCTCGGCGGGCTGCTGGCACCGGACGAGGGCCGCATCCTGCTGGACGGCGAGCAGGTAACGCTCGCCGGACCCGCGCAGGCGATGGCGATGGGCATCAACGTCGTGCATCAGGAGCCGGCGCTCTTCCCCGACCTGACGGTCGCCGAGAACGTCTTCGCCGGGCGCCTGCCGCGGCGCGGCCCGGCACGGCTGGCGTGGGGCGAGATGGCGCGCCGCGCGCGCGAGCTGATGGCGACGCTCGGCGTCGACCTCGACCCGCAGACGCGCGTGCGCGGGCTGTCGATCGCCGATCAGCAGCTCGTCGACATCGCGAAGGCGCTCGTGAGCGACTCGCGCGTGCTCGTGCTCGACGAGCCCACGGCCGCGCTCACGAGCGTCGAGGTCGAGCGCCTCGCGCGCGTGATCGACGGGCTGCGCGCACAGGGCGCGGCGATCGTCTTCATCGGCCACCGCCTGGAGGAGGTGCAGGCGCTGTCGGACCGCATCACCGTCCTGCGCGACGGCCGGCGCGTCGTCAGCCAGCCGGCCGCCGGCATCACGCGCGAGCAGATGATCCGCCACATGGTCGGGCGCCAGCTCGACGCGCTGTTCCCCAAGGAGGACACGCAGCCCGGGGCGACGGCGCTGCGCCTGACGGGCGCGACGCGCGCGGGCGCCTTCCGCGACGTCAGCTTCGAGCTGCGCGAAGGCGAGATCCTCGGCTTCAGCGGCCTCGTCGGCGCTGGCCGCACCGAGGTCGCGCGCGCGATCTTCGGCGCCGACGCGCTCGATGCCGGCACGATCGAGGTGCACGGCAGACCGGTCGCGATCCGCTCGGTCGCCGACGCGATGGCGCTCGGCATCGCGTATGTCCCGGAGGACCGGCGCGAGCATGGCCTGATCCTCGAGTGGGACATCGCGACGAACACGTCGCTCGGCCTGCTGCGCGAGCTGTCGCGGCGCCTCGGCGTGATCGACCGCCGGCGCGAGCGGCGGCTCGCCGCCGACTATGCGCGGCGGCTGTCGGTCCGGCACCGCTCGCTCGGGCAGGCGTGCGCGACCTTGTCCGGCGGCAACCAGCAGAAGGTCGTCGTCGCGAAGTGGCTGGCGCGCGAGCCGCGGATCCTGATCCTCGACGAGCCGACGCGCGGCGTCGACATCGGGACGAAGGCCGACATCCACCGGCTCACCTCGGAGCTGGCCGCGCAGGGCGTCGCGGTCATCCTGATCAGCAGCGAGCTGCCGGAGATCATCGGCATGTCGGATCGCGTGCTCGTCTTCCACGAGGGCGCCATCACCGCCGAGCTCACGCGCGCGCAGCTCGACGAGGAGCGCCTGATGACGGCGGCGATGGGGGAGGCGACCCGTGCCGACTGAGCGTCGGAGCGCCGTGGGCCGCCTCCTGCGTCAGCGCGAGCTGGGACTGGTCGTCGCGCTCGCCATCGTGTGCGTCGCGTTCGAGACGCAGAACGGCAACTTCCTCAGCGGCAGCTACCTCCAGGACATCGCGCTCTCGACGGCGATCCTGATGATCGCCGCGGCCGGGCAGACGCTCGTCGTCGTCAGCCGCAACATCGACCTCTCGGTCGGCTCGATGCTCGGGCTCGGCGGCTTCGTCGCCGCCAACGCGCTCAAGCACCACGACCTCGCGCTGCCGCTCGTGTTCGCGCTCGGCGCGGGCGTCGGACTGCTGCTGGGCGCCGTCAACGCGACGCTCGTCGCGTACCTGTCGGTGCCGTCGATCGTCGCGACGCTCGGCACCTTGTACGTCTTCCGCGGGATCGACTTCCTGCTCGGCGGCGACGGCCGACAGGTCAACGCGGACGACGTCCCGGCGAGCTTCCTCGCGCTGGCCAACGACAAGCTGCTCGGGATCCCGGTCATGTTCCTGGCCGCGCTCGCGATCGTCGCCGCCGTCGGGTGGGCGCTGCGCAACGCGCGCTGGGGGCGCAGCCTCTACGCGATCGGCTCGAACCCAGCCGGCGCGCGCCCGGCCGGCATCCCCGTGCGCCGCATGTTGTTCGTCGCCTTCTGCGTCAGCGGGCTGCTGGCCGGCCTCGCCGGCGTCATGTGGGGCTCGATCTATGCCGGCATCGACCCGCAGGCCGGTCGCGGCTTCGAGCTGACGGTCGTTGCGGCTGTCGTCGTCGGCGGGGTCAACATCTTCGGCGGGGCGGGGACCGTCTGGGGAGCAGCGCTCGGCGCGCTGCTGCTGACGGCGATCCAAAGCGGGCTCTCGCTCGTGCAGATCTCGCCCTTCTGGCTCGAGGCGATCTACGGCGCGGCCATCGTGCTGGCGGTCCTGCTCGACGCGCGCCTCAACGCGCGACTGACGGCGCGCGAGCTCGCGAGGAGCGCGGCGTGAAGGCCGCGCTCGCACACGCCGGCCGCCTCGCGGGTCGCTGGGAGGGCCTGCTCGCGCTGCTGCTGGTCGTCACGGTCGTCTACGCCGACAGCACGCTGCCGAGCTTCCTGACCGGCCTCAACCTGTCGGCCGCCTCAGCCGAGTTCTCCGAGCGCGCGCTGATGGCGCTGACGCTGACGCTGATCGTGATCGCCGGCGAGATCGACCTCTCGATCGCCTCGATCCTGGGCGTCTCGAGCGCCGTCTTCGGGCGCCTGATCGAGGGCGGGATGCCGCTCGGCCTCGCGGTCGCCGTGTGCCTGCTGACCGGCGCGGCGTGCGGAGCGCTGAACGGGCTGCTGATCGTGCGACTGCGGCTGCCGTCGCTGATGGTGACGATCGGGACGCTGGCGCTCTTCCGCGGGATCGCGAACGGGATGCTCGGGACCGAGAAGGTCACGCAGTTCCCGACCGCGGTGACGAACTTCGGCTACGACTACGTGCCGGGGACGCTCGTGCCGTGGGCGGTGCTCGTGGTCGTCGTGGTGGCGATTCCGGTCGCCTTCCTGCTGCACGCCACGCGCTGGGGCCGCGCGATCTTCGCGATCGGCCAGAACCGCGAGGCCGCCCGCTTCGCCGGCATCTCCGCCGACGGCATCCGCTTCTGGCTGTTCGTCGCCTCGGGGCTCGCGTGCGCGCTCGCGGGGATGATGCTGACGGCGCGCCTCGGCAGCTCCGGGGCGGACAACGGGCTCGGCTTCGAGCTCGACGTCGTCGCCGTCGTGCTGCTCGGCGGCGTGAGCATCTACGGCGGCCGCGGGACGCTGCTCGGCGTCGCGCTCGCGGTGCTGCTCGTGAACGCGTTGCAGAACGCGCTGAGCCTCAACGACGTCAGCAGCGACGTGCAGCAGATCGTGGTCGGCTCGCTGCTCGTGCTCTCGGCGCTGGCCGGCGGCGGCACGCACTTGCTGCGCGAGCGCCTGCGCGCGCGCTCGGCCAGCCGCGACGGACCCGATGCCGCGCCGCTGGCGCGCCCCGAACCGCAGCTCGACGACGCCTGACTCCCACCCGACTCACCGCAGGAAACCCCCACAGGAGGAGAGAACGATGAGGAACCGATTTGCCTGCCTGGCGGCCGGCGCGGTCGCGCTGTCGCTCGCGCTCGGCGCGTGCGGCTCCAACGACGACGGCGGAGGCGGCGGCTCCACGCACGCCAACGCCGCCAAGGCCGCCGACATCATGATCGCCGACGTCCCGAAGTCGGTGAACAACCCGTACTTCACGACCGCGTCGAGAGGGGCGCAGGCGGCGGCGAGAGAGCTCGGCTCGGGCTACAAGATGGTCGGCCCGTCCAACAGCGAGGCGACCTCGCAGCTGCCGTACATCAACACGCTCGCCCAGCAGCACGTGGACGCCGTGATGATGTCCTCCAACGACGCCGACGCGCCGGTGCCCGCCGTCGAGCGCGCCGTTCAGCAGGGCGTGAAGTTCGTCACCTACGACGCCGACATGAACGGCGGCCGCAGCATCTTCGTCAACCAGGCGACGCCGCAGAGCGTCGCGGAGACGCAGGTGAGACTGATCTCCGAGCAGATCGGCGGCAGAGGCGAGGTCGCGATCCTCAGCGGCACCTCGACCGCGACCGGCCAGAACGTGTGGGTCGGGATCATGAGAGAGACGTTCAAGAAGCCGGAGTACGCCGGCCTCAGACTCGTCAAGGTCGCCTACGGCGACACCGACACGCAGAAGTCGACGCAGGAGACGCTCGGCCTGCTCGCGCAGTACCCGAACCTGCGCGGGATCATCGTGCCCGACGCCGTCGGCCTGCCGGCCGCCGCGCGCGTCGTCAAGAGCAAGGGCAAGGTCGATCAGGTCAAGCTCACCGGCCTCTCGCTGCCGAGCCTGATGCGTCAGTACATCAAGGACGGCACGGTCGAGAACTTCGGCCTGTGGAACGTCGAGGACATGGGCTACCTCGCCTATGAGGCGGCCTACAACCTCGCGACCGGAAGAATCACCGGCAGAGAGGGCGAGACGTTCACGGCCGGCAAGCTCGGCAGATACACGGTCGGAAGAGGCGGCGAGGTCGTGCTCGGCCCGCTGCTGGTCTTCGACAGAAGAAACATCGACGACTACCAGTTCTAAGTCACTTAATTGCGGTGGCCGCGGCTCGTCCGCGGCCACCGCGATCTCTTGAGGAGAGGTCATGACAGTGGTTCGCACACCAAGGAGGGCGAGTCGGGCGCGTCGCCTGGCCGCGCTTGCGCTCGGTCTCGGCGCGATCGCGGCGACGCCCGCAGCGGCGCCGGCCGCGCCGGGGCCGCTCGGCGGCGACGCCGGCAGCACCAGCTTCGACGCCGGCTGGCGCTTTGCGCTCGTCGACAAGGTCGGGATCGAGGACCCGAGCGGGGCCTACGCGAACGCGGCCTCTCCGAGCTACGACGACCACGCGTGGCGCTCGCTCAGCGTCCCGCACGACTGGAGCATCGAGCTCAGACCCACGGACGCGAGAGGCGCCAACACGAGCAGTGCCAACGCCTTCCTGCAGGGCGGCCTCGGCTGGTATCGCAAGACCTTCACGCTGCCGCGCTCCACGGCGGGCAAGCGCGTCTCGCTCGAGTTCGACGGCGTCTACATGGACGCGACGGTCTACCTCAACGGGCGCGAGGTCGGCACGCACGCCTACGGCTACACGCCGTTCGCCGTCGACATCTCCAACGCCCACAAGGACGGCCGCACCCCGAACGTCATCGCCGTGAGAGTGCAGAACGAGCTGCCGAGCAGCCGCTGGTACTCCGGCAGCGGGATCGAGCGCCACGTCCACCTCGTCGTCACCGACAAGGTCCACGTCGCCCGCAACGGCGTGTTCGCGACGACGCCGCGCCTGGCGCAGACGTACCGCCACGGCCGCTACGCCACGGTGCGCGTGCAGACCGCGCTGGAGAACGACGGCGCACATGCGCGCCGCGTGCAGATCGTCAACCAGGTGCTCGACGCGCGCGGCCATGTCGTCGCGCAGCGGCGCACGAGCCGCAACGCCGGCAGACACGGCAGCGCGAGACGCACGGTGCAGATGCGCGTCGCGCAGCCGCACCTGTGGTCGCCCGACTCGCCCTACCTCTACAGCGTGCGCACGCAGCTGCGGGTGCGCGGCCAGGCGGTCGACACCGTCACGACGCCGCTCGGCATCCGCTGGTTCAGCTTCAGCGGCCGCAACGGCTTCGCGATCAACGGCCATCACACGAAGATCCACGGCGTCGACGTCCACCAGGACGGCGGCGCGCTCGGCGCGATCGCCGACCGCGACGTCGCGCTGCGCCAGCTGACGCTGCTGAAGCGGATGGGCGTCAACGCCGTGCGTACGGCGCACAACCCGCCTTCGCCCGAGTTCGTCGCCGCCGCCAACAGAGTCGGGATCATGCTGATGCTCGAGGTCTTCGACGAGTGGGGCAGAGGCAAGACCGAGCACGGCTACGGCCGCTTCTTCGAGCAGTGGGGCGACAGAGACGTCCAGTCGACCGTGCTCGCCTACCGCAACGCGCCGGCCGTCTTCGAGTGGTCGCTCGGCGGCGAGATCGACGAGCTCAGCGAGGACGAGGGCGTCGCGATCACGCGCCGGCTCATCCGCGACGTCAAGCAGCTCGACGCCACGCGGCCGGTGCTCGGCGTGCCCGGCCCGGCGCAGTCGCCGCCGGATCCGGGGTCCGCAGGCGACCGCAACTTCAGACAGCTCGACGGCATCTCGATCAACTACGCGAGAGCGCACGCGCTGGACGCGTTCCACGCGCAGTACCCGAGCAGATTCATGCAGAACTCAGAGCACGCGGCGTGCACCTCGACGCGCGGCGTCTACCGGCAGGGCGACCAGCTCGCCACCGCCGGCGACGCGACGCCCGGTCACCGCGCCTCGTACTCGTCCTACGACAACGCCTGCGGCGCGTTCTTCTACCGCGTCGAGTACGCGCTGAAGGCCGACCGCGACCGCAACTGGATGTCCGGCATCTTCATCTGGTCGGGCTTCGACTACCTCGGCGAGGCGTTCCCGCGCAATGCGTTCCCCGTCAAGGGGGCGAGCTTCGGCGAGATGGACACCGCCGGCTTCCCGAAGGACAACTTCTGGCTGATCAAGAGCCAGTGGACGACGCAGCCGATGGTGCACCTGCTGCCGATGGACTGGACGAACCACCGCCTCGGCGAGAACGTGCAGGTGTGGGCGTACGCGAACGTCGACACCGTCGAGCTGTTCCTCGACGGCCACTCGCTCGGCGTGCGCAGATTCACCCACAAGAAGACGACCGACGGCCGCTCCTACCTGGAGACGAGCGAGCAGTCGGGCGACGACACGTCGTTCACGGGCGGCCCGTGCCCGGGCAGCTATACGAGCCCGAACGGCAGCTGCGGACGGCTGCGGCTGCTGTGGAACGTGCCGTTCAGACCCGGGACGCTCACCGCCGTCGCGCGCAAGGACGGCAAGGTGGTCGCGCGCGACGAGGTGCGCACGGCCGGCGAGCCGGATCGCCTGCGGGTGACGCCGGAGAAGCGCGTCGTCCGGCCCGACGGCAGCTCGCTGCTGTTCGTCGACGTCGACGTGCTCGACGCGCACGGCACGCTCGTGCCGGACGCCGACGACAAGATCCGCTTCTCGGTGCACGGCGCCGGGCGGCTGATCGCCGTCGACAACGGGCGCAGCGAGAGCGCCGAGTCCTACCAGGGCAGCTCGCGCACCGCCTTCAACGGCAAGGCGCTGGCGATCGTGCGCTCGAACGGCGCGTCCGGTCCGATCGCGATCCGCGCGACGGCGCCGGGGCTGCTGCCCGGCACGGCGACCGCCTACGCGACCCGCACGCACGGTGCGCGCGCGGTCGGCGTGCGGCCCGTCGCGGTGCGCACGCCCGTCGGCGGGGCGCCGCGCCTGCCGCGCATGGTCCAGGTCGTCGCGGGCAACGGCTCCGTCGCTGCGCGCGCCGTGGACTGGCAGCGCGTGCCGAACACAGGCCACGCCGGCGTCCAGGTCGTGCACGGTGACGTCGCCGGCACGGCGCTCGACGCGACCGCAAGCGTGACGGTCTACCGCCTCGCGCGGGTCGAGTCGCCGTCGACGGTGGTCGCGACCGGCGCGGCGCCGTGGCTGCCGGCGCGCGTGCGCGCCGTCTACAGCGACGGCGTGCAGCGCGATCTCGCGGTCCGCTGGGCCGCGCTCGACGCGGCGAAGCTCGCCCAGCCGGGCGCCTTCGACGTCGTCGGCACGCTGCCCGGGACGGCCGGCAGAGCGACCGCCCACGTGCAGGTCGTGGCGCCGCTCGCGCACGACGCGAACCTGGCGGCGGCGAACAGCTCGGCGCATCCGAGCGTGGACGCGAGCTACTCGGGCGGAGAGGCGTTCTTCTACAGCGTCGACTTCGCCACCGTGCCGGCCCAGATGATCGACGGGAACACCGCCGCCGGCGGCTGGTCGAACTACTGGTTCAAGCCCGGCTCGGAGTTCGGCATCCCCGGCGTGCTGCCCGACATCAGCGCCGCGCGTGCGAGCGACTGGGTCTCGGTCGCCTGGCCGGCGGCGCAGCACGTGAGCAGCGCGAAGGCGTGGTTCACGGTCGACGCCAGACACGCGCAGCCGGCCACGGTCGAGGTGTCGTGGTGGGACGGGGCGCGCTGGCGGCCGGTCAGCGGGCTGCACGTCGCGCTCGCCGGGGCGTCGAACGAGCCCTCGACGATCGCGTTCGACCCGGTCACGACGCCGCGGCTGAAGGTCGAGATGACGAGCCGGCGCCCGGGCGCCGCCGACGGCGCGATCCAGATCGCCGAGCTGCAGGTGCTCGGCGACCTCCTGAGATAGCCGCGATGCGGCCGGCGCGCCGAGGCGCGCCGGCCGCCGCGTGCGGCATGAGCGAAAGGACGACGTGAAGAGCAACGCAGCATCGAGCGAGCAGACGGCCGGCGACGGTCTCGAGCTGCTGCGCAGGATGGCCGAGATCCGCGTCTTCGAGGACGAGATCGCGAGCCTGTTCGCGAAGGACCTCGTGCGCGGGACGACGCACCTCTGCCAGGGGCAGGAGGCCGTGGCGGTCGGCGCCTGCGCCGCGCTGTCGAGAGGGGACACGATGACGTGCACCTATCGCGGCCACGGGGCGGTGCTCGCGATGGGCGCGCCGCTCGACCGCTGCTTCGGCGAGATCCTCGGCCGCGCCGGCGGTATCTGCGGCGGCAAGGGCGGCTCGATGCACCTCGCCGACGCGTCTGTCGGAGCGATGGGATCGTTCGCGATCGTCGGCGCGCACCTGCCGTTCACGGTCGGGCTCGCGTTCGCGAGCCGCCACCGCGGCGACGGGACGGCGAGCGTCGCCTTCTTCGGCGACGGCTCGACCAACATCGGCGCCTTCCACGAGGCGCTCAACCTCGCCGCGGTCTGGCGCCTGCCGGCGCTGTTCGTGTGCGAGAACAACCTGTACGGCGAGTACTCGCCGCTCGCGAGCACGACGCCGCTCGAGCGGATCGCCGACCGCGCCGCCTCCTACGGCATGCCGGGCGTGCAGGTCGACGGCAACGATGTCGAAGCGGTGCGGGCCGTCGTCGCCGAGGCGCGCGAGCGGGCCGTCAGCGGCGAGGGCCCGACGCTGATCGAGGCGCTCACCTACCGCCACAAGGGCCACTCGCGCTCGGACCCGGCGAGATACCGGCCGGAGGGCGAGCTGGAGCGCTGGCTCGAGCGCGACCCGCTGACGGTCCAGCGTGGCCGGCTGCACGACGCCGGCGTGCCCGCCGAGCAGATCGACGCCGTGCTCGATGCCGCGCGCGAGCGCGTGCACGCCGCGCGCGACGCCGCGCTCGCCTGGCCCGAGCCCGTCGCCCCGGCGCTGGAGCTGGCGGCATGAGCGAGACGACCTACCGCGCCGCGGTGATCCGCGCGCTCCACGACGAGCTGGCCGCCGACGAGGACGTGGTCCTGATCGGCGAGGACGTCGGCGCCGCCGGCGGCGTCTTCAAGGCGACCGAGGGACTGTTCGAGCGCTTCGGCGGCGAGCGCGTGCGCGACACGCCGATCTCCGAGCAGGCGATCGTCGGCTGCGCGCTCGGCGCCGCGGTCGCCGGGCTGCGGCCGGTCGCCGAGATCATGTTCGCCGACTTCGCGGCCGTCTGCTTCGACCAGATCGTCAACCAGCTGGCCAAGCACGCCTACATGACCGACGGCCAGATGAGCGCGCCGGTCTGCCTGCGCCTGGTCAACGGCGCCGGCGGCGGCTTCGGCGCCCAGCACTCGCAGGCGGTCGAGCAGTGGTTCCTCGGCCAGCCGGGCCTGAAGGTCTGCGTCCCCGGGACCCCGGCCGACGTCTACGGCCTGCTGCGCGCGGCGATCCGCGACCCCGAGCCGGTGCTCGTCTTCGAGCACAAGGGCCTCTACGGCCGCAAGGGCGAGCTGCCCGACGAGCCGGAGCCCGTGGAGATCGGCCGTGCGGCGGTCGCGCGCGCGGGCCGCGACGTGACCGTCGTCGCGACGCAGCTGATGCGCGAGCGTGCGCTGGAGGCCGCCGAGCTGCTCGCCGCCGAGGGCGTCGAGCTCGAGGTGATCGACCCGCGCACGCTCGTCCCGTTCGACTGGGACTGCGTCGCCGCGAGCGTCGCACGCACGAGCCGGCTGCTGTGCGTGCAGGAGAGCGCGCCCGGCGGCGGCTGGGGCGAGACGGTCGTGGCAGGAGCGGTCGAGCGTTGCTTCGACGATCTCGACGCGCCGCCGCTCGTGCTGTCGGGCAAGGACGAGCCGATCCCGTTCGCCGGACCGCTCGAGGCCGCGTGGCTGCCGAGCGCCGAGGCGATCGCGGCCGCGGCGCACGCGCTCGTGGAGGGCCGGCGCTGATGGACCTCCGCCTCGACGGGCAGGTGGCGATCTGCACGGGCGCCGCCGGCGGGATCGGCCGCGCGACGGCGCGGCTGCTCGCGGCCGAGGGCGCGCGCGTGATGCTGGTCGACCGCGACGAGCGCGTGGAGGAGGTGCTCGCGGAGCTGCCGGGCACCGGCCACGCAGCGTTCGCCTGCGACCTGCGCGATCCCGCCGCCGCGACCGAGATCGTTGCGCGCACGCGCGCCGAGCTGGGAGCACCCGACGCGCTCGCGCATCTCGCCGGCGTGATGGTGCCGTGCCCGCTCGAGCAGGTCGACGTCGCGCACTGGGACCTGCACCAGGAGGTCAACGTGCGCGGCTCGTTCCTGCTCGCGCGCGCGGCGGCCGACGCGATGGCCGCTGCGGGCGGCGGGCGGATCGTGCTCACGTCGAGCGGGGCGTGGCTGTCGGGCGGGCTGCCCGACCGGCTTCCCTACGCGGTCAGCAAGGGGGCGGTCACGACGCTCGTGCGCGGGCTCGCGAAGGCGCTCGGCCCGCGCGGGATCGCCGTCAACGGCGTCGCGCCCGGGATGGTCGAGACGGCGATGATGCGCGACGGGCTCGCGCCCGCGACGCGCGCCGAGCTGGAGCGCGCGACGCCGCTGGGGCGCTTCGGCACACCCGAGGAGATCGCCGCGGTGATCGCGTTCCTCGCCTCGCCGGCCGCCGGCTTCGTCACCGGCGCGACCGTCGCCGTCACCGGCGGCGTGGTGCTGCACTGATGGGCGCCGCGACCGCGATCGCGCGGGTGGAGGCACACGAGCGCATCGTGCCGCTGCCGGCGCCGCTGCGCATCGGACCGATGACGATCCGCGACCGCCGCTACACGGTCGTGACGGTGCACGACGCCGACGGCGCGCACGGCCACGCGTTCGGGCAGACCCGCGGCGCGCCCGTCGCCGAGATCGTCGAGCGCCTGCTCGCGCCGGCGCTGCTCGGCCGCGACGCCGCCGAGGTGGAGCAGCGCTGGGACGAGATGCAGCGCGCCACGCTCGCCGTCGGCCGCGGCGGGCTCGTGCTGCGCGCGCTGAGCCTCGTCGACATCGCGCTGTGGGATCTGCGCGGTCGTCGCGCCGGGCTGCCGGTGCACGCGCTGCTCGCCGACGCCGCGGCGCTCGAAGAGATCCCCGTCACATACGTCGCCGGCTATCCCGCCGCCGCGTCCGAGCTCGATCACGTCGTCGCGGACGCGGTCGCGGCGGTGGGTCGCGGCCACCGCACGATCAAGGTCGCGCGCACGCCGGATCCGGCGCTCACCGCGACGCTGCTGCGACGGCTCGACGCCGAGCTGCCGGCTGGCGTCGCCGTCGCGATCGACGCGAACTGGGTCTGGCGCTCGGCCGAGGAGGCGCTCGCCGAGCTGGACGCCTGGCCGGCGGCGCGGATCGCCTGGCTGGAGGACCCGTTCGCGCCCGAGCAGGTCGAGCAGCTCCGCGCCCTGCGCCTCCTCGCCGGCGTCCCGCTCGCGGCCGGCGACGAGCTGGCCGACCCCGTGCACGCGCGGCGGCTGCTGAGCGAGCGGGCGGTCGACGTCCTGCGCCTCGACGTCGCGACGATCGGCGGGTTCACCGGCATCCGGCCGCTCGTCGCCGCGGCCGCGGACACCGGCGTGCCGGTCTCGCTCCACATCAGCCCCGAGACCTCGATCCACGTCGCGACCGCGCTGCCCGGCTGCCGCGACGTCGAGACGTTCGACCGCGCGGGCAACCGCTTCGACCCCAGCCACGAGCTGGTCCGCGGCGGGCCGCTGTTCGCGGACGGCAGCGCACGCCCGTCCGACGCGTCCGGCCTCGGCTTCGAGCTCGTCTGCGCCGCATCAGAACCCGACCCACGACCGCGACCAGGAGCGTGATGCCGATGACGCATCCCGAGATTTCGCTCTCCTGCGGGGACTATGCCTTCCCGCTGCTCGAGCACCGCCACGCGATGGAGCTGGTGGCGATGCTCGGCTTCCGCCACATCGACCTGGCGGTGATGGGCAACCGCTCGCACGTCCGCCCCGAGCACATCCGCGGCGACGTCGCCGGCGCGGCCGAGCGGCTCGGCGCGCAGCTCGCCGCCGCCGGCCTCGAGCTGTCCGATGTCTTCCTGATCCCCTGGACCGACTTCGAGACGCTCGCCCCGAACCATCCCGACGCGGCCGAGCGCGCCGCCGCCCGCGCGCTGTTCGAGGAGGTGCTGGAGCTCGCGGCGCGGCTGCGGTCGCCCGGGATCACCCTGCTGCCCGGGATCGCCTGGCCGGGCCGCTCCGAGCGCGACTCGCTCGAGCGCGCGGGCGAGGAGCTGCAATGGCGTGCCGAGCGTGCCGCGCAGCGGGGGCTCGGCTGCTCGATCGAGCCGCACATCGGCTCGATCGTCGACACGCCCGAGGCGGTGCTCGCGCTGCTGGAGCTGGCGCCCGACCTGCGGCTCGCGCTCGATCCGACGCACTTCGTGGCGCGCGACGTCGCGCAGGAGCGGATCCACCCGCTCGTGATGTACGCCCGCCACTTCCACGCGCGCGGCGCGCGCTCGGGTCTCGGTCAGTGCGCGGTCAAGGACAACACGGTCGACTACGGCCGCTTCGTGTGGGCGCTGCAGGCGTGCGGCTACGAGGGCGCGATCGCGGTCGAGTACGTGTGGATCGAGTGGGAGCGCATGAACGAGTGCGACAACGTCTCGGAGACGATCTTGATGCGGGACCAGCTGCGCGCGCTGCTTGCGCGCGGGCGCGACGAGGAGCAGGAGGTGGTTCGATGAGCGGGCTCGCCGGAAAGGTGGCGCTCGTCACCGGCGCCGCGCGCGAGCGCGGCATCGGCCGGGGAATCGTGGAGGCGCTGGCGGCCCAGGGCTGCCGCGTCGCGATCAACGACGTCGCGGCGGAGCGCGAGGGGCAGGAGCTGGTCGCCCGCCTGCGCGAGCAGGGCGCCGTCGCCGGCTTCTACGCCGCCGACGTCGCCGACCGCGCGGCGGTCGAGGCGATGCTCGACGCGATCGAGGACGAGCTCGGGCCGCTCGAGGTCGCCTGCTCGAACGCCGGCATCGCCGCGTGGGAGCCGTTCGAGCGGATCCAGGACGCGACGTTCGACCGCGTCGTCGGCGTGAACCTGACCGGCGCGTTCAACGTCGGGCAGGCGGCGGCGCGGCGAATGCTCGACCGCGGCACGGCCGGGCGCATCGTGTTCGTCTCCTCCGTCCACGTCGAGATGCCGTTCGCCGAGATGGCGATCTACGGCGCGACCAAGCAGGCGGTGCGGGCGCTCGTCGAGACGATGGCGGTCGAGCTGGCGCCGGCCGGGATCACCGTCAACCACATCGGTCCCGGCTGGGTCAAGAGCGCCCTCAACGACGCTTCGCCGTCGCTGCAGACCGAGGAGGACGAGCGCGCGACGCTCGCGCTGATCCCGGCGGGCCGCCCGGCGGATCCGATCGAGATGGGCCACGCCGCCGTCTACCTGTGCTCCGAGGAGGCCAGCTACGTGACGGGCGAGTTCCTGCGCGTCGACGGCGGCTTCGTGGTGGGGAAGTACTGATGCGCGTGCGACTGCAGGCACTCCCGCCGGCGTTCGAGCGCGCGCTCGCCGACCGCCTCACGCGTGCCGGTCACCAGCTGGACGGCGGCGCCGCCGAGGCGGACGCGCTCGTCGTCGGCACCGGCGACGCCGGCCCGGCGACGCGGCTCGCGGAGGTCGAGGCAGACGCCTGGGCCGACGCGATCGCCCGCACGCGCGAGGCGTTCCTCGCCGTGCGCGACATCGCCGCTGCGCTCACCGAGCGCGGCGCGCCGGGGCGGATCGTGATCGTCGTCGAGCCGCCGGTCGTGCGCGCGGCGGAGGGCACCGCGCTGTCCGCGATCCCGGGCGCGTTCCTCACGACGATCGCGCAGGTCGCCGCGGCGGAGCTGGGGCGGCGCGGCGTCTGCGCGAACGTGCTCGTGGCCGGTTGGACGGAGCCGGCGCCCGCGGCGCTCGCGGCCGGCGTGCCGCTCGGACGCCTCGCCGACCCCGACGAGCTCGCGCGCGCGTGCGAGTTCCTGCTCTCCGACGCCGCCGCGTACGTGACCGGCGCGACGCTCGTGGCGGACGGCGGCTGGGCGATCACGAAGGCGCCGGGCGGCAACCCGCTGCTGGGGAGCGCGGGATGAGCGCGGTCCCGATGCCGCGCCTGTCCGACTCGATGGAGGAGGGCACGGTCGTGAAGTGGCTCGTCGAGGACGGCGCGCCGGTCGCGGCCGGCGCACCGCTCGTCGAGGTCGAGACGGACAAGGCGACGATGACGTATGAGGCCGACGCTGCCGGCGTGGTCCACCACGTCGCGCGCGAGGGGGACGTGGTCGCCGTCGGCGCGACGATCGCGCATGTGCTGCCCGCGGGCACCGCGCCTCCGGAGGAGGGTCCGCCCGCCGCGCCGACGGCGGTGCTGGACGGGGCCGCTCCCGCCGCGGCCGGGGCGCCGCCCGGTGACGCGGCGGCTCCGCCGACGACCGCGGAGCGCCCCCGCGCGAAGGCCTCGCCGCTCGCGCGGCGGCTCGCCCGCGAGCACGGCATCGCGTGGGAGCAGCTGGCCGGCAGCGGTCCCCGGGGCCGCATCGTGCGCGCCGACGTGGACGCCGCGATCGCCGCGTGCGCAGCGGTCGCCCCGGTCGTCGACCGCGGCGATTCGCAGACCGCGGCGCCGGCCGGCGGGCGCGGCGAGGTGCGCGTCGTCGAGCTCTCGCGCGCGCAGCAGGTGGTGGCGCGCCGGATGGCGGAGTCGAAGGCGACGATCCCGGAGTTCACGCTCACGACCACCGTCGACATGACCGAGTGCGTCGCGCTCCGCAGACGGCTCGCACAGCTCGACCTGCCGGCGACGCCGTCGTACAACGACATGGTCGTCAAGGCGGTCGCGCTCGCGCTGCGCGCGCACCCGCGCGCGAACGCCAGCTTCGCCGACGGCCGCTTCGAGCTGTTCTCGCGGGTGAACGTCGGCGTCGCCGTCGCAGTGCCCGACGGCCTGGTGGTCCCGACCGTCTTCGACGCAGACCGGCTGCCGCTCGCGGCGATCGCGCAGGAGACGCGGCGCCTCGCGGGCCGCGCACGCGAAGGGAGCCTGACCCCGCCCGAGCTCTCCGGCGGCACGTTCACGGTCTCGAACCTCGGGATGTACGGGGTCACCTCGTTCACGGCGATCGTGAACCCGCCGCAGGCCGCGATCCTCGCGGCCGGCGCGATCGAGCGCGAGATCGTCCCGCTGGACGACCAGCCCGTCGCGCGCGACCGAATGCGGATCACCGTCACCTGCGACCACCGCATCCTCTACGGAGCCGATGCGGCTCAGTTCCTCGTCGCGATCCGCGACCTGCTTGAGCAACCGATCGGGCTGCTGCTGCTGGAGGCATGAGCATTTGCCATGGTCGCGCCCGGCAAGGCCTTCCGCCAGTGTCGTCCTCGTCGGCTCGGACGCGGTACTCGAGTACCGCGACGCCGGAGCGGACGGGTGCGCGCGCCGATCAGCGTCAAGCGGCTCTCCCGGTCTTGGAGCGGCTGGCCGCCGCCGACGACGACCGGGTCGCCCCCGACCACCACGGAGTTGCTCCACTCGGCGCCGGTCAGCGACGCGGACACCACGTACTTCGGGATCGTGTTGTTGCGGTCGGCGAACTCCCTACTTCGGGCTGCCGCGGACGCTTCCGGCCGACGCGCCGGGGGGGCCTGACCATCGGTGATCGCCAGACGAGAGGTACCTCGGCCAGCCGCTGGCGGCGACAAACCGGTGTGTGGTCTACGCGAGGTCCATGTGCCGGCGTCTGCCGAGGGCGTGCGGACGTGCCGGGGCAGCTCGCCGACGATCCGGTTCTGACCGCGCCGCCGCTCCATCGCTGCCCAAGCTGTCGCGCGTGGGCGCCGCGCGCGACGTGGGTCGGCGACGGTGCCGCCGGCGCGATCGACTTCACGATGCGCTGTCCGTGCTGTGGCCGGTGTAGTCGATGTCGGCGACGTCCACCCACAGAGAATTTACGCCGGACGAACACGGCTCCCGCTGTCTGCGGCGTCGGCTCTCCAGCTCTTCGCGTGCGCGGCCACAGGTCCAAGCTAGACATCGGCGCAGCTGAGGACGAGCGCCGCGCGCAGTCCCTTGCTCGCGCCCCGGCCAGCGCGTGGTGGATGCCTACCAGAGGTAGGTAATGCGGTTGCGTGGCGTGGGTCGGCGGCCGCGGTGAAGGCTCGGGCGCCACGAATTTCCTAAATCTTGTCAAGTTACCGACGAGCCGGTAAGTTGCCTGCACGGGAGGAGCCGCGCCGAGTGGCGGCGCGCTCATAGCACCAACCTTGGGGGAGGTTGATCATGCGACGCATTGCACCGGCGCTGTTGGCCGCTGTCGTCTTGACGATGGCGGTAGGGACTGCCGGAGCCGACTGGCAGCTGCAGGCTCCTCCGGAGCCTGCGGGCGCCGACAACAGCTACGTGTACGACTTCTCGTGCGATCGCGACCCGGCCATGACAGATCTATGTACGGCGGTCGGCATGACCGTGGATAGCGAAGTCGAAACGCCGCTGGTCGCGCGCTGGCAGGCAGGCAGATGGGCACTGCAGTCCGCTTCCGTTCCGAGAGAAGCGGTCGACAGCCGGTTCCAAGGCATCTCGTGTCCCGATGCAACGGCCTGTAACGCAGTTGGCTCCTACACGACCGAAGCGGGTGAGTTCAGCCTCGCCGAGCGCTGGAACGGGACGTCGTGGTCGGTGCAGAGAACGGTGAACCCGGCGGAAGCGACGACGACGAAGCTGAATGACGTCGGCTGCTGGATCATCGAAGGCTGCACCGCCGTCGGCTACGCGATCATCAGATCGGTTCGGTCAGCGATAGCAGAGCGCTGGAACGGGTCGACGTGGACGCTCCAGTCGATATCGCTGCCGGAAGGTGCTACGTCCAGTGAATTCACCGGCGCCACCTGCCGCAGCACCACCTACTGCGTTGCGGTCGGTCGCTACACCGAAAGATCGGGCAGGGTGCTCGCGTTGGGAGCAGCCTGGAACGGCACCAGCTGGTCGGTGACTGCGACCGCTACGCCAACGGGAGCGACGTCGACCTACCTGAACAGCATCTCCTGCCTAGAAACCGGCACGTGCATAGCAGTCGGCGGCTATATCGAAGCCAGCGGCGTAGAGCGGACGCTGGTGGAGAACTGGAACGGGAGAGCGTGGTCGCAGGTCACCAGCCCGAATCCCGCCGGCTCCAGAGGCAGCGTGCTCCGCGGCGTGTCCTGCACGATAGGAAATCTCTGCGCTGCCGTTGGCACTTCGGTCGAAAGCGGAGGCAACACGGTGACGCTCGGGCTGCGGTGGAACGGCGCCGAATGGAGCAGAGGCAGAGAATGGCTGATCGACGAAGCCCCGAGCCTGACGGGATCTAGATCGAGCAATCTCACCGGCGTGGTGTGCGACGCCGCTACCTGTCAGGCGGCCGGGTACGCGTACGCCGGCTCCAGGTACGCGCCGCTCGGCGCACGGGACGACGAAGTGCCGAGCTGGGTCCTGAAGACGCTTCCGAGACCGGTGAGCAACGAGACGTTGAGCGACATCACGTGCTTCTCGGAAAATGGCTGCTTCGCAGTCGGCACCGGCGCGTCCAGGGCGCGCATGCTCTCCGGCGGTGCGGGCTCGTGGATCTTCTACGGCGAACTAATCCCGTCAAGAGCGGTGTACTCGCAGCTCCGCGGCGTCGACTGCGTCACCAGTCCGTACTTCTGCACCACGGTGGGCGTGTACAACGTGGAAGGTGGCTTGGAGATGCCATACGCCTTCACCGACATAGACAGCGGCGAATGGGATCCAAAGACGGTGCCGACACCGGGGGGAGCGTCTGCGGCGCTCAACGAAGTCTCGTGCGCGTCGTCGACCGCGTGCATGGCGGTCGGGGACTTTAAGGAAGCCGGCGTCCCCAAGGCGTTCGCCACCTTCTGGAACGGCACTGCTTGGAGCACCAAGACGGCGCTGAACGCGGCTAGCTCCGAAACCAATGTGCTGATGGGCGTCTCCTGCCTCAGCAGCACGGACTGCATAGCGGCCGGGTACGCGCTGGTCAGCGGGTCCTATCAGCCGCTGGTGGAGCGATGGAACGGCACCAGCTGGACGCTCCACACGAGCCCGCTGCCGGAAGGGGCCTCGAGCGGGCGACTCCTCGGCGTATCGTGCGCCGCCTCCACATGCATGGCCGTTGGGGAGTCTGAATCCGGTTCGTATGTCGTCCGCTGGAACGGCTCTGGCACCACTTGGACCGTGGAAGCCGCGCCGCTGCCCGCGTTCGCCACAGCCGACCAGCTCGAGGACGTCTCATGCACTTCGGCGACAGCATGTACCGCGGTCGGTTGGTACGACCTTCCCGGCGGCGCTCGCGAGAGCTTGGCCGCCAGCTGGGACGGGACCGATTGGCAGATCCAGCTGACGCCGAATCCGGGCACGAGCAGGAACGTGCTGCTCGGCGTCTCATGCATATCGGCGACCGTGTGCCGGACTGCGGGCTGGTCCAGCAGCGGCGGCGAAAGTGTGAATTTCGTGGCGATCACCGAATAGATCTCGTGTGGGGCTGGCGGCACGCGTCAGCCCCACACCGCTCCGATTACCTGCTTCGCAGCCTAGGCGGATTCGGCAGACCTTGGCGAGGAGCCGTCGTCGTCGGCGCGACCTGAGATTTTCTCTCGCACAATCTGGCGCGTCTCGTGAGGAGAGGGTATGCACCCCTCCACATCACGGCCCGCCGGAGTGGCGTCGTGAAGCAGCGGCGACCCGAAGATGCCGGCACGCCGACGGCTCAGCAGGCTGACGGCCTCGCTGGTCAGAACCGTGCGCGCGATGCGTGCTGAGCGTGCTGGCGCGTCGTAGGACGTGCGAAGCGTCGCTGGCTACCTCGATTGCTCGCCCCGCCACGTCCGCCGGTTGATCGCCGTCGGCGAGCTGGAAGCTGAACGGCCGGCTGGCTCGCATGTTCGGGCGGTGTCCGTCCGTTCGATGCTCGCCTTCGAGGACCGCCGCTACGCGGCGCGAGTCGCGGCTGGCGGGCGCTGGACCGAGGCCCAAGGCGTCGTGGTGGAATGCGCACGCCAGCAGCGACGTCCGTGGCGCGCTCAAACCCGAGGAGTGGGCGGGGCCGAGCGGTCCGCCTGCCCGACGGGTACTCGCGACGTCAGGCGCTACGCAGCAGCGAGGAGATGACCTCGCCGGGGCGCTGTCTGCGCGCTGTAGCGAGCCGCTGGAGCTGCTCGGCGTCCTCGTCTTCGATGCCGACGACGATCGTGACTCTCGCGTCGGGGTTGGCGGGAAGCACCTCGAGGTAGCGTGGGTCGATCACGGCGAGATCCTCGTCGAAGTCGCCGGGCTGCGGGTCTGGGTCTGTCCAGGGATCCTTGGCCATAGATCAGCTGCGAAGCAGTCTACGCTCACGCGGCGTCGCGTCCCAGCCTGTGATCACGAGCCATGTCGTTGGGTCCGCGGTGCGCTCCACCGCCAGCGTCAAGGTGCGCCCGCCGTCGGTACGCCCGATCAGCAGCAGCCGCTGACCGGGTGGGTTGCCGCGGGGGTTGTGCACCGCGACTGTCACGTTGTGAGGGAGCTGGCGGACCTCATCGACCGAGATGCTGTGCGCACCGAGCTTGTCGATCGCGGCCTCGGTGAGGAGAAGCTCTGCGACTCGCTCGGGCACGCCCCGTGATCTATCGAAAGCGCCAGACGCCCTCGCTTTGAATCTCTCGGTCGTCGGTCCCTCGTGGGATGGGTGTTGCGCTTATGAGGCCCGTTGGACGACGTCTCCGCGCGTTGGCGCTCGTAGACGCCGATCAGCTCAGAGAGCGGCAGGCGCAGGCCGGTGGCGAGCTTGAGCAGGACGCGGAAGGTCGGGTTGATCTCGCCGCGCTCCAGCGCGCCGACGTAGTTGCGATGCAGCCTGGCGTCGAAGCCGAGCTGCTCCTGGGAGAGCCCGCGGCGGGCGCGCAGCTCCAGCAGCGCTCTGCCGAGCGCGTGGTGCTCAGGCGTGCGCTTCCAGCTGCGGCATGTCGGCGTAGAGCGTCTGCCTGCGCGCGGGCGCGACTGGTGCTCCGATCCTGCGTCGGGAAGAATCGTCTCCGGCATCGGAAGGCTCCTGTCCTTTCGGTGCTCGGCCGGGGGCGGTTGCGTCCGCTCCCGGCCAACCTTGTTGCTGTCGGCCTGCACGCTAGGTCCGGGCAGTGCCTGCCGAACAGCCGGGACGCCAGCATCCTGACCGCCCACGGCCCTCCGGCGCCCAGGGTTTTGGCCACGAATTGGCCACGGAACCTAAAGACGTCGCGTCGGCGCTCGTTTTCGCGCCGCCGACGGCGAACGAAAAGGCCCCAGTTTGCAGCGCAATCCCCCGATGGCGAGACCCGGACTCGAACCGGGGACACCACGATTTTCAGTCGTGTGCTCTACCAACTGAGCTATCTCGCCGCGACGGCTGATGGTACCGGGTCGTGGCGGGCTGGCGCGGGGCCGGGTGGCGGCCGTCAGCCGCCCGCTGCGCGGACCCGCTCGGCCTCTGCCTGCCGCAGCTCGATCCGCCGGATCTTCCCCGTCAGCGTCTTCGGCAGCTCCTCGACGAACTCGACCAGGCGCGGGTATGCGTACGCCGACAGGTGCTCGCGCACGTGCGCCTTGATCTCTTCCGCAAGCGCGTCGCTGGCCGCGAACCCGTCCGCCACGACGACGAACGCCTTCACCACCGTCCCGCGCCGCTCGTCCGGCGACGCGACCGCCGCCGCCTCGCGTACCGCCGGGTGCTCCAAGCACGCCGACTCGACCTCGAACGGCCCGATCCGGTACCCGGCCGAGATGATCACGTCGTCGGCGCGGCCCTCGTACCAGTAGTAGCCGTCCGCATCGCACGACGCCGCATCCTTCGTGTGGAACCACTCGCCGCCGAACGTCTCGCGCGCCGCCTCCTCGTTGCGCCAGTAGCCCAGCGGATAGTGCGGGTTCGAGCGTGCGCGCAGGCAGATCTCGCCGCGCTCCCCACCCGCCACCGGCCGCTCGTCCTCGTCCAGGATCGCGACGTCCCAGCCAGGCATCGGGCGCCCCATCGAGCCCTCGCGCACCTCCATGAACGGATAGTTCGCGACCAGCGGATACGACTCCGTCAGCCCATAGAAGTCCAAGACCGTCACGCCGTACTGCTCGCGGAACCAGCGAATCGCCTCCGGGTTCAACGGCTCCCCCGCCGAGCACACGCGCCGGAACGCGCACGGGTACCGCGACCCGGCGTCCGAGATGCCCATCATCGAGCGCATCGCCGTCGGCGTCGTGAAGACGTTCGTCACCTCGTTGCGCGACAGGAACGCGAGCTGCTCGTGCGGGTCGAATCCGCCCGCCCGCTGGAACACGTACTGCACCGCGCCGAGCCGCCACGGCCCCAGCAACGGCGCGATCCCAGCCGCCCACGCCCACTCGCCCATCCCGTGGAAGCGCTCGCCGTCCTGCACTTCGTGGCAGTACGTGAACTCCTCGTGCGCGAGCAGGTACCGATGCGCGTGCACGATCCCCTTCGCCAGCCCGGTCGTGCCGGACGTGTAGTAGAGCTGCGCCGGATCGTCGGCTGCCGTGTCGGTCGCGATGGGATCGGTCGGCGCGCCGGCGAGCAGCCCGTCGCCCGCGTCGAGCACCAGCACCTTCACGTCCGCATCGGCGAACCGTCCGGCATTCGCCGCGTCCGTCACGAGCACGGCCGGCTCGGAGTCGCGCAGCCGGTGCGCGATCCCCTCGTCGCCGTACAGCACGCTCATCGACAGCAGCAGCGCGCCCAGCTTCCAGGTGCCGAAGAACACCGCCGCCGTCTCCGGCGTCGGCGGCAGCACGACCGCCACGCGGTCGCCGCGCTGCACACCGGCGTCCCGCAGCACCCACGCCGCCTGGTTCGCCAGCGCCTGCAGCTCACCCCACGTCAGCTCACGCCGCGCGCCGTCGTAGCGCTCCCACACCATCGCCGGCTTCTCGGGCGGATGCTTATCGCACACGTCCTGCGCGATGTTGTAGCGCTCGGGCACCTCCCAGCAATGCTGAGCGACCGCCTCCTCGTACGAGCTGAACGCCATCGAGGCGAGCCTACCCGCGCCGACCGGCGCGCGTGCAGGACCTCCCCGGCTAGCATCGACACACGATGAATCCGCGCACCATGCTCACCGGCCTCATCGCCGGCCGCGCCGTGATCGGGGCGCTCCTCGTCGCCAAGCCGCAGTCGCAGGTGGGGACCGGCTGGATCGGCGAGGACGCCAAGCGCGACAGCGTCGCCGTCGTCTTGCGCGCCGTCGGCGCGCGCGACATGGCGCTCGCGCTCGGCACGCTCGCGAGCCGGCGCAGCGGCGGTCCGCTCAAGCCGTGGCTGCTCGCCGCGACGCTCGCCGACGCGACCGACCTCGCCGCGACCCTCGCCGCCGGTAGGGCCGTGCCGAAGAGCAGCAAGGCGCTGATCGCCCTGCTCGCCGGCGGTGCGATCGTGCAGCAGCTCGCGCTGACGCGCAGCGTCGAGGCCTAGAGCCCCGCCCAGCGCATCAGCTGCGGCAGCGGGTCGATCGGCGCGCCGCCTCTCGCGTACCAGCCGCCGAGCCAGATCTCGAAGTGCAGGTGCGGACCGGTCGCGTCGCCGGTCGCGCCGACCTGCGCGAGCTGCTGGCCCTGGCTCACCGCCTGGCCGGGAGCGACGAGCACCGTGCCGCGCTTGATGTGCATGAAGACGTAGTCGCGCGCCACGCCCGAGCCGGCGCCGCGGATGACGAGGTAGATCCCGGCGCCGCCCGGCTGGTTCGCCTTCCACGTCACCGTGCCGGCGACGGGCGCGACGAGCGTCGTACCGCTCGCTGCCACCACGTCTTGGCCCTGGTGGATGTGACCGGTGCGTCCGGCGCCGAAGCGCGCGTCGTCGCCGCCGAACGAGTACGGGCCCTGCACGGGGAACGTGCCGGCGACCGTGGTCGGCGTCGGCGTCGTCGTGGAAGGTCGTCTCGCCGCCGGTCTTCTCGCGACCTTCGGCTGCGGCGGCTTGTGACCGGGCAGCGCTCCGCCGACGGCGGAGCTTCTCGCGCTCTGCGGCGGCGTGACGCCGGGCGCCGCGCCGCCGACCGCGTCGGCGCTCGTGGGAGCCGTGCTCACCACCTCGCCCCCCGGGGCCGCGCCGCCGGCATTCGCCGCTGCCGCACTGGCCGGCAGCACCGGCGCCGCGACCCCGAGAGCTATGAGGAGGAGAGAAGTGGCGCGACTGGATCGTGCCATCCCCCCTAGCCTCGGCAGCCGAACGGGCCCGCCACGAATACACAACTCGCGTTGCGCAGGTTTGTTACGGCAAAGCTGTGCGTTGCCAGGGAAACGGGTCTGCGCGCGAACCCATCAGGCGCGCAGCAACTGCTCCAGCAGCGCCTTCGCGCCCGTCTTCGAGAGCGGCTCGTTGAGATTGCCGCACTTCGGCGACTGCACGCAGGAGGGGCAGCCGCGCTTGCATCTGCACTCGGCGATCAGGCGGTGCGCGTCGGAGACGAGCCGCTCGAAGCCGCGGTAGCCGGCGCGCGTGATGCCGACGCCGCCCGGATGGCCGTCGTAGATGAAGATCGTCGGCCGGCCGGTCTGCGGGTGCGCGTTCGTGGAGAGGCCGCCGATGTCCCAGCGGTCGCACATCGCCAGCAGCGGCAGGACGGCGATCTGGGCGTGCTCGGTCGCGTGCAGCGAGCCGAGCAGGCGCTCGATCCCCAAGCCGGCGTCCTCGCCGAGCGCGGAGAGCGAGTCAAGCTCGTACCACAGCGCCTGCGTGCTGAACGCGGTCTCCGGGAGATCGAGCGACCGGAAGTCGATCTGCTGATGGTCCGCCAACGCCTTGCGCTGATAGCCGGTCACGACCTCGGTCACGACGACGTTGCCGAACGACAGCGTCACGCCCATCGCCTCGCGCCGCTCGACCAGCCGCTCGATCGCGGTCATCGTCTCGCGCTTGGGCTGCGTGAACCAGTCGCCGTCGAACGGCTTCAGGAGCGCGCGCCGGTCCATCAGGTCGAGCTGCACGACCTCGTACGCGCGGCCGAGGTGCAGGTACACCGCGCCCTCGTGCACCGTCGAGAAGGCGCGCGCCGCCTCCAGCGTGCCGATCATCTCGCCGCTCGCCACGTCCACGAGGCTGAAGACGTCCGCGGAGGAGGAGCGCAGCGGCACGCGCGCAGCCGGGTAGTCCTCCGGCGCGCGCAGCTGGAGCGCGCCGCGCCGCTCCACCAGCAGCCCCGCGCTCACGAGCCGCTCGGCGGCGGTTCTCCAGCCGGCGCCGAGCACGTCCGCCTCGCCGGGGGCGAGCGGCCCCTCGTGTGCGGCGCACAGCAGGTGCGCGGCGTGGATCTGCTCGGACTCGTGGTCGAGGATCGCCGCCTCGACGGGCCGCCCGAGGAACTCGTCCGGATGCCGGCAGAAGAACTGGTCCAGCGCGTCCTCGCCGGCGACGTACACCGCCAGCCCGCGCGAGCGCCGTCCCGCGCGCCCCCACATCTGCCGCAGCGACGCGACGGTCCCCGGGAACGTGACGCAGATCGCCGCGTCGAGCTCGCCGATGTCGATGCCCAGCTCGAGCGCGTCGGTCGCCACCACGCCGAGCAGGTCGCCGCGCGTGAGCCGCTCCTCCAGCTCCCGCCGCTGCTGCGGCGTGTAGCCCGCGCGATAGGGCGCGATGCGGTCGGCGAGGTCCGGTCGCGAGCTGCTCTCCAGCCGCGCGGTCGCGTGACGCAGGATCAGCTCGACCGCCTTGCGCGACTTGATGAAGCAGATCGTGCGCGCGCCGGCCTTCACGAGGTCGGCGAACAGGTCGGCCGCCTCGCTCAGCGCGGATGCGCGCACGCCCAGTGCCTCGTCGAGCATCGGCGGGTTCCACATCGCGACGGTGCGCTCGGCGGCGGGCGCGCCGTCGCGGTCGATCAGGGCGATGTCGTCGAGGCCGGTCAACCGCTGCGCCAGCTCCAACGGGTTGGCGACCGTCGCGCTCGCGAGCAGGAAGCGCGGTTCGGTCCCGTAGGCGGCGGCGATCCGCCGCAGCCGCCGCAGCACGTTGCCCATGTGCGAGCCGAACACGCCGCGGTAGACGTGCGCCTCGTCGACCACCACCACCGCGAGGTTCGCGAGGAAGTCGCCCCATGCGCGGTGGTTGGGGAGGATGCCGACGTGGAGCATGTCGGGGTTCGTGAGCACGACGTTCGCTCTCGCCCGAATCGCCCGGCGCTCCGACTGGGGCGTGTCGCCGTCGTAGATCGCCGGGCGCACGCGCGGCAGTCTCAACGCGGCCAACGCGCGCGCCTGGTCCTGCGCCAGCGCCTTCGTCGGATACAGGTACAAGGCGCGCGCCCGCGGATCGACGCAGAGCTGCTGCAGCGTCGGCAGGTTGAAGCACAGCGACTTGCCGGAGGCGGTGCCGGTCGTGACGATCAGCGGTCCGTCCATCGCCGCCAGCAGCGCGTCGTGCTGGTGCGTGTGCAGCGCCGCGATCCCGACGCGCTCCAGCGCCGCGCGCAGCTCGTGGTGCAGCTCGCCGGGGATCGGCAGCGCATGCCCGGCGCGCGGCGGGACGCTCGACTCGTGCACGAGCCGCTCGTCCGCGCGCCCGCGCTCCAGCAGCTCGCTCCACGGGTCGGTCTGGGGGGCGACGGCCATCGCGTCGATGGTACGCGCGGTGCTCAGGCGGTCGCGCCGCGCAGGATCGAGTCGCCGGAGTGGCTCGTGTCGTCGCCCTCAGGCTGCACGGAGACGTCGAAGTACTGGTATCTCGTCGCCTGGACCGGCAGCGGCAGCTGAAGCGTCGCGCGGCCGTCGTCACCGACGCGGAAGGAGCCGATCGCAATCAGCGGCCCGTTGGCGTCCATCAGCCACACCTCGTAGAACTGGTGCGCTCTGCTCGGCGGCAGTCCGTGCAGGCGCAGCGTCACGCGCTGCTGCCCGCCCGCGTCCGCGACGAGCGCGCGTCCGCGCGCGGCCACACCGCGCGCGAGCGGCTGCAGCGACACGGTGCGCTGCTGCGCGACGGCCGGCGCGCGCGAGGAGCCGCCGCCGTCGACCGCGAAGCCGATCGCGATCCCGGCCGCCAGCATCGCCGCCGCGCCGAGCGCCGCGAACGCCGGTCGCAGCGTCAGCGGGCCCTGCAGCCACCGGCGGCGGCGCCGCGGCCGGGCGCGTGAGGAAGCGGGAGCGTCCGTCGCGCTCGGCAGGCGCAGCGGCGGCGGCTCCGGCGCGTCCTCCCAGCCCTCGGCCGGCAGCGCGTCCAGCCGCGCGACGACCGGCCGCAGCCGCTCGACCTCCGCGCGCAGCGCGGCGTCCTGCGCCAGCGCGCGCTCGAACGCGGCGCGCTCCTCCGCGCCCAGCTCGCCGAGCAGGTAGGCGGACAGCTCGCTCTCGCGCTCGTGGGTGCTCATGCCTCAGGCTCCATCATCTCGCGCAGCCGCCGCAGTCCGCTGACCATCTTCATCTTCACGGTTCCGAGCGGAACGCCCGTCTCGGATGAGATCTCGCTCTGGCTCAGGCCGCCGTAGAAGCGGCTGCGCAGCAGCTGGGCCTCGTCGTGCGGAAGCCGGCCCAGCAGCTCCACCATGTGCCAGTGCTCGACGAGCTCGTCGACGACCGGCTCGACGGGCGTCTCCAGCGCGGGCGAGTCGGTCGGGTCCTGCGGGACGGGGACCCGCCGCCGCAGCTGGTCGATCGCGCGGCTGCGGACGATCAGCATGATCCAGGTGAAGAGACTGCCGCGCGCGGGGTCGAACTGCGGCGCGCGCTGCCACACCTCCAGGAACACCTGCTGCTGGACGTCCTCGGCGCTCGCGCGGTCGCGCAGCGCCTTCAGCAGGAAGCCGAACGTGGCGCGGCCGTAGCGCGCATAGACGTCCGCGAGCGCCGACTCGTCGCGATCCGCGAGCCGCCGGGCGAGGCGCCGCTCCTCGTCGTCCGCGCGCGCTCCATTCCCGCCGCGCGGCACGCCGCGTTCCGGTTCGACCTGCACGCTGGGAGCGTAGCCCAGCGCGCCAGCTTCCCAACCAGCCGCCGAGCGGGGCCCGTAGTGCCCGCGACCCTGTCCACGCGATCACGAGGAGCCCCATCGTGAAGCGCATCGCCCTCGCAGTCGTCTGCCTCGCCCTCGCCGCGGTCCCCGTCGCCGGCGCGCAGGCGGCGGCCGCGCAGAAGAACATCGTCCAGACGGCGGCCGCCGCGCCGCAGTTCTCGACGCTCGTCAGACTCGTCAAGAAGGCCGGTCTCGTCTCCACGCTGTCCGGGAGAACGAAGTACACCGTCTTCGCGCCCACGAACGCCGCGTTCGCGAAGGTGCCGAAGAGAACGCTGAACGCGCTCGCCAACGACAAGGCGCAGCTGAAGGCCGTCCTGCTCTACCACGTCGTCAGAGGGAAGGTCCCGGCCAGCAAGGTCGTGAAGCTCCACTCGGCGAAGACCGTCAACGGCGCCAGCGTCACGATCAAGGTCCGCAAGGGCAAGGTCTACGTCAACACCGCGCGCGTGACGAAGGCCGACATCAAGGCCAGCAACGGGATCGTCCACCAGATCAACCGCGTGCTGCTGCCGCCCTCGTAGCTCAAAGCCCCCCCCGGGCCAGAGCCGGCTCGCGCGAACCCTTCTCCGCGCGGGCCGGCGAGGCCGGCGGCTCAGTCCGCGGCTTCGCGCACGAGCCGCAGGCCGCGGGCGTGCGCGAACATCCCGGCGGCGGCGGCGACCAGCAGCGCAAGGCCGGCCCCGAGCCAGAGGTTGCCGTCGTGGAGCGACAGCAACTGCGGGCCGTCCGGGTTGAAGTTGGCGCTGAACACGCCCGAGTACGCCGGCGTGCCGGAAGCGCGCGTGAAGTAGGCGCCCTCGATCCCCTCGACCCATGACCTATCGCCGCCGACCAGCACGCCGGCGACCACCAGCCCGGCACCGATCAGCGCCAGCACCAACGACAGCCGGGGGAGCGTCATGGGCGCCACCGTAGCCCATGCTTCAGACTTCGGCGCCACATGCTGCGCTGCGTCTACGTCGACCTCGACGGCACCCTGCTCGGCCCCGGCGCGTCGCTGCTGCGCGACGCCGAGGGCGGCTTCAGCCTCGACGCCGTCCGCGCGCTCCAGGCCTGCCACCGCGCCGACGTCGAGGTCGTGATCTTCTCCGGCCGCCGGCAGGCGCAGGTGATGGAGGACGCGCGCCTGCTGGGCCAGACCGCCTACATCTTCGAGGCGGGCTCCGGGCTCGTCGTCGACGGCGAGCTGGAGTGGCTCACCGGCGGCCTCGAGCCGACCGACGAGGGCCTCACGATCCATGCGCAGATCGAGGCGAGCGGCGCGCCCGCCCTCTTGCTCTCCCACTACGCCAGACGCCTGGAGTACCACGCGCCGTGGCACACCAAGCGCGACGTCTCGCACCTCTTCCGCGGGCTGATCGACGCCGAGGAGGCGGACGCGCTGCTGGAGCAGCACGGCCACGGCCACCTGCGGCTCGTCGACAACGGCGTCGTGCGCTCGCGCTCGGCCGACCTCGCCGAGCTGCCGTTCGTGCGCGCTTACCACCTGGTGCCGCGCGCGGCCTCGAAGGCCGGCGCGGTCGCGCGGCACATGCAGATTCGCGGCTACAAGCCGGAGGAGTGCATCGCGGTCGGCGACTCGCGCGAGGACCTCGGGGCGGCGGCCGCCGTCGGCGCGTTCTGGTTCGTCGCCAACGCGCTGCAGAAGGACCCGACGCTGCGCGAGGCGATCGCCGGCCGCGCCAACGTGCGGATCGCCGAGGCCTCGTACGGCGCCGGCGTCTACGAGGCCGTCGTCACGACGCTCGCCGAGCTCCGCTGACGCGACCGATAGGCTCGCGCGCTTGAGCCGTCCCCCAGCGAGGAGTGCATCGTGAGGATCCGCCGCCCGTCGCCCGCCATGTGCGTGGCGCTCATCGCGCTGTTCGTCGCGCTCGGCGGCACCGGCTACGCCGCCTTCAGCCTGCCGAGAGACAGCGTCGGCACCGCCCAGCTCAAGGACGGCGCGGTGACGAAGAGAAAGATCAGCGCGCGCACGCGCAGAGCGCTGCGCGGACGCCGCGGCGCGCAGGGGCCCGCCGGGCCGACCGGACCGGTCGGCCCCGCCACCGGCCCTGCAGGCGGCGCGCTCGCCGGCTCCTACCCCAACCCGTCGCTCGCGGCGGGCGCGGTCCACCCGGGCAACCTCGGCGCCGTTCCGGCGGCGCGGCTCACGAACGCGAGCGACCAGGCGTGGCCCGACCAGCTGTCCGTCACGCCGGTGTCGTTCGACAGCGAGGTCTACGACACCGCGAACATGCACGACAGCGCGCATCCGACGCGCCTGACGGCGCCGATCGACGGCGTCTACCTGATCGGCGGGAGCGTCACGTTTGGGCCCAGCGCGACCAACTCCCGTTCGATCAACCTCGTCGAGAACGGCTTCACCACGCTCGCGCGCGAGTTCGACGACTATGCCGCCACCGACTACCTGCCGGTGAGCGCCGTCACGACCGCGAAGCTCAGAGCGGGCGACTACGTCGAGGCGGAGGCGGCGCGCTCCGGCGGCACCGGGATCAGAATCGTCAGCTCCGGCCCGCAGTTCTCGCCGGCCTTCTGGATGACCTGGATCGCTCCGGCCTCCTGAGGGCTACGCGGCGACCGGCTCGCGCTTCGCTCTTCTCACACGCGCCGGCTTGGATTGCGGCTTCGGCTTCGGCTTCGGCTTCGGCGCCACGGCGACCGGCTCCGGATCGTCTCCTCCGCCATCCGGCAGCGCCAGCTTGACGATCTTCTTCACGACGCTGCCGAACTGCTGGTGCAGCGGCCCGCTGTTGTACGGCAGCCCGTAGCGCGCGCAGATCTCCTGCACCTCGACGGCCAGCTCCGCGTAGCGATGGGCGGGCAGGTCGGGGAACAGGTGGTGCTCGATCTGGTGGCTGAGGTTGCCGCTCATGACGTGGAACAGCTGACCGCCGGTGAGGTTCGCCGAGCCGAGCAGCTGGCGGTGGTACCACTGCCCGCGCGTCTCGCCCTCGGTCTCCTCCTCGGTGAACTCGTGCGTCCCCTCGGGGAAGTGGCCGCAGAAGATGATCATGAACGCCCACACGTTGCGCACCGCGTTCGCCGTCAGGTTGCCGGCGAACGTGAACGGCGCGCCCGGGCCGGCGAGCAGCGGGAACAGCGCGTAGTCCTTCAGCGCCTGGCGGCGGCCCTTGCGCCAGATGTCCTTCAGCATCCCGCGCTTGTCGCTCCACTTCGCCTTGCCGGTGTTGAGCTTCTCGACCTCGAGGTCGTGCAGCGCGACGCCCCACTGGAAGAACAGCGCCAGCAGCGTCGCGTACACGGGGTTGCCGAGGTAGTAGGGGTGCCACTTCTGATCCTCGGACATGCGCAGGATCCCGTAACCGATGTCGCGGTCCTTGCCGAGGATGTTCGTGTGCGTGTGGTGGATGTAGTTGTGCGAGTGGCGCCACTGCTCGGCCGGGCAGGCGGTGTCCCACTCGAACGCCTGGCCGTTGACGGCCTCGTCGTTCATCCAGTCGTACTGTCCGTGCATCACGTTGTGGCCGATCTCCATGTTGTCGAGGATCTTGGAGAGCGACAGGGCGGCGGTGCCGGCGAGCCACGCGGGCGGCAGGAAGCCGAACTCCAGCAGCCCGCGGCCGCCGATCTCGAGCCCGCGTTGAGCCTTGATGATCTTGCGGATGTAGGCGGCGTCGCGCTCGCCGAGGTCGGCGATCACGCGCTCGCGGATCGCGTCGAGCTCGCGCCCGAACGCGTCGAGCTGCTCCGGGGTCAGCTGCGGCGGTGAGGTCGTGCTCATGGCGTAGCTCCTGAGGCGGAAGGTCAGATGTCGAGCGTCACGTCGCCGACGGGCGCGTTGACGCAGATCTGGATCAGCTCGTCGGGCGCGGTCGAGACCTCGCCGGTGCGCACGTCGCGCACGGCGCCCTCGAGCTTGCGGCAGGTGCAGGTGTGGCAGATGCCCATGCGGCAGCCGGACTTCGGCGTCAGGCCGGCAGCCTCCGCCTGCTCGAGCAGCGGCGCGGCCGTGCCCGCCGCCTCGATGCCGCTGTGCGCGAAGCGAAGCGTTCCGGCCACGTGTCTATCCGTCTCTACGGGCGCGGGAGCGGGTGGCGCGAAGCGCTCGAGGAACAGGCGCGCGTCGAGATCGTCCTCGGCCCAGGTCGTGCGAACGGCGTCGACGAGCGCGTTCGGTCCGCACGCGAACGTCAGCGCCGCGGCAGGGTCAATCCCCGCCGCGCGCACGTGCTCGCGGTCGAAGCGGCCATGCAGCTCGCCCGCCTCCGGCCGGCGTGAGAAGCCCCGCAGCACGCGCACGTTCGCGTGCCCGGCGGCCAGCTCGCCGAGCTGGCGCGCGTAGGCGACGTCATGCTCGTCGCGCGCGTAGTGCAGAAAGGCGATGCGGCCGCGGCAGCCCTCGTGGCAGAGCGTGCGCAGCATCGACATGACGGGCGTGATTCCGCTGCCGCCGCTGATCAGCAGGAGCGCGTCGGGACGCGCGACGGGCAGCGCGAAGTCGCCCTCGGCCTGCGAGAGCGAGACGACCATGCCGGGACGGGCGCTCGCACGCAGGAATGGCGACACGACGCCGTCGGGCTGCGCGTGCGCCGTCAGCTCGATCAGGTCCCCGACATGCGCGGAGGACGCCGGCGAGTAGCAGCGCGTGTGGCGCACGCCGTCGACCTCGGTGCTGAGGCGCACGAACTGGCCGGCGCGGAAGCCCTCCCAGTTCGCGTTCGGGCGCAGGGTGAGCGTGACGCTGCGCGCCGTCGCGCGCCGCAGCGCGACCACCTCGGCGCGCACCGCGCGCAGCGAGAAGGCGGGCCGCACGAGCTCGACGTAGCGGTCGACACCGTGGGGCGTGGCGAGCGCGTCGGCGAGCTTCGAGCCGAGCACGCGTCGAGTGAGGAGCTGTGACGTTTGAGTGAACACTTGTGCACAAGGTAAGGCCGTATCCGCGTTTTGTCCAGCTATCCTGTGTGAGGTGGGACACACGAACTCGGTGAACACCAGAGCACCGACCACGCGCCGCGAGCAGAAGGAGCGCACTCGCGTCGCGCTGCTCGACGCGGCGCTGCGGCTGCTGGAGCGCAAGAGCTTCGGCAGCCTCGGCCTGCGCGAGGTCGCGCGCGAGGCGGGCGTCGTCCCGACCGCCTTCTATCGCCACTTCGACTCGATGGAGGAGCTCGGCCTCGTCCTGATCGACGACTCGTTCCGCACGCTGCGCCGGATGATCCGCGACGCGCGCTCCGAGCCGCTCGCGTTCGAGCACGTGATCCACGACTCGGTCCAGATCCTCGTGCAGCACGTGCACGCGCACGAGCTGCACTTCCGCTTCGTCGCGCGCGAGCGCTCCAGCGGCGTGCCCGTCCTGCGCCAGGCGATCCGCGCCGAGATCCGACTCTTCAGCAGCGAGCTGGCGACGGACCTCGCGCGCTTCCCTTTCCTGGACCGCTGGAGCAGCGAGGACCTCGGGGTGCTCGCGACGCTGCTCGTCAACACGATGGTCTCGACGGCGGAGGAGCTGATCGACGCGCCCCGCGGCCGGCCGGAGGTCGAGCGCGAGATCGTCCGCCGTGCGGAGAAGCAGCTGCTGCTGATCGCGCTGGGCGTCCCGGCGTGGCGCAGCGGCGGCTGAACGCGGCCGTTCCGGCCGATCGGCGGCATATAACGCAGCCATGCACGTTCGCTTCGTGAGCCGGTGGATGCCCGTCTTCGCGTCGTCCGCGGCCGTCCTGCTCTGCGCGCTGCCGCCCGCTGCCGCGGCGGCCGAGCGCTGTCCGCGCCCCTTCCACCACGCGGACCGCACGCGAGCCCTGAGAGCACCGATCGCGCTGAGCCGCGACGGCGCGGTGAGGATCATCAGCTTCGGACGCAAGCGGGGACTGCAGACGACTGACGTCGTCTTCAGAACGAGCAGACCGCTGCCTGCCCGCATCAAGCCGGGAAACCTCGGGCTCGACCTGACGCGCAAGCTCGTCCGCCAAGGCGACAAGCTGGTCACCGTCGCCGGCATCGAGCCGACCTTTCGCGGACCGCAGATCGCCCATTCGCGCCGGCAGCTGACGTTCACCGTCTGTGTCGACGGCGACGGCCTCGCCGCGGGCCGCTACACGGGCACAGTGGAGGCGTTCGGCCCTCGCGGGCTCGGCACGGCGCAGGCGGCCGTCTCCGTTGCGGTGAAGAACGCCACGTTGTTCGGCGCCGGCGTCGTGCTGGCGCTGCTCGTCGCGGCGGCCGCGATCTGGCTCAAGGAGCGCGACGCAAGAAGAAGAGCGAGAAGAAGAGAGAGCATGTGGCGCGTCGTCCTGCTCGGCTACGTGGCCCCGCTCGCAGCCGGGCTCGCGGCGGCGTACGGCGTCTACGCGAAGACGCCCGCGTGGGGGGCCGACGAGGGCGCGGCGATCATCGGCCTCGTCACGACGGCGCTCACCGCGATCGGCGTGCGCAGCATCGCCGCGCTCGCGCGCGGACGCTAGCTGCGCTCAGCGCCGGGACTCGCGCCGAACCACGTGCGCACGCGCTCCCATGCGCGCCGCCAGCCGCCCGTGACCGCACCCTCGCTTCGGCCGCGCCGCCAGCGCGCCGGCGGCGGGACCGTCGTACGCACGAGCGCGACCCACTCGTCGAGCGGCAGCTCGCCGGCGATCAGCCGGCGCAGCGCGTCGTTGACCGGCGCCTCGATCCCCGCTCTCGCGAGCGCGCGCGCGAGCAGCGGGACCGATTCGAGCGACTCGACCGCCTGCCCGATGCGCCCCGGGATCTCGGTCGCCGGGACACCTTGGGCGAGCAGCTCGCCGGCCCGCCGGTTGCGGCTCTGCGGTGCGAGCGCGGTCGCGACGAGGTCGCCGGTGCCTGCCAGGCCGATCATCGACTCGGGCCGCGCGCCGAGCCGCTCGGCGTAGCGCCACACCTCGGCGAAGATGTGGCCGGCCGCGGCGCCAGCCGCGTTCAAGCCCTGTGCCTCCGTCGCGCCGGCGGCGAGCGCCGCGGCGTTCTTGGCAGCGCCGGCCAACTCCACGCCGACGGGATCGTTCGACTGCTCGCACACGACGCCGGCGCGGATGAACATCGCGGCCAGCTGCTGCGCGAGCGCCTCGTCGCTCGACGCCGCGACGAGCCCCGCGCCGTCGCGCACCATCTCCTGGGCGTGCGCCGGCCCGCCGATGCAGGCGACCCGCTCGGCGCCGAAGCGCGCGCGCAGCAGCGCGGTGGGCGGCGTCCCGTCCGGCGGCACGAGCCCCTTCGCGAGTGACACGATCGCCGCGCGCCGGGTGAGCCCGGCCTGCTCCAAGCCGGCGATCACATCGCCGAGCCCGAGCGAGGGGACCGCGAGGAACACGAAGTCCGCGCGCGCGAGCCCGTGCGCGGCCGGCTCGATCCGCAGCTCGCGTGGAAACTCGACGCCGGGCAGGTACTCGGCGTTCTCGCGCGCCTCGATCAGCCCGTCGCTCTGGGTGCGGGTGCGCGTCTGCAGCGTCGTGCGCATCCCGCCGCGTGCGAGCAGCACCGCGACCGCGGTCCCGAACGAGCCGGCGCCGACGACGACCGCGCGGCGCAACGGCGAGGGGAGCGACAGCTGGGGGCGGGGGAGCGGGGGCATCGCGGGCGGCGAGCGTACCCGCTGAGGCGTCAGACCAGGGTCGCGAGGCGCAGTCCCGCCGCCTCCAGCGCAGCCTCCTCGCCCGCTTCCAGCACCGCCTGCAGGTCCAGGATGCGTGCACCGAACGCGTCGAGCGTGCGCGAGCCGACGGTGGCGAAGCACGGCACGCCGGCCTGTCGCGCGCGCGTCGCAACCTCGCCGGACGCCTTGCCGGAGAGCGTGCCGAGGTCGAGCCGGCCCTCGCCGACGATCACCGCGCGCGCGGCGCGCATGCGCGCGTCGAAGTCGAGCTGCTCCAGCACGAACGCCGCGCCCGGCTCCAGGCGCGCGCCGCAGGCGGCGTGCAGCGCCCCGGCGAGCCCGCCGCCGCTGCCGCCCCACGTCACGCCGGCGGCATCGGCAGTGCGCACGTCGCACAGCAGCACGAGCCGCGCACGCAGTCCGCCGCCTGCCGCGATCGCCTCGACCGCGCCGGTGCCGGCGTCGGGCGCGACCAGGTCCCCGGCGCCGGCGATCAGCACCTCGGCGCCGGTGGCGTCCGCCGCCAGCAGCAGCTCGCCGATCGGCGCGCTTGAGTCGGCCTCGTCGCCGAGCGCCGCGCGCAGCTCCACGAGCGCCGTGCCGCCGTCCTCGATCAGCCCGATCCCGAGCGCGCGACCGCCGACCGTCACGGCCGCCGTCTCGCCGCCCAGAGCCGGCAGCAGCACCTCGAGCAGGCCGCGGCCACCGTCGGCGACCGGGCACCGATCGACCGGCCAGCCGCCCGCCTCCAGCCCGCGCGCGAGCGCCGCTGCGACCTGCGGCGCGCGCAGCGTCCCGCCGAAGGGAGCGGGAGCGACGAGAATCGGCGCGCGCGTCGTGGAGGCGGAGGCGGTCACCTGCCGCATCCTGTCACCCGGCGGCCGTGCGCCGGCTACTCGCGTCTGTACCGCGTGGCGACGTACGCGTCGACCCACGCGCTGGAGCTGCACCACATGCCGTCGCGCCCCTTGACCGCCTGCAGTCGACCGCGCACGGCCGCGACCCGCAACGCGTTCGCGGACAGTCGCTCTCGCGCAAGCGCCGGCAGCGGCACGAGCTGCTCCTTCCCGGCGACGACGGGCAGCAGGAAGCGGTGCAGGTTGTCGAGGATCGCGCGCGCGAGGAGCTCACCGAGCAATCCGCAGTCGCCGTCGTCTGCCCTCCGCAGCGCGGCGAGGTAGGGCGCCCGGTCGCCCTTGCGGATGATCGCCGACGGATAGCCGAGCGAAAATTTGCTCGGTCTACAGCAAAGTAACTGTACGAAGCACTTTCGTGCGGTGTCACTCAAACAGCTGCTCGACCCGGCACTCCCGCGGCGGCTTGTCCTCGCGCCAGCGTTGGATCTTCGAGCCGTGTCGGATCCGCCGCCCGCTGACGTGATCGAACGTGATCTCGACCACCAGCTCCGGGCGCAGCGAGATCCACTCGAGCTCCTTCTCGCTCTTCCAACGCGACGGGTCACCGTGGCCGCGCTCGCCCGTCTCGTAGGGCGCGAGTCTGTCCACCAGCTCGCGTCTCTCGGCCGCCTTCAGGCCGGACGTGTGGCCGACCGTGCACAGCTCCCCGTGCTCGTCGTACAACCCGAGGATCAACGATCCGACCGTGCGCTCCTCCTTGCCCGGCCGCCAGCCGATCACGACCGCGTCGATCGTGCGCACGCGCTTGATCTTCGCCATCCCGTCCCGCTCACCCGGTCTGTACGGGAAGTCGAGCCGCTTGGCGATCACGCCCTCGGCCGAGCGCAGCCATCTCTGCGCCTCCGCCGCCGAGCGCACGCACGGCGTCAGCTCCACCGGCGCCGCGAACGGGAACTGCTCCAGCGCGGCACGCCGCTGCTCGAACGGCAGCTCCAACAATGAGCGGTCCTCCGTGGCGAGCAGGTCGAACGCCAGGAAGCGCGCCGGCGTCTGCTCGCTCAGCAGCGCGATCCGCGATGCGGCCGGGTGAATCCGGTTCGACAAGGCGTCGAAGTCCTGCAGGCCGCCCTCACCGTCGATCACGATCTCCCCGTCGATCACGTAGCGCCCGCCCGGGAACGTCAGCTCCGGGAAGTAGCGGCCCAGAGGTCTGCCGCCGCGCGATTGCAGGTGCAGCTCTTCGCCGTCCACGAACGCCAACGCACGGAAGCCGTCCCACTTCGGCTCGTACGCCCACCCTTCGCCCTCGGGCAGCGCCGCGCGCGAGCGCGCGAGCTGCGGAGTGATCGGAGGGGTGAGCACAAGCGCCACGGCGGCCGATCGTAGCGGCGCGGCCAAGTCGACTACGATCAGCCCCATGTCGCACGACCACGCCACGGTCGCCGAGGAGGAGTACCTCCAGATGCTGTTCTGGCTCTATGAGGCGGGCCTGCCGATGACCGGCGCCAACCTCGCCCGGGCCATGCAGCTGTCGGCGCCGACGGTGCACGAGATGCTCGGCCGTCTCGAAAGAGACGGTTACGTCACGCGCGGCGAGGACCGCGTGATCGCGTTCACCGAGTCCGGCCGCCGCCACGCCGAGGAGATCACGAGCCGCCACCGTTTGATCGAGCGCTTCCTGACCGACGTCGTCGGCGTGCCGTGGGACGACGTGCACGAGGAGGCGGAGCGGATGGAGCACGCGATGTCGCCGCGCTTCGAGGCCTACGTGAAGGCCGCGATCGGCGACGCCACGACGTGCCCGCACGGCCACCCGATCAACGTCGGCGAGCGCATCGTCGGCGTTCCGCTGGCGGACTGCGCCGAGGGCGCGCGCGTGAGAGTCCTGCGCTTCGAGAACGAGGCCGAGGACCTCCTCCACTACCTCAAGGACGCGGGCCTCGAGCCCGGGCTCGACGGCACGATCGCCGCCGCCGACGACGACCACATCACCGTCGCCGCAAGCGGCGCCGAGCACATCGTCACCCGCAGCGTCGCCGAGACCGTCTCCGTCACCGCCGACCCGAGCCCGCCGCCGCGCACGGCACTGCCGAGACAGCTCGTGCTCGGCGGCCGCTACGGGCGCTGAGCCGTATCAGCCGGCCATGCGGCCGGCCAGCTCGGCGAGCGTCAGGAAGTAGCGGCCGTGCGTCCGCCGCAGCTCCTCCTCTGACTCCGCATCGAGCGCCACGACCTCGATCTCGCGTCTTCCCGCGAACTCGGACTCGGCGCGGAACCGGGCCTGCATCGCCTCCGCGCGCTCGGCGAACTCCTGCTTGCGCACGAGCGTTCCAGCGCCGCGATCGTAGACGAGCAGGAAGTGCGTCACAGCGCAAGCATAGTCCGATCAGCCGGCTCTACCAGGGAGCGAGATCTGCTCCAGCTTCACGGCCAGCTCCCCAAGTGCAAGATCGATTCGGACTCGGTAGGTGCGCAGCTCCGGGTCCGTAGGGCTGATCGTCTCACTCATCTCATATGCGTCGATCATGAGGCTGACCGACTGGGCGATATTGACGGTGACGAGACGCAGCCGGTAGATGAAGTCGTCGGCGTGTCGATCTGATTCGGACAGCGCCTCGCGTTCGGCCGCCGTAAGCCAATAGGTAGGCGGCTCCCCATAGCGAATCCCTCGACCGACCTGGTCCGCAAGCTTCTCGAACAGGTCCGCCCACTCATGCTGCAACGCGGTCCGAACCTGGATCTCGACAGGCAGGGATCTGACGAACACGATCACGTGCACCGCCCGGTAGCCGTGCGACGGCTCCCTTCGACGGTCGACGACTCTCGGAAGACGGTCGCCACCTGAGAACAGCTCCACGACCTGGGCGACCACCTCGTCCTGGCCTCTGCGGTCGAAGCTGCCGACGATACGCATCCCGGCGAGATCCTGGATGCTCTTGAGCCACGAGCCGCCGTAGCGCTCGAGCTTCTCAAGGATCGTCCCGATCGTCTTGACACGTGACGACGGCGTCATGCCGAGGTGATCCTGCACGCGCGCGACTGCCGCCTCGAGCGCGTCGCCGTACGCGAGCAGCAGCTCGTGCAGCGCGCCGAGGTCCTCAGCGGCGGGTGGATCGGACCGCACGAGGCGAGCTCCCAACCGCTCGATCTGCGATCTCGTCAACGGCATGCCGCCGGCCACGGTACTCCGCCACCACGACACAGTGACCGCCAGAGCTGCTCACACGGCCACGCCGGGCCCAGCCAGGCCCAGACGCAGCTGTGCCCGGCCCACCAGCCTACGTTGCCGACGCGGCCTGACCCAACCGGGCAGCCCGTCAAATGCCACAGGCCGGGCCCACAAGCGGTCGCGTCGACCAGCAGGAAAAGCCAACACCGGGGGCGCAGCGCGAGAGAACGCCGATCGGGCGGGTGGCGGGGCGGAGGGCGATTCCGCGAGCCCGCTCGCGGAACGGCCTCTCGCCCCGACAGGACCCGCCCGCAGCAGCGCTCGGACCCACGACAGGGACCCGCCCGCAGTTGCGCTCGGGCCCTTACGCAGCCACGCCGCCGAGCGAGCGCACAGCGTCGGCCAACCGCCCCACGCCCTCCTCGATCTGCGGCACCGTCACACCGGAGTAGGCAAGGCGGAAGGCGTTCTCGCCGCCGTCGAGCAGGAAGTCCGTGCCCTTCACGATCTGCACGCCGCGCTCGGCGGCGGCCGCGAACAGCGCGTCGCCGTCGGTGCCCTCCGGCATCTCGACCCACAGGAAGTAGCCGCCCTGAGGATCGACGAAGCGCGCCTCGGGAAGCTCGCGGCGCAGCGCGGCCGACAGCACCTCCGCGCGCTCGGCAAGCGCCGCCTTCACGCGCTCGACCGAGCGCTCGAAGGCGGCCCCGTCCTCGGCACGCACGAACTCGTTGACGATCGACTGCGCGACCATGTTCGGCGAGATGTACGTGTTCGTCGCGAGCTTCGCGATCCGCGCGATCAGCTTCTCCGGGCCGACGAGATAGCCGACGCGGATGCCGGGGCAGACCGTCTTCGAGAACGACGACGCGTACACGACGCGATCGGCGGAGTCGAGCGACAGCATCGTCGGCAGCGCCTCGCCGGTGAAGCGCAGCTCGACGTAGGGGTCGTCCTCGAAGATCGTCATGCCGTGCTCGGCCGCGAGCGCCACGAGCTGGTGGCGCTTCTTCGCTGACAGCGTGTAGCCGGCAGGGTTCTGGAAGTTGGGGATGATGTGGGCGAGGCGGGGCACCGCACCGTCCGCGACCAGCGCCTCGATGCCGGCGACGTCGACGCCGTCCTCGTGCAGGTCGACCGGTCGCACGTCTGCGCCGGCCGAGCGCAGCGACAGCAGCGTGCGGTCGTACGTCGGCTTCTCGACGACGACGACGTCGCCCTCCTCCACCAGCGCCTCGAACAGGAACGCGTCGGCCTGCATCGAGCCGTTCGTGACGATCACCTGCTCCGGCGCGACGCCGTGCTTGTCGGCGATCCAGGCGCGCAGCGGTCTGTAGCCGATCGACGTCCCGTACGCGGTCGTGCCGGCGGGATCGTTCTGGAAGGCGCGGTCGGCGGCGGCGCGCAGCCCTTCGACGTCGACGATGTCGAGCGACGGGGCGCCGCGGGCGAAGGAGATCGGAGCGGGTTCGGAAGCCATGCGAAGCAGGGTACGGAAAGCGCCCGCGAGCCGTCGCCCGCGGGCCGGCTCAGTCCGTCAGAAGACCCCTGCCGGCCCTCAGGCCGACAGGATCTCCATCGCGATCTCGGCCGTCTCGGTCGGCGTGCGGCCGACGCGGACGCCCTTCGCCTCCAGTGCCTCGGCCTTCGCTCTCGCGGTGCCGGCGGTGCCGGAGACGATCGCGCCGGCGTGGCCCATCGTCTTGCCGGGCGGCGCGGTGAAGCCGGCGATGTACCCGACGACCGGCTTGCTGACGTTGGCCGCGATGTACTCGGCGGCCTCCTCCTCGGCGGAGCCGCCGATCTCGCCGCTCATCACGATCAGCTCCGTCTGGGGATCGTTCTCGAACAGCTCGATGATGTCGATGAACGACGAGCCGGGGACCGGGTCGCCGCCGATGCCGACGATCGAGGAGTTGCCGAAGCCGCGCTGGGCCAGCTCGTTGCCGATCTGGTAGGTCAGCGTGCCGGAGCGCGAGACGACGCCGACGTTGCCCTCCTTGAAGAACGACGCCGGGATGATGCCGACGTTGGCCTTGCCTGGGGAGAGGATGCCGGGGCAGTTCGGACCGACGAGGCGCGCGCCGGGCGTGCGCTTGAGCTGCGTGTAGACGCGCAGCTCGTCGTGCGCCGGGATCCCCTCGGTGATCGCGATCACCAGCTTGATGCCGGCGTCGAGCGCCTCGAGGATCGAGTCGGCGGCGAAGCGCGGCGGGACGAAGATCATCGCCGTGTTCGCGCCGGCCTCCTCGACGGCAGAGTGGACGGTGTCGTAGACGGGGATCCCCTCGACGTCCTGCCCGCGCTTGCCGGGCGTCACGCCGGCGACGACGTTCGTGCCGTAGGTGCGGTTGTTGAGCGCGTGGAACGTGCCCTCGCGGCCGGTCAGGCCGGTCACGACCAGGCGCGTGTCCTTGTCGACGAGGACGCTCATGCCGCCGCCCCCTGCGCCGCAGCCAGCTCGACGACCTTCTCGGCCGCCTCGTTCATCGTCGAGGCGGTGTGCACGTTCGGCAGCTGCGCGTCGGCAAGCAGCTTGCGGCCCTCGACGTCATTTGTGCCGTCGAGGCGCACGACGAACGGGACCGTCGGCTTGACGACGTCGAACGCCTCGATCAGGCCCTTGGCGACCTCGTCGCAGCGGGTGATCCCGCCGAAGATGTTGAACAGCACAGCTCTGACCTTCGTGTCGGAGAGGATCACCTCGACCGCGCTGACGATGGCGTCGGCCTTCGAGCCGCCGCCCGCGTCGAGGAAGTTCGCCGGCGCACCGCCGGCCTGCGCGACGACGTCGAGCGTCGACATCACGAGCCCGGCGCCGTTGCCGAGGATGCCGATGTCGCCGTCGAGCTTCACGTACGTGAGCCCGCGCTCGTGCGCCATCTGCTCCTGCTCGTCCTCCTGAGAGGGGTTGCGCAGCGCCGCGTTATCGGGGTGCCGGTAGAGGGCGTTGCCGTCGAGCGTGACCTTCGCGTCGAGCGCCTTCACGTCGCGGTCCCCCGTGACGATCAGCGGGTTGACCTCGACGAGCATCGCCTCCTCGGCGATGAATGCGTCGTAGAGCTTCGAGAGCAGCGCGCCGACGGGGCGCACGACGTCGGCGTCGACGCCGGCCTCGAACGCGAGCCGGCGGCCGTGGAAGTCCTGGAAGCCGAGCAGCGGGTCGACGTGGATTCTCACCAGCGCCTCGGGCGTCTCCTCGGCGACGGCCTCGATGTCCATGCCGCCCTTTGTCGAGAACATCACGAGCGGAGCCTTCGCCGCGCGGTCGAACACGATCGAGGCGTAGTACTCCGACGCGATGTCGGAGGCGGCCTCGATCCACACCTCGTGGACGGTGAAGCCCTTGATGTCCATGCCGAGGATGTCGGAGGCGTATTGCTCCGCCTCGGCTCTGTCCTTGGCGAGCTTGACGCCGCCGGCTTTGCCGCGGCCTCCGATCAAGACCTGCGCCTTGACGACGCAGGGGTAGCCGATCTCGTCGGCAGCTGCGACGGCGTCGGCGACGGTTGAAGCGGGCTTGCCGGAGGGAACCGGGATCCCGTGACGGGCGAAGAGCTGCTTGCCCTGATACTCGAGCAGGTCCATAGCGGCGGGCCACGATATCCGAGATAGGTGGAAGGCGTCGTACCGCGCGAAATCCCGGTCGCGGCGCGCAATTGCCGGTCAGAACGGCATAATGCGCGGCCGATGCCGATTCCGAGAAACGTCACGTTCGTCACATTCGACGTCTACGGGACCCTGATCGACTGGGATTCCGGCGCGTTCGATGCCTTCAGCAGAGAGGCTGCCCGCGACGGCTTCGAGATGGAGCGGGACACGTTGATCCCCCTGTTCCACTCGGTCCAGCAGCAGATCCAGGCGGGTTCCTATGAGCTGTACGCGGAGGTGCTGCGCCGCACCGCCGTGCAGATCGCCGAGGAGATCAGCTGGCCGCTGGAGCCCTCGCGCAGCGGCTTCCTGCCGGACTCCGTGCAGCGCTGGCCAGCCTTCAGAGAGGCGAACCCGGTCTTGCAGAGACTCGCGAGAGCCGGCGTCAGCCTCGGCCTGATCGCGAACATCGACGACAAGCTGCTCGGCCTCACGCGCCGGCACATACCGCACGACTTCGACCTCGTCGTGACCGCCCAGCAGGTGCGCTCCTACAAGCCCGACCCGGCGCACTTCAAGGAGTGCGAGCGGCGCGTCGGCGGCAAGAGAGGCTGGGTGCACATCACGTCCAGCTACCACCACGACGTCGAGCCCTGCGTGAAGGGGAAGATTCCGGTGATCTGGGTCAACCGCGGCAGAGCGCAGCTCGAGTCGGGCCAGAAGAGACCGGACGCGGAGGTCTCGAACCTGCGCGAGGCGGTCAGACTGCTGGGCTTCTAGCCCGGCGGCTCGCATCGCTGCGATGCGCGCGATCGCCGTTCACCCGGACGTCGTCGTCGCGATCGGCGCGATCTGGAAGACCACCTGCACGGCGGTGCGCTCGGGCGACGAGGCGTTCCTGATCGACTCGCCGATCCTGCCGGAGGAGCTCGAGGCGCTGCCGGCGCTGCTCGACCAAGCCGGCTTCGCGATCTCGGGATTGCTCGTCACCCACGCCGATTGGGACCATCTGCTCGGCCGCTATGCGTTCCCCGACGCCTCGATCGGCTGCGGCGAGACGACCGCGGCACGGCTGACCGCCGAGCCCGGCGCCGCGCAGCGCGAGCTGCGCGAGTTCGACGAGCAGTACCTGATCGACCGCCCCGGCCCGATGTCGCTGCCGGGCGTGCAGGCGCTGCCGGTGCCCGGCTACTGCGCGCTGGGCGAGATGGAGCTGGAGCTGCACCCCGCCGACGGGCACACTTCCGACGGGACCGCCGTCTGGATCCCGTGGGCCGGCGTGCTCGTGTGCGGCGATTACCTCTCGCCCGGCGCGATCCCCGAGCTGTCGCCGTCTTCCTCGCTCGACGCGTACGCCGCCACGCTGCGGCGGCTGGAGCCGCTGGTCGACCAGGCGAACGTGGTCGTGCCCGGCCACGGCGAGCCGCTGGACAACGTGCGCGCCGCTGCGATCCTGCGCGAGGACCTGGCGTACGTGGAGGCGCTGGCCTCCTCGGGCGCCGACGCGCCGCTCCCGCTCGCCCGCCGCGACGGCGGCAACCGCAGGCTTCACGAGTACAACGTCTCACTGCTCGGTTAGCGCCGCTCGCGCGCGGCTGGACGCCGGCGTCCGCCGGTTGGCCACGAGGGGAGGGGTACGAGCCGCCGCGCGCTCGCTCGGGTTGCCGACATCCCCGGTCTAAGGTGGTCCGAAAACCACGACCGCGAATCTGACCGTCGTATAGGGGGTCTCATTCGCGGTGGTCGTTTTCGGACCACGCTCGACCGGGGACCGCGCGCCCTTGCGGGCACCACAAACCTCGATCCCCTCCCCCTCGAGGCCGAACTGGCACCGCGACGAGCGTCGTGCACGCCCGAGCGGAGCGCGTGGCGGCCGAGCGCGCCTCCCGGCGCCCGGCCGCCTGTCGATCGCATCAGCGCGCGACGATCTCGCCGAGTAGCCCGTGCTCCTCGTCGCCGATCCCGGCGCTGAACAGCAGCCCGTTCGGCGTGCCGAAGGTGCCGTTGCCGAAGCGCAGCGCCCACAGGCCGTCGATCTGGATCGGGTTGCCGTCCTGGTTCGTCAGCTGGCCCTGGAAGCGACCGCTGCGCGGGTCGTAGACGTTGATCTTGCCGTCGCCGAAGTTGCCGACGAGCAGATCGCCGCCGAAGCCGCCGAAGTGGCGCGGCGCGATCGCCAGTCCCCACGGCGCGTTCAGGTTGCCCTGCGAGACGAGCCGCTTGAGCAGCCGGCCCTTCGTGTTGTAGACGTCGACGAAGCCGAGGCCCGGTCCCGCCGCCTCGTCCTCGGCGTCCGCGTCCTGCTTCGCGTACGCGACGTACAGGCGGCCGCCCAGCTCCTGGATGTTGAAGGGGGCGAAGCCGGCTGGGAGCCCTCCGTCGACGAACGCGCCCGGCAGCGTCACCGGTCTGAACTGGTCGTTCCAGACGTCGATCTTCGCGCCGTGGAAGTCGGCGGCATACAGGAGCGTCCCGTGCTTGCGCGTGGTCGCGAGCGCCAGGCCCTTGTAGATCGCCCCCGGCGTGGTCGCGATCAGCTGCGCCTCTGTCGACGGCGGCACGTTCGGGCTCCAGGCGGTGACCGTGCCGGCCTCGGAGTCGAAGATGAAGCGCGCCGGCGCGCTCGCCGCGCCGTTGTGGAGGACGAACCCGTCGGTCGGATTGAAGACGATCCCGGTCGGGGCGCCGCCCGGAATGCTCACGACGAGCGGAGCGATCACGGGGATCGAGCCGTTCACGGCGCCGCTGTACAGCGTCGAGACGTCCGTGCCGTTGTCGGCGACCCACAATGGCGTCGTCGGGCCGGCCGCGAGGCCCCACGGGTTGACGAGGTTGCGGTCGGTGATGCGGGCGACCCCGGCGATGTCGGAGATCAGGTTGCGCTGCTCGAACGCGTGGTGATGGCCGTGGCCGTGGCCATGGCCATGAGCGGCGGCGGTCGTCGGCGCGGCGAGCGCACACGCCGCGACCGCTGCAAGGACCCCGAGCCAGCAGGCCCACCACCTCCTCGTGCGGGACGGCCTGGAGGCGTGCGTGGTGTGAGGACGGATCGCAGGCATGCGAACCTCCTTTGCGCTCGTGCCAGCGCATCGGGACCGGCTCTGAGACGCCGGTCGGTACTCGACCAGATGCCGGTGTACCCCGATTCTTCCCGCCAGGCGAGCGCGCGGAGGCATCCCGTCGCGCAGGCACTTCTGCCCGCGGGTGCGGTCGCTGGGCCGCTACCCGGCGGGTGAGGTGATCGTCGCGATCGGGTCGCCCGCGGCGATCGGGGCGCCCTCGCTGATGGGAAGCTCGGCGACGACGCCCGCCTTGTGGGCGGTGATCTCGTTCTCCATCTTCATCGCCTCGATGATGCAGAGCAGCTGGCCCTCCTCGACCGCATCGCCCTGTCTCACCTTCACTCTCCACATGTTGCCCTGAAGCGGCGAGGGGAGCGTGTCCCCGCCGACGGCGCCTCCGCCCTTCTTGCGCTCGCGCGGCTTGCGCGGCGCGCCGCTGGCCGCCGCCGGAGCAGACCCGTTCATCACGACGCCGCCGGCGAACGGCGCGCCGATCACTCTCACGTCGAAGCGGCGGCCGGAGACCTCGACCGTGTAGGTCTGCTCGACCTTCTCGCCCTCGTCGTCGCCCTCAGCGGGCGCAACCGGCTCGAACGCCAGCGCTCTGAGCCATCTCTTGTCCTCGACGAGGTCGCGGCACGTCTCCGCGTTCGCCCATTGTCTCGTCGCCAGCAGCGCCTTGTGGAACGGGATCAGCGTCTTCAGCTCGGTGATCTCGTATTCGTCGAGCGCGCGCAGCATGCGTCTCGTGGCCGCTTCGCGGTCGGAGTCCCACACGATCAGCTTCGCGACCATCGGGTCGTACATCGGCGAGACCTCGCCGCCCGGGCCGACGCCCGAGTCGACGCGCACGCCAGGACCCGACGGCTCGACGTAGGCGCCGATCTTGCCCGGCGCCGGCGCGAAGTTCTTCGAGGCGTCCTCGGCGTTGATGCGGCACTCGATCGCATGGCCGCGCAGGACGACGTCCTCCTGCTTGATCGACAGCGGCTCGCCGGCGGCGGCGCGCATGCCCTCCTTGACGATGTCGATGCCGGTCGTCATCTCGGTCACGCAGTGCTCGACCTGGACGCGCGTGTTCATCTCCAGGAAGAAGTACTCGCCGTCCTGCAGCAGGCCCTCGATCGTGCCGGCGCCGACGTAGTCGACCGCGGCGGCGGCGTCCGTGGCGACTCTGCCGATGTGCGCGCGCAGTCTCTCGTCGACGGCGGGAGCCGGGGACTCCTCGATCAGCTTCTGGTGGCGGCGCTGCACCGAGCAGTCGCGCTCGCCGAGGTGGATCACGTTGCCGTGTCTGTCGGCCAGCACCTGCACCTCGACATGGCGCGGGTCGGGCAGGTAGCGCTCGAGGTACACGGTCGGATCGGAGAAGAACTTCTCGCCCTCGCGCGAGGCGCCCTCGAAGGCGGCGTCCAGCTCGCTGTCGTCGAGCGCGACGCGGAAGCCCTTGCCGCCGCCGCCGCCCGCCGCCTTGACCGCGACCGGAAAGCCGATCGTGTCGGCGATCACCTTGCGCGCGGCTCTCACGTCGGCGACCGGCTCGGTCGTGCCGGGGACGATCGGCACGCCCGCCTTCTGCATCAGCTCGCGCGCGGCCGTCTTCGATCCCATCGCCTCGATTGCGCTCGCCGGCGGGCCGATGAAGACGATGCCGGCCTTCTCGCAGGCGGCGGCGAAGGCGGCGTTCTCCGCCAGGAAGCCGTAGCCCGGGTGGATCGCCTCGGCGCCCGATCTCTTTGCGACGTCGATGATCTTCTCGATCACGAGGTAGGACTCGGCGGCTGGACCCGGGCCGATCAGGTACGCCTCGTCCGCGCGCTTGACGTGGATCGCGTCACGGTCGAGCTCCGAGTAGACGGCGACGGACGCGACGCCGAGCTCTTCGCAGGCGCGAATGACGCGGACCGCGATCTCGCCGCGGTTGGCGATCAGAACCTTCGAGAACATGCGGGGCGGAAGAATAACGTGACCTTTCACCTATCCGTCGTGAGACCTGCGCCGTGCCCGCGCGCCCCGACCCGGACGGCGATCCACCGGATCGCGGCGAAGCTCGCCACGGCGTAGATCCAGCCGAGCAGCACGTCGGCGACGTAGTGCTCGCCCGTGTAGACGATCGCGAACGCCATCGCGAGCGGATAGGCGCCCACGAGCAGGCGCGCCCACCAGCGCCGCGGCCACACGGTGAGCGCCACCAGCAGCGCGAGCGCGGCGTGCAGCGACGGCACCGCGGCGACCTCGTTCGCGTAGCGGTAGCCGGTGCCGACCAGGCCGGTCTCGGCCCCGATGCCGCTCCACGTCCACAGCTGCGGGATCAGTCGCACGGTCGGCTCGATCAGCCCCCGCTCGCTCGCCATCCACGGCGGCGCCGCCGGGAAGGCGACGAACGTGAGGCAGCCGAGCAGCGTCAACAGCGCGAGCGCGGCGGCAAAGCGGCGGAAGCGCCAGCGGTCGCGCACCCACAGCAGAGCCGCCAGCAGCGGCGTGACGAAGAAGTGGGAGACGTAGACGGCGAACGCGGCCACCTCGAACCACTGCACGCGGCCGGGATCGTGCAGGTGGGCTTGGAGCCAGACAGTCGGCACCTGGCCGCCGAACAGCCATCGGTCGACGTCCGCCTGCGGCAGGAAGTGCGTCGGCGCGAGCCAGCCGTCCGCGCCGCCGCGCGCGAGGTCGTACGCCGTCAGCACGAGGAAGAACGGCAGCCAGTCGACCATCACGCCGCGCAGCCAGCCGCCGATGTCACCCAGCGAGACGGCGAGCGCGCCGAGCAGGACCCAGGCGAAGACCGAGTCGCGCGTGTAGGGCAGCCCGAAGGCCGCCACGATCGCGACCGAGCCGACGGCCCATGCGGCGAGCGGGAGCGCGCGCAGCAGGCGGCGCCGGATCCCCGGCGGCGCGGACGCGGTCGGCCGAGCGGAGTCGCTCGGAGCGTCGAGCGCGACCGCCGCGGCTTCGCCGCTCGCCGCCGTGGCCTACGCCTCCGGCGTCGCGATCAGGCCGGCGCCGACGGTGTCGTTCGTCGCCTCGTCGATCAGGATGAACGAGCCCGTCTCGCGGTTGCGCGCATACGGGTCGAACGCGAGCGGCCCGCTGAGGCGCAGCTTCACGTGTCCGATCTCGTTCAGCGCGAGGCCGTCGGAGTTGTCCTCGCGCGAGAGCGTTTCGACGTCGAGGTGCCAGTCGACCGCCTCGACGATCGCCCGCACGGAGCGCGTCGTGTGCTTGAGCGCGTAGCGCCCGCCGGCTCTCAGCGGCGTGTCGCTCATCCAGCAGACGGTCGCCTCAAGCTCGCGGGCGACGGTCGGCGGGCTCGCCTCGCCGGCACGCGCGATCAGGTCGCCGCGCGAGACGTCGAGGTCGTCCTCCAGCAGCAACGTCACCGACTGCGGCGGGAACGCCTGCTCCAACGGCCCGTCCATCGTGTCGATCCCCGCCAGCTTCGTCGTGCGACCCGACGGCAGCACGACGACCTCCTCGCCGGGCGTCAGCACCCCGGCGGCGACTTGGCCTGCGTAGCCGCGGTAGTCGTGGTAGCGGTCGTCGTTCTGCGGCCGGATCACCCATTGGACGGGAAAGCGCCAGTCGTCGAGGTTGCGGTCGCCGGCGATCTCGACCGTCTCCAGGTGGTGCAGCAGCGTCGGGCCCTCGTACCACGGCATGTTCGTCGAGGCCTCGACGACGTTGTCGCCCTTGAGCGCGCTGATCGGGATGAACGTCGCCTCGGCGAAGTCGAGCCCGACCGACCAGCTCTTGAAGTCCGCGACGATCGCGTCGTAGACCGCTTGGTCGTAGTCGACGAGGTCCATCTTGTTGATGGCCACCACGAGGTGGGGCGTTCGCAGCAGCGCGGAGATCGCCGCGTGGCGGCGCGACTGGCGCACGAGCCCGTTGCGCGCATCGACCAGCACCAAGGCGAGGTCGGCGGTGGATGCACCGGTGACCATGTTGCGCGTGTACTGCTCGTGGCCCGGGCAGTCGGCGATGATGAAGCGGCGCTTGTCGGTCTGGAACGAGCGGTAGGCGACGTCGATCGTGATGCCCTGCTCGCGCTCGGCGCGCAGGCCGTCGGTCAGCAGCGCGAGGTTGAGCTCGCCGTCGCCGCGGCGCTCGCTCGTCTCCTTCACGTGCGCGAGCTGGTCGGCGAGGATCGACTTGGCGTCGTGCAGCAGGCGGCCGATCAGCGTCGACTTGCCGTCGTCGACCGAGCCGGCCGTCGCGAAGCGCAGCAGCTCCGTGTCGGCGATGCGCTGGTCGAGCGGCTTGTTGCCGTTGGACTCGAAGGTGGCGCTCATGGCTAGAAGTAGCCCTCCCGCTTGCGATCCTCCATCGCCGCTTCCGTGACGCGATCGTCCGCGCGCGTCTGGCCGCGCTCGGTGATGTTCGTCGCGGCGATCTCGGCGACGACCGTCTCCAGCGTCATGGCGGTCGAGGCGACGGCACCGGTGCAGGTCATGTCGCCGACGGTGCGATATCGCACCGTCTCCGTGAAGATCTCCTCGCCTTCCATCAGCTCGACGAACTCGCTGGCGGCGTAGAGCATCCCGTCGCGTGCGAACACCTCGCGCTCGTGCGCGAAGTAGATCGGCGGCAGCTCCAGCTGCTCGCGCTCGATGTACTGCCAGACGTCGAGCTCGGTCCAGTTCGATATCGGGAACACGCGCACGTGCTCGCCCTTGCGCACGCGGCCGTTGTAGAGCTGCCACAGCTCCGGACGCTGCGCCTTGGGATCCCACTGGCCGAAGTCGTCGCGGAACGAGAAGATCCGCTCCTTCGCGCGGGCGCGCTCCTCGTCGCGGCGCGCGCCGCCGAACGCGGCGTCGAACTGATGCTCCGCGATCGCGTCGAGCAGCGTGACGGTCTGCAGGCGGTTGCGCGAGGCGCGCGGGCCTCTCTCCTCGACCGCGCGGCCCTTGTCGATCGACTCCTGCACCGAGGCGACGATCAGCCGCTCGCCGATCTCCGCGATCAGGCGGTCGCGGAACTCGATCACCTCGGGGAAGTTGTGGCCGGTGTCGACGTGCATCACCGGGAATGGGAAGCGCGCCGGCCGGAACGCCTTCTCGGCGAGGCGCAGCAGGACGATCGAGTCCTTGCCGCCGGAGAACAGCAGCACGGGCCGCTCGAGCTCGGCGGCGACCTCGCGCATGATGTGGATCGCCTCGGCCTCCAGGGCGTCGAGATGGGACAGCTCGTGGCTCATGCGGATTCGGGCGTCGGTGGCGTGGTGGGATGAGGGCCGCGCATGCGCGCGAGGCGCTCGCGGCCGAAGTGCAGGGCCGTCAGCGCCAAGGCGACCAACGCGGGCACCAGGAAGATGACATAGATCGGGAAGTCGAGGCCGGCCTTGTTGAGCAGGGCCAGTCCGGCGGCCAGCAGGACCGTGCCGAGCGCGGGCCGCAGCGTGCCCTCCGGCAGCACGCGCGTGGCGAGGCCGGAGCCGATCCACACGCCGGGGATCGAGCCGATCAGGATGTTGCCCGCCAGCACGAGGTCGACGTTGCCGCTCACCAGATGCGCGATCGAGGCGACCCACAGCAGCAGGGCGGCGTGAAAGACGTCGGTGCCGACGACGCGGCGGGGCGTGAAGCGATAGACCATGATCAGCCCGACGGCGATCAGCGCGCCGCTGCCCGCGGAGGTGAGCCCGAGCACGAAGCCGACGCTCACGCCGATGCTCACGGCGGCGACCTTGTGCCGCGTCTCGAACGGGTCGATCGTGTCGCGCTCGCCCTTGACGTGTCTGATCAGGGCGCGGAACAGCACGGCGAACGCGGTGACCAGCAGCGCGGCGCCGACCATCGTCAGCAGCGTCTGGTCGAACGAGTCCTTGCCGAGCGCGTCCTCGAGCAGATGCAGGACGTACACGCCGCCGAGCGCGCCCGGGATCGAGCCGACGGCGAGCCACAGCGCCATCTTCATGTCGACCGTGCCGCCGCGCCAGTGGCGCCAGCCGCCGACCGTCTTCGTGACGGCGGCGTAGGCGAGGTCGGTGCCGATCGCCGTCGTCGGCGCGGTGCCGAAGACGAGGATCAGCGCCGGCGTCATCAGCGAGCCGCCGCCGACGCCCGTCGTGCCGACGAGGACCCCGACGCAGAAGCCGAACAGGATGACGAGCGGCCAGTCCACCGTGCCAGTGTTCCCAGAGCCCGAGGGCTCAGCCGTGCAACCCGCACTCGAGCTTGTCGCTTCCGGCCCAGCGTCCGCTGCGATCGGCTGCCGGCACCGTGCAGTGCGTGCAGCCGATGGACGCGTAGCCGCGGTCGTGGAGGGGGTTGTAGGGGAGGTCGTGCTCGTGGATGTAGCGCCACACGTCTCTCTCGCTCCAGTCGGCGAGCGGGGCGGCCTTCCAGATGCCGTGCTTCTCGTCCCAGCCGATCTTCGGCGTGTTGGCGCGCGTCGGCGCCTGGTCGCGGCGCACGCCGACGATCCAGCCGTCGACGCCTGAGAGGATCTCGCGCAGCGGCGTGACCTTGCGGATCGCGCAGCAGCGATCGGGCTCGCGCGCCCACAGCTCGTCGCCGAACTGCGCCGCCTGCTCCTGCAACGAGATCCCGCTCGCGGCCTCGATCTCCATGCCGTAGCGCTGCTCCATCCGTCTCCACGTGTCGTAGGTCTCGGGAAAGAGAACGCCCGTGTCGAGCGTGAAGATGCGCGCGCTCGGCTCGACTCTCATCAGCAGGTCGATCATCACCGACTCCTCCTGCTGGAACGAGGAGGCGAGCAGCAGGCGCGGGTGGAAGCGCTCGACCATCCGCGCGATCACTTCTTCCGCCGACAGCGCCTCGGCGCCGTCGGTGAGCTGGGTGTCGATTGGCGCGGTCGTGCTCATGGAATCAACGAAAATAGCAAATCCCGAGCGGGTTTAGGCTTTTTGTGCCAGCAGCGACGGCAGCAGCGCCATCTCGCCGAAGGGCTCGGCGCCGGCGGCTGCCAGCATCGCGGCCGCGGCTGGAGCGGGTGCGTAGCCCAGCACGCGCATGCCCGCCGCGACGCCGGCCCGGACCCCCGCTTCGCTGTCCTCCACCACCAGCGTGGCGGCGGGGTCGAAGCCCATCCGCGCGGCCGCGTGCAGGAACAGGTCGGGTGCCGGCTTGCCGTGCGCGACGTCGTCGGCGCTGAAGATCGCGGCGTCGGGGAAGCGGTCGAGCAGTCCGGCGCCGCGCAGGCCGCGGCGGATCCGCTCGTGGTCCCCGCTGGAGGCGACGCAGTACGGCACGCCGGCGGCGTCGAGCGCGTCGAGCGCCTCCGCGACCCCGGCGATCGGACGCAGCTCAGCGTCGAAGGCCTCGAACAGCGCGGCGCGGTAGCGCTCGCGCAGCTCGGGCCAGGGCTCGGCGCCGTCGCGGCGCGCGCGGATCACGCTCAGCCCGTGCTCCCATGAGCGGCCCTTGAGCTCGCGGTCGATGTCGGCGGCCGTCGTCGGAAGCCCGAGCTCGGTCAGCAGCGCGGCGAGGATCGGCGCGGCCAGCACCTCGCTGTCGACGAGCACGCCGTCGCAGTCGAAGATGACGGCGCTGGTCGTCTCGCTCAGCGTCCCCACGGGTGGGGATCGCCCCACGCGGCGGGCATCTCGTCCTCGCGCGCAACGCCTTCCAGCAGCGCGGTGCGCGTCCAGCGGTCGATCCGCTTCGGCTCGGCGACGATCACCGGCGCCGTCTCGCGCATGAACTGCTCAAGCGCGGCGACCACCGCCGCGGCCTCCTCGGGGGAGGCCGACGGCGCGACGATCGTCAGTTGCGGGCGGCGGTTCACGGCGGTCAGGGTAGCGGCGATCGCGTCGACGCGCCGTGTTGCCTCGACGGCGCGTTGCGGGCGCGCCGGTGCGGGCGTAGTGTCGCACCAGCTTCCCGACTGAGCCCACCAGGGGGCCCACCTCCGCCGGCCACGTGGCCGGCTCCGGCACCCCAAGAAAGGAGCGAGCAATGGCGTCGATCGAGGTCAAGAGCTTCGAGAGCCCAGACGAGGTCCGGCCGTTCGAGGGGCGCGGCAAGGCCGAGGTCGTCAACATCGGAGGACGCGTCGTCGGTCGCGGCACCTTCGAGCCGGGATGGCGGTGGTCCGAGAACGTCAGACCGATCGCCGGCACCGACTCGTGCCAGGTCTCCCATCTCGGCTACTGCGTCTCCGGCCGCATGGTCGTCCACATGGACGACGGGACCGACGCCGAGGTCGGCCCCGGCCACGTCGTCGCGATCCCGCCCGGCCACGACGCCGAGGTCGTCGGCGACGAGCCCTGCGTGCTGATCGACTTCGGCGAGATCGACGAGTACGCCAGACGCTGAGTCAGCGGAATCCGCGCCCGTGTCTGAGGCGTGGATCGGGCTCGCTGGCAAGGAAGCAGGGGTGAAGGAGTACCGGAGGTACTTCGAACCCCGATGACGCCGCCAGCGGGCCCGAGGCGCGTCTCAGACGGCGCACTCGCCCTCGCCGCGGATGACCTCGAACGGGACGTTCTTCGTCCAGTCCATGAACAGGTTCATGTTCTCGAGGTTGAACTCGGCGGGCAGCGCGAGCTCGCGCACCTGGTCTTCGAACGCTCTCGTGCCGACGCGCTCGGCGAACGCGTTGAACTCCTCGCCGTCCTGGCGGTCGGACTCGTAGAAGCGGATCCAGCGCTCGACCGCCTCCGGCACGCGCTTGCTCGGCAGGCGCAGTCTCAGGCGCGCACCGTACGTGACGCTGCCGCCCTCGTATCTGCCGCCGATGTGCGGGATCGAGGCGGGGATCGTCTTGTCGCCGACTCTGATCGAGGCGCCGTAGAAGCCGATGTTCGCGATGTGGTGCTGCGAGCAGCCGTTCGGGCAGCCGGACATCTTGATGTGGATCCGCTTCGTCAGCGGGTCCTCGATGTTCATGCCGTCGATGCGCTCCTTGACGGCGGCGTTGAGCCCCATCGAGCTGGTGATGCCGAGCTTGCACGAGTCCGTGCCGGGGCACGAGATCACGTCGGAGATCTCGTCCGCGCCGGCGTCGCCGAGGTCGAGCGCCTTCAGGCGCGTCCACACGTCGTAGACCGCCTCGTTGCGGACCCAGCGCAGCAGCAGGTTCTGGTGCACGGTCGTGCGCGCGTAGCCGCCCGTGAACTCGCGCATGATCGCCGCGAGGCCGCGGAACTGCTCGGGCGTCAGGTCGCCGCGCGTGATCTTGACCTGGACGGTCGAGAAGCCCTCCTGGCGCTGCGCCTGCACGTTGGCGGCGCGGAAGCGCTCGAACTCGGACAGGTCGCCGTTCGGCGAGCCGTACGACGCCGGAACGGCCGGCGCGTTCGCCTCCTCGTCGTGCACGAACAGCTTCGGGGTCGGGTCGAAGTCGCGCTCGTTGACCCAGTCGCCCTTGAGCTCCTCCTCGACCTGCTTGCGCAGCTCGTCGATCCCGTACTTGTCGACGAACACCTTGATGCGCGCGCGGGCGCGGTTGACGCGCAGCCACTCTTGGCGGTCGAAGATGCGCATGACCGCCTCGGTGACCTTGAGGTACTCGCCGCTGTCGGCCTCGACGAAGTCGTAGAGGACGGGGGCGACGCGCGCCATGATCGAGGTACCGCCGCCGGCGAGCATCGTGAAGCCGCGCACGCCGTCGCGCTCCTTGGCGATGAAGGCGATGTCGTGGATGCCCGTGATCGCGCGGTCGGCGTCGGAGCTGGTGAAGGCGGTCTTGACCTTGCGCGGCATCGCCTGCGTCGTGGGGTGGCGCACGAAGTAGCGCACGTACGCGCCGGCGTAGGGCGTCGGGTCGAACACCTCGTCGGTGTGGACGCCGGCCCACGGGTCGCCCGTGACGTTGCGCATCGTGTTGCCGCAGCCCTCGCGAGAGGAGAGGCCGGCCGCGCTGATGTCGCGGATGAAGGCGGCCGCGTCGGGCAGCGGCATGTGGTGTACCTGGATGTTCTGCCGCGTCGTGACGTGGCCCTTTCTCAAGGGCGCGTACTGCTCGATCGCGTCCGCGAAGGTCTCCATCTGCTCGGGGCTGACGCCGCCCCACGGCAGCTTCACGCGCACCATCTGCACGTCTGGCTGGCGCTGTCCGTACACGCCCTGTCTGAGGCGGAACTTGATGAACTCCGTCTCCTCGAACTCGCCTCTGAGGAAGCGCGTCGACTCGGTGTCGAAGTCGTCGAACTCGCGCTCGAGGATCGGGATGACGTGCCCCGGGACGTCCTGGACGACCTCGGGATTGTCAAGCGAGCCCAGCTTCCCGGGGTGCTTGCTCTGCTCGTGGACCGAGGTCGGCTCCATGGGACTGCGTTCCTCCTTGGCGGACGGGACCAGGTGCACGGCAGAGCCGCGCGAGCGCCAAAGGTAGCAAACCCGGGTTTGTTTCGGGGATTTAGACGGTCGCCGGCGTGACGTCGGTCTGGGCGAAGTCCTCGCCCTTGAACAGCAGCGGGCGGCCGGTCGTCTTGGCGAGCGCGTAGCTGAAGCAGTCGCCGAAGTTGAGGCCGGCCGATCCGTTGCCTTTGCCGTAGTGCAGCCAGGCGTCGCGAGCGGTATGCGCCTGGACGACATCGACCGCGGCAATGCGGATCCCCGCGGCGAGTACGAGACCGTCAAGCCGCTCCAGACCACGGGATCCGACGCGTCTGTGGGCGACCATCGAGCACTCGAACAGGGTCGCGGCCGACATGAGCGGATCGTCTGCCTCGGCGAGGAGGGCCGCGAAGTCAGTCGCCTGCGACGGGCAGGCCGGCCTGGAGCCAGGCGACCATGCCGCCGGCGAGGTTGTGCGCGTCGTAGCCGGCGGCGCGCAATGCGGCCACGGCCATCGAGGAGCGGTTGCCGGTCCGGCAGTAGATCAGCGCCGGCCGGGTTGGGTCGATCTCGCCGGCGCGCTGGCTCAGCTCGGCAAGCGGGATCAGGACGTCGCCCTCGATCACGCCGTCCGGACGCTCCTCCGGCGTGCGCACGTCGACGACCTGCCAGTCCTCCTCCTCGCGAAGGCGGGCGACGGCCTCGGCCGGGGTCAGGTCGGAGACGTCGGTCGTCATCGGGGGAGAGGGTAGTCGGTGACCCGAGTCCCGCCCGCCCCGCCGGCTCCGACGGCCTCGCCGACGCTCGCCAGCCCCGCCTCGCGCACCCGGCGCGCGAGGTCGCGGTTGACGCGGCGCGGCCACAGCGGACCGCCGTAGACGAAGCCGGTGTAGGCCTGCACGAGCGTCGCGCCCGCGCGGATGCGCTCCCACGCGTCGTCGGCCGTCTCGATCCCGCCGACGGAGATCAGCGTCAGCCGCCCTTCGGTGCGTGCATGCAGACGGCGGAGCACCGCGAGCGCGCGCGGTCTCAGGGGTGCGCCTGAGATGCCGCCCTCGGCGGGGACGTCGGCCGCGGAGGGGTCGCGCAGCGCACCGCGGTCGATCGTCGTGTTCGTCGCGATCAGGCCGTCGAGCCGCTCGCGCAGGGCCAGGTCGGCGACCGCGTCGACGTCGTCGTCGGACAGGTCGGGTGCGATCTTCACGAGGAGCGGCGGGGTCCCGCCACCGGCGTCCGACAGCTCCGCACGCACGGCGGCGATCAGCTCCGCCAGCCGCTCGACCGCCTGCATGTCGCGCAGGCCGGGCGTGTTCGGCGAGGAGACATTGAGTACGAGGTAGTCGGCATGCGGTGCGAGGCGGCGGACGCTCTCGCGGTAGTCGGCGTCGGCGTCCTCGGCGACTCTCGTCTTGCCGACGTTGACGCCGACCACCGTGCCGCGCTCGCGCCGCACCAGCCGTGCTTCGGCCGCTGCTGCGCCGCCGTTCGGAAAGCCCATGCGATTCACGAGCGCCCGCTCCCGCGTGAGGCGGAAGATCCGTTTCCCCGGGTTGCCGGGCTGGCCGTGCGCCGTGATCGTGCCGACCTCCACGCAGCCGAAGCCGAGCGACGCGTACGCCTCGAAGCCGGCCGCGTCCTTGTCGAAGCCGGCGGCGAGCCCGAGCGGCGTCGGGAGCGTCAGCCCGAGCGCCTGCACGCGCAGCGCCGGGTCGCGCGGCGCGAGCAGCCGGCGCAGGAGCGCGCGCAACGGCGGGACCCGGGTGAGCGCGGTCAGGCCATGCGCCGTGACGCGATGCATGCGCTCCGCGTCGATGCGGGACAGCAGCAGCGTGTAGAGCAGGCGGTAGATCACCCGGCGCCCGAGCGTACAGCGGGGAACAACGCGGCGTCGGGCAGCTGGGCTGGGTCCAGCGGCACGGGTCTCGGCGCGCGCAGCTCGATCACGCGGAATGCATGCAACCGGGTCTCGCGGTGTTGCGGGAAGGCGGCCAGCAGCTGCGCGACGAACGGCGGGTCGACCGGTCCCAGCTCGCGGTGGCCGGGACTGCGCGCCGGTTCGACGACGAGCCAAGCGTGACGGGTCGCGAGCGGTACGGTCGACGGGACGCGGTCGAGGTAGAGCGCGGCGACGGGGATGCCGAGGCGGCCGATGGCGACGACGGGCGCACGGTCTCGCACCCGCGCGACAGCGTCGCGCCAGTCGGTGTTCTGGTAGCGCCAGTCGAACTGCCCCCACAGCGACGCGATGACTCCGAGCACGAGCAGCGCGGCGAGCGGGACGGCGCGCAGCCGCAGCAGTGCGGGCGCCGCGAGCGCAGCGACGAGCGGCCACAGGTAGAGGACGTTGCGCACGTTGAAGCGGTCGTACAGCTCGATCGCGCCGAGCGCGAGCGGGACCAGCAGCGCGACGAGCGTCACCACCAGCAGCGCGCGGGCGCCGTCGCGCGTCGCCGAGCCCTCGCGGGTGGCGAGCGCGCGGCGAACCGTCAGCAGCGTGCCGACGGCGAGCCCGCCGAGCCCGAGCGCGAGCAGCGCTCCCTCCAGCCACGTGCGCGGGATGTTCTGCCCGGAGCCGAACTGACGGACGAGCTGCTCGACGCGGTCGGTGAGCTTCGTGTCGGCGATGAACGACGCGCGGTCGTCGCCGGTCTGGTCGCGCAGCAGCCCGATCAGCGGCGCGACCGCGAGCAGCGGCGCGCTGCCGGCGATCAGCACGCCGCGCCAGGCATCGCGTCGCAGCCACAGCAGCGCGAGCGCCTCGCCGAGCACGAGAAAGCTGGCGAACCAGTGCGTCCAGAGCGCGGCCGCGGTGGCCAACGCCCACAGCGCGAGGTGCTTCGGCGACGGCTGCGCGAGCACGGCGCCAAGCGCCCACACGCTCAACAATGCGACGAGCACGAGCAGCCCATAGGCGCGCGCATCGACGGCATACCAGGAGAGCAGCGGCGAGACGGCGAGCAGTGCCGCGACTGCCATCGCGGCGTCGCGGCCGGTCAGCCGCCGCAGCGCCGCGTACGCGACCGGCACCGCCGCGACCAGCGCGAGCGCCGAGACGGTCCGCACGGCGGCCGCACCGTCGCTGCCGACGACGTGCACCCACGCCCACGTCAGCAGGTAGAACAGCGGCGGCGTCGATTCGGTCGCGCCGACGCGGTGCCACAGGTCGCCCAGCGAGCCATGCACGACATGGACGGTGTAGGTCTCGTCGAACCACAGCGACTGCGTGCCGAGGAACGGCAGCCGCAGGAGCGCGGCGACCCCGGTCGCCAGCGCGAGCAGCGGGGCGACGGGACGGCGGGCAACGGCCGCGGTCGCGATCGGGTCCGGCGACGGGGCGGCGAGCACGCGCGCCATCCGGCTGGACCCTACAGCGGGATGTTGCCGTGCTTGCGCTTCGGGCCCGGCTCGCGCTTGGTGAGCAGGGTGTGGAGCGCGGCGATCAGCTTCGGGCGCGTCTCGTGCGGGACGATCACGTCGTCGATGTAGCCGCGCTCGGCCGCGGCGTACGGGTTCGCGAAGCGCGCCTTGTAGTCGTCCATCAGCTTCTGCCGGCGGTCTTCCGGCGTCGGCGAGGAGGCGATGTCGCGGCGGTAGATGATGTTGACCGCACCCTCCGGCCCCATCACCGCGATCTCCGCCTGGGGCCAGGCGAAGTTGAAGTCGGCGCCGAGGTGCTTGGAGGCCATGACGTCGTACGCGCCGCCGTAGGACTTGCGCGTGATCAGCGTGATCTTGGGGACCGTCGCCTCGGCGTAGGCGTACAGCAGCTTCGCGCCGTGGCGGATGATCCCGCCCCACTCCTGCGCGGTCCCGGGCAGGAAGCCGGGCACGTCGACGAGCGTGACGATCGGGATGTTGAACGCGTCGCAGGTGCGCACGAAGCGCGCGGCCTTCTCGGAGGCGGCGATGTCGAGCACGCCCGCGAGCGAGGCCGGCTGGTTGCCGACGACGCCGACCGCGTAGCCGTCGAGCCGCGCCATGCCGCACACGATGTTGGTCGCGAAGTGCTCGTGGACCTCGAGGAACTCGCCGTCGTCGACGACGAGCCGGATCACGTCGCGCATGTCGTATGGCTTGTTCGGCGAGTCCGGCACGACCGTGTCGAGCTCCGGGTCCATGCGGTCGGGCTCGTCGGTGGGATGCACCCGCGGCGGCATCTCGAGGTTGTTGGACGGCAGGAACGAGAAGAGGTACCGCGCGTCCTCCAGGCAGGCGTCCTCGTCCTCGGAGGCGAAATGCGCGACGCCCGACTTGGTGTTGTGCGTCATCGCGCCGCCGAGCTCCTCGAACGTCGGCTCCTCGCCGGTCACCGTCTTGATGACGTCGGGACCGGTGATGAACATGTGCGAGGTCTCCTTCACCATGAAGATGAAGTCGGTGATCGCGGGGGAGTAGACGGCGCCGCCGGCGCAGGGACCCATGATCAGGCTGATCTGCGGGATCACGCCCGAGCACTTGACGTTGCGCAGGAACACGTCGCCGTAGGCGCCGAGCGAGACGACGCCCTCCTGGATGCGCGCGCCGCCGGAGTCGTTGATGCCGATCACGGGGCAGCCGATCTTCGCCGCCAGGTCCATGATCTTGCACATCTTCTCGGCCATCACCTCGCCGAGCGAGCCGCCGACGACGGTGAAGTCCTGGCTGAAGACGCACACGCGGCGGCCGTCGATCGTGCCGTGGCCGGTGACGACCGCGTCGCCCCACGGGCGGTTCTTCTGCATGTCGAAGTCGTAGGTGCGGTGGCGCACGAACGTGTCGAGCTCCTGGAACGAGCCGGGGTCGAGCAGCTTCTCGATCCGCTCGCGCGCGGTGTACTTGCCCTTCGCGTGCTGCTTCTCGACGGCGGCTGCGGAGGCGGAGTGAATCGCCTCCTCGCGCAGCTCTCTCAGCTGCTCGAGCTTCTCGTCGAACGTTTCGGGTGCCTTCTGCCGCGCCATGCGGGCGGGCATGTTACCCCGATGCGTGAAGGGGCGCCTATGTGGCGCTATCCGCGGCTGAACGGGCGGTGGTGGGCTTGGCCGAGGGAGTCGAGGGCGTGGGTGAGCGCCTGCTCCAGTGGATCCGGCGTTGGCTGCTCGTCGGGCTCGGGCTCGGCGCTGCTGCGGGCGGGTCCTGTCGCCTCCGGGCGCGCGCACCCCGGGTCTTCGCCCGGGGCACGTGCGTCCTCAGCGCCACCCGCCCGATCGGCGTCGGTGGTGGACGGCGCAGGATCGGCGTCAGTGGTGGACGGCTTCTGCTCGGCCGTGCGGCGCTTGAACAGGCGGGCCAGCCATGAGCGCTTCGGCTCGGCGGCCGGTTCGGGCTCCGGCTCGGCTGCGGGTCCTCCCTCGATGTCCATCGTCTCGGCCGCGGCGATCGGCTCGGGTTCGAGCTTCGGCTCGGGCTCGGCGGGTTCGGTCGCTGCGGCTGGCTGGGGCTCAGGCGCCGCGGCTTCCGGCTCCTGCTCGTCGACCGCGATCGGCTCGGCCGTCAGCGTCACGGACGTTCCCCACCCGGCTGGCGCGAGGGCGACGGTGCCGCTGGCGGTCTCGCCCTCCCAGGCGACCGTCGTCTCGGGCTCGAGCCGGGTGATCTTGATCTCGCCGACATCCCCGAGATGGCGGGCCAGCGACGCGGCGTCGCTGACCTCGGCCCACAGCTCGGGCGGGGACTTCACCAGCCGGCGGGATGCCTGGATCTCGGGCATCGCGAGTGGGGTTCGGCGCCCGCTACGCCGATTCCTGCCTATGCCCCCGGCTTCCAGACCATGAGCAACAGCGCCACGAGCACGAGCAGGGAGGCGAAGATGCCGACGGGGCGGGTGCGGGCGACGAGCGCCTCATACGCGGCGCTCATCTGGCCGCGCTCCGCCGCGCCGGCCGCGAGGTCCTCGCGCGCCTGTGCCGCCAGCTTGCGCGACTGCGGGGCGAAGAAGCCGTGCCCGAGTCCCAGCAGGACGATCACGATCACGCCGGCGGCGCTGAACCAGAAGCCGCCGAACTTGTCCCAGCGGTCGACCGCCATGTAGATCCCGCTGATCAGGAGCAGCGTCGCGAACGGGGTGATCAGCTTCATGCCGATCTGGTTCTGCGCCTCGTGCCAGACGGGCAGCGCGCGCAGGTCCGTGCGCTGGATCGTCATGTCGACGATCGGGAAGGCGAACGTCGCGCCGAAGGCGATCACCGCCGAAGCGATGTGTACGAACAGCACCAGCGTGTAGAAGTCGAAGTGGTCGGGTGCGCTCATGCGGCGAACGCTACCCGACCCCCTCGACGGCTCCGGCTATCGCTTCTTGCAGCCGCGCACCGCGATCTGCGGGCGCAGCTTCTGCTTCTTTCCGTTCTGCCCGCGGAGCTCCATGGGCGCGAACAGCTTTCTCGCGCACAGGTTGGTGTTCGCGGCGATGATCCCGAATCTGCCGGAGTGGAAGCGCAGGACGAACCGCGTCACGGGCAGGTCGGGCACGGTTGGGAAGATCGTCGTGATCCGGTTTCTCGACCCGATCTTGATCTGGCCGGAGAAGTCGATCGCGAGCGGGCCGCGCAGCTGCACGACCAGCTTCGGCAGCTTTCTCTCCTGCTTGACGATCCACACCGGACCGGACAGCGATCTCGTCACGAACGGGCTGACCGCACGCGCGGTGGCGATCCGCGCCCGTCTGCTGCATCTGCTCGCGTCGAAGTCGGCCTGCGAGCACGCCTGCGCGAGCCCGATCGAATTCGACGGCAGCGCTCTCGGCAGCCGCACGCTCACGCGCGCGATGCCGGCCTGGCCGTTCGGCTGCGTGATCGTCGTCGTGAGCGGCGGGTGCGCGCCGGCGCCCGTCTTGCCTCTCGCGCCGACCTTGATCGCGAATCTCGGCGAGAAGGCGAGCGCCTTGCAGTCGGTCAGGTCGAACGCCGCGTGCGTCTCCACGGAGCCGCCGCCCACGCCGCCGAACACGCCGCTCGAGCGGCGGTGGCCGCAGGCCGTCGGGTTGCGCATGAAGCCGCTGCGGTTGATCGTGACCGTCGTCAGGCGCGGCGAGATCGGCACGCCGTCCTTGAACTGCGGGATGTCGGCGATCGCGTTCAGGCCGCCGTTCGAGCGCAGCTGGAGCCGCACCGGCACGATGACGTTGCCGAGGTCGACCGGGCCGATGCGCGCGTCGATCCGCACCGACAGGCCTGCCGGATCCCCGGCGACGCGCGGCGCGGTCAGGAACACGTCACCGGGCACCGTCACCGGTGCCGGCCCGGAGCCGACCTGCGCCGTCGCGTCTCCGATGCGGCTGGAGGACGCGCAGGCGCCGTTCGCGGCGTCGCTCAGCGGGCACTGCGTGAGCCCGCTCAGCGCGAGGTCGCCGATCAGCCCTCTCGGCAGCCGGAACGTCACGCTGCCGATCCGCTGGTCGCGGTCGCCACGGCCGAACTTGAGCGTGTAGGAGGTTCTGCCGCCGGATCTCGTGTCCGAGGTCGTGGTCGTGAACCACGGCTTCAACGCGGCCGCGCACGCCGCGCCGGCCCCGTCGAACGACGTCGTGAAGGAGGCGCTCGGCGTCGCGTCGGGCGGTGTCGGATCCGTCAGGCGGGCGTAGGGGACGAGGTCGGACGTCGCGGTCTGCGTCCCGCAGCTCTGCGGGTTCACGAGCACCGAGCGGTCACCGCCCTGGAACGTCAGCGTGAAGGCCGTGAACGGCAGCTGCGGGAGGTCTCTGAAGACGGTCGTGACCTGACCGTTCGCCGCGTTCAGCGTGACGTTGCCGGTCACCTTCAGATGCCGTCCGGGGATCGGCACGTCGACGAACAGGCGGTTGAACGCGTCCGCCGTTCTCGTGCCGTAGTACACGGGCCCCTCGAACGTCTGCAGGAACAGCGGCGAGACGAATCTCACCGTGCCGATCTGCGAAGCGGCCGGGCACCCGGCGGGCGTCGTGCGATCGGACGCTGCGAACTGCGCGTCGGCGCACGCCTCGAGGCCCTTTGCGAGCGACGGGTTCACCGTCATGCCGACGGGCAGGACGGTCGTCGCCTGGAGCACGTCGCCTTGGCGCCGCGGCTGATCCTCGCTGGGCCGCGTGATGCTCACGCCGACCTGCGCGGGAACGTCGGTCTGCGTGGTCGAGAGGCTCACGTCGAGCCCGGCGTCGAACGGCAGCGTGCCGCAGTCCGTCGGCGTGAACGGGCTCGACGGGCCGGAGGCCGTCTGGCCGGCGTTCGAGATCGCCGAGGCCGAGACGTCGACGGGGATGCAGGCGGTCGGGTTCTGCATGTACGCGTTTCCGGTGAGCGCTCTGCCGAACAGCGTGGAGACGAGTCTCGTGATGCGAATCGGTCCGAGCGTCGCGCTGACCGCCGTCAGGGGCGTGAGGTTCGTGGAGTCGAGACCCAGGTCGTTCTGGTTGAGCGTCACTGCGAACGGCGTGCGCGACGCGGTCGGCGCGGCGGGGAAGCCCGGATCCGTGATCGGTCCCGGATTGCCGCCGAACACGCGCACGCCGAGCAGCGACACCTGGTCGGGGCTCGTCGTCGCGAGGTTGTAGATGACGCCGGGGAGCGTGACGGGCGTGTTGGGGTCCGTCGATATGACGTCGAAGCTCTGGAAGGCGCTGCCGACGATCGTGGCGACCGGACATCTGTCCGCCTGGAAGTCGGTGAGCGGGCAGGTCGGTGCGGCGAGCGGATTGCCGAACAGCCCCGGGCCGAGGTGGACGGTGTATCTGCTGGGCGAGTCGGCGACCGGGTTGGCGGGGCCGGGCCCGCCGATCTGATCGTCGGTGCCGGCGAAGCTCACGACGACGGTGAGGTCGGGGTGTCCCCCGGCTTCGGTGGTGGTCGGCGCGGCGACCACGCTCGGGATCGAGAGTGCGGCGCGGGCGCTTCCGGCGCCCGCGAGCAGGGTGACGAGCGCGACGACGAGCGCCAGCGTCACCCGCCGGGGAACGGGGTGCATGAGACCTCCTCAGAACACGGACGCCCTGTGCCCGGGCATCTCCTCCACGAGAAGGGTTCCCCGCGGGTTCGACCCCGCAAACAGGCGTGTCTCAGCGAGGTCTGCGGTGCCTGTGCCGCTTCGGCGCTCTCGCCCCTCTGCAGCCGCGCACCGCGATGCGCGGCCGCAGCTTCACCGCTCTGCCGTTCTGTCCCGCGAAGCTCGTCGGCAGGCGCAGCGCTCTGCGGCAGATGTTCCTCGTCAGCGCGAGCGGACCGTAGGCGCCGCCGTGGAAGCGCAGCGTGAATCTCGTGATCGGGAGGTCCGGCACGACGGGGAACGTCGTCCCGATCCCGTTGCGCTTGCCGATGTTGACGACGCCCTCGAGCTGGAACGCGATCGGGTTGCGGAACTGCACGACGAGTCTCGGCAGGCCTCTCGGTTGCTTGACGAGATAGACCGGGCCGGTGACCGGGTCCCGCAGCAGCGGGCTGTGCGCGACGGCGTTGCCGATGTGCGACCGCTCGTCGCATCTGCCGGCCGTGAACGCGTCCGGCGCGCACGCGGCGCTGAGCGAGCGCGTGTTGGAGGCGACGCCCTTCGGCAGGCGCACGTGCGCGCTGCGGATCGTCGCATCGTCTGCGTTCGCGGTGACGACCGTCGTGAACGGTGGGTGCGCGCCCGTGCGCGTGCGGTGCCTGGCGCCGATGAACGCCTTGATGCTCGGCTCGAAGCCGAGTCTGTCGCAGTCTCTGAACGCCAGCTTCGAGCTGATCTCGGCGTGCTCGCTGCCGAGTGAGTCGAAGTGGCCGAGCGCGGTCTTCTCGCCGCAGCTCGTCGGGTTGCGCATGAAGCCGTTGCGCGTGACGTTCACCGTCAGTCTGCGGATCGCGAGCGGGATGCCCTCGACGAGCGACGGGATCGGGTCGCTCGTGACGTGCAGGCCGCCGTCAGGCCGCAGCTGCAGCCGCACGCCGACGATCACGATGCCCGCGTCGACCGGACCGAGATGCGCCGGGACCGCGACCGACAGGCCGGCGGGATCTCCCGGCTCCTTGGGCTTCGTCAGGAAGATGCTGCCGGGCAGCGCCGGCGGCTCGGTGCCCGATCCGTCGACGGAGACGACAGGCCCCAGCAGGCTCGATCTCGGGCAGGCGGCAACGGCGGCCGCCCTCAGCGAGCACTGCACGAGCCCTCTGAGGGCGAGGTTGCCGACGAGGCCCGGCGGCAGGTCGAAGACCATGCGGCCGACCGGGATGTTGCGGTCGGGCCGCGTCGCGGTGAGCGTGAAGTCGGGCGCGGCGCCGGCGCGGTCGTTCGAGGTCGCGGTCGTCATAGACGGCTGGAAGATCCGTTGACATGGCGCGCCTCTGCCGTCCCAGCTGACGGTGAAGCTGCCGGAGGACTGCTGCGGCGTCGTCCCGGACCACGGCGTCGTGACCGCGCTCGCCGTGTGCGTGCCGCACTGCGTCGGCGAGACGAGGGCAGAGCGCGGGCCGCCGTGGAACGTGAGCGTGAAGTCGGTGAACGCGATCTGCGGCAGCTCGTCGAAGACGGTCGTGATCTGGCCCGTCGTCGTGCTCGGGTGCACGTGCGCGGAGACCTTGATGTGCGCGCCGTAGAGCGGCACGTCGAGGAACAGGCGCAGGCGGTCGGTCGGGGTCTGATTGCCGAAGTACGCTCTGCCGGGGAAGCTGCCGAGGATCGGCGAGACGAAGTTGATGTCGCCGACCGCGGAGGACGGCGGGCATCTCGCCGCGACGGACGTGTCTCTGAGCTGGAACTGCGCGTCGGTGCAGGCGTCGAGGCGCGCGGCGAGCGCGGGGTTGAGCAGCAGGCTCTGTGGCAGCGTGACCGTCGTCGAGCGCACGTGCGAGTTCGCGCGCGGGATGTCGGCCGCGCCGGGCTGCACGTCGGTGACGACGGTGGACGTCCAGTCGCTGATCGGCGGGTCGACGGAGATCGCAAGTCTCGTCGAGAACGGCACGCCCGCGCAGTCGGTCGGCGTGTAGGAGCCGCTGCCCGAGCCGCTCGCACCGCTGTAGGAGCTGGCCGAGACGGAGATCGCCGCGGGGATGCAGGCGGTCGGGTTCGTGAAGAACGATCTGCCGGTCACGTAACCGAAGAGCGTCTGCTCGATCCAGTCGGTGTGGACGTTGACGGTGCCGAGCGCCACCGGCCCGAGGCCGAGCGTCGCCGTGTTCGGCAGTCTCAGCGACGCCGTCAGGCCGAGGTCGTGCGGATCGACGCTGATCGTCGCGAGCACCTTGATGTGCGGGTTCGGCGCCGGCGGGGCGATGTCGATGCCGAGCGCGGCGGGCGAGCCGGACGGCGGCTCGACGTTGTAGATCGTGCCGCTGACGGAGTCGCCGAGCAGCGTGTTGAGCACGGGGTTATCGGTCGTGATGCCGGTGACCGCGGAGCCGACGGCCGAGCCGGCCGGGCAGGTGGACGGCAGGCTGCTGTCGACCGCGAACTGGGCGGCGGTGCACTGCTCGACGTGGTTCACGTACGCGACGATGCCGGGCGCGAAGTGCACCTGCAGGTCTCTGGCCGTGTCGGCGCTGTAGCTGCCGGAGCCGTTGAACGTGAATCTCGTGAAGAGGTCGGGATGCGCGCCGGCGGCGTACGGCCCGGAGGGCGGGAACGCGCCGCCGTTGGATCTGGCCGTGACCTCGACGCTGCTGACCGAGAGCGCGCCCGCAGGTGCGGCCCATGCGAGCAGCGCAGCTGCGCAGATGACGAAGACGACCGTGGCGTGCGCGCGTGCGACCCGCATCTCTCCAACCTCCGTGGGGGACGCGCAAGCCATGCCCGTATGGCCGACCTTCAAACGCCGGCGTTTGCTGAAGGCGCGAACGCGCCTGGACGCGGTCTAGATGTCCGGCTGGTATCTGCCGAACACGTCGCGCATCGCGCCGCAGACCTCGCCCATCGAGGCGCGGTCCTTGAGCGCCTGGCGGATCGGCGGCAGCAGGTTCCCGCTGCCGCGGGCCGCCTCGCGCAGCTCCTCCAGACGCGTGTCGACGAGCTCTTGGTCGCGGTTCGCCTTGAACGCTTTCAGCCGCTCGACCTGCTCGCGCTCGGACTGCGGGTCGACGCGCAGCAGATCCGGCACCTCGAGCGCCTCGTCGACGTACTTGTTGACGCCGACGACGATGTCCTGCTCCTGCTTGTAGCGCTCCTGGTAACCCCAGGCCGACTCCTCGATCTCGTTCTTGATGAACGAGATCGCGTTGACGGAGCCGCCCAGCTCGTCGACCTTCGCGATCAGCTCCGACGCGCGCTGCTCGATCTCGCTCGTGAGCGCCTCGACGAAGTACGAGCCGGCGAACGGGTCGACCGTGTCGGCCGCACCGGACTCATGGCCGATGATCTGCTGCGTGCGCAGCGCGATCTTCGCGGCGCGCTCGGTCGGCAGCGCGAGCGCCTCGTCGAAGCCGTTCGTGTGCAACGACTGCGTCCCGCCGCAGACGGCGGCGAAGCCCTGCAGCGCGACGCGCACGATGTTGTTCTCCGGCTGCTGCGCGGTGAGCGTCACGCCGCCCGTCTGCGTGTGGAAGCGCAGCTTGAGCGACTTCTCGTCACGGGCGCCGAAGCGCTCGCGCATGATCTGCGCCCACATCTTGCGGGCCGCGCGGAACTTCGCGACCTCCTGGAAGACGTTGTTGTGGCCGTTGAAGAAGAACGCCAGCCGCGGCGCGAAGTCGTCGACCGCGAGGCCGGCGTCGACGGCGGCCTGCACGTACGCGATCCCGCTGCTGAGCGTGAAGGCGACCTCCTGCACCGCGGAGCAGCCCTTCTCGCGGAAGTGGTAGCCGGAGATGGACACCGTGTTCCATCTCGGCACGGTCTCCTTGCAGTACGCGAACAGGTCCGTCGTGAGGCGCATCGAGCCCTCGGGCGGGTAGATGAAGTTCCCGCGCGCGACGTACTCCTTGATGATGTCGTTCTGCGTCGTGCCGCGCAGCTTCTCCGGCGCCACGCCCTGCTCCTCGCCGACGAGCTGGTAGAGCAGCAGCAGCACAGCGGCGGGCGCGTTGATCGTCATCGACGTCGAGACCTGGTCGAGCGGGATCCCGTCGAACGCGGTGCGCATGTCGTCGATCGTGTCGATCGCGACGCCGGTGCGGCCGACCTCGCCGAGGCAGCGCGGGTCGTCGGAGTCGAGCCCGAGCTGGGTCGGCAGGTCGAACGCCATCGAGAGGCCGGTCGAGCCGTGCGCGAGCAGGTACTTGTAGCGCTCGTTCGACTCCTTCGCGGAGGCGTAGCCGGCGTACTGCCGCATCGTCCACAGCTGCTTGCGGTACATGTCCGGGTGGACGCCGCGCGTGTACGGGTAGGCGCCCGGCTGGCCGAGCTCGAGCGGCTCGGGCATGTCGTCGGCCGTGTACAGCTGCTTGATCTCGATGCCGGAGTCGGTGAAGTGCCGCGGATCGTCCGGGCCGACGATCGGGGCGACGAAGCGGTGTTCCTCGGTGGCGCTCATAGGTGCTGGAGGTTACGACACGAGGACTTCCACGTACCTGTCGCCGTCGCCTCGTGCGTACCCTTGACCGATGCTCGTCCGTGTCCGCCTGTTCGCCCAGCTGCGCGAGCGTGCCGGCACGAGCGAGCTGGAGCTGGAGCTGCCCGAGGGCGCATGCGTGCGCGATGCGCTCGCGGCCGAGCAGGTAGCCGAGCTGGCCGACGGACTGCCGCTCGTGATGGCCGTGAACCGGGAGTACGCGTCCGCGGACGCGCCGCTCTCGGCCGACGACGAGCTGGCGTTGATCCCGCCGGTCTCGGGCGGGGCCGTGGAGGCCTCGCCGCACGTGGCGGTCGTCGACGGGCCGCTGTCGCTCGACGCGCTGCTCGCGCGCGTGCGCGACGCCCGCGCCGGCGCGGTCGTGACGTTCTCCGGCGTCACGCGCGAGGTTCCGTCGCTGGAGTACGAGGCCTACGCCGAGATGGCGCTGGAGCAGATGCGGACGGTGGTCGAGGAGGCGATCGCTCGCCACGGCCTGTGCGCCGCCGCGGCCGAGCACCGGATCGGGGTCGTGCCGCTGTCGGAGGCGTCGGTGCTCGTCGCCGTCTCCGCCCCCCACCGCGCCGAGGCGTTCGCGGGCGGCCGCGAGATCATCGACCGCTTGAAGGAGCTCGCGCCGATCTGGAAGCGCGAGGTCGAGGGCGACGGCAGCGCGGCGTGGGTGCCCGGCACAACGCCGCCGGCCGCTCAGGCGTAGCGCAGCGTCTCGACCAGCAGCGGCTCGACGACTTCGCGTGGCCAGCGCACCGCGATGCCGCGGCTGGGCAGCGTCACGTTAAGCGTGCCGTCCCGCTCCAGCGACTCTCGAGCTCCGATGATCGTGACGCCGATGCTCGAGCCGTCGGCGTCGAAGAACACGACGGCGCCCTCTTGGGAATCGTCGTCGTCTGCTGCCATGTGCGGCGGTCCGACCATCAGGTAGAGAACGTCGCCCTGCTCGTAGTAGCTGTAACGGTCGATCGCGGCCTTCCCCAGCGGCAGAGGTCTCTCCAGCATGCGGATCGTCGTGGTCAAAGCTGGACCTTTCCTCGACCGAAGGCCGTGACGACCTTCGGTTCAGCCCCGCGCCAGTCAACGACGACAAACAGCCATCGCGTCGGCCCCTTCTCGGCACGCCAATAGCGCCACCGTCCGTATCTCGGGTCGGGAGTAATCGCGTCTGGATGGGTCACAGCGTCGAGCACCTCGTCGATCAGGCGGAGCACCTCGGGGTGTCTGTCGCGCAGGTGCATCCAGCCTGACGAGGTCAGCACGACTCGTCTACCCCAAGGATCTTGTGTCTCGCGCGGGCGCACCGCGGGCGACGGTACGGGCCAAATCCGCGCGCGGAGGGGAATGCGCGACGGTTGGTGCGGAGGCTGCGCAGCGGCGCCGCGAAGCTGCGGCGCCGCGCCGAAAAGCGCTGCCTCAGACGGCGCCGCCGGCGGCGCCGGGCGCGGTTGGGTCGGCGCCGCCGTCGCCCGGCTGCTCGCGCGCGAGCCAGTCCTCGATGTCCATCGGGCGCTCGGCGAGCCGCTCGGTGATCGTCAGCAGGTCGTTCATCGAGGCGACCTCCTCGACCTGCTCCTTCAGGAACCACTGCATGAACTGCTCGCTCTGGAAGTCGCCCTCCTCGCGCGCGATCCCGACGAGCGCGGCGATCTGATCGCTGACGCGCTTCTCCTGGTCGAGCGCGAGCGCGACCGGCGCGACGACGTCGGCGAAGGTCGTCTCCGGCGCAGCCACGCCGGGGATCGTCACGTCCACGTCGGCGTCGAGCAGGTACTGCACCATCATCATCGCGTGGTTGCGCTCCTCGAGCGCCTGCGCGTAGAAGAAGGCCGCCAGCCGCGGCAGCGTCTCGCCGTCGTAGTACACGGCGTTCGCGATGTACTGCTGGGAAGCCGCGAACTCGTAGGCGATCTGCTCGTTGAGTCGCTCGACGAAGCGGGTGGCTGCCATGAGGCTCCTTCGGTTGCGTGGGCGGTTCGATCGTAGTGAACGCCCCGTACGCCGGTATTCTGCGCAGCCATGCCTACTTGCCTCGTGACCGGAGGGGCAGGATTCCTCGGGTCTCATCTGTGCGACGAGCTGTTGCGTCGCGGCCACCGCGTCATCTGCGTGGACAACCTCGAGACGGGGTCGCTGGCGAACATCGAGCACATCCGCGTGCCCGAGTTCACCCACCTCAACCTCGACATCATCCAGCCGTACTTCGTCGACGAGCCCGTCGACTTCGTCTACCATCTCGCCTCGCCGGCCTCCCCGATCGACTACCTGCGCCTGCCGCTGCACACGCTGAAGGTCGGCTCGCACGGGACGCACCACACGCTCGGCCTCGCCAAGAAGCACCGCGCGCGCTTCCTGCTCGCCTCCACCAGCGAGGTCTACGGCGATCCGCAGGTGCACCCGCAGCAGGAGTCCTACTGGGGCCACGTCAACCCGATCGGCCCCCGCGGGGTCTACGACGAGGCCAAGCGCTACGCGGAGGCGCTGACGATGGCCTACCACCGTCAACAGGGCGTCGACACCTCGATCATCCGCATCTTCAACACGTACGGTCCGCGCATGCGCCCGCACGACGGCCGCGCGATCCCGACGTTCCTGCGCCAGGCGCTGCAGGACCGGCCGATCACGGTCTTCGGCGACGGCTCGCAGACGCGCTCGTTCTGCTTCGTGTCCGACCTGATCCGCGGCATGATCGCGCTCGCGGAGTCCGGGTATCACCACCCGGTGAATGTCGGGAATCCGAACGAGTTCACCCTGCTGGAGCTGGCCGAGGCCGTCATCGCGGTGACCGGGTCCCGCTCCGAGATCGTCTACGAGGCGCTGCCGACCGACGATCCCCAGGTGCGCCAGCCCGACATCACGCTCGCGCGCGAGGTGCTCAGCTGGCAGCCGGAGGTCGAGCTGAGAGACGGATTGCGACGCACGATCGACGAAGCCGGCGTGGAAGCGCTCGTCGGCATGCCGAAGTAGTCGGCGCGAACCCGCAACAACGGCAGGCGCTTTACGTTTGAAGCGCTGGAGGCAATCGACTCAGTGGCGAACGGCGCACTCGATCTCGACGGACGGCACGAGGCCGCACCGGCGGTGCTGCCTGAACGCGACGTGCGCCGCAAGCGCCCGCCCGCGCTGTCGTTCCTGCTGCGGCTCGCGACGCTGCGCAAGCTGCTGCGCGTGCTCTCGCTGCTGGCGCTCGACTTCGCCGGCGTGTGGGCCGCGCTGTTCACGGCGCTGCTGCTGAAGGCGCTGGTGAAGGGCGGCTTCGGACTTGAGCAGGCGTCCGACTTCGCCGCGGGGCAGACGCGCGACTTCCTCGCGTTCGCGTACCTGCTCACCGTGCTGCTGTTCGCGCGCTCGGACCTCTACGCCGAGCGCTCGCGCCGGCCCGGCCTGACGCGCATCGTCGCATGCCTCTTCCAGGTGATGATCGTGGCGCTCGTCTTCTCGCTCGCGAGCGGGCACACGTTCTCCAGCTACTACATCTTCTACGGCTCGTTCGCGCTGGCGATCGTGACCGTCTCGCTGCTGCGCGGGCTCCATACGCGCGTGACCGGCTGGCTGCTCGCGCGCGCGGGCTACGCACGCCGCACGCTGCTCGTCGGCAAGGGGCGCCATCTCGACCAGGTCGCGCATGCGCTGACCGACGCGCCGCACGGAGGGATCCAGCCGGTCGGCTACGTCTCGCTGACGCCGCGCCCCGACAACGGCCTGCGCTCGCTCGGCGAGCTGTCGGAGCTGCCGGAGATCCTCGCCGAGCATCGGGTGCAGGACGTGATCATCGCCGACCCGGACTTCCCACAGGATGAGGCCGTCGAGCTCGTCGACGTCTGCCACCAGCGCGGCGTCGAAGTGCACGTCGCGCCCTCGACGATGAGCATCCTCACGCAGCGCGCCGAATTCGTGCCGGGGCAGTCACTGCCGCTGTTCACGCTGCGCCCGCCGGTGTTCGAGGGCGTCGACTTCGCGATCAAGCGGACGTTCGACGTGATCGGCGCGACGCTGCTGCTCGTGCTGCTCTCACCGGTGCTGGCGGCGATGGCGCTCGCGGTCAAGCTGACCTCGCGGGGCCCGATCCTGTACCGCTCGGCGCGCCCGGGCATGGGCGGGGCGCCGTTCGGATGCCTGAAGTTCCGCACGATGCGAGCGGACGCCGAGGACGTCCAGGACGAGCTCGAGGGGCTCAACGAGATGGACGGCGCGCTCTTCAAGATCAAGGACGATCCGCGCATGACGCCGGTCGGGCGCTTCCTGCGCCGCTTCTCGCTCGACGAGCTGCCCCAGCTGGTGAACGTCGTGCGCGGCGAGATGTCGCTCGTCGGTCCGCGGCCGCTGCCGCTGCGCGACTTCGCGAAGCTGGAGGAGTGGCACAAGAAGCGCTACCTCGTGCTGCCGGGCATCACCGGCCTGTGGCAGGTCTCGGGCCGCGCCGAGCTGGACTTCGACGACCTCGTGCGGCTCGACTTCCTCTACCTCGAGCGCTGGTCGGTTGCGCTCGACCTCGTGATCCTGCTGAAGACCGTGCCCGCGGTGCTGATGCGTCGCGGAGCCTTCTGACGCACGAGCACTGCGCGCACGCTGCTGCGCAGCTCCTGTGTGCTGCACGGCTTCGGCAGGTAGCCGTCGGGATCCCGCTCAGGGCCGGCTGACGTCCGCCGCGGCGTGTGCGCCTGCGCGGTCATCAGCAGCACGGGGACGTGGCACGTGCTCGGGTCGGCGCGCAGCCGCCGCGTCACGTCCCACCCGGTGAGCTTCGGCGTCATCGCGTCGATCACGCACACGTCGGGGTGCTCGGCGATCGCGCGCGCGATCGCCTCTTCGCCGTCGCGCGCGACGAGCACCTCGTAGCCGGCACGGCCGAGCCGCAGCACGGTCTGCGTGAGCATGTGTTCGTCGCCGTCTGCGACCAGTACCCGTGGCCGCCCGCCCGCTTGCCGCATCTGAGTTGGCACATGTACGTCATGCCGGGGACGAGGACAAGCGGCTGGCAGCTTCGGCGACCGCTTTGGAAGGTTCGATTGATCAGGAGCCGTTGCGCTGCTGGGCCTGCGCGTAGGCGCTCTGCGCCTCGGGCCCTCTGGGATCGAGATAGACGGCCGCCCCGAGCAGCTTGAGCGCCCGCTGCTCGTTGCCCTGGTCGAGCTCGAACTGGCCGAGTCGCAGCCAGCTCTCAGGGTTCGCCGGCTGCAGCTCGACGGCATCCTGGAGCGCCGCGCGCGCGGCCTGCGGATCTCTCGCGGCGCGCTCGACGGCAGCCAGCGTGAAGAGCGCATCGATCGACAGCGGGTCGATCGAGACCGCATCCTCGGCGTGGGTGCGGGCATCGGCCACGTGACCGTCGAGCAGCGCCTCGAGCGCGGCGTCGCTCGCGTCGACCGAGCGCTGCGGCTGCCAGATCGCCCACGCGCCCGCGAGGCCCGCGACGAGCACGATCGCCGCGAGCGCGAGGCGTCCGCGCGCCGCGTTCCACGCTGCGCGACCGCGTGGCAGCGCCGCCGCCGGCACGGGCTGTGTGACCGGGCCGCGTCCCGCGACCCAGGCGGCGCAGAGCAGGCCCGCGACGGCCGTGCCGGGGACGAACCACGTCCAGTCGACGGTCGAGTGCACGCCGAACGCGATCGCCGTCGTCGCGAGCGTCATCAGCCCGATTCGCTCTGGGGTCATCGGCTGATGCGGACGGCGCGCCGGCCGCGTGCGCGTGTCGCGCGTGCGTGCGAGCTGGAGCAGCCACGCGCCCCAGCGGTGCCGCGGGCGCACCCCCGTGGCGCGCGCGGCCGCGCCGATCCACGCGATCAACAGCCCGAGGCTGATCGCCATCCCGATCGCGCCCAGATCGGCGAGCGTCTGCGGCACGTAGCCGTGCGCGTGGCGGACGCGCAGCCGGTCCGGCTGGATCGGCTTGCGCGCGGTTGCGTAGCCGTCCGCCCCGACGCCGAGCCACCGCGCCTTGCGCCAGATCGAGAAGCCGTTGTCCCAGTAGCGCGCGCGCACGCCGCCGACGGACGCGAGCCGGCCGGGGTCGTTCGCCGGCTGCTGTGCGTTCGGATCGGTCAGCTGATGCCAGCCGTGCGAGATCGAGCCGGTCAAGCCGCGGTCAGAGGCGGCGAGTGCGCCGATCCCCGCGAGCGGGATCAGCGCGAGGACGACGAGCACCGCGGTCCCGAGCGAGCGACGGCCCTGCGGCGAGAGCGCACTGCGCGACATCGCGAAGCTCAGCGCGAGGCCTGCCAGCAGCAGCACGATCAGCAGCGCGAGCAGCAGCAGCCCGAGCGAGTGGCCGGCATCGGCGCGCACGTCGAGCGGCGCGCCGTCCTTCGTCAGCGCGTCGTTGGAGAACGCCCACGCGCACACGACGGCAGTGCCCGCCCCGGCGGTCGCGAGGACCGCGAGACCGCGCAGTCGCAGCGGCACGACCGCGAACCAGCAGACGACCGCCGCGAACGCCGCCAGCAGCGGTCCGCGGCCGTAGGACAGCAGCAGCGCCACGAGCAGCAGCCCGAGTGCGGGCACCGCGAGCGCCGACAGCGCGGCGTGGCCGTCACGACGGGCGCCGAGCCACAGGCAGCCGGGGATCCCGATCGCCGCCATCAGGCCGACCGCGTTCCAGTAGTCGAACGGCGCGCGCAGACGGGCGTACAGGTCGAGCGAGCTGATCGACGGGAACGCCTTGACGAGCAGCGACCAGCCGCACAGCGCGACGGCAGCCAGCACGACGCCGCCTAGCACGCCGCTCCAGCGCTCCGGCGCGATGTGCGCGAGCGCGATCGTTCCGGCGAACACGGCGAGGTAGGCGAGCGTCAGGTTCGCCGCCTGCCAGGATTCCGACGGCTGTACTGACCAGGCGATCGAGCACGCCGTCCACGCGGCGAGCGCGACGAACAGCAGCAGCGTCACGCCGCCCCACATGCGCGTGCGCGCCGGAAGCGCGAGGATCGCGAACGCGATCGCCGCCGCGCCCAGCAGCGCGAGCGCCATCTCGACCGGCGTGGCGCGTGAGAGGACCGCGCCCGAACGGGCGACGAACGCGATCGTGCCGAGCAGCGCGGCGACCGCCAGCGCAACGAGTGCGTCGGGATACGGGATGGTGCGGCGGTGCGGCACGCCGGAGACGATGCCCGGCTGCTCGGACGCAGCCGGCGGCGCAGACGCGCTAGGGGCCGCGATGAGCGACGACACGGCGTCCGATCCTCAGAGCTGCCGGCACGAGTGCGGCCACGCCGACCAGCACGAGCAGCAGGAGCAGCGGCGTCGGCAGCCGGTGCGCGTCGCGACCGATCTCCGGCAGCGCCCCGGGCGCGATCGGCGTCCCGGCCACATCCTGCGGGCGGTCGGCGCCCGGCGGGGGTGGCGCGTTCGGAACCTCGCCCGTCGTCCCCGCCGTCGTGCCGGCCGATCCGCCGGTGCCACCTCCGCCTATCCCGTTCGCTCCGCTGCCGCCGACGCTCCCTGCGCCGCCTCCGTTGCCGCCATTTGCCCCGTCGCCGCCGCCGCCGACGCTCGCGAGCAGCGCCTGTCTGATGGCGTCCGAGCAGCCGGTGTACTCGCGGACGTCGCCCGGGAGCTCGTGGAGCGCATGCCGCAGCTGCTGCTGGGGGTAGCTGCCGCGCAGCGAGCCAGTGGGCGAGTTCTGGCAGTCGTTGACGATGCGGACGTCGTCGGCGTTCATCGCCCACGCAGCGCTCGCGGGCAGTGCGAGCAGCAGCGCGCAGGCGGCGAGCGTGGTGAAGGTCGTGACGGCGCGCATCGGCAGGTGGAGCGGGCGAACGCTAGCAAGGGGTCAAGATCGCGCTGCCTGCCTGCCACAACGGATCGGAGGGCGCGAAGTTGCTCGTGGCAGACGGCATGGCCGCGCTGGCGGCGGGAGCCCGGGACCGGGATGGCCCCCGCCGACCAGGCCAGCGCGGCGGCAGGCGCCCTCCGACCCGAGGCGCGCTGAGCCGAAAGGCGCCTTGGGATGTCAGCTACCCGCGGCTGGGAGGCTGAAAACGGTCGGCGAGCACGCGCTCGTAGGCGGCGACCGTCGCCTCGCCGCAGCGCTCCCATGTGAAGCAGCGCTCGACCGTCGCGCGTGCCGCCTCGCTCAGCTGCGCGCGCTCGCCGTCGCCGGCGAGCAGCCGTTCGATTGCGTCCGCGAGTGCGTGCGGGTTGCGCGGGGGGACCTGTACGAGCCCGGGCCCGGCGGCGGCGATCTCGTTCGGGCCGTCCTCGCCCGCGCAGCCGATCGCCGGGACGCCGGCCGCCATCGCCTCGACGTAGGCGACGCCGAACGCCTCGTCGAGGCTCGGCAGCACGAACAGCTCCGCTTGCGCGGCGCGGGCGCGCGCCTGCGCGGGCGGCAGCTGGCCGGTGAAGTCGACGCGGTCGCGCACGCCGTGCGCGCTCGCGTGCGCTTCGAGCGCCGCGCGCTCGGGGCCGTCGCCGACGATCTCGTAGCGCAGCCGGGGGTGCCGCGGCGCGAGCAGCGCCAGCGCCTCGATCACGTCGGCGTGGCGCTTGCGCGGGACGAGGTGGCCGACCGTGACGAGCTTCGGCAGGCGTTCGGCGGGCGTGGCGGGCAGGTCCGTCCCCAGGTGCACCACCGTCGTGGCGTGCGCGCCGAGCGCCTGGCAGCGCCGCTCGATCCCCGCGCTGTTGGCGAGCACGAGCCGCGCGTGGGCGAACGTGCGCTGAACGGTGCGACGCGCATACGCGCTGCGCTGCGCGGTCGCGAGCACGTCGCCGCCGTGCACGGAGACGACGAGCGGAGCCTGCGGCTGTGCGCGTCGCACGGCGTCGCCGGCGGGGACGGCGTAGTGCGCGTGCACGAGCTCGAAGGGGAACGTTGCGTACAGGCGCTTGAGTGCGCGTCGCAGCGTCGGTGCCGCCCATGCTCCCCAGCTTGCGTAGCTCCACGGTCGCGGCGGCGAGAGGTAGCGGACGTACTCGACCTCGATCCCGTCGAGCTGCGCGTGACGGGGCTGGCGCAGCGCGGCGCGCGCGGCTCTGATGTCGGCGCGCTTGACCGCCGCGAGCGGCGGCAGTTGCCGCTGGAGCACCAGCACGCGCACGTCGGCACCGGCGTCGCGCGCGGCGAGCGCCTGGCGGTGCGCCCACACGCCGAGCACGGGGTCGTTCGCGCGCGGGTAGTACTCGGCGACGATCGCGACGCGCATCGGCCTCACCAGCGCGCGTGCGTCGCGAGCGTGCGCTGTGCCTCGGCGGCGGTCACGTAGGGGCGTCCGGCGAGGAACGCCTGCGCTTCCGCCATCGCGTCGGCGCGGCGGTAGGAGTCTGCGATCGGGCGCATCACGTGCTGGATCGGCGTCGCGTCGACGACGCCGATCTTCCAGCCGTGCTCGCGTGCGAGCGCCGCCCAGTGCGAGTCGAGCCCCCAGCCGGCTGTGAGCTGTGGATATGGCAGCAGCGTGGTGAACGTGTCGCGGTGGAACGCACAGACCGGTCCGATCTCGACGAACTGCGTCTCGCGCACGACGCTTCCGCCTCTGCGGCGCGTGACGCGCCAGGCGGCGTGCGAGCGGCGCCGGTGCGCCGGCTGCGCGAGCTTGAGCTCGAAGCGCTCGGCCAGGAACAGGAACTGATCGAGGAAGCCGCGCGGCAGCGCGACGTCGTCGTCGAGCACAAGCAGCCAGTCGCGCCCGGCGAGCGGGTGCGCCTCGAGCAGCGCGTTGAGGTTCTCGAACTTGCCGCGCCCGCCGATCCCGCTCGTGGCGAGCGCGACATCGTGGCGCGAGCGGCGCAGCTCGGCGCGCGCCTGCGCCATGAGGGTGGGGCGGTCGTCGCGCTCGATGCCGATCGCGAGCACGCGTCGTCGCGGCGGTGCGTGGCGCGCGGCGCGCGCGAGCCGGGGTGGCTGCAGCGTCGCCCAACGGCGCGCGTCGAGCAGCGCGTCCTCGACGCGGGTACGTACCCCGCGGCGGATCCCGCCGACGATCCCGCTCTCGCCGGAGGCCCAGTCGGCCGGGCCGGCCGTCGCCGCCTCGCCGCTCATCGTCTCAGCGCCTCCCGCGCGCGGCCGAGCGCGTGGGCGGTGAACGTGACGCCGTTGGGGCAGGCGCGCGCGAGCGTGTGGGCGGCGCAGGCGAGCACGAGCCGCAGCTCGCGTGCGAGCGAGGGGGCGACGCCCTTGCGCTCGTCCTGCAGGCGCGCGGCGCGGCCGCGGTGAAACTGCGCGCGGGCGAGCGCGCGCAGCGTGGCGTCGGCGCCCATGCGCCGATGCTCCAATCCTGCAGCGGCGACGTAGCGGATCTGGCCGCCGGTCGAGCGGTAGCGCTGCTGCCACTCCTCCTCGTCGCCGGCGCCGACGGGGATCGATTCGTCGAAGCCGCCGACGGTCTCCAGTGCCGCTCTGCGGATCGCGAGGTTCGCGCTCCAGCCGACGCGGATGTCGACGTCGGCGGCACCGTGGTCGAGCGTCGTGATCGGCGGGTCGTCGCGGCCGCACGAGCGCGGGCCGCCACCCTCGATGGCGGCGCGGATCGGCCCGGCGAACACGTCGCGCTCAGGCGTCGCGCGCGCTGCGGCGAGCAGCGCCGGCAGCCACGTGCGCGGCGCCTCGACGTCGTCGTCGACGAAGATCACCAGCTCGCCGGAGGCTGCCTGCCAGCCGGCGTTGCGTGCGGCGTTCGGCCCGCGCGGCTCGGGGTGGGCGATCACGTGCGCGCCGCGCCGCTGCCCGATCAGCACGCTCTCGGGATCGTGGCCGTCGACGACGACGATCAGCTCGGCGCCGGCGTCGGCCGCCTGCGGGGCGAGCGAGCGCAGCGCGACGTCGAGGTAGCCGGCGCGGCCGCGCGTGGGGACGACGATCGAGGCGGGCGGGGTCGCGGCGCTCATCGCGCGAGCTCGCTAGGCCGGAGCGGCGAGCTGCTGCTCGCGCAGCCACTCGACCGTCTGCGCGATCCCCTCGCGCACGCCGATCCGCGCCTCCCAGCCCAGCAGGCGTCTCGCCTTCTCGACCGAGGGCCAGCGGCGCACGACGTCGACCTCGAACGTCGGCAGGTGCTCGAGCGCGAACGCGGACGGGTCCTCGCCGCACGCCTCCCAGATGACGCGCGCGATCTCGGCGACGGTCTGCTCCTCGCTCGCGGAGATGTTGAAGTCCTCGTTGAGGCCCGCCGGGGAGGACATCGCGGTGACGATCCCGTCGGCGATGTCGTCGATGTGCGTGAGCGTGCGCGTCTGCGTTCCGTCTCCGAAGACCTGCAGCGGCTTCTGGCCGGAGAGCACCTTCTTGATCACGTCGGGGACCATGTGCGCGATGCCCGGCTCGTCGTCCGGCATCTCGCCCGGTCCGTACGCGTTGAACGGGCGGCAGATCGTGTAGGGCAGGCCGTGCTCGTCGTGCGCGGCGCGACAGTAGACCTCGCCGGTCAGCTTCGAGTAGCCGTAGGCCGACTGCGGCGTGGGGCAGTCGGGCAGGTGCGCCTCGGTCGTCGGGAACTCGGTCGCGCGCTCGAACACCATCGAGGAGGAGACGTACGTGAAGCGCTCGACGCCGAGGTCCAGCGCCGCGCGGAAGACCCCGTTGTAGAGGCCGTTGTTCATCTCCGTGAGCGTGTGCGGCAGCTTGTGGAAGTTGCCGATCCCGCCGACGATCGCGGCGAGGTGGATCACGAGCGGGCAGCCGTCCATCGCCTCGCGTGCGACCGCGACGTCGCGCAGGTCGCCCGTGTGGATCTCGCAGCTCTCGCGCATCCATTGCGGCGCCCGTCGCTGGTCGGCGACGCGCACGTCGTAGCGCGGGTCGCCGAGCAGGCGACGCACGACCGCGGCGCCGATCGTGCCGGCGCCGCCCGTCACGAGCACCCGCGTCAAGATCTCCGCACCTCGATCTCGAGCGGGATCAGCTCGTCCGCGAACGCGAACACCTGGCCCGAGCCGAGGTGGTTCCAGGGGTCGACGACGAGTGCGTCGGGCGAGGCCAGCGCGCCGATCGCGGCGCGCGTGGCGGCGGGCTCGAACGCTGTGTGGTTCGCCGCCACGACGACGACGTTCGCTTCGTGCAGCGTCTCCTCGAGCGATTGCGTCGGCGAGGCGACGACCGGGTCGTGCACGGCGACGTCGGCCAGCTCGCGCTCGAGCAGGCGGACCAGCTTGTGCGCGAGCGAGTCGCGCTCGTCGTCCGTGTTGCCCTTGAAGGCGAGGCCCAGCACGGCGACCTTGCGTCCGTTCAGGCTGGCCTCCGGAGAGCGCCGCTTGATCCCCTGCACGAGGAAGTGCGGGACCGACTCGTTCACGCGCGAGACGGCGAGCAGCATGCCGGGCGCGTTCGAGCGCTCCTCGGAGAACGTGAAGTCCTTGCGCAGGCAGGTGCCGGCGGTGAAGCCGGGCTGCGCGATCCCGCCGCGCGGGTAGTCGCGGTTGATCAGGTCGATCACCTCGAACACGTTCGCGCCGTACTGCTCGCAGTCCATCATCAAGAGGTTCGGCAGCGCGAAGTGCGTGTAGCGCAGGATGTTCGCCCAGATCTTCGCCAGCTCGGCCTGCACCGGCGAGGTCTGCACGATCGGCGCGCCGAAGGTCTCGAACAGGCGGGCGACGTGCTCGCCCGAGGCGGACGTGCCGTCGCCCGACTCGACCGCGCCGACGATGCACGGCAGCGTGTCGATCTCGGCGAGGAACTTGCCGGTCGCGATCCGCTCCGGCACGTGCGCGACGTGCACGTCGACGCCCGCGCGCAGCCCGCGCTGGCGCTCCAGGTAGCCGGCGACGAAGTCGGTCGTGCCGGGCGCGATCGTCGAGCGCAGCACGATCGTGTGCCCGGCGCGCAGGTGCGGCAGCAGGTCGTCGAGCGCGGAGCGGATGTCGCGCATGTCGATCTCGATGTGGCTGAACGACGGCGTGCCGAGCGTCAGCACGATCGCGTCGGCTTGGGCGGCGTCGGCGACGCGGTCGGACGTGCTGAGCCGTCCGCGCTTGTGGACGCGCGCGATCAGCTCGTCGGTGCCGGTCTCCTGGAACGGCATGCGCCCGGCCGCGACGGCTTGCAGGCGATCCTCGTCGCGGTCGATGCCGAGGACGCTCAGGCCGCGGTCGGCGAAGGAGAGGGCGAGCGGCAGGCCGACGCGGCCGAGGCCGACGACCGCGACGTCGAATGTGTCGTTGGCGGCGCTCATCGCGCTGCGGAGGCTAGCGCTCGCCGCGGCCGCGGCGATGCGCGGCCCACTGCTTCGCGAAGCCGGCGACGAAGCGCGGGTTGTGGCGCGCGTAGCGCTTCCACAGCCGGCGCGGCTCCTGCGCCAGGCGGAACAGCCACTCGAGGCCGCGCCGCTGCATCCACGCGGGCGCCTGCGGCACGAGCCCGGCGTGGAAGTCGAACGCGGCGCCGACGCCGATCAGCACCGGCGCGTTGAGGCGGTCGCGCATCGCGGCCATCCACTTCTCCTGCTTCGGGACGCCGATCCCGACCCAGACGACGTCCGGCTGCGCCGCGTTGATGCGCGCGGCGATCTCGTCGAGCTCCTGCTCCGACAGCTCGCGATGCGGCGGCGAATACCCGCCCGCGAGCCGCAGCTGTGGATGTCTGCCGAGCAGGTTGGCCGCCAGCTGCGCCAGCGCCTTCTCGTCGCGTCCGCCGTAGAGGTAGAAGCGTTGACCGCTGCTTGCGGCGCGCGCGCATGCCCGCTCCATCAGATCGGGGCCGTAGACGCGCGCGTCGATCTCGTGGCCGAGCTTGCGCAGCGCCCACGCGAGCGGCTGGCCGTCGGGCACCGTGAAGGCGGCGCCGTCGACGGCCGCTCTGAGCGCGTCGTCCTCGCGCGATTCCATCACCGTGTGGACGGCGGCGACGCAGAGGTACTCGCGTGCGCCGAGCTGGACCGCGGCATCGATCCAGTCGAGCGTGCGGGCGTAGTCGGTGACCGCGAGGGGGACGCCGAGGATGGGAGCCTGGTCGACGGGCGGCAGCGCCGTCGCCGCCGAGGTCTCGGCGGTCGATTGGGCGATGGCTTCGAAGGAGGAGGTCGACATGGGTCGGTCTGATTTCAGCGCAGGTTCGAGGGAACCTTTTCACCGACGTCAACGTTCGAACCGCCCAGAGGTTGCGCCGTAAAGGCCGCTTCCACCGCGACCGGTGCCGGCGACCCCGGCCCGCCAGGCTCGAGCGCGGTGCGCTCAAGCGGGTGCGCCGCCGCCGCGCCTGCCTGCTCGAGCGGCTGCCACAAGCGCTGTTTGAGCGTCAGCGCAGGCGCCTCGACGAGATGCCACGAGGCGATCGCGAGCCCGACCACGATCGGCGTCGCGACGAGGAACATGACCCAGCCGCTCGACGGCGCGAGCCACAGCGACACCGCCTGCTGGACCGGAAACGCGAAGATGTAGAGCCCGTACGAGTAGTCGCCCCAGCGCGCCGGCAGGCGCACGAGGTGCGCGGTGCGGTAGGCGAGCAGCAGCACCACGTAGGGCAGCACGCACGCCGCCGCGATCGGCGAAGCGTTCTGGCCGCCGGCGAACGTCGCGACGGCCCACACGACCGCGAGCGCGCCGGCGAGGCTCCAGCGCAGCGGCACCCAGCGCGCGAGCGCGAACAGGCTGGCTCCGATCGCGAACGCGGCCGACAGCCGCGCCCACTCGTCAAAGGCGCCCGCGTGCGCCTGTGCGACCATCGCCGGCGGCGCCTGGACGTCGACCATCATCGCCACCAGATAGTCGCCGTAAGGGATCGCGTCCCGCAGCGAGGCCACCGCCAGCGCGACCGCGACCGCGGCGACAAGCGGCATCAGCATCCGCCGGCGTCCGAACAGCCCGAGCAGGCCGAGCACGAGCACGGCGCAGTACGCCTTCAGCTCCAGCGGCAGCGTCCACAGCGAGCCGTTGACGGCGTTCGGATAGTGCGTCGTCCCGAACACCCCCGGCAGCGTGTAGTTGGTCTGGAAGGTCGCGTTGTTGACAACGAAGGCCTTCGTGCCCGGATTCTCCAGGTACGCCTTCAGCGGCAGCGTCGTCGCGAGCGCGCCGAGCACGAGCGCCGTCAGCAGCAGCGAGACGATCAGCGCGGGCATCAGGCGCAGGCCGCGCTTGACCGCGAAGGACAGCGGCTTGGGGTCGTACGCCCAGCTGCGCGCGATCAGGAAGCCGCTGATCGAGAAGAACACGACGACGCCGATCTGCCCCCAGTCCTCGTGCATGAAGGACGGAATCGGCTCGTGCGACCCGGTCAGGGCGAACGAGTGCGCGAACAGCACGAGCCCTGCGCCCACGAGGCGCAGGAGGTCGAAGTTGTTCGTGGCGCGGCCCTGCCGGATCGCGTGATCGAGGCGCAGCTCCTGCCGCAAGGCGCCCAGGATATCCGGCCGGAGGCGCGTCGGCCGCGTCCCTTAGGCTCCAGCGCCATGTCATCCCCCAAGCGCGCACTCATCACCGGCATCACCGGCCAGGACGGCTCCTACCTCGCGGAGCTGCTGCTCGACCAGGGCTACGAGGTGCACGGGATGGTGCGGCGGGCGTCGACCGAGAAGTTCGACCGGATCGAGCACCTGCGCGACCGCATCACCCTGCACCAGGGCGATCTGCTCGACCAGCGCTCGCTCGTCGACACGCTGCGCGCGGCGCGGCCGGACGAGGTCTACAACCTGGCGGCGATGTCGTTCGTCGCGCTGTCGTGGGTGCAGCCGACGCTGACGGCCGACTTCACCGGCGTCGGCGTGACGCGCATGCTCGAGGCGCTGCGCGAGGCGTGCCCCGAGGCGCGCTTCTACCAGGCCTCCAGCTCGGAGATGTTCGGCAAGGTGCGCGAGGTGCCGCAGAGAGAGGACACGCCGCTGTACCCGCGCTCGCCCTACGGCGTCGCGAAGGTCTACGGCCACTTCATCACGATCAACTACCGCGAGTCCTACGACCTCCACGCCACCAGTGGGATCCTCTTCAACCACGAGTCGCCCCGCCGCGGGCTGGAGTTCGTGACGCGCAAGATCACCTGGCACGCGGCGGCGATCAAGCACGGGCTGCGCGACAAGCTGGCGCTCGGCAACCTCGACGCCAAGCGCGACTGGGGCTACGCGAAGGACTACGTCAGAGCGATGTGGTTGATGCTCCAGCAGGACGAGGCGGAGGACTTCGTGATCGCCACCGGCAAGACGCACACCGTGCGCGAGTGCGTGCAGATCGCGTTCGACGAGGCGGGCCTCGGCAACTGGGAGCCGTACGTCGAGATCGACCCGCAGTTCCTGCGCCCGGCCGAGGTCGACCTCCTGATCGGCGACCCGACGAAGGCCAAGGAGCAGCTCGGCTGGGTCCCCGAGACGAGCTTCGAGGAGCTGATCCGGCTGATGACGCGCGCGGACCTGGAGCTGCTCAAGCCCTAGCGGGCGACGCCGAGGCGGTCGAGGTCCGTCGCCACCAGCTCGGCGACGAGCTGCTCGAAGCTGACGCGCGGCTCCCAGCCGAGCACTGTGCGCGCCTTCGTCGGGTCGCCCACCGGCGGGCTCGGCTCCGGCGCGCGCACGAAGCGGGGGTCGATCTGCACGCGGTCGCGGCCGTCGGCGCTCACGCGCTCCAAGCCGGCGGTCGCGAAGGCCGCGTCGACCAGCTGCGCGACCGTGCGGCCGACGCCGGAGGCGAGCACATAGTCGCCCGGCTCGTCATGGCGCAGCGCGAGCACCATCCCGGCGACGACGTCGCGCGCATGCGACCAGTCGCGCACCGCCTGCAGGTCGCCGAGCGTCAGCGTGTCGGCGTGTCCCGCGGCGATGGCGGCCACGCCGGCGCTCACCTTGCGCGGCAGGAAGCGCTCGGGGCGGCGCGGCGACTCGTGGTTGTACGTGATCGCCGAGACGAGGAAGCGCCCGTCGCGGGCGCGCAGCACGCCGACGAGCTGGTGGGCGGCGAGCTTCGCGACGCCGTAGGGCGTGCGGGGCCGGGGCGGCGTCTGCTCGTCCTGCGGCGAGACGCCGGCGTCGCCGAAGATCTCGCTGGAGGTTGCGACGAGGACGCGCACGCCAGGGCCGAGCGCGCCGGCGGCCGCCAGCACCGCCGCCGTGCCGCCCGCGATCGCGCTCATCACCTCGGTCGGGTCCTCCCACGAGTCCGGCACGAACGTCGGCGCGGCGAGGTGGTAGATCTCGTCGGGGCGCGCCTCGGCGACCGCCCGCCGGATGCTGGTCGGATCGAGCAAGTCGGCGGCGAGCAGCTCGACGCGGCCCTCCAGGTGCGCGAGGCCGGCGCGTTCGAGCGCGTCCTGCGGGCGCCGCACGGCGCCCAGCACCTCGTCGCCGTCGGCGAGCAGCTGCTCTGCGAGGTAGCCGCCGTCCTGGCCGGTGAGGCCGGTGATGAGGACGCGGCGGGGCACGTCACACCCAGTTCGCGCGATAGCCGAGCTCGTAGCGCAGGTCGCGCGTGCGCTCGCCGATCGGAACGGCCGGCGTGCCCGCGACGATCGTGAACGGCGCGACGTCGCGCGTGACGACCGCGCCGGCGGCCACGACTGCGCCCTCGCCGATCGTGACGCCGCCCAGCACCGTCGCGCGCAGCGCGATCCAGACGCGGTCGCCGATCTCGATCGGTGCGTAGGAGGCGACGAAGTCCGGATCCTGCACTTCGTGCTTGGCGGTCATCAGGATCGTGTCGGAGCCGATGTTCACGTCGCGGCCGATGCGGATCCCGCCGCGCGCGTCGAGCAGGCAGTCGCGGCCGATGATCGAGCGCGCCCCGATCGCCAGCTCGGCCGGCGACCACACTTCGGTGCCGAGCATGATTGTCCCGCTGCTGGCGTCCTCGAAGTCGACGCCGAACGAGCGGTAGGCGCGCATCCGCATGGCGACGAGCGGGATGCGGTTGACGACGTGGTTCAGCACGGCCGCCCGCGGCGGCAGCCAGCGGTGGGCGGCGGCGGTCAGCCTGCGAGGCGACGAGCGGGCCATCGGGCGGGATCATCGCAGTCGCGATCGATCGATCCGCTGCGTGCTCAGCTACGTTGCAGCTCGATGTCCGTCCGGCCGCTGAGGATCGCCCACGTCACGGCGACGTTTCCGCCCTACCTCGCCGGTACCGGCAACCTCGTCTTCCACCTCACCGACGCGCTCGCCGCGCGCGGGCACGAGGTCCAGGTCTTCACCGCTCCCGCTGAGGCCGAGGCCGGCTCGCCGCCGCCAACTCACGCGAAGGTCCACCGCATCTCGCCGCTGTTCGCCTACGGAAATGCGCCTCTGATCCCGCAGCTGGCGACGCTGCGCGGCTTCGACGCGATCCATTTGCACTACCCGTTCATCTTCGGTGCGGAGCTGCTGCTCGCGGGCCGCCTCGCGAAGCGGCCGGCGCGCCGGCCGCCGCTCGTCGCGACGTGGCATAACGCGCTTGCAGGCGATGGCGTGCGCGGCGCGCTGTTTGCGGGCTACGAGCACACCGTCGGCCCGCTGCTCGCGCGCGTCGTCGCGCGCGCTGGCGTGGTCACGCGCGCACATGGCGACTCCGTCTCGTACCTGCGCGCGCTCGGGCGGCGGCACCCGGAGCGTGTCGTCGAGCTGCCCAACGGCGTCGACGTCGACGCCTTCCGGCCTGGAGACGATGACGGCGGCTTGCGAGCGCGCGTGGGGGCCGCGCCCGATGACGTGCTCGTCGCATTCGTGGCGGCGCTCGATGCGGCCCATTGGTTCAAAGGGCTGGATGTCGTCCTGGAAGCACTCGCGCAGAGCGGCTCGCCACGACTGCGGCTCGTCGTAGCGGGTGACGGCGAGCTGCGCGGTCCATTGGAGGCGGAGGCGGCACGTCGTGGCGTCACGGATCGCACGACATTCCTCGGTCGTATTGGCCACGATGTGCTGCCGCAGGTGCTGCGCGGTTGCGACGCGCTCGTGTCGGCCTCCACCGCAGTCGAGTCGTTTGGCATGACGCTCATCGAGGCTATGGCGAGCGGCCTGCCAGTGATCACAAGCGACCTGCCCGGACCGGCGTCGCTGGTCGAGCAGGGTGCAACCGGGTGGATCGTCCCGGCTGGCGCCGCGGCCGCGCTGGCGGCCGCGCTCGATCGCCTCGTCGAGCTCGGCGTCGCCGGGCGTGCCGCCATGGGCGCGTCCGGGCGAGCACGGGCGGAGCAGCACTGGGCGTGGCCGCACGTCGCGGCGCGGCACGAGCAGCTCTACGCGGAGCTGGTGCGCGGCTGAGCGGCGATCGTCTCGCGCACGATCGCCTCCAGCTCGTCGCCGAGCGCACGCCAGTCGTGGCGCTCAGCGAGCGTGCGTGCGCCCGCGCCGAGGCGCGCGCGGCGCGCCGGGTCGTCGAGCAGCTCCAGCACGCGTGCGGCGAACGGCGCGGCCTGGTCGACCAGCACCAGCTCGCGGTCGTCGGTCACCGCGAGGCCCTCCGCGCCGCGGCGCGTCGAGACGATCGCGCGGCCGGCGGACGCCGCCTCAAGGATCTTCAGGCGTGTGCCACCGCCCGAGCGCAGCGGCACGACGACGACGTGGGCGTCGCGGAAGTGCGGCGCGACGTCCGGCACGGCGCCGGTGACCTCCACGCCCGGCACGTCCGCGAGCCTGCGCACCGCCTCCGTCGGCTCGCGCCCGACGATCCGCAGCCGCGCGTCGGAGCGCTGCGCGCGGATCGCCGGCCACACTTCGGCCACGAACCAGCAGATCCCCTCGACGTTCGGCGGGTAATTCATCGAGCCGGTAAACAGCAGCATCGGCGGACCGGCCGGCTCGGTCGTCACGGGCGGGAAGGCGTCGAGGTCGACGCCATTCGCGATTGTTCGCGCGGCGAGCCCATAGCCGCGGCGCACGCTCGCGCCGTCCTCGTCGGAGACGCAGACAAGCCCGCTCCAGCGCGGCAGCCACGTGCGCGCGTGGCGCTCCGCGCGGCGCGTCTCCAGCGCGAACCAGCGTGCGGCGGCGCCGCTCGCCGCGGCGGCGCGCGCCGCATAGTAGTCACGCGTCACGTTCTCCAGCATCAGCAGCCGCGGCAGCTGCGGCGGAAGGTCCGCCGCCCAGTTCGCCGCGACATCGTGCTCGGCGCTCACGAGGTCGGGGGGCGCCTCTGCCAAAAGCCGGCGGACCGACGGGCGCAGCTCCTGCCACAGCACGGCGAGCTGCCATGCGTGCAGCGGCCAGGCGGCCGCCCGCGGCACGAGCGACGGCGCACGCGCGAGCAGCGCGAGCGTCTCGGCCACACGTGAGGCCGGGCGCTCAACGGCGGCAACGGCGATCCCGGCTGCGCGCGGCAGCGCGACGTGTTCGCGCTGGTCGACCGTGACCGGCGCCACGACGGTCACCTCGTGCCCGCGCTCGACGAGCCGGCGCAGCAGGTGGAACTGGCGCGTCGCGCCGCCGTGACCGCCGGGCGCGTACGGCAGGTGCGGGGTGAGGTGAAGAACGCGCATCTCAGGCGGTGCGGCGCCACGCCGCGGCGGGGACGGGAAGGCGCTGAAGCAGCGACCAGTGCTGCGGACGGCGTGCACGCACGAACAGGCCGAACGCGGCGAGCGCGAGCGCGGCTGCCGGCAGGCCCCACCAGCCGCCGCCGAGCGCATGGGCCGCGAGCGTGGCGGGGGCGAACGCCGCGACGGCTGGGAGCAGCAGTGCGAGCAGCTCGCGTGCCGCGATTCCCAGCGGGTCCCCGACGTCGCGGCGATAGGTGCTGAGCAGCAGCAGAAACGTGTAGACGAGTGCGCCGACCGACGCGGCGACGCCGAGCAGCACGATGCGATCCAGCGCGACGGCGCCTGCCGCCACGGCGATCTGAGCCGCCCCGCCGACCAGCACGAGCGCAGCGACGCGCGCGTAGCGCGAGGACGCGAACGCGGCCAGCATCGGCACTGGCTCGATCGTGCTGGCGAGCATCGTCCCGCTCAGCGCGAGCACGATCGCGACGATCGTGCTCGCGTCGGCCGCGTCGAGTGAGCTGCCGAGCACGAGTGAGATGACCGGTGCACCCAGCAGCAGGCACAGTCCGAGCGCCGGCAGCATCACCAACAGTCCGGCGCGCATGACGGCCGCCAGGTGCGGGTCCAGCGAGCGTGGGCGGCGGTCCCACGTATCGGCGATCGGCGCGGCCAGCACCATCGAGAGGCTGCCGCTCGTGGTCCCGATCACGATCGAGGTGGCGAAGAACGCGTAGGAGTACAACGTCACCGAGCCGGGCCCGATGCGGGCCGCAAAGGCGAGGCTGACGACGTACGTCAGCTGGATCGTCAGATGCGCGACTGCTCCGCCGAGCATCAATGCCAGCCGCCGCAGCGTCGCCAGCCGCGGGCGCAGCGCGCGCGGCCGCGGGCGGTAGCCAAGCTGCGCGAAGCGCGCGAGCATCAAGAGGCACGTCAGCAGCGAGCCGCACGTGACCCCGAGCGACACGGCCGTGTGCTCCAGCGGGCCGCTGAGCGCGAGCACCAGCACGACCGACAGCACGCCGCCGGCGACGTACGCCAGCCCGGGCAGCGCGAAGTCGTCGCGCACGCCGAGCGCCCCCGCCGTCAGCGCTGCCACGAGCTGCGCGCCGGCGCCCGGCCACAGGATCGCAAGCGCCGTCTGTGCTGTGTCGTGGGCATCCGCACCAAGGTCGCCCGTGAGCAGGCTCGCGAGCGGATCACCGAGGGCGATGAACACGATGCCGGCCGCCAGGAACAGCATGAGCACTGCGCCGAGGAACGCATCGTAGGCGGCGTACAGCGAGCGCTCGTCGTCCAGCAGACGCGCCACGACGGTGGTGCGGAAGCTCTGTGAGAAGAGCACCACGACGCTGTACACGCCGTAGGCGGCAAGCAGCCCGTCGGTGCGATCGTTCTTGCCCAGCTCGAGCAGGATGACGACGGCCAACACCGCGCCGATCGCCATGGTGGCGAACTGGGCAAGGCCAGTGACGGCGGCGCTACGCGCGACGCGACGCCCCCTTTCGGCGGGCGAGCGGTCCGCGCTCATGTCGTGTCCAGGCGACGCGCTCGGCAGCCATAGCAGAGCGGAAGCGCGCGCCGCTCGTCGAAGCGATCAAGCCGTGGCAGCAGGTGCGCTCCGATGCGGCAGACACCGGCAAGGATTCGCCGCAGGATGTCACCTCTGTCGCGCACGCCGGTGATCAGCCCCGCGTGGCGCAAGAGCATCGCGAGCGTCGTGTAGTAGCCCGTCAGCGGCTCGATCGAGACGACCTCCAGCCCGGCGCGCTCGAACAGCGCCGTCAGGCCGTACGGCGTGTAGCGGAAGAAGTCGTAGGGCTCCTCGTGCAGCTCGTTGACGAGCGGGACGGTGAGCCACAGCTCGCCACCTGGCGCCAGCACGCGCGCAAGCTCGTCAAGCACCTTCTGGGGGTCGGCGACATGCTCCAGCACCTGCGTGTTGAGGACGGCGTCGAGCTGCCCGTCGGGCAGCGGCAGCGCGTCGAGCGAGGCGATCACGTCGGCGGCACGGCCGCCTTCATGCACCGAGTTCGACCAGTCGCTCGTGCGGTACTCGCAGTGCGCGAACAACTCGCGGTAGGGCGCGTCGCCGGCGCCAGCGTCGAGCACGCGCGCGCCGGCGGGCAGGCTCGTGGCGGCGCGGGCCATGAACGCGCAGATCGCCTCGCGGTCGAACGGCGAGGCGGCGATGAACTCCGCGAGGCGCGGGGAGCGTGAGGCGACGGGGGCGGCCATGCCGTCGCTGGATCGTAGCCGTCGCATCCGCTCGAAGAGGCGAGCTGCGAGGATGCGTGTGTGCCAGAGTCGCTGCGGATCGGCTTCCTCGGCGGCGTCCCCCCAGGGCTCGGCGGCGGGGGCCTCGAGCGTCAGATGCGAGAGACCGCCGCTGCGCTGCGTGTGCGTGGCCACTCCGTCGAGTGGGTCGAGCGAGCCGAGCGCGGCGGGCGCTTTGACGTTCTGCATGCGTTCGGCGCCGAGCCGAACGTCTGGCACGCTCTGCGCCATGCGACGGTGGTGCCGCCGCTGGTCGTCTCGCCGGTGCTTGTCGTCAGTCCCGGGCGCGACGAGCTGCTGATGCGCGCGATGGCGCGGCTGCCGCTGCTGACGGCGGCACGCATGCGCAGAGAAGTTGTCGCCGGCGCCCACGCGGTGATCGTTCTCACCGGCTATGAGCGGCGGCTGATGGTCAGGACGCTGGGCGTTGACCCGCGGCGCGTGGCGCTGATCCCGAACGGCAGCGATGCCCCCGCGCTCGCCGGCGGTCCGCCGCCGGCGGGTCTGCCGGCCGAGCCGTTTGCGCTGCTGCTCGGCGTCGTCTCAGCGCGCAAGCGCCAAGCGGAGGTCGTCCGTTCACTTGCGGGAGGAGCGCCCGCCGTCGTCGCCGGCGACTTCGCGGGGTCGACAGCGGAGCGCGCCGCCTGGGACGCCGCGGTCGAACAGAGCGGCACCACGTGGCTCGGACATGTCGCGGACCCGGCGACGGTCGCCGCGTTGACGCGCGCGGCCGGCGTGCTCGTCCACTGGAGCGCCGCCGAGACGCAGAGCCTCGCCGTCGTCGAGGCGCTGTCGCTCGGCACGCCGGTGGTCGTCAGCGATATCCCCAGCCATCGCGAGCTGGCGGCGTCGCATCCCGAGCACGTGCGGGTCATCGGTGCGCTCGACGGGCTCGCCTCCGCCGTCGCCGAGCTGCTCGCCCACCCGCCTCAGCCGCCGGAGCCGGCGATCCCGACGTGGGGGAACGTCGCCGACCGGCTCGAACAGGTCTACCGCGGCGTCGTCTGATCTGCATCGCCGACCGCCGCCGCCAGCGCCCGCCCCAGCAGCAGCGGGACAGCCAGCAGGACGCCGGCGAGCAGCAGCCAGAAGACCCACGCGCCGATCCAGCTGCCCTTGAACAGCGCCATGCGGTCGAGCATGTCCGGCACGAGTGCGAGCACGCCCGACGGATGCGAGCGCCGGAATACCACGTCGACGTCCACGCCTGCCGGCTTGCCGTCGAGCCGCGCGGTGCTCACTCGCGAAGCGGCGTCGCCGGTCCCATAGAGCGCGACGCGACGCGCGCCGGCGTTGCGCGCGCAGACCTCGATGCGTCGGCCTGCCGGCACTGACCCGACGTCGATCTGCTGGCGCGTCACGTCGGCGTAGCCGCCCGCGAGACGGCCCTGCGCGAGCACCCGCCCGGCCGCGGCGTCACGCACGACGACGGCCAGTGGCTGGCCCGCCCTTCCGTAGGTCCCGACCTGAAGCTCGACCGCCGCGAACGACGCCGCGACCGGCAGCGGTCCCTGGCAGACGGTCGCGCCGGGCGCCAGCGCGACGACCGGCGCCTGCGGCAGCACGCCAGCGGTGAAGGCGAGAGTGCGGCGGTCGCTCGCGCCGACGAGCGCGAGCGCAAGCGTCCCACCGAGCACGACGAGCGCGAACGCCAGCAGCGCGGCTCTACGCATAGAAGCGCACCGCCACGATCGCGAGCGACACGAACTGCAAAGCGAGCAAGCAGCCGACGAGAGTGCCGACGGCCGCTGCGCGGGCGCGTCCGCGCAGCCATGCCACCGCCTGCGCGGCGGCGAGGCCGGCGAGTCCGACGAGCGGGAACAGGTAACGGCCCTGGATGAAGTTGCCGCGCCCCTCGATCAGGTAGTGGTAGTCCGTCCAATGCAGGCCGGCGAGCAACGCGGCGGCGGCGACCGCAAAAAAGGCGCCAACCCACCAGTCGACGCGCCGGCGCAGCGCGACGATCCGTGCGATCGCCGCGGCGGCGACGCCGGCGGTGAGCACGAGCAGCAGTCTGTACAGCCACTCCGGGAAGCGCACCTCGAGCCACCCGAACGCGCCCCACCCCTGCTTGAAGAGGACCTGGTACGCCGGCACGCCGCCATGCTGGAAGTCGGTCATGAACGGCAGGCGGGGCAGGTAGTACTGCCACAGGTAGCTCGCGAGCTCGCGCAGGCTGCCAGCGCCGCCCGTTCCAGCGGCGGCTGAGACCTGCGCGGCCGCCGCGCGGCCCACGAGGCGTGTGTAGACGATCCATCCGAGCACGGGCACGGCGAGCGCCGCCGCGGCCCACATGCCGGTCTGCACGGCACGGCGGCGGTCCTCATGCACCCGCCACAACCCCACCGCGAGCGCGAGCAGCGCCGCCGGGACGAGGGCGTAACTCGTCGCCTTGACGAGGATCGCGAGGCCGACGACGCCCAGCAGCGCGATCGCCGCCGCCGGCTCGGCACCCCGCTTGATGACGCGCACCCCAAGCCACAGCGCGAGCGTCCACAGCGCGTAGAGCGCGCCGTCGGGCCCGACCTGCGCCGAGATGAACGCCACCATCGGCAGCAGCCCTGCGACCGCCGCCGCGAGCAGCTGCAACAGCCGGTCGCGGCCGAGCACCTCGCCTGCCAGCAGCCAGGCGCCGAGCGCCGTGACGAGCAGTGACAGGACCGACGCGAGCCGAACCAGCGTGACGCGCGCGAACAGGTCGCCGCCGGAGGCGATCGCGTAGGGCACCGCCGCGTACAGGTAGTAGAGCGGCGGGTTCGACCATGCCGGGTTGCCGATGCCGCCACCGTCGCCGCGGCTGTCGTCCGGCAGCCGCTCGTCCTCAGCCTGCCAGCCCCGCCACTCCGCCGCACTCCACGTCGGCTTCACGGCCGGCAGCGCCGCCGTCTGGTCGCTGTTGGCGGCATCGCGCGCGCGCAGCAGCTCGGTGGAGAAGCCGGGCCGGTTCAGATCGCCCGGCAAGCCGGGTCCGTCGACCAGTGACTGCACGTACCCGAAGTGCGATTGCTCGTCCGGCGCTTGGAACGGCGGCACGAGCAGGGCCCAGGTCACGCCGACCAGCACCACGGCGGCGAGCAACGCCGCGAGCGGTGCGGGCACGGCGCGTTGGGCCGCCCGCAGCCGCTGCACCGCGCCGGCGCGCTGCTCGGCGATCACGTCAGCCATCCGTACTCCCAAGCAGGCGTCGCACGGCCGCCCAATACAGCCGTTGAGCAGTCACGAGCGGCGCAAGGCCCGCACCGCCGACCGCCAGGTAGGGGCTGTCGAGCTCGGCCGTGAGCATCGCGGCGAAGCCCGCAACGCTCACGCGGCGCGTGCGCTGCACGCGTGCACGCCTGCGCCAGAGCGTCGGCAGCTCTCGGATCACGGCCGCCTGCGCACGGAGTTTCTCGCGCAGCCAGCCTCCGCGCGCGGCGACCGGCAACAGCGCGAGCTCGAACGCGAGCAGCGCCGGCAGCAGCGCGAGCAGCAGCGGCGTCGGGTAGTCGGCGAGGATCGTGCGCCAGCGGTTGCGCTCCAACAGCAGCCACTTATACGTGCCCTTGTGAAAGTCGTAGTCGTGCGCCACCTGTGCGGAGCGCGCGATGCCGACCCCGTAGCCGGCCAAGCGCAGACGCAGCGACAGGTCGACGTCCTCGACGTACATGAAATACGACGGGTCAAAGCCCTCCACGTGCTCCCACGCCTCGCGGCGGACGACGAGCGCGGCGCCGGAGGCGAACGCGACCTCGCGGTCGGATCCGGGCGTCACCGGACGGTCGCACTCGCCGGCCCAGCTGAAGCCGAGGTAATGCGTGACGCCGCCGCTGGTGTTGACACGTTCGCCGTCGGGCAGCGTTACGAGCGCCTGCCAGGCGCCCCAGTCGGGGTGAGCGCTCGCCGCGGCCCGGAGTGAGTCGAGGCAGCCGGGGGCCGGCTGCGCGTCGGGATTCAGGAACAGCACCAGCGGCGCCGCGGTCGCGTCGACACCGACGTTGCAGGCGCCGGCGAAGCCGAGATTCACGCCGGTTTCGACCACGCGCACGCGCCCACTTGCGGCGCGCGCGAGCGCGGGCGTCCCGTCGTGCGAGTCGTTGTCGACGATCAGCAGCTCGTCGTCCTCGCCGAGTTGCGGCACGAGCGCTGCGAGCGTCGGCGCGAGGACGTCGGCGCTGTCGTACGTGACGATCACCACCGCGAGGGCGAGCGGGGCCGGCACCTAGCGACTGCGCGTGAGCTCGCGGTCAGCGGCAGGTTCGTCGACGTCCTGCGGCGCGGCCGCCTCCACGCGCGCTGGCTGACGCTCGTGTGCGTCGAGCCGCTGCTGCAACATCCCGAGCTTCTGCGCCAGCACTTTGTTCTGGTCGGCGAGGCGCGAGATCACGAGCGAGAAGTGCAGCAGCAACACGAGGATGAAGCCGAACGCGATCACGAACAGCGCCGACGGCGCGTAGTAGATCCCGATCGTGTGCGCGATCTCGTTGAGCAGGCCTCTCCAAACCGCCAGCAGCAGCAGCACGGCTGACGCGAACAGCCACAGCAGCGCATAGCGCTCCATCAGGCGCCGCCGCCGCACCAGCTCGAACACGAGCGCGAACAGGCCGCCGGTGACGAGGATCGCGACGAGCTGGATACGCAGCGCCATCAGAGCGAGTGCTGTGCTGCGACGGGGGCGGGATCGCCGAGCGCGACGCTCGGGCGCGAGCGGAACAGGCCGATGAAGATTGCGACCAGCACCTTGACCATGTAATAGGCCGAGCGGGTGTGGTTGATCGAGGAGACGCCCGCGGCGCGCGAGCGCATCGCCACCGGCACCTCGGCGCTCTTGAGCTGGTGCGCGTGCATCATCAGGATCGCCTCGACCTCGGGATAGTCGTGCGGGTAGTCGCGCGCGAACAGCTCGATCGCTCTGCGTCCCGCCATGCGAAAGCCCGAGGTGGGGTCGGTGACGCGCTGGCCGGTGACGGCCGAGATGACGCGCGCGAAGATGCGGATCCCGACGCGCCGGGTCGACGAGCTGCGATAGCCGTGGCCGTCGGGCGCGAGGAAGCGCGAGCCGGTGACCATGTCGAGTTCCGCGTTTGCGGCGAGATGGGCGAGCAGCGTGTGGATGTGGCGCGCGTCGTGCTGGCCGTCGCCGTCGACCTGCACCGCGACGGCGTAGCCCTTCTCGGCCGCATACGCGTAGCCGGACTGCACCGCTCCGCCGATGCCGAGGTTGAAGGGATGGCGGATGACGGCTGCGCCGGCGGCCCTCGCGGCCTCGGCCGTGAGGTCCGTCGAACCGTCGTCGATCACGACGACGTCGAACTCCGGCGCATGCGCGCGCAGCTCCGCGACGACGCCCGCGATGCACTCGCCCTCGTTGTAGGCGGGCACGATCGCGAGTCGTCTGAGCCCGCGCGCTGTCGTCAAAAGGTCGCTGTTCGTCACGGTCTGCACAGGGAGGAAACGTCCGTGACCCCGCTGAGTTGCTGATGAAGTCTATTGGCCGTGCCGACGAAACCGGCTGCGACGACCTGCGATCAGACGGCGCCCGCCAGCGCCTCCCGCTCCCGGAGCGCATGCCGCAGGCCCGTCTCGAGCTGATCGGCGGCGACGTCCCAGGTGTGGTCGGCGACGAACGCGATCCCCTCGCTCGAGCGGCGCGCGCGCTCGGCGGGCTCGGTCAGCAGGCGCGCGAGCGCCTCCGCGAGCGCAAGCGGTTCGAGCGGCGCGAGCACGAGCGGGCCGCCGTCGGGACCGAAGATCGACTCGGCGCTGACGCCCGAGAGCTCCACGCACGGCAGGCCGCAGGCGAGCATCTCCTTCGGCATCAGCGAGAAGTTCGTCGAGGACAGGCACAGGCCGACGGTCGCCTCGGCGTACAGCTCGGCCAGCTCGGAGCGGTTCAGCACGCCGTGGTACGTGTACGGGAACGACGTGTCGGGCGGGTTGTCCGTCCCGACGAGCGCGATCTCGACGTCGGGCCGGCGGCGGTGCAGCTCCGCCAGCGCCATCAGGCCCATCGGCACCGCGCGCCGCGCGGTCGAGTGGCGCGCGTAGTAGACGATCAGGTCCTCGCGCCGGCGCGTCTGCGGGCGCGGCCGATACACGTCGTGGTCGATGCCGAACTGCAGCGCGTCGGCGGAGGCGCCGTAGCGCTCGGCGACAAGGTCGCGCAGCCACGGGCTGCCCGCGATGCAGTGCAGGCCGTGCCGGTAAGTGTCGGCGGCGAGCGCGCTCTCGGCGGAGGTCGCGTAGAACTCCGGCTCGTGGTCGCTGACCACGTACGCCCGCGCGCGGCACTGGTCGAGCAGGAGCACCGGGTGGACGGTCTGCCAGCCGGTCGCGATCGCCACGTCGGCGCCGTGCCAGTCCTCGAAGCCGTAGTAGACAGGTCCGTCGAAGCGCGGGAACCAGTCGCCGATCTGTCTGCGCAGCACTGCCGGCCAGCAATCCTTCATCTCGCCGAACTGGTCGTGCACCCACACGCTGCAGACGTGCCCCCGCCGCTCCAGCCGCCCGAGCATCTCCAGCAGCAGCGTGTGACCGCCGCTGCCGCGCCGCCACGGCGGCACGACGAGCGCGATCCGCAGCCGCTCTCGCTCCGACATGCCGGGCAGCGGGTCGAGCAGCGGCGCCGGACCGTCGCGGTGGACGACGACGGCCTCGCCGTACAGCTCGAACGCGCGGCGCGGCGCGATCCGCCGCGGCGGCGTCTTCGCGACCGGAACCCCGTCGAGCGCGCCGTCGTCGTCGCGCCGCTCCAGCGAGAGGCGTCTGCGGACCCCCGCCGGCAGGCGGTCGGCACGCGACCCGAGCGCCGAGAAGACGCGTCGGCCGCCGTGGTGCACGGCCGCGCGCGGAGCGACCAGCACGCGCGTGCTCGCCGGCGCCCCCTGCGCGCGCATCCAGCGCAGGTCCGCCGCCGTCTCGGCGCGCACCGTGCGCAGCGCCTGCACGGGGCTGAACGCCTCCACATGGCCGATCGTCGCGCGCAGCCCGCGGTACTCGTCGAAGTAGCGGCGCATGAACTCGACGGCGCCGTAGTCGTGCGCGTGCAGCACCGCCATGGTCGGGTGGTAGGCCTTCAGCCAGCCGGCCGCGAGCAGGTCGGTCCCGAATGCCTGGTCCTCCGCGTACGGCACGTCGCGAAAGCGGATCTGCTCCCAACAGTCGCGCCGGTAGCCGGCGTTGACGTTCGACAGGAACGCGGGGTCGCCGGCACCGTGCAGCGCGGGCCCGCCGTCGGGGCCGGCGAGGCCGGCGAAGTGCCGCTCCATGTCGCGCGCGATCATCGGGCTCGTGTCGGCGCGCGGCAGGTGCGGGCCGAAGACCGCGCCGACGCGCGGGTCGAGCGCGAAGCCGGCGCGCACGCCGTCCAGCCAACCGGGCAGCGGCGTCGCGTCCTGCGTCAGGAAGCAGATCAGCTCGCCGCTCGTGTGCTCGGCGCCGAGGTTGCGCGTCCTGCCATGGCCGAAGTCCTCCGGCGCGATCACCAGCAGCTCGACGCCGGCCGCCGCGCGCGCGATCTCCCGCGAGCGGTCGGTCGACCCCGAGTCGATCACGAGCACCTCGTCAGCGCCCTCACGCGCGAGCGCGTCGAGCAGCTCGGCCAGGTAGCGCTCCCCGTCCTTGACGGGGACGACGACGGAGACGCGGCTCACGAGCGGTGCGCGACGCGGCGCTTGAGCGTCTTCAGCCGCCGCACGACGGCGCGGAAGGCGCGGAACAGCCAGCGCGCCTCGGCCGCGCCCGGCTTGCGCATCAGCGCGTTGAGGTCGAGGTGCCAGCGGTCGAGCCAGTAGGCGCGCTCCTGTGCCTCCGCGACGATCCGCTCGGTGCGTGCGGCCTGCTCGACCAGCTCGGCTTCGAGCGCGGCGATGCGCGCCCGCAGCCGCTCGATCTCCGCCTGCTGCTCGTCGGTCTCGGTCACGGACATGGAGGCCTCCCTACCCCTACAGATGCTCGGCGATGCGCGGCGCCTCGCGGTTGAAGAACCACAGGCCCAGGGCGAAGGTCGCGGCGATGATAGCGAGCGGAATCAGCAACCTGGCCGTGCCGCCGGCCGCGCTCGCGGCGGTCGGGTAGCTGCTGTCGACGAATGCATGGCCGACCTGGGTGAGCAGCGTTGCGAGCGGGTTGAGCGTGACCGCGAGCGCCTCCAGGCCCTGCTTCGCTCTGTCATAGGTGGTCGCCGTGTAGATGATCGGCGAGCCGTAGAAGAGGATCTGCTGGGCCACCTCCCAGATCGGCTGGATGTCGCGGAAGCGCACGTACAGCGCCGACAGCAGCATCCCCACGCCGACGGCGAGCATTGCCAGCAGCGCGATCGCCGGCAGCAGCTCCAGCCAGCTCCAGCGCACCGCGACGCCGGTCGCGAGCGCGAACACCAGGACCGCGACGAAGTTGGCGGCGAGATTGAAGAGCGCTGTGAGCGCGACCGACAGCGGGATCACGAGCCGAGGGAAGCGCATCTTGCGCAGCAGGCCCTCGCGCGCGAGCAGGCACTGGACGCAGCCCGACGTCGCCTCCACGAAGAACGTCCACAGGATGATCGAGGTGAGCAGGTAGACGGGGTAGTGCGGGATTCCCTGCCCGAGCTTCACCGCCTTCGTGAAGAAGACGTAGAGCACGCCGAAGAACATCAGCGGACGCGCGAGCGACCACACGTACCCGAGCGCCGAGCCGAAGTAGCGCAGCTTGAACTCGGTGCTCGCGAGCGTCAGCGTGAGGTTCCAGAAGCGCCGCAGGTCGTCGCCGAAGGCGGACGGGCCGTAGCGGCGGGAGGTGGCGGCATCCGCGCTCATGCTCGCCTGACCTCGAAGGCGTGCGGCAGGTTCGTGACCCCGCCCGTGTAGTGGCCGCCGTGCACGATCAGCTGCGCGAGGTCGGCGCGCAGGTCGAGCGCGTCGGAGCCCAGGCCCGGCCGCGCGATCGACGGCGTGACCTTGTAGGTGCTCTGCACCATCCAGTTCTGGAACTCCAACCGCACGACCGCGGTCTCGCCCTCGGCGAACGCGCCGGTCGGCCCGTGCACGAGATCGGTCGTCGTCGCAAAGATCGTCGTGCCCGCGTCGTTGCGCAGCGTGAAGCCGAATACCGGGTTTCTGATCGGCACGTGGAAGCGCGCCTCCATGCACACGCGGACGGTCTCGCCGTGCGCGATGTCGACGACGCGCTCGCCGGCGGCGTTCTCGAACCAGGCGGCGCGGATCTCGGCCGTGCGGTCGCCGAAGCGCTCCTCGACCGCCGCGCCGTCCTTGCGCTCGGTGAGCTGGTGGACGGTGCGGCCGAAGTTCAGCTCGTTGTAGCGGCGCGCGATCGCGGCCGGCTCGCCGAGGTCGACCATCTTGCCCTTCTCGACCAGCATCGCGCGATCGCAGAAGCGCTCGACGGCGCTCATGTCGTGCGTGACGAAGAGGATCGTGCGGCCCTCGTCCTTGAGGCGGTGGAACTCTCTGAAGCACTTCTGCTGGAAGGCGGCGTCGCCGACCGCCAGCACCTCGTCGATCAGCAGCACCTCCGCGTCGACCTGGATCGCGACGGAGAAGGCGAGCCGCACGGTCATCCCGGAGGAGTAGTTCTTGAGCTTGAGGTCGAGGAAGTCCTCGAGCCCGGCGAACGCGATGATGTCGTCGAAGCGCTCGCGCGCCTGCTGGCGCGTGAGGCCGAGCATGATCGCGTTGATCATCACGTTGTCGCGCGCGGTCAGGTCCATGTTGAAGCCGACGCCGAGCTCGATGAACGGCGACAGGCGACCGTGCACCTGCAGGTCGCCGCCGTCGATGTCGTAGATCCCGGCCAGGCACTTCAACAACGTGCTCTTGCCGCTGCCGTTGCGGCCGACGATCCCGAAGAACTCGCCCTCGGCGACCTCGAAGGTCACGTCGTCGACGGCCTGCAGCACGTCGTAGGTGCTCGCGCGGAACGGGTGCAGCACCCGCTCCTTGAGCGTGTGGTACTGCTGGTGCGGGAGTCGAAACGCCTTGTCGACGTGGTGGACGGCGACCGCGGGCGGGGCGCTCGGCCGCGACGCCGCGGCAGGCGCCGACGGGTGCGAAGCGGTGCTCGTCACAGCGGCTTGAACGCTAGCAATCGGGTCGGGTTGCGGACCCGCCCGCATCGGCGCCCGCCCGCCGCTCGACCTCTGCGTCGTAGCCGGCTGTGCGGCGTCGCTGGATCTCGCGCACCCCGGGCAGCCGCTGCAGCCGCGCCCAGGCGCGGAACGGCGGCGAGCCGAGGATGCGGTCGAGGCGGGTGCGCAGGCGCACGATCTCCTCGCCGCGGCGCGTCACCTCCGCGCGTTCGCCGTCGAGCTGCTCGCGTGCGATCCCGAGCTGGTGCTCGGCGTCCGCGAGCACGTGCGCGAGCTCGTCCTTCGCCACCTCCGCGCGCGTGAGCCGGTCGTGCGCCTCCGCCAGCTCCTCGCGCAGCAGCAGCGCGCGCTCGTGCGCCTCGGTCGCCGCGCGGCGCAGCTCGGCATCGGCCGACGCGGCGGCAGGCGCCGTCGTGGCTGCATCGGGCGCGCGCGTGCGCCAGCGCTCCAGCCATGGCGCCGCGACGCCGAGCTCGGCGAGCAGCTCCGCGTCCGCGCGATAGTGCTCCTCCAGCCGCGCGCGGATCGCCGGCGAGACGACGGTCCGCTCGTCGTCGGGCAGCACGTTCCACGTCTCGAAGAAGAAGCCGAACGCACGGGGCCCGGCGTGGCCCCGCGGCAGCGCCGGCCAGATCGTCTCGGCGAGGAAGGCGGTCAGCTCGCGCTCCGCCTCGCGGTCGACGCGGGGCCGGGCGCCGCTGCGGTGATAGCGCTCGCCGAGGTCGTCGGGGCGGTGGCCGGGCGGCAGTCCGAGGAACGCGAGCACCGCGTCGACGACCTCGTCCGGAGCGGCCTCCAGCCGCTCGGTGAGCGCGATGAGCGTGCGTTCGGCCGGGACGTGCGCGCGCCACGCGCGCAGGATGCGGCCGTACTCGCCCTGCGCCAGATAGGCATTCGTCTCGGTCGGACGGTCGCGCGCCTCCTGCGCGCGCGTCGGGTCGAGCAGGTCGCTCGCGGCCTCGTCGAACGAGCGCGCCTCCCAGCCGCGCCGCACCGACATGCGGTGCTGCGAGATCGCCCGCTCGATCGGGTCGCGCAGCAGCGCGACGATCCGTACCTGCGGAAGCGCGGTGGCGACGCGCTGCGCGATCCGCTCCGTCGGGACGCGGCTGTTGCCCATCATGTAATGCGGGGTGACCGTGCCGAGCAGCGCGTCCTCCGGCGCGTCCGCGAAGTCGCTTGCGACGAAGCGGGCGATCGCCGTCGGGTCCTCGGCGTCTGCCGAGGCGAAGAAGGGCGCCTCCTTGTCGAGCGGAACGCCGATGCGCGGGTGGCTGCGCAGATACCGCCACAGCGAGGTGGTGCCGCCCTTCTGCACGCCGATCACGAGGAAGTCGAGCGTGCGGGCTCCGGTCGCGTCGCGCACGCAGCGATCCTAATCCGTCATCCTTCTCCTGTCGTGCGCGCCCGCCTCCCCGCCATCACCCCCCGGCGCTACCTGACGATCGCCTACGTCGCGCTCGGCGCGCTGACGGCGATCGTGCTGACCGGTGCCGCGGTGCGGTTGACCGACTCCGGGCTCGGCTGCCCGGACTGGCCGCGCTGCTACGGCAAGGCGGTGCCGCCGCTGTCGTTCCACTCGGTGATCGAGTACGGCAACCGCGTGTTCTCCGCGAGCGTCGGAATCGTCGTACTGGGCGCATGGGTCGCCTCCTTCCTGCGCACGCCGCGCCGCAAGGACATCGTCTGGACCGCCACGCTGCTGCCGCTCGGCGTGCTCGCGCAGGGCGTGCTCGGCGGCTTCACCGTTCGGCACGAGCTCGCGCCCGGGTTCGTGATGGCGCACTTCGGTCTGTCGATGCTGATCCTGATCGCCGCCGTCGCGCTGGTCTTCCGCGCCAGGTACGAGCCCGGCGCGCGCGCGCCGCGCGGCGATCGTGTCACCGTCTGGCTCGTGCGCTTCGTTGCGCTGCTCGGTGCGGTCGTGCTGTTCGTCGGCACCGCCGCCACCGCCTCCGGCCCGCACGCCGGCGGCAGCGACGGCGAGCTGATCCACCGGCTCGACTTCAAGGGCCCCGGCCACACGCTCGTGTGGGTGATCCACCGCCACGCGACACTCGCGTCGACGCTGGGCCTGCTCGTGATCCTCGCCTGGTTCCTCGCCAAGCGCCGCGCGGAGAACCGCGACCTCGCCGATGCGCTGATGGTCGCGGGGATCCTGATGGCCGCGCAGGGGCTCGTCGGCACGGTGCAGTACGAGCTGGCGCTGCCCGCCGACATCGTGTGGGTCCACGTGACGCTCGCAACCGTCACCTGGATCGCGCTGCTGTGGTGCGTCGGTGTCGCCGGTCGCCTCGCGCCGCGCGGGGTGAAACCGCCGCCCGCGGCCGGAGAACCGGCGCTCGCCGAGGACCGCGCCCCCGCGCTGTCGCGCTAGCCGTTCGGCCCCGTACGCTTAGCGGATGCCGCTCCCCGCCGGCCGCACGCCCCTGCTGGCAGCGCTGCTCGCGCTCGTCTGCGCGCTGCTCGCCACAGCGGCCGGCCCCGCGGAGGCCGAGCGCTCCGCGCAGCGCCCCACCGCCCTCATCGCCCTCCTGCCTGTGGACCTCGAACAGGCGCCGCCAGGCGTGCAGCACCCGAACGTCAGCGACCTGATCGACGGCCACCCGGAGCTCGCGCTCGGGATGCTGAGCGCGACGCAGTCCGGCTACAGCCCGCAGCAGGCGCTGCTCGACATGACCTCGGGCACGCGCACCTCGCGCGGCACCTACAACCCGCACGAGCCGCCCGACATGAGCCTGATGGAGATCGCGCCCGCCGATCCGCTGCGCCCGCGCGTCGCGCCCGCCGGCCTGATCGTCAACTGGCTCGCCGCCGTCTCGCGCGCGGAGAGCGCGCCGGCCGACATCGTCCCCGGGCTGCTCGCGAGCTCGATCCCCGGCGGCGGGGCCTACGCCGGCATCGTCGGCGAGACCAACCAGGAGGCGCTCGTCGCCGCCACGCGCGCCGGCGCCGTGCGCAGCGTCTCACTCGGCCGCGGCGACGATGTCGCGGTCCGCGCGCAACAGCTGCTGGTGCGCCACCGCCTCGTCGTCGCGCTGCTGCCGCCCGGCTACGACGGCGACCGCCAGCTCGACCAGCTGATCGCCGCGCGCAGATCCGGCGAGCTGCTGATCGCGATGGAGGACCCGCCGCCCTTCAACGGCCCGCAACTGCTGTGGACCGGGATCGCCGGCCTCGGCCCGGCCGACGCCGGCTTCACCTCCGCCACCACGCACATCGACGGCGTCGCCGCCGCGATCGACCTGCTGCCGACGATCCTGGGGCACCTCGGCCAGCCGGTCCCAAATGCGGTGCGCGGCCAGCCGATCCGCATCGAAGGCCCGCGCGACGCCGACGCGCTGCGCGCGCTCGACGACCGCCTCTCGGAGATCGGCTCGCGCCGCATCCCCGCGCTCGAGACCTTCCTGCTCACCTGGCTCGGCGTCGTGCTGCTCGCGGGCATCCTGCGCGACCGCCGCGGCGTGCGCTTCGGTATGCGCATCGGCGGGCTTGCGCTGATGTGGCTGCCGGCCCTGCTGCTGCTCAGCGCCGCGCTCGCGCCGAGCGAGCAGGCGGAGCTGTTCCTGATCGCGGGTGGCTCGTTCGCGCTCGCGCTCGCGGCCGACCGGCTCGTGCCGTGGCCTCGCGGTCCCGTGGTGCCGTGCGCGGTCGCGCTGGCCGCCTACACGGTCGACCTCGCGAACCGATCGCACCTCGTGATCCGCTCGCTGCTGGGCCCGAGCCCGCGCTCGGGCTCGCGCTTCTACGGGCTTGGGAATGAGCTCGAGATCGCGCTGACGATCGTGCTCCTCATCGGGCTCGCGGCACTCCTGCGCAATCGCGCACGCACGCGCGGCAACGCGGCCGCCTTCGCGCTCGGCGGGATCGTGCTCGCCGGGATCGTCGGCTCCGGCCGGCTGGGCGCCGACGTCGGCGGGATCTTCACGATCGCCGGCGGGGCCGCCGTCGCGACGCTGATGCTGCTCCCGGGCGGCCTGACGAAGCGCGCGATCGCGCTCGCCATCCTCACGCCGCTCGCCGGCCTCGCCGCGCTCGCCGCGCTCGACCTCGCGACGGGCGGCAACGGGCACTTCACGCGCACCGTCCTGCACGGGAACGCGTCCGACCAGCTCAACACGTTCCAGCGCCGCTACGAGCTGGCCTGGTCGATCATCTCGCACGGCTTCGCGCCCCTGCTGACGCTCCTCTGCGCGCTCGCCGTCGGCTACGCGCTCGTCCACCGCGACCGCGTCTACGCCACGGTCCGCCACGACGCCGTCTGGCGCGCCGCCCTCGGCGGCGGCCTCGCCGCCTCGATTGCGGGAAGCCTCTTCAACGACTCCGGCCCGCTCCTGCTCTTCATCGGCATCGTCGCGCTCACCTTTGTCACGGCGTACCTGCGGAATCCGCCGGGGGAGGCGCCGCAAGCGTATGGCCACGAGGGGGAGGGAGCGGCTGAGCCCACGGCGTGGGCCGCCTCCGCCGATCGGGCGGGTGGCGCGGGTGAGACGATTCCCGCGGCCCCGCCCGCGGAATCGTCTTCACCGGCGACAGGACCCGCCCGCAGCACGGCCGGGGCCCAACCGCAGTGAGCAGCGCGGCCCTCACCACAGCAGCCCTCGGCATCACCGTCTCCAGCAGCCTCGGCTACCTTCTCCCAGCCCTGATCGCACTCGAGTCGATGGGCATCCCGTCCCCCGGCGAGACGGCGCTCGTGCTCGCCTGCGTGATGGCCAGCCAGGGCAAGCTGCAGATCGAGCTCGTGCTGCTGATCGCCGCGGCTGCCGCGATCGTCGGCGACAACGTCGGCTACTGGATCGGCCGCAAGGCGGGTCGCCGGGTGCTGACCTCAGACCGCGGCCCGTTCCATCGCCGCCGCATCGCGCTGATCCACTACGGCGACCGCTTCTTCGCCAAGCACGGCCCGAGAGCGGTCTTCCTCGGCCGTTGGATGGCGCTCGTGCGCGTGACGGCGGCGTGGATGGCCGGCATGAACCACATGCCGTTCAGGACGTTCTTCTTCTGGAACGCGCTCGGCGGCATCTCGTGGGCGCTGTCGGTCGGCCTCGTCGCCTACTTCGCGGGCGAGGCGGCGGTGCACGTGATCGAGCGGGTCGGCGTCGGCGCGGCGGTCGTGCTGGGCGCAGCGGTCGTCGGCCTGATCGTGTGGGTGCAGGTGCGCGAGCGCCGCGAGCTGCGGCGCGAGGAAGCGCGCGTCGAGCGCTAGGCGGAGGCTGCAACGCGCGCAAACGCCGCCCGCGCCCACACGGCGGCGCCGAGCGCGACGACCCCGCCGAGCGCGAGCGCGACGCGCGGTCCGGCGGCGCCGGCGATCCAGCCCATCAGCGGCCCGCCGATCGGGGTCGAACCGAGGAAGACGACCGAGTAGAGCGCCATCACGCGCCCGCGCATGTGCGGCGCGACGGCAAGCTGCAGGAACGAGTTGACGCTCGCCGCGAACACGACCGAGGCGGCGCCGACCGGGACGAGCGCTGCCGCCGCGAGTGCCGTATTGGGCGCGAGCGCGGCTGTCACGACGAGCGCGCCGAACGCCGCCGAGGCGCCCGCCAGCAGCGTCGGGCGCACCCGCGAGCGGACGCCGTTGCCGATCGCGCCCATGATCGCGCCGAGTCCCATCGCGGTCGTCAGCGCCGCGTAGGCGCCCGCGCCGCCGTGAAAGCCGAACGTCGCCAGCAGCGGCAGCAGCGTCTGGAAGTTGAACGTGAAGGTGCCGACGATCGCCATCAGCGCGAGCGGGATCCGCAGCTCGGGCGTCGCGCGCACGTAGCGCAGCGCGCTGCGCACCTGTCCGCGTCTGCGCGCCGCGGGGCGGGCCCTGCGCAGCGCGGTCACGTCCATCCCGTACAGCGCGACGAGCATCGCGGCGAACGACAGCGCGTTGAGTCCGAAGCACAGCTGCACGCCCGCGGTCGCGATCACGATGCCGGCGAGCGCGGGACCGATCGTGCGCGCGCCGTTGATGAGCGCGCTGCCGAGGCTGACCGCGTTCACGAGTCGATCGGGCCCCACGAGCTCGACGAGGAACGCCTGCCGCGCCGGGTTGTCGACCGCGTTCACCGCGCCGCGCGCGCAGATCAGCGCGAGCAGCATCCACAGCTGCAGCGCGCCGCTGCTCGTGAGCGCGAGCAGCGCGAGCGCCGGGAGCGCCATCGCCGTCTGCGTGAGCAGCAGCAGCCGCCGCTTGTCGAAGCGGTCGGCGATCAGGCCGCCCCACGCGCCGCCCAGCAGCATCGGCGCGAACTGCAGCGCAGCCGCGATGCCGACGGCCACGCTGCTGTGCGTCAGCTGCAGCACGAGCCACATCTCGGCGACGGTCTGCATCCACGTCCCGCTCAGCGAGACGAGCTGGCCGAAGAAGTAGCGGCGGTAGTTCGGGACCGCGAACGAGCGCAGCGCGGGCGTCAGCGCGGCCCGGACTCGAGCAGCCGCTCGAGGATCGCCGCCGCCTCCGCGAGCGTCTCCCGCTCGGCCGGCGTCAGCTGGCGCAGTCCTCGTGCGAGGTACTCGTTCTTGCGCGTGCGGATGCGGGTGAGCAGCGCGCTCCCCGCCGGCGTGATCGCGACGTGGGCGACGCGTCGGTCTGACGGGTCGGCCGTGCGCGTCACGAGCTGCATCTCCTCGAGCCGCGCCACGACGCGCGTCGCGGTCGGACGCTGGATGCGCTCGCGCTCCGCCAGAGCGCTCGGCGTCAGCGGCCCCTCGCGCTCGATGGTCCCGAGTGCCGCCATGAGGGTCGGCGACGCCTCTCCCTCCGTTCCCGCGTGTTGGCGCAGCCGCCGCGCCATCCGCACGATCGCCAGGCGCAGCTGCGCGGCGAGCTCGGGGTGGGATGGGGAGGCTGAAGAAGATCGTGATGCTCGTGCGATGATCGTTAGCTCAGCTAGTTAGCGTTGCTAACGATCATCATAGCAGCGAGCTACGAGCGCTCGAGATCGAGCGCGCAGGAGTTGATGCAGTAGCGCTTGCCGCCGGCCTCCGGCGGGCCGTCGTCGAACACGTGCCCGAGATGGCCGCCGCAGCTGGAGCACAGCACCTCCGTGCGCACCATGAAGTGGCTCCTGTCGCGCTCGGTCTCGACGGTGTCGCCGTCCATCGGCGCGGTGAAGCTCGGCCAGCCGGTGCCGGACTCGAACTTCGTGGCGGCGTCGAACAGTGGAGCGCCGCAGCCGGCACAGCGATAGGTGCCGGGCGCTCTCTCGTCGGCGTACTCGCCGGTGAACGGCCGCTCGGTCGCCTTCTCGCGCAGCACCGCATACTGCTCGGGCGTCAGCTCCGTGCGCCACTCGGCCTCGCTCTTGGTCACTTTTGGCTTGCTCGTCATGCGAATGCACCGTCCTCTGCGAAGTGGATGCTTCGAGCGTAGCGACGGACCGGCGCCGGCCCCTTACGGCACCCTTACGACTGGTCGGGACTGACCGGTTGCTCGCCGGGCGTGCGTGCCGCTGCGCGCATGCGCGTGAGCGCCGCGCGCAGGATGCGCGAGACCTGCATCTGCGAGACCCCGATGCGCGCGCCGATCTCCGACTGGGTCATGTCCTCGACGAAGCGCAGCCGCAGGATCTCGCGCTCGCGCGGGGTCACCGTGCGCATCAGCGCCTCCAGCAGCGTGCGGTCGGTCGCCCGCGAGAGCTCGGCGTCGTCGGCTCCGAGCAGGTCGACGAGCGTCGCGCTGCCCTCTTCTTCGCTGCTTGCCGGAGCGTCGAGCGAGAGCGTGCGCTGCACGCCGGCGACGTCGAGCGCCTCGAGCACGCCCTCGAGCGAGAGCCCGGTCGCCTCGGCCAGCTCCGCAGGCGTCGGCGGGCGCCCGCCGTGGTGTTCGGCGATCGCACGTCTGACGCGCAGCGAAGCCTCCTTGAGGTCGCGCGGGACGTGGATCGCCCAGCCGCGGTCGCGGAAGTGGCGCTTCAGCTCGCCGAGGATCGTCGGCACCGCGAACGTCGTGAAGGCGATGCCGCGTGAGGGATCGAAGCGGTCGACCGCGTTCACGAGCCCCAGCGAGGCGACCTGGAAGAGGTCGTCGAGCGGCTCGCCGCTGTCGCTGTAGCGCAGCGCGAGATGGCGCGCGAGGCCCAGATGACGCTCGACCATCGCGGCGCGTTCGGCCGGCGTGCGCTCGGGCGAACCGCTGCCGGCTGTTGGCGTGCCGGCGCTCCCCTGGGCATCCGCTTGCCTGACCCCAGGGTTCCGCGGATAGACTGGCGAGCGCGGATGCCCCCGATCGTTCTCGCTGTGAATCTCGCCCTCGGCCACGATCCCGTCTTCCTCCCGGCGTATCTGCCTTGCTGCGCCGGGGGTCTGGGGCGCGGAACCTACACCGTCGATCCACGTCGACGGCGTACCTCCGATCGTAGCGCGCCGGGGACTTGTTGCGCAGGATCTCTGCCCGGAGACGGCGCGTGACGGTGGAGGGGCTGCGCATCCTCGTCGCCGACGAGGACAGGGACGCGCTCGACCAACTTGCCGCTTTGCTCCATCAAATGGGGCATCAGGTGTGCGCGTACGCGATCGAGGTCTCCGAAGTGGCGGAGAAGATCGTCGCCGACGACCCGGAGCTCTCGATGGTCGTGCTGCACCAGGACGACGAGCACGCGCTCGCGCTGATCGAGGAGATCTGCGCCTACGCCTCGGGGCCGGTGATCGCGCTGACGCTGCGCGACGACCCCGAGTTCGCCGCGCGCGCGGCCGACCGCGGCATCGACGCGCAGGCGAAGCCGAGCAGCCCGGAGGCCGTGCAGAGCGCGATCGAGGTGTCACTGCGCCGCCATGCCGAGATCGAGCGCCTCGAGGCGAAGGTCGACCAGCTCGAAGGCGCGCTCGAACGCCGTGCGGCGATCGAGCGTGCGAAGGGCATCCTGATGGAGCGCCACCGCGTCGACGACCGCACCGCCTTCGAGCGCCTGCGCACCCACGCCCGCACCGAACGGCGCCGCGTCGTCGACGTCGCGTACGACGTCGTCGAGGGCCGGCTTGAGCTGCCGTAGCGGCGGTTGCTGCTGAGGCGAAACGACGAACCGCCCCGGGGAGGGGCGGTTCGGTCCCACGCAGATGTCGGCGCCGGATCAGCCGCAGCCGGTGTTGTTGCCGCAGCTGGAGCAGGTGTAGCAGGAGCCCGTGCGCTGCATCATGCCGCCGCACTGGCTGCACGCCGGGCCGAGGTCGAGGCCGGCCATCTTCGCGGGCACGACCGGGGGCGTGTCCGTCAGCGCGGCGGTCGGCGCGACGCTCGCGCCGCCGTCCCCGGCGCTCGGCGCCGCGGCGGCCGGGCCCGCGGTGTCGGAGCTGAGCGACGTCGCCGTGTCCTCGGCGAGCTTCTTCGCCCGCACGGCTCTCGTCATGATCCCGAGCTCCTCCTGGATCTCCTCCTCGAGGAAGCGGGAGGCGAGCCAGCGCATGATGTAGTCAGGCAGCGACTTCGCGAACGGGATCTCCGTGTTCATCGTCATGCCCTCGGGCTCGAAGCGCATGTAGGCGAACTTGCGCACGAGCGTCTCGAGCGGCACGCCGTACTGGAGCGCTATCGAGATCGCGGTCGCGAACGAGTTCATCATGCCGCGCAGCGTCGAGCCCTCCTTGCCGATGTCGGTCAGGAAGATCTCGCCGACGCTGCCGTCCTCGTACAGGCCCGCGGTGATGTAGCCCTCGTGCCCGCCGACCGAGAACTTGTGCGTGAGCGACTGCCGCTCGCGCGGCATCTTTCTGCGCGGCGGCGCGGCCGCGGCCTTCGCGAGCGCCTCGGCGACCGCCTGGTCGATCGCCTCCTGCGTCACGGCGCCGCCCTTGGCGGCGTTCGCGCCCTTCTGCGCGTCCGTGCGCAGCGCCTGCGCCGTCTTCGAGCCGTCGCGGTAGATCGCGAGCGCCTTGACCCCGAGGTTCCACGCCTGGATGTACGCGTCGGCGATGTCCTCGACCGTGGCGCTCTCCGGCAGGTTGACCGTCTTCGAGATCGCGCCCGAGATGAACGGCTGCACCGCGCCCATCATCTTGATGTGGCCCATGTGCGAGATCGCGCGCTCGCCGACCGCCACGTCGAACACCGGCAGGTGCTCGTCGGCCAGCCCGGGCGCGCCGAGGATCGTGCCGTGCTCGTTGATGTACGCCTCGATCTGCTCGATCTGCGGGTCGTCGTAGCCGAGCGTCTGCAGCGCGAGCGGGACGGTGCGGTTGACGATCGTCATCTGCCCGCCGCCGACGAGCTCCTTGAACTTCACGAGCGAGAAGTCGGGCTCGACGCCGGTCGTGTCGCAGTCCATCAGGAACGAGATCGTCCCGGTCGGCGCGAGCACCGTGGCCTGCGCATTGCGGTAGCCGTGCTCGTCGCCGAGCGCGACCGCCTCGTCCCACGAGCGCCGCGCCGCCGCCAGCAGCTCGTCGTCCTCGCACGTCGCGTCCGGGATCGCGTAGGAGGCATCGCGATGCATCCGCATCACCGCGTTGTGCGGCTCGCGGTTCTCCGGGTAGCGCTCGTACGTCCCGACGGTCGCCGCGATCTCGGCCGAGCGGCGGTAGGCGCGGCCGGTCATCAATGCGGTGATCGCGGCCGCCGTGCCGCGACCCGCGTCGGAGTCGTACGGCATGCCGTTGCTCATCAGGAACGCGCCGAGGTTCGCGTAGCCGAGGCCGAGCTGGCGGAACGCGTTGGCGTTCTTCGCGATGCCCTCCGTCGGGTACGACGACGCGCCGACGACGATCTCCTGCGCGAGGAAGACGATGTCGACCGCGTGCTCGTAGGCCTCGACGTCGAAGGTGCCGTCGGCGCGGCGGAACTTCATGAGGTTCAGCGACGCCAGGTTGCAGGCCGAGTCGTCGACGTGCATGTACTCCGAGCACGGGTTCGACGCGTTGATGCGCCCGCTGTTCGGGCACGTGTGCCACTGGTTGATCGTCGTGTCGTACTGGACGCCGGGGTCGGCGCAGCGCCACGCGGCCTCGGCGATCTCGTTCATCAGCGCGCGCGCGTCGAGCGCCTCGCCGATCGGCTCGCCGGTCGTGCGGGCGATCAGGCGCCAGTCGTCGCCGTTCTGGACCGCGCGCATGAACTTGTCGGAGACGCGCACCGAGTTGTTCGCGTTCTGGTACTGGATCGAGGTGAAGCCGTCGCCGTCGATCGACATGTCGAATCCGGCGTCACGCAGCGCGGCGGCCTTGTCCTCCTCCTTGGCCTTGCACCAGATGAATTCCTGGATGTCCGGATGGTCGACGTCGAGCACGACCATCTTCGCCGCGCGGCGCGTCTTGCCGCCGGACTTGATCGTGCCGGCCCACGAGTCGGCGCCGCGCATGAAGGACACGGGCCCGGAGGCGGTGCCGCCCTTGGCGAGCGGCTCCATCGAGCCGCGGATGTTCGACAGGTTGATCCCCGAGCCCGAGCCGCCGCGGAAGATCATCCCCTCCTTCGTGTTCCAGGAGAGGATCGACTCCATCGTGTCGTCGACCGAGAGGATGAAGCAGGCGGAGCACTGCGGCTGCTCTTCGAAGCCGACGTTGAACCACACGGGCGAGTTGAACGCCGCGATCTGGTGGAGCAGGATGTGCGTCAGCTCAGCCTCGAACGTGTCGCCGTCCTCGACGGACGCGAAGTAGCCGCGCTGGCGCCCCCAGTCGGCGATCGTGCCGGCGACACGGCCGATCATCTGTCTGACCGAGTGCTCGCGCGCAGGGGTGTTGAGCTGGCCGCGGAAGTACTTCTGGGTGACGATGTTCGTCGCGTTCTGCGACCACGAGGCCGGGAACTCGACGTCCGTCTGCTCGAAGGAGACCTTGTCGCCGTGGCCGATCCGCGCATCCCGCAGTTCCCACTCGACGGTGTCGAACGGATGGACGCCGGGCTCGGTGAAGAACCGCTTCAGGCGCAGCGCCTCGCCCGCCTGGGCGTCGATCGTGGTGGGGGTCTGCGAGCTGTCGTTCATGCCTGCCTGCTCCTTCTGCTTCCCGCTATTTCGCGCCTTTTGACGCCCTCCGACGCCCCCAAGAAGGGGTCGAGCACCATCTCAATCGCATCGGACGGAACGACGTTCTCGGCGAAACTCCTGCAAATCAACACATTTGTCGCCAGCGCTCGCGAAAAGCCTGCTGCTTCTAGCCTAGTCGCGCACAGATACCATCGACGACGCATGCACGCGCCCCGCCGCCTCCTCGCCCTGTTGGCCGTCGCGCTGCTCGCCGCGCTGGCGCTCGCGGCGCCCGCCCAGGCCGACAAGGCCTACGACAAGGTGGCCGACGCATACGCGCGCGCAGGCGGCCACCTCGACCCATGCGCGTTCACGCAGGCCGAGCTGGAGGCCGCCGTGAGAGGGATCCCGGCGAACATCCGCAACGTCGTGCCGGCGCTGCGCGCGGCGATGGTCGAGGGGATCGCGGCCCACGAGCGCGGCGACTGCAGAGGCGTCAAGCCGGACGAAGGCACCACCGGGGGCGCTGCGCCGGGCACCGTGCCGACCACGACGACGCCGCCCGTGACGACGCCTCCCGCGACGGAGACGGCCCCCGCGGCCCCGGCGGCGACCGCCCCGACCACGCCGACGACCGCCGCCCCAGCGCCCGCCGCCACGCAACCGGCCACGACAGGCACCACCCGCGAGCATGACCGCACGCCGCTCGTGATCGCGCTGATCGCGCTCGGCGCGCTCGTGCTGCTCGCGCTGCTGGGCTGGGCGCTGGCACGCATGCGCGGGTGGGATCCCGTGTGGGCGTCGCGCATGCGTCACGCCTGGGGCGAGGCCGGCTTCCGCACGACGAGCACCTGGTCGGAATTCACCGACTGGCTGCGGCTCGGCCGCTGACGGCGGCCGTCGCCCAGGCGTCTGCTTTACTGCGCCCCGCGATGAAGCTCCTCGTCACCGGCGGCGCCGGCTACATCGGCTCGATCGTCGCCCAGCAGCTGCTCGACGCGGGCCACGAGGTCGTCGTGCTCGACAACCTGAGCCGAGGGCACCGCGAGGCCGTGCCCGGCGGCGCGCGCTTCGCCGAGGTCGACCTGCTCGACGCCGAGCGGCTCAACGCGACGGTCGCGGAGGGCTTCGACGGCGCGCTGCACTTCGCCGCCTTCGCGCTCGTCGCCGAGTCCGTCTCCAACCCGGAGCTGTACTACCGCAACAACGTCGTCGGATCGCTGAACCTGCTCGACGCGCTGCGCGCCGCCGGCGTGAAGCGGCTCGTCTTCTCCTCCACCTGCGCGGTCTACGGCGAGCCCGAGCAGATCCCAATGGACGAGACGACGCCGACGCGACCCGTCAACGCCTACGGCGCCTCGAAGCTCGCGGTCGACGGCATGATCGCCGACGAGTGCCGCGCGCACGGGCTCGGCGCGGTCAGCCTGCGCTACTTCAACGTCGCCGGCGCGAGCGGCTGCCTCGGCGAGGACCACGAGCCGGAGACGCACATCATTCCGAACGTGTTCCGCGCCGCGCAGGGGATCAACCCCGAGGTGCAGATCTTCGGCACCGACTACCCGACGCCGGACGGGACCGCCGTGCGGGACTACATCCACATCGAGGACCTCGCGAGCGCCCATCTGCTCGCGCTCGACCACACGCGCTCCGGAGCGCACCAGATCTTCAACCTCGGCAACGGCAACGGCTTCTCCGTGCGCGAGGTGATCGCGGCGGTGCGCGAGGTCACGGGCCTCGAGATCCCCGTCAGAGAGGCGCCGCGCCGTCCGGGCGATCCACCGCAGCTCGTCGCCGCGAGCGGCAGGATCCGCGCGGAGCTCGGCTGGGAGCCGCGCAAGCCGGCGCTGACCGACATGGTCGCCGACGCCTGGGCCTTCGCCCAGTCGCATCCGCGCGGATACGCGGGCGCTCCCGCCGCGCAGCAGGGCTGAAAGCCCGAAGCGGCGCACGGCTTCCTCCGTTTCCGCGAGAATCCGCTCGCTTGGGGGAACGACCTGCTCGGGGAGAGGAGCAAGGGTGGTCAGTGCACGTTGGACAGCGCTCGTCCTCGTCGTGGTGCTCGCAGCCGGCCTCGCCGGATGCGGCAGCAGCGGCAGAACGGGCACGGACGTGAGAAAGGTCGCGTTCGTTGCGCCGTACAGAGACAACGAAGCCGACTGGACGCTGCAGGCCCAGGAAGTCGTCGAAGAATGGGTGAGAGATCGCCACATCAGAGTCGACAAGATCGACGCCTCGCAGACCAGCGACCTCAGGGGCGTGTTCGACCAGGTCTCGCACGAAGGCAACCAGCTCGTCATCGCCCATGACAGCCGCTACGCCGACGTGGCTGAAGCGGCCGCGAGAAGAACGGGCGTCCCCGAGCTCGTATGGGGCGAACGCACCGATCCGCCCAAGGGGCTCGTCGGCGAAATCACGATGCCGGACGCCAGGGCAGGCGCCTACATGGCCGGCCTCGTCACCGCCAAGGCGGCCTACGCGAGAAATCTCGGCATCGTCGTGATGGCGGACGGCTCGGCCTGGGACACCGCGACCTGGAACAGAATGGCTGGAGCCTTCATCGCCGGCGCGCGCAGCATCGATCCGAGGGAGAAGTTCCATTACACCCAGGTCGGCGAAGACGGCAGCGCGACAGCCAAGGACGTGCACGACGCCACCAGAAGAATGATCGACGAAGGCGCCCAGATGGTCTTCGCGCTCGGCGGCGCCGCGACGGTCGGCACCCTCAGAGCCCTCACCGAGGCGGGCGGCGAGGACCAGTACGTCGGCGTGATAGGCGACAAGGCCAACTACAACACCGAAAACAACGTGCTCGTGTCCGTCATGGTCGACACGAGACCGGCCTTCGAACAGGCGCTGCGCGACGTCAGAACCGGCAGGTTCGGCGAACATCCGTACAAGCTGACGCTCAGAAACAGAGGGATCTGGCTGTTCCAGACCGGCCGCACCCCCGCCGACGCGTACGAAGCCGGGATCAGAGCCGGCCCCAAGGTCGCGAGCGGCAGAATCAAGGTGCCGGAGACGCCGACGAGAGAATCGGTCGACGCGCTGCTTGCCGGCGAAACGCCGGAAGGCTGAAGACGACCTGCTACCGCGGCGCCGGATCGCCGGCGCCGCGCGCGGCGCTGTCGGCTGCGCCGCCTGCGCCGACCGGCGCGCTCGCGGCGGCCGCGCCCTCGCGCTCGATCACGGCCTGCATCTCCGCCTCGACGCCCGGGACCTCTCTGCGGCCCTGCTGATCGACGAGCAGCGCGAACGGTCCGCGCGCCAACAGCAGCGCTCGCACCCAGCGCGGCACCGTCACATGGCGCGCCCGCTGCTCGACGCCCTGCGCGACGGCCGTGGCGACGTCGGACAGCGGATACGTCTTGCCGACCGGCCCGCGCATGCGCTTGCGCATCGCGCCGATCCCGGGGCGCGCGTCCGCGCCGCGCACCATGTCGGTGTCGATCCACGAGAAGTACGCGACGCCGACGTCGACGCCGAGATGCGCGACCTCCGTCCGCAGGCAGTCGGCGAACGCCTCCACGCCGGCTTTGCTGGCGCAATAGGCGGACATGAACGGCGCGTGCGCGATCGCCGCGACGGAGGCGACCTGCAGCACGTAGCCGCGACGCTCGATCACATGCGGCAGCGCCGCGCGCACGGTGCGCCAGCTGCCGAGCAGGTTGACCTCGACGACGCGCTCCCACGCGGCCGGGTCGATCGTGCGCACGGAGCCGCCGGTCGCGATGCCGGCGTTCGCGATCACGACGTCGATCCCGCCGAAGCGCTCGACGGTGCCCCGCACGGCCGCCTCGATCGCGGCGCTGTCGGTGACGTCTGCCTCAAACCAGGCGGCGTCCGGACCGCAGGCGGCGGCGACCTGCGCGAGCTCGTCGGGCTCGAGGCCGACGAGCGCGACCTTCGCACCTCTGGCGGCGAGTTGCTTGGCGGCGGTTGCGCCGATGCCGCGTGCGGCACCGGTGATGAAGACGACCTGGCCGGAGATGGGGCGTGTGGAGGAGGGCATGGTCAGACGCTACCCAGGGAGCAAGTCTTCGAGCGCCGCCAGCGCCTGTGCGAGCACGTCCGGCGCGTCCGCGCTCGCGTCGAGCGCGCGGATCCGCTGCGGCTCGCCGGCCGCCAGCTCGTCATAGGCGGCTGCGATTCGCGCGAAGAAGTCATCGGCCTCCCGCTCCAGCCGATCGGGCGCCTCGCCGCGGTCGTCCTGGCGTGCGCGGCCGAGCGCCGGGTCGATCCGGAGCAGCAGCGTGCGGTCCGGTGCGAGGCCGCCGGTGGCGAACCTGTTGATCGCGGCGACCTCGTGCATCCCGAGTCTGCGGCCGGCGCCCTGGTAGGCGAGCGAGGAGTCGACGAAGCGGTCGAGCAGGACCCAGCGGCCGGCCTCGAGCGCGGGGGCCAGCGCCTCCTCGACGAGCTGCGCACGGGCGGCGGCGTACAGCAGCGCCTCGGCGCGCGGGCCGACATGCAGCGCCGGGTCCTTGACGAGCGTGCGGATCCGCTCGGCGGCGGCGACCCCGCCCGGCTCGCGCAGCAGCTCGGCGTCGACCTCGCGCGCGTGGAGCGCGTCGAGCAGGCCGCGGCCGAGGGTGGTCTTGCCGGCCCCGTCGAGCCCCTCGATCGTGATCAGGCGGCCGGCCATCGGGCCGCGACGATACCGCCGTGCGCGGGCGATACCCTCGCGGGCGATGACGGACCTGCCCGGCACCGAGCACCACCCGCACGCGCGCGCGACGCTCGGGGCAGCCCTCACGCCGGGCGGCAGCCCCTCGCACGCCTACCTGTTCCACGGTCCCGCCGGCAGCGGCAAGCGCACCGCCGCGCGCGCGTTCGCCGCGGCGCTGCTGAGCGAGGGCGCGGCCGACCCGGCGGGCGCGCGCACGCGCGTGGAGCACGGCACGCACCCGGACCTCACCTGGGTCGTTCCGAGCGGCGCGCACGAGATGCTCGTCGGCGACGTCGAGGAACCGGTCGTAGCGGCCGCTGTGATGACGCCGTTCGAGGCCGCGCGGCGCGTGTTCGTGCTCGAGCGCGCCGACACGCTGATCGAGCAGGCGGCCAACAAGCTGCTCAAGACGCTCGAGGAGCCGGCGCCGTTCGTGCACCTGATCCTGCTGACGGACCGCCTCGGCGAGGTGCTGCCGACGATCCGCTCGCGCTGCCAGCTCGTGCGCTTCGACGCGCTGCCGCCAGCCGAGCTGGCCGAGCGCGTCGGCCGCCGCGGCGTGCCGCCCGAGCAGGCGGCCGCATGCGCGCGGCTCGCGCTCGGCGACGGCGAGCGCGCGCTCGAGCTGGCGCTTGGCGACGGGCCGGCGCTGCGCGCCGGCGGCGAGGCGTTCGCACGGGCTGCGCTCGCCGGGCGGGTCGGGCCAGAGGCGCCGTGGCGGGGGCTGCTCGAGCTGCGCGGCAGACGCGGCGAGGTGGCCGTCGCCGAGGTTCGCGCGCGGCTGGAGGAGGAGCTGGAGCTCGTCCCCAAGAGAGAGCGCAAGCGCGTCGAGAACGAGTACGAGCAGCGGATCCGGCGCACGAGACGCCGGGTGGAGACGGACGCGCTCGACCTCGGCCTGCAGCTGACGAGCCTGTGGCTGCGTGACGTGGCGTGCGTCGGGTGGGGTGCAGAGGATCTCGTGCACCACGTCGACCGTGCCGCTGCGCTGGCGGAGGACGCCGCCGGCCGCGACCCGCAGCGGCTGCGCGCCGGCGTCGAGCTGGTCGAGGATGCGCGTCGCCGTCTGCGCAGCAACGTGACCGAGGAGCTGGCCTTGGAGACGTTGGCCTACCGGCTCGAAGCGCTGTTGGCCTGATGCGCGGCGCCGGGCTGATCTTCGTCCGCTACGGCATCCCGCTCGCGATGGCGATCGCAGGGATCGTCTGCCTCGTCATCGGCGGCGACGCGGCGGGTTCCGGCGTCGTATTGATCGGCTCGGCCGGGATCGTGCTGCTGATCAACCTGCTGTTCCGGCTCAGCCTCGTCAGCAACAGAGAGCGCGAGCAGGAGGAGCGGGCTCGCGAGCAGTTCGAGCGAAGCGGGCACTGGCCGGACGAGTAGCTGATACAAACCGCATCAGAGTGTCACAGCGATCGGTTGAGGACGAAGCGCTGCTGGACGCCGTCCAGGCGTGCGTGCTGGCGGTCGGCGTGCGTCGCACGACGATGACGGACGTCGCGCGCCGCGCCGGCGTGAGCCGCATGACGCTCTACCGTCGCTACGCCGACGTGACCTCGCTGATGCAGGCGCTGATGACGCGCGAGTTCACGCAGATCCTGCGCGACGTCGAGACGGAGGTCGCGAGCCTGCCGACCGCTCGCGAGCGCGTCGTGGAGGCTGCGGTCGTCGGCGTCGATCGGCTCACACGCCACCCGCTGTTCCTGCGCATCGTCGACGTCGACCCGGAGCTGCTGCTGCCCTACATCACGACGCGTCGCGGCGCGTTTCAGCGCGACGCCGTCGAGGCCTTCGCGGCGCGACTGGCGGACGGGGCCGCAGAGGGGTCGATCGCAGTCGCGGACCCTGAGGCCGCGGCGCGCACGATCGAGCTGGTGCTGCGCGGCTTCGCCTTCCAGACGCTCGCCCCGGGCGCGACGGCCGAGCGCGATCAGGAGCTGAACGAGCTGCGGCAGATGCTCGACCGCTACCTCGCCCCGCCGCGCGGCAAGGGCGCGCGCAGATGACCGCTCTCGATCCGCGCATGCGCTGGTGGGGCTGGGGCGAGGACGGTCACGACGCGCCGCTGTCGCCCGGCGCGCAGGCGCTGCTGGCGGCCGAGCTCGGTCCGCTGTCGCGCGCGCGCCGCGACCCGGTTGCGCTCGAGGACGTGCGGCTGCCGGAGCCGGCGCTGCCGGCGAACGCGCGCGAGCGGCTCGCCGCGATCGTCGGCGCCGAGCATGTGCGCGCCGACCGGCTCGCGCGCGTGAGCCACGCCGCCGGCCGCGGCTACCACGACCTCGTGCGACTGCGTGCGGGCGACGCATCCGGCGCGCCCGACGCGGTCGTCTATCCGGCCGACGCCGAGCAGGTGGCGGACGTGCTGCGCTCCTGCACCGAGCACGGGGTCGCGGTCGTGCCGTGGGGCGGCGGCACGAGCGTCGTCGGCGGCGTCGAGCCGCTGCGCGGTCCTTTCCCCGCCGTCATCGCGCTCGACCTCGCGCGCATGGACCGCCTGCTCGCGGTCGATCCGGTCTCGCTCACCGTCACGGTGCAGCCGGGCATGACTGGGCCGGCGTTGGAGGAGGCGCTCGCCGAGCACGCGCTGACGCTCGGCCACTTCCCGCAGTCGTTCGAGTTCTCGACCGTCGGCGGCTGGGTCGCGACGCGCTCGGCCGGCCAGGCGTCGACCGGCTACGGCCGCATCGACGCGCTCGTCGTGGCGCTGCGGGTCGCGACGCCGAGCGGCGAGGTCGCCGTGCGGCCGGTGCCCGCGAGCGCCGCCGGGCCGAGCCTGCGCGAGCTGCTCGTCGGCTCGGAGGGGACGCTCGGCGTGATCGTCGAGGTCGTGCTGCGCGTGAGAGCGCGCCCGAGCGTGCGCCGCTACGAGGCGTTCTCGCTGCCGGGGTTCGCGGCCGGCGTCGACGCCTTCCGCGCCCTCGTGCAGGCCGGCGACGCGCCCGACGTGATGCGGCTGTCGGACCCGGTCGAGACGCGCGTCTCGCTGGCGCTCTCAGACGGCGGATTCGCGACGCGCGCGCTCGGCGCGTACCTGCGTGCACGCGGCCACCGCGACGGCTGCCTGACGATCGTCGGCTGGGGTGTCACCTCGGAAGCAGAGCTGCGGCGGCGCCGGACGGCGGCCGCACGCGGGCTCCGTGCGCACGGCGCGGTCGCGCTCGGCACGCCGGTCGGGCACGCGTGGGAGCACGGGCGCTTCCATGCCCCGTACCTGCGCGACGAGCTGCTCGCGCTCGGCGTGATGGTGGAGACGCTGGAGACGGCGACGACGTGGGACCGGCTGCAGGAGCTGCACGACGCGGTCGCCGCCGCGCTGGACGGCGCGCTGCGAGGGCGCGGCACGCCGCCGGTCGTGTGGTGCCACGTCTCGCACGTCTACCGGGCCGGCGCGTCGCTGTACTTCACGTTCGTCGCGCGTCAGCAGGACGGCGCCGAGCTGGAGCAGTGGCATGCCGCGAAGGCGGCCGCGTGCGAGGCGATCCTCGCGCACGGCGGGACGCTCACGCATCACCACGCGGTCGGGCGCGACCACGCGCCGTGGCTGGCGGGCGAGGTCGGAGAGCTGGGGATCGAGCTGCTGCGCGGCGCGAAGGCGACGCTCGATCCGGCCGGAGTGATGAATCCCGGCAAGCTGATCGACCCGGCGCAGTTGCCGGGTGCTCCGGGTTAGGCCGCGAGCGCCTCGCGCGCCGCGTCCAGCGCACCGTCGCGCCACTGCGCAACGAAGCCGAGCCGGGTGCGGCGATCCAGCAGGTCCTCGACCGTCAACGCCAGCTCACTGCGGACGGCGAAGCGCAGCTGCGCCGCGAGGTCGCCCGCCGGGCGGTCGGCGCCGCTCAGGCGGATCCGAGCGGTGACGCATCGGCTGGCGTCCTGGGCCGCGACCCGGTCGAGCGCGTCTTGCGCCATGCGGCGGGCGGTCGTGAGCTTGCCGCCGACGACGGTCAGGATCCCGTCGTGGGCGACGACCGCGTGGCGGCGCGAGAGGTCGCTGGTAGCCGTCCCCGTGTCGTCTCCGTTCGCGAGCAGCGGGCGCAGCCCGGCGAAGCGGCCGACGACCTCGTCGCTCGTCGGCGTGCGCTCCAGCACGCGCCCGATCGAGGTCAGCAGGAACGTCTCTTCCTCGGCGTCGACGGCCGGCATCTCGGGGATCGGTCCGTCGTAGGGCGCGTCGGTGATCCCGATCATCACGAGCCCGTCCGTGCGCGGGACGGCGAACACGAAGCGCGTGCTCGACTCCGGCAGCGGCGCGTTCACGGCCGCGCGCGGTTCGCCGACCGCCTCCGCGCGCACGAGCAGGTGCGAGCCCTTGCTCGGCCGCAGCTGGATCGCTCCGTCCGTCAGCTCGGCGGCCCACACGCCGGTCGCGTTGATCACGTGACGGGCGCGGAGGTCGAAGCTGCCGCCATCGCCGTATACGTCGCGTACGCGCGCGCCATCCGCGTGCAGCCGCTCGGCCGCGACGTAGGTGAGGACGCGCGCGCCGTAGGCGGCGGCGGTGCGCGCGACGTCGAGCACGAGCCGCGCGTCGTCCTCGATCTGTGCGTCCCAGTGCAGCAGCGCGCCACGCAGCTGACGATCGCTGAGGCCTGGCGCGAGGCGGCGGGCCTCCTCGGCGCTCACGCGGCGGACGGGCGGCAGACGCCGGCGGCTCGTGCCGGCGGCGGCGCGCAGGCCGTCGCCGAGACGGATGCCGACCTCCAGCTTCGCGCCGCTCGCGCGGTCCACCTGACCGCCCAGCGGGATCAGGAAGGGCAGCGCGCGGATCAGGTGCGGCGCGCTGACGTCCATCAGGATCGCGCGCTCGCGCGCCGACTCCCACGCGACGCCGACGTCCCCGTGCGCGAGGTAGCGCAGGCCGCCGTGCGCGAGCTTCGAGGACCAGCGGCTCGTGCCCTGCGCGAGATCGCCGCGCTCGACGAGCGCGACGCTCAGACCGCGCGTCGCGGCGTCGAGCGCGCACCACGCGCCGACGATGCCGCCGCCGACGACGAGCACGTCGACGGTCTCGCCGTCCGCGAGCGCCGCGAGCTCCCGCGCGCGCCGCTCCGCGTTCAGAGCGTCGGTCGTGCTCGGCGGCGGGACGGCACGGTCACGACGAAGTGACACCATGCGTCAAACTGTAACGCGCGCTTCGCCGCCTTCGCGCCGATCGCCTGACGCCGCCGCACGGCCCAGCATCCACCTCGGCTACCATGTCCGCCCGCGCCACCGTAGCTCAGCTGGTAGAGCACTTCACTCGTAATGAAGGGGTCCCCGGTTCGAGTCCGGGCGGTGGCTCTCGCGGGTGATCCGGACGCACCGTCGAGGTGTGTCGCACGGCCTCCGGTCGCGCTCATACACTTCCCGCCGTGATCATCGGCAGAGACTTTGCCTGGGCGCATCTCGCGAAGGCCGGCGGCGAGATGACGCACGCGCTGTTCAGCGAGTTCCCCGAGGTGATCGAGTTCGCGGACGACGCGCACACGGTCGCCCAGCACACCGCGTTCGAAGACCGCCCGGAGCAGGTCGCCGGCAAGCGCCGCGTGCTCAACATCCGGCGGCTACCGTCCTGGATGCTCAGCTTCCACGTCTGGAAGGCCGTCCAGGGACTGCTGCCCGACTTCGAGCCGTCGCCCATGCGCTCGCCGCACGAGATCGCCGACTCGAACGTGGCGGACGCCTTCCTCGTCCGCTACCGGCCGCCGGAAGGCGGCATCGATACCTGGCTGCGCACAGAGCACCTGATCGACGACTTCCTCGTCTTCATCGAGCAGCACACCGACGTGACCGACGAGCAGCGCAAGGCCGTGCGCGAGCTGCCACGGATCAACGAACTGGTGTACGACAAGCGCATCGACCACTGGTTCACGTCGGCGCACCTCCGCCTCATGTACCTGCGCAACCCCATGTGGGCGACCGTCGAGGCGGCCGTGTACGGCGACACGCTCGCGTAGGGCGACCACTGCGGCACCGCTCAGTGGGCGGGTGTGTCGCTCTGGCGCTGCTGGATCGACCATAATCGACTCACAGTGGAGGGGGCCACTGCCATCCGTGTGGTCGCGTGGTCGCGCGACCGCAGACTCGTCATGGGGATCGTCGCCGCGGCGACGGTTGCCGTCCTCGCCTGGCCGTTCGCCACCGCGCGCCCGGCGGGCGGAGGCGACTGGTCCTGGATCGCCGTGCTCGCGTACGGCGCGCACCACGGCCTCAACTTCGGCGACCAGCTCGTCTGGTCCTTCGGCCCGCTCGGCTTCCTCAACGCGTGGGGCGGGCCGGCGCTCTACTACGGCGACGTCTACGCGATGTCGTGGCTGTTTGCGGCGGTCATCCAGCTGCTGCTGGCTGGCACGTTGCTCGTGGCGCTCGGCCGTTGGCTCCCGCTCGCACCGGCGCTGCTCGCCGCGGTCGTCGTCCTGGCGCTTGCCTCCGAGCGGCCGACTGCGGTCGGCTTCGCCTGGTGCGCGCTCGCGCTCACGCGCGGCGACGATCCGCCGCGCGACGCGGCCGCACGCTGGTTCCCCGTCGCGATCGGCGTGCTGGCGGGCATCGGGGTGCTCGGGAAGCTCAACGAGGGGGCGGCGCTGTTGGTGCTCGCCGTGATCGCGCTCGCCGCGATGCCGCGGCGACGCGACATGCTCGTGTTCGCCGGGACGCTGCTTGCGACGGCGCTTGCCGGCTGGCTGCTGAGCGGCCAGTCGCTCGGCGACGTCTGGCCGTACCTGCGCTACGGCGTCGAGGTGGTCGCGGGCTACTCCGAAGCGATGGGGAAGAGCAGCTCGTCGCTGCGCTGGACGTACGTCGCGGCGCCGGCGCTCGGCGCACTGGCCCTCGCGCTCGCGTGGACTGCGACGCGGGACGCGCGACCGCGCCGGCGCTGGTGCCTGCTCGCGCTCTGCGCGGTCTATCTCGGACTCCACTTCAAGGAGAGCTTCGTGCGGCAGGATCCCGGGCACCTGCCGATCTTCTTCGGCAGCGCGCTCGTCCTGTTCGCGCTGCTTCCGCTGCCGCCGCGCCTGCGTCCGGCGGCGGTCGCCGGGATGCTGGCAAGCGTCGTCGCGCTCGGTGTGCTTGGCGGCGGACACGATCTGGTGCGGTCGCTCAACCCCGTCGCCAACGTGCGGGCGGCCGCCGATCAGGTGTACACGCTGGTCAGCCCGACGCGTCGCGCGGAGATCGTCGCAGACGTGCGCGCAGGCGCCAGGAGCGGCTACCAGATACCACCGCGGCTCGCCGCCGCGGTCGGGCGTCGCAGCGTGATGCTCTGGCCCCTCGCCTATGGCGAGATCGCATACGCGTACGACCTGAACCTGCGGCCGCTGCCGACGCTGGAGCCTTACGGCACCTACACCCCGGCGCTCGACCGGCTCGCCGGTGCGATGATCGCGTCCGCCCGCGCGCCGGAGCGGATCGTCCGCGCGATGCCGGCTGCCTCGGGCGCGGCGGACGGCCGCTACCCCTCGTTCGAGGCTCCGCTCGCGACCAGGCAGATCTTCTGCCGTTATCGCCAGGTGGCCGTCCACAGGCCCTGGCAGGTGCTTGCGCGCGCGCCCGGCAGCCGCTGCGGCACCGCGCGGACGCTCAGCACCGCAACGGCGGCGTGGGCAGAGCCGGTGCCGGTGCCGGCGCCGGTGCGCCCGAACGCGCTCGTGCTCGTCAAGATCGCCGGCGCGGGCGCGCACGGGCTGGAGCGGATCGAGTCGCTCGCGCTGCGCTCCCGCGAGCGCCGGATCGCACTTGACGAAGCGACGTTCCGCCTGGTCCCCGCGACGGCGACCGACGGGCTGCTGCTCAGCGCTCCGGTTGGCAGTGACTACCGGGGCGGGTTCGCGATGGCGCCGAACCCGGGGCAGGTCGCGGTCAGTCGCATGGGCGGTCAGCCGAGCGGCGACCTCCGCTACACGTTCGTCGAAGTCTCGGTCGGCGCGTTTCCCGGGACGCAGCGGGAATGAGCGTCCCCGCGCATCGTGTCCTGGTCACCGGGGGTGCTGGTTTTGTGGGTGCGTCGCTGGCGTTGGCGCTGGCGCGGCGTCACGGCGATTGGGAGGTCGTCGCGCTTGACAACCTCAAGCGGCGTGGTGCGGAGTTGAATCTGCCGCGTCTGCGGGCTGCGGGTGTGCGGTTCGTGCATGGGGATGTGCGTGAGCCGGGCGACCTCGCTGATGTCGGTCGGTGTGACGCGCTTGTGGAGTGCTCGGCGGAGCCGTCGGCGTTGGCGGGTCGTGATGGTTCGACGGCGTATGCGGTGCGCTCGAACCTCGTCGGCGCGTGGCATTGCCTGGAGCTGGCGCGGCGTGACGGCGCGCAGGTGGTGTTCCTCTCGACCAGCCGCGTGTATCCGGTCGCGGCGCTCAACGCGGTCGCGTTGGAGGAGACGCACACGCGCTTTGAGCTGGCGCAGGCGCAGTCGCTCGCGGGCGTCTCGTCGGCGGGGATCGCGGAGGATTTCCCGCTTGAGGGCGCGCGTACGCTCTATGGCACGACGAAGCTCTCAGCGGAGTTGTTGATCGCCGAGTATCGCGACGCGTTCGGTCTTTCGGCGGTCGTGAATCGCTGCGGTGTGGTCGCGGGGCCGTGGCAGATGGGCAAGGTCGATCAGGGGGTCTTCACGCATTGGATGCTTGCCCACCTGCTCGGCGGGAAGCTGTCGTATATCGGCTTCGGCGGTGCCGGCAAGCAGGTGCGCGATTTGTTGCATGTCGATGATCTGATCGACTTGGTCGAGCGGCAGTTGCTCGAGCCGCAGGCGTGGGATGGTGTTGTCGCGAACGTTGGTGGTGGTCGTGAGGTGTCGTTGTCGTTGGCGGAGACGACGGCGTTGTGTCGGGAGATCACCGGGCGCGAGATTCCGGTGGAGGCGGCGGGCGAGGATCGGCCCGGTGATGTGCCGCTGTATGTCTCGGATTGCTCGCGGTTGTTCGGGTTGACGGACTGGCGGCCGCGGCGCGGCGCGCGCGAGGTGCTGGAGGACATCGCGGACTGGATCCGCGCGAACGCGGAGGCCGTGCGCTCGGCGCTGACAACGACGTAGAATCGATCGGGGGAATGGGGGAATGGGGGAATGGCAGTTGCGATCGTCACGGGCTCCGGGGGGCTGATCGGCTCCGCTGCGGTGCGCCGCTTCGTGCAGGACGGCTTCGACGTGGTCGGGGTCGAGAACGACATGCGGGCGCGCTTCTTCGGGCCCGAGGCCTCGACCGCCGCGAACACGCGGCGGCTGCTTGCTGAGTGCGACGCGTTCCGCAGCGTCGAGCTGGATATTCGTGATCGTGAGGGCGTCGAGGACCTGTTTGCGCAGTACGGCAACAGGATCGAGCTGGTGATCCACACGGCCGCGCAGCCCTCGCACGACTGGGCGGCGTCGGATCCGCATACGGACTTCACGGTCAACGCGAACGGCACGCTGAACCTGTTGCAGGCCGCGCGCGAGCACTGCCCGGACGCGACGTTCGTGTTCACGTCCACGAACAAGGTCTATGGCGATCTGCCGAACCAGCTGCCGCTGGTCGAGACGGAGACGCGGCTGGAGCTGCCGGTCGATCACAGATGGCATGGCGGGATCGACACGACGATGTCGATCGACCGCTCGCTGCATTCGCTCTTCGGCGCCTCCAAGGCTGCCGCGGACCTGCTGGTGCAGGAGTACGGGCGCTACTTCGAGATGCCGACCGTGTGCTTCCGTGGCGGCTGCCTGACCGGCCCGCAGCACGCGGGCGCGCAGTTGCACGGCTTCCTTGCCTACTTGATGAGGTGCGTCGTCACCGGGGAGCCGTACACGGTGTTCGGCTACGGCGGCAGGCAGGTGCGCGACAACATCCACTGCGACGATGTCGTAAGCGCGTTCGCCGCCTTCCACGCGAACCCGCGACCGGCCGCGGTCTACAACCTCGGCGGCGGGCGCGCGAGCAACTGCTCGATGCTCGAGGCGATCACGCTGAGCGAGCAGATCGCCGGACGGCAGCTCGACTGGACGCTCAGCGACGACGCGCGCACAGGAGATCATCGCTGGTGGGTCTCCGACCTCGCCGCGTTCGAGGCCGACTACCCCGACTGGTCGCTCACCTACGACGTGCCGGCCGTCCTGCAAGAGATCCACGACGCGAACGTCGAGCGCTGGGCGGGGGTCCCGTCATGAGACTGTCGGTCGTCATCCCCGCCCATGAAGAGGCCGAGACGATCGGCCCGACGCTGCGCGACGTGGTCGCGGCCCTCGCCGGTCACGAGCTCGACTATGAGGTGATCGTCGTCGACGACGCCTCGCGCGATCGCACGGCCGACGTCGTCGCGGCGATGGCGGCGACCGATGAGCGCGTGCGCTGCATCAGGAACCCCTATCCCAACGGCTTCGGCTACGCCGTCCGCGCGGGGCTGGAGGCGTTCGCCGGCGACGCCGTCGTGATCGTGATGGCCGACGGCTCGGACGACCCCGAGGACCTCGTCCTCTACTTCCGCGTGCTCGAGGCGGGCTATGACTGCGCGTTCGGCTCACGCTTCATGCCAGGCGCGACGGTCGTCGGCTACCCGCGCCTCAAGCTGCTGCTCAACCGTGCCGTCAACACCGGCATCCGCATGCTCTTCCGCCACGGCTACAACGACACGACGAATGCGTTCAAGGCCTACCGGCGCGAGGTGATCGAGCAGACCGGACCATTCCTCTCGCCGCACTTCAACCTCACCGTCGAGCTGCCGCTGAAAGCGGTCGTCCGCGGCTTCTCGTACGCGATCGTGCCGACCTCGTGGCGCGACCGCAGCGCGGGCTCGTCGAAGCTGGCACTGCAGGAGATGGGCTCGCGCTACCTCTTCATCGTGCTCTACGTGTTCCTCGAGCACCACCTCTCGCGCGGTGACTACCGCCGTGCCGAGGGCGCTCCGCGCCTGCGCGCCGTCGGCCGCGAGCGCCGGCCGACGGAGCAGCCCGCTAGGAGATCGCTCCGCTCGCTGCGAGCGCGATGACGAGCGCGCCGACGACGATGCGATAGACGACGAACAGCTCGAGCGTGTGGCGCGCGAGGTAGCGCAGGAGCCACGCGATCGAGGCGTAGCCGACGACGAACGCGAGCAGCGTCGCGAGCACGGTCGCGCCCGCGGGCGCGCCGCCCTCGCCGCCGACGTGACGCAGCTCGAACAGCCCCGACAGCACGACCGCCGGCACCGACAGCAGGAACGAGTAGCGCGCCGCGGCCGGGCGGTCGAGGCCGCGCCACAGGCCGGCGGAGATCGTCGCGCCCGAGCGCGAGACGCCGGGCACCAGCGCGAGCGCCTGCGCGCAGCCGATGAACGCGCCGTCGCGCGCGTCGAGCGTGCCGAGGTCGCGCTCGCGGCTGGCGGTGCGGTCGATCGCCGCCATCAGCAAGCCGAAGACGATCAGCGCGGCGCCGATCAGGTACAGGTTGCGGAACTCGTTCTCGATCGGGTCCTTGAAGGCGAGGCCGAGGACCGCGATCGGCACCGTGCCGAGGATGATGTACCAGCCGAGGCGCGAGTCGAGCGTGCGCCGCTGCTCGGGATTCCTCAGCCCCGCCAGCCACGCGCGCGCGATGTTCCACAGGTCGCGGCGGAAGTACAGCAGCACCGCCGCCATCGTCCCCAGCTGCACGACCGCGGTGAACGCGGCGCCCGGGTCGTCCCAGCCGAACAGCGCCGGCACGATCCGCAGATGCGCGGTGGAGGAGATCGGGAGGAACTCGGTGAGGCCCTGGACGACCCCCTCGACGATGGCTTGCAGCGCGTTCACGCGGCGCCGAAGGCTACTGCGTCACTCCCCCGACCCGAGATCGACCATAATCGGCTGACGGTGGAGGGGGCCACTGCACAGCGCGCGGTCGCGCGCATTCGCGATCGGGGGATCGTCGTCGACGCAGCGTGCGTCGTCGCGATCGTCGTCGTCGCGTGGCCGGTCTCGACGGTGAGGCCGCGGGTCGACAGCGAGGGCGGCTGGCTCGCCATGCTGGCCTACGCCGCGCAGCACGGCCTGCGCTTCGGAGACCAGATCGCCTGGAGCTACGGCCCGCTCGGATTCCTGACCGGCGGCCCCTTCCTGTACTACCCCGGTGTCTTCGCGCTGTCGTGGCTGTTCGCGGTGGCGATCCAGCTGCTGCTCGCCGCCGCCCTGTTGGGCGCCCTGCGGCGCTCGCTGCCGCTTCCGCTGGCCGCCGCGGTCACCGCCCTGGTGCTGTCGCTGACGGTGGAGCCGGCGTTCGCGCTGGGCGTCGTCGCGTCGGTGCTGCTGCTGCGCGCAGCTCCCGCACGCCCTCAGTGGATCGGAACGGCGCACGCGATCGGCCTGGGTGCGCTCGCGGGCGTCCTGCTGCTGGGCAAGCTCAACCAGGGCATCGAGCTGCTGCTGCTCAGCGGCATCGCGCTGGGAGGGTCCGCTGCCGCTCGCCGCCGCGACGCGCTCGCGTTCGCATCGGCGCTGCTCGCCACCGTCATCGTCTGCTGGTTCGCGACGGGCCAGACGCTCGCCGACGCGTGGCCCTACGTCCGCAACGGCATCGAGACGATCCTCGGCTACACGGGGGCGATGAGTGCGAGCGATCCGGCATACCGGTGGACGTATCTGGCTGCGCTCGCGCTGATGGCGCTGACGCTGGCGCTCGCGATCGACGGCGGGCGGACGCTCGCTCCGCGGCCCCGCCGCGCGCTGCTCCTGCTGTGCCTCGTGCACATCGCGTTCGCGTTCAAGGAGGGCTTCGTCCGGCAGGACGCCGGGCATCTGCTGGTGTTCTTCGGCGAGCTGCTCGTGCTGGTCGCGGTGCTGCCGGTGCGCCGCCCGCGCGTGCCGGCGCTGCTGGCGGCCGTCGCTGCGACGACGGTCGCCTACGCGGTCGTGGCCGGCGGGCATGCCTTCCTGCACACGGTCGATCCCCATGCGAACGCCTCCGCGATCGCCGACCAGGCGCAGCTCGTGGCGAGCGCCCCGCGCCGCACACGGCTGACCGCCCAGGTGCAGGCGCAGGTCGCCGCGACCTACCGCATCGATCCGGCGCTGCTCGACGCAGTCGGTCGGCGCACGGTCATGCTGTGGCCGTTCTCGTTCGGCGAGATCGCGTACGCGTACGGGCTCCACGTGCGGCCGTTGCCGACGCTGGAGCCATACGCGGCGTACACGCCGGCGCTCGATCGCCTTGGGGGCGAGCTCCTGACCTCCGCGCGCGCGCCCGCCCGCGTGCTGCGCGTGACGCCGACGGTCATCGGCGCGGTCGACGGCCGCCATCCTTCGTTCGAGGCGCCGACGGCGACGCTCGCGATCCTCTGCAGCTACCGGCCAGTCGCCGTGCGGTCGCCGTGGCAAGTGCTCGCACGCGCCGGGAACCGCTGCGGGCCGTCGCGCACCCTCGGGGCGACCACCGCTCCGTGGGGCGAGCAGGTGCCGGTTCCCGCCCCGCGGCGGCCGGGCGGGCTCGTGCTCGTGCGCATCACCGGAACCGAGCCGCACGGGCTCGAACGGATCGAGGCGCTGCTGGTGCGGCCGCCGCGCCGCTGGATCGATCTCGACGGGACGCGCTTCCGGCTCGTCGCGGCGACCGCGGCGGACGGCCTGCTGCTCAGCGCTCCGGCGCGGCGCGACTATCCGGCGCCGTTCGAAATGGCGCCGAATCCATCTCGTATCGCCGTCAGCAGCGACGGGAGCCAACCCGACGGCGTGCTCCGCTACACGTTCGTGGAAGCGCCGATCGGCCCCTGGTAGCCAGCCCGCGCCAGCCGCACCGCCAGCCGGCTGTGGCGGCGCCCCACGTCGGCGGTCGCGGCAGCGCGCGCCACCATCGCGCCCGTGCCGACGATCACCGTCGCGCGACGTGCTCGCGTGATCGCCGTGTAGAGCATCTCGCGGCGCAGGAAGCGTCCGCCCGCCGACGGGTGCGCGACGACGATCGCGACCGGCAGCTCGATCCCCTGCCCGCGGTGCACCGAGCAGGCGTACGCGAGCCGCAGGTTGCCGACCTCGGCCGGCGGGATCTCGATCACCGCGCCGGTGTCGGTGGCGACGAGGACGCCGCCGGCGCCGTCGTCGTCTGCGTCCCCGTCGAGCGCCTCCAGCATCCGCAGCAGCGTGCCGTTCATGATCCCCAGCTCATGCAGGTTGCGACCGACGAGCATCAGCTTGTCGCCGATTCGCAGCCGTCCGTTGCCGATCGGCGCGCCATGCGGGTTCAGCGCCGCTCGCAGCGCGTCGTTGAGCGCGTCGATCCCCAGCTCGCCCCGGTACACCGGCGCGAACACCTGCACGTCGTTCACGGGATCGACGCCGTAGTGGTCCGGCAGGCGCCGGCTGACGAGCCCGGCGATCTCCTCGCGCGCCGCGACCGGGTTGCTCCGTTCGATCAGGAACAGGTCTTGGCGCATGCCGTCCGTGCGCGTGAACGACGGCGCGCATCCGGCGCGAATCGCGTGCGCGCCCTGCACGATCATCGAGCCGGCCGCCTGGCGGAAGATGTGCGCGAGCCGCGCGGTCGGCACGAGGCCGCTTGCCACCAGCTCCGCGAACGGCTTGCCGGCGCCGACCGGGGCGAGCTGATCGGCGTCGCCGACGAGCACGAGGTGCGTGCTCGGCCCCACCGCGCGCAGCAGCGTCACCAGCAGCTCGAGGTTCGCCATCGACGTCTCGTCGACGACGAGCAGGTCGCAGGTCAGCGGGTTGTCCTCGTCGAGCGTCGGTCCCTCGCCGGGGATCCAGCCGAGCGCCGAGTGCACCGTCGAGGCTTCCAGCCCGGTCGCCTCGCGCATGCGCAGTGCAGCGCGGCCGGTCGGTGCGACGAGCATCAGCGATGCGCGCTGCTGTGCGGCGATTGCGCCGATCATGCGGATCGATGCGGTCTTGCCGGTGCCGGGGCCGCCGGTTACGAGCGAGAAGCGGTGGGCGAAGGCGCCGCGTACGCCCTGCCACTGCTCCTGTGCGAGCTCGGCGCCGTCCGGCAGGACGTCGGCGGGCGGCTGGTCTGGCGGGTGCAGCTTGGGTGACGGCTCGTCGCTGAGCAGCGTTTTGACTCGCTGCGCCAGCTCGCGCTCCAGCGCCGCTGTCTCCTGGCGGTAGACCCACCGTGCCCGGGCGCCGTGGCGGGCGGGTCCTGTCGCCGGTGAAGACGATTTCGCGGGCGGGGCCGCGAGAATCGTCTCACCCGCGCCACCCGCCCGATCGGCGTCGCTGGCGTCGTCGTCGCGGTCTGTCTCGATGTCGCCGGCTTCCTCCATCGCGTCGAGCAGCGCCGGCGCTGGTGCATCTGTGCCGAGCAGCTCGTCTGCGGCCGCGAGCAGCGCGTCCTGTGGCATGCACGTGGAGCCGTCTCGCTCGGCCTCGGCGAGCACGTGCAGGACGGCTGCGCGGGCTCGTGCAGGGGACTCGTGGGGAACGCCTATTCCTCTGGCGATCGCGTCGGCGGTTGCGAAGCCGACGCCGAACACGGCCGTCAGCTCGTAGGGGCGCTCGGCGACGGTGCGGTAGGCGCGGTCGCCGTAGTGCTTGTGGATGCGCGCTGCCAGGTGGGCGAGTCCGTGCGGTGCGAGCAGCAGGTGGAGTCCGCGTGTGGCGCGCAGTGCGTCCCACGAGCGCGCGGCCTCGGCCGCGCGTGCGGCTGAGAGGCCCGCTCGCTTGAAGGTGGTGCGCGGGTCCGTGTCGATTGCGCTGAGCACGTTCGCGCCGTGGGCGTCGTAGAGCGCGGCGGCGCGTCTTGGGCCGACGTGGCGGACTCTTCGCAGGTAGGCGACGAGCGCCGCCTCGTCGGAGGGTGCGAGCGGATGCGCCTCGCGCACGCGCACCTGTGGGCCGTAGCGCGGATCGAGCACCCATGCGCCCGTCACGGCCACGCGCTCGCGCTCCTCCAGATGCGCGACCGGACCGACGAGCACCACGTGGCGGCCGTCCGCCTCGCCGTCGAGCACCGCGAAGCCGGTCTCCTCATTTGCGAAGCGCTGACCCTGCACGACCACCTCCGCCGCGAACGGCGTCCCCTCGGCCGGCGGCGGCTCGCGCTCGGAGCGGCGCGGGGTCACGCGCGCGTCAGGCAAGCGCCGGGGCGGGCGGCACGGTCTCATCGGCCGGCCGATGGCCGAGCTCGCGCGAGATGTCGCGCACGTGCGAGCGCACCAGCTCGCCGAGCTCGCCGAGGTCGTTGCGCAACAGCCGCGCCGTCGGGCCCGAGACGCTCACCGCCGCGACGACCTCGCCGTCGGCGCCGAAGATCGGCGCCGCGACGCACGCGACGCCCTCCTCGTACTCCTCGCGGTCGAGCGCATACCCGCGCGTGCGCGCCCGCCGCAGCTCGACCTCCAGCTCGGCGGCAGTCGTGAGCGTGTGCGGGGTGAGGGCGACGAACGGTGCGCGCGCGGTGAGCGCCGCGATCACGCTCTCCGGCTGGTGCGCGAGCATCACCTTGCCGGCGCCGCACGCGTGCGCCGGCACGCGCCGGCCGATCTCCGTCAGCATGCGCACCGCGTGTGCGCTCTCCGCCTGGTCGACGTAGACGACCGTGTGGCGGTCGAGCACGCACAGGTTCGTCGTCTCGTTCGTCGCGTCGCGGATCGCGACGAGATGCGGTCGCACGGCGGTGCGCAGCCGCTCGGTGCGATGCTCGGGCCCCCCGGCAAGCTCGACGACCTTCATGCTCAGGCGGTAGCGGCTCGTCTGCGGGTCCTGTACCACGTAGCCGCACTCGATCAGGGTCGCCAGCAGACGATGCGTCGTGCTCGGCTGCAGCCCGGTGCGGTGCGCGAGCTCTACGAGGCCCGCCTCGTCGGCCGCCGCGACCGCCTCCAACAGCTCGAAGCTGCGCACCACGGACTGCACGACGGTGGGGTGCTTGGCGTTTGTGGGCATCGCTCTCTCTCCCGCCCGTGATATCACAGGCGTTTCCATGATACGGAACGCCTCCAGCCCTCTGCCGGTCGTCGGGGTCATCGGCCTCGGCATCATGGGCGCGCCGATGGCCCGCAACCTGCTGCGCGCTGGCTTCCCGGTCGTCGTCTGGAACCGCACCGTCGCGCGGACCGACGCGCTCGTCGCGGAGGGAGCACAGCGTGCCGGCTCTCCACGCGAGCTGGTCGAGCAGGCCGCGATCGCGATCACGATGCTGTCCGACACCCCCGACGTGGCCGAGGTCTACCGCGCCACTGACGGTGTGCTGGTGGGCGCCGGGCCCGGCGACGTGCTGGTCGACATGAGCACGATCGCTCCGCGAATCGCGCGCGAGCTGGCGGACGAGGCGGCCGCGCGCGGCGCCGCGATGCTCGACGCGCCCGTCAGCGGCGGCGACGTCGGCGCGATCGAAGGGACGCTCTCGATCATGGTCGGCGGCGACGCCGCTGCGCTCGAGCGGGCACGGCCAGCGCTGGAGGCGCTCGGAACGCGCATTACGCACGTCGGCGGCAGCGGCGCCGGGCAGGTCGTCAAGGCCTGCAACCAGATCGTCGTCGGGCTCACGCTGGAGGCGCTCGGCGAGGCGCTCGTGCTCGGGTCCAAGGCGGGCGTGGACCCACGCGCGATCGTCGAGGCGCTGGGCGGCGGCCTCGCCGCCAGTCGCGTGCTGGAGGTGCGGGGCGAGAAGCTGCTCGCGCGCGACTTCACGCCCGGCTTCAAGCTCGACCTGCATGCGAAGGACCTCGCGATCGTGCTCGACGCCGCGCGCGAGCACGACGTGCCGCTGCCCGGTGCCGCGCTCGTCGCCGAGCTGTTCGAGGCCGAGCGCGGCCGCGGCCGCGGCGAGGCCGACAACTCGACGGTGGTGCGCGCGCTCGAGGCGCTCGCCGACCACGAGATTCCCAGGGTGCCCTAGTAGGGATTACAGCGCTTGCACGCGCCTCTTTTCGATCATGCGTCCAGGGACGAGCGGCGGCCGCTTCGTGTTCTTCGTGATCATGAACAATGAACGTTCCGGGACCTTCTTGAATCGCCCGCCAGCAGGCGTCCGGCGCTTGTCTGATCAATCAAATTAAGCGCTTGACGTGGCGCGCCGGCCGCGTTAGCGTGCCCTTCGCGATCGGCTGATGGGCCGCCGCATGAGGGGGAACGCACCACTGCCATCCGAAGGTGGAGGAGCGTTCAATCCAAGTTGTCGCTTTTCCGAAAGTTAAGCTCGAGATCGGGAGGCTCGTTGCTGCACGCAGACGATCAATCGCAGTTCGTTGCGGCAGCCGACCACACGATCTCTTCAAATCTGCCGGCTTGTGATCGCCGTGTGCGCCGGCGCGCGTCCTCCGTCCTCCTGCACGGGGCGGACGAGCGCGACGGAGGCAGCAACACGCCAGCGCATGGAGGCGCGACGCATCACGACCGGCAGCACAAGGCGACGCGCCTGCGCGCGCACCGTGGCGATGGGATGTGGACCCGGAGCCGTCGAGATCGGGGGATGCTCGACGACTTCTACCCCGGGACCTCCGTCACGCTTGCGCAGCCGACAGGCCGCGCCGCCAATCGCCAATAGGGCCTCGCGGCTCTATGGCCTCGGCGGTCGGCGTGTGGGGGACACGCCGGCCGCCGATCTCTTTCTGGACGGCGCCTCGGGGCCGCTGGCGGCGTCATCGGTCGCTCGGCTGCGAGTGCAGCCCACGCTCCCTGCTTCCTTGCCAGCGACCCCGAATGCGCTCGCCAGAAAGAGATCGGGGCCGATCCCTCTCTGCTCAGACCTTGAACAGGTCGAGGAACTCGGCGGCGAGGATCGGCGTGCCGGTGACGTGGAGGTTGGCGGGGGACCTTTCGGGGCTGAGTGCCTTGACCCAGGCGGCCTGGGTGCCGCTCATGCGGGCGTCGGCGTTCGGTGTGTCGCGGCGCTCGATGCGCGCGCGGCCGTGCTCGCGCACGAACGTGTAGTGCTCCGGCCCCTTCTCGTCGCCGTCGAGGATCTCGAGTGCGAGGCGGCCGTCCATCGCGGCGATGGCGCGGGGCAGCAGGGGCGCGAGTCGGAAGCAGGCGCCGACGTCGATCCACTCGTCGTCGCGCGGCCTCGACCACTGCGTGCGCAGCTCCCAGCGCGCGAGCTCGCCGATCGCGTCGCCGAGCGCGTGGCCCTGCTCGGTCAGCTCGAGGTCAACGCGCGGCGGCAGCGATCGCCGCCGCCGGCGCGTGATCAGCCCCGCGTCCGCCATCCGCGACAGGCGCGCCTCGAGCGCCCCGGCGGACACGCCGGGAAGCCAGCGGCGCAGTGCCTCCAGGCGCAGCGGCCCCGACGCGAGGTCGCGCACGATCACCATCACCCAGCGGTCGCCGACGACGCTCAGCGCACGAGCGTCCGGCGCCCACTGGCGGCGCGGCTTCGCGCCGCCCTGCTCTCCTCGCGGCATGTGTCTCCCCCGAGCGTTGACACCCAGCCCCAGCTCCCTGCAACAGGGAACATACGAATTCCCCGATCCCGGCGGGACCATACCAAAATCCGGGAACACGGATATTCAGTTCTCGCCGGCAACGGAGGGCCGGAATGGGGCGCGTCTAGACCGGGTCGGCCTCGACGCTCGCGGCCCGCACGGCGACGCGACTGCCCTCGATCGTCACGGCGCGGCGTCCCGCGAGCAGCTCCGCCAGCTCGCCGCCGACCAGCTCGCGGCGCCAGCCTCCGAGCGCTCGGACGTCCGGTTCGGGATCGCCGCGCCGCGCCGCGGTCACGATGCGCTCAAGCTCCGCGCGCGAGGCGACCAGCTCATATGCGAGCCCCTCCTCGATCGCGCGCGCGCGAATCACCGACTCGATCAGCGCCACGAGCGGTGCATCGCCCGGCTCGGAGCCTGGTCCCCGCGCCTCGCGCGGGATCGGCTCGGCGGCGCGCCCACGCTCGACGGCGTCGATCAGCTCGGAGCCCCGCCGCTTGAGGTGCCCGCCGTGCAGCCCGCGGATCTGCTCGAGGTCGGCCTGCTTGTCGGGTTTGCGCTTGGCGATCTCGACGAGTGCCGCATCGGGCAGGATCGTGCCCACCGGCTTGTCCTCGGTCGCGGCGGTGCGCTCGCGCCAGGCGGCCAGCTCGCGGGCGACCGCGCGCGAGCGCGGGTCGAGCGAAGACGCGCGCGGAAGTCGCTCGAACGCTGTCTCCGGATCGCGTTCGTCGGTGGCGCCCTCCAGGCGCCGGCACTCCTCGCGCGCCCACTCCAGGCGCCCCTTCGCCTCGAGGCGCTCGTGCAGGACGTCGCTCAGCTCCAGCAGGTGGAGGACGTCCTCGCGCGCGTAGGAGAGCTGCTCGGCCGTCAACGGGCGGGCGTCCCAGCGCGTGTAGCTCGCGCTCTTGGCGACGTGGAGCTTCAGGACGCTTCCGAGCAGGTTGCCGTAACCGGTCTGTGCGCCGTGTCCGGCAAAGCCGGCGGCGACCTGCGTGTCGAAGATGCAGGTCACCTCGGTTCTCCACACGCGCCGCAGCAGCGCGACGTCCTGGCGTGCGGCGTGCAGCACGATCTCGATCTCGGGGTCTGCCAGCACCTCGGCGAGCGGCGACGCGTCGAGCGCCTCGAGCGTGTCGAACAGCCCGATCCGCACGCCACTCGGCGCGTCCGGATCGTCGGCGACCACCTGGACGAGGCACAGCAGCGCCCGATAGCGGCCCTCCGACATGAACTCGGTGTCGATCCCGAGCCGGCCGCTCGCGCGCGCAAGCGCGGCGACCCGCGCAACCTCCTCCTGGCCGGCCAACGTGGGGGCGGTGGATTCGTGCACCGCTGCCCATCATGCCTCACCGGGCGCCGAGGGCGCGCATGCGCCGACCGTCGATTAACCAACCCCGTTGGTAGGATTTCCCCGTGATCTTCTCCTCGAAGGCCGAGTACGGAGTCCGCCTGATGGTCGAGCTCGGGCGCCAGACGCCGGAGCAGCCGACCAGCCTGAAGGCGATCGCCGAGGCCGAGCGCCTGCCGCTCGCCTACCTCGAGCAGGTCGTCGCGCGGCTCAAGAGAGCCGAGCTCGTCATGAGCGCCCGCGGCGCGCATGGGGGCTACTGGCTGGCTCGTCCGGCCGAGCAGATCACGATGGACGAGGTCGTGCTGGCGCTCGAGGGGGCGATCGCCCCGATGGAGTGCTTCCTGTCGGAGACGACCGAGCGCGTGCTCTGCTCGCACGTCGGCGGGAACGCCGACGAGCATCAGCACTGCGCGACAAAGCTGCTGTGGATGCGCGTGCAGGGCGGCATCGCCCGCTCGCTGCAGACCACGACGCTCGCGGAGCTGGTGGAGTTCTCCCGCCGCGAGTCCCACATCGCGCCTCCGGTCGCGACTCCCCCCGCCGTTGTCCCGGCGGCTTGAACCTTCCTCCCCCGAACCCCCCGCAGGTGACCATGGCCGAGCTCGAGATCCGCAACCTCCACGTCCGCGCCGGCGAGAAGGAGATCCTCAAGGGTCTCGACCTCACCGTCGGCAAAGGCGAGATCCATGCCCTGATGGGTCCCAACGGCTCGGGCAAGTCGACGCTTGCCAACGTCGTCATGGGCCACCCCAACCTGGAGGTGACCGAGGGCCAGATCCTCTTCAAGGGCGAGGACATCACCGAGGCCGACACCGACGAGCGCGCCCGCATGGGCCTCTTCATGGCCTTCCAGTACCCGGTCGCCGTGCCCGGCGTGACGGTCACGAAGTACCTGCGCACGGTGCTCAACGCGCACCGCGAGTCGCGCGGGGAGGAGCCGATCTCGCTGAAGGACTTCCGCCAGACGGTGGAGGCCGCGATGAGACTCACCGAGGTGCCGAGAGAGTTCAGTGCCCGGTATCTGAACGAGGGCTTCTCCGGCGGCGAGAAGAAGCGCATGGAGATCCTCCAGCTCGCGCTCCAGAAGCCGGAGATGGCGATCCTCGACGAGACTGACTCGGGGCTCGACATCGACGCGCTGCGCGTCGTCTCCAAGGGCGTCAACGCGGTCGCGGGCGACCACATGGGCGTGCTGATCATCACCCACTACCAGCGCATCCTGCACCTTGTGCAGCCGAGCCACGTGCACGTCATGTACCAAGGCCGCATCGTCAAGGAGGGCGGCCCCGAGCTCGTGACGGTGCTGGAGGAGAAGGGCTACGGCTGGATCAAGGAGGAGGTCGAGGCCGCCTCGGCGGCCTAGGCGCGCATGGCCGCGACCTCGCTCACCGGCGCCACCTTCGACGCCGCCGCGGTCGCGGCGCAGTTCCCGATCCTGCAACGCGAGATCGACGGGCAGCGGCTCGTCTACCTCGACGCGGGCGCGACGGCGCAGAAGCCGGAGGCGGTGCTGCGCGTCCTCGACGAGTCCTACCGCCTGCACAACGCCAACATCCACCGCGGCGTCTACACGCTCGCGCAGGAGGCGACCGAGCGCTTCGAGGGAGCCCGCGAGCGGATCGCGCGCTTCATCGGCGCACCGACGGCCGAGACGATCTTCACGAAGAACGTGACCGAGGCGATCAACCTCGTCGCCTACTCGTGGGGCCGCTCCAACGTGAGATCAGGCGACACGATCGTACTGACGCCGATGGAGCACCACGCGAACGTGGTGCCGTGGCAGCAGCTCGCGCAGGAGGTCGGCGCGAGACTCGCCTACGTCGAACTGACCGACGACGGCCGCCTCGACATGGACAGCTTCGACGCGCTGCTGGAGCGCCAGCCGAAGCTCGTGACCGTCGCGCACATCTCGAACGTGCTCGGGACGGTGAACCCGGTCGAGGCGATCGTCGCCAGAGCGCACGCCGCCGGCGCGGTCGTGCTGGTCGACGGGGCGCAGGCGGCGCCGCACATGCACGTGGACGTGCGCGCGCTCGGCGCCGACTTCTACGGCTTCACCGGCCACAAGGTCTACGGGCCGACGGGCGTCGGCGTACTGCACGGGCGGCGCGAGCTGCTGGAGGCGATGCCGCCGTTCCTGACCGGCGGCGACATGATCGCCTCCGTCGACTTCGAGCGCTCGACGTTCGCCGGCATCCCGCACAAGTTCGAGGCGGGCACGTCCCCGTACGTGGAGGCGACCGGCCTCGGCGCCGCCGTCGCGTGGCTCGACGCGCTCGGGCTGGAGGCCGTGCGCGCGCACGAGCACGCGCTCGTCGCCTACGCGCTCGACGCGCTCGCCGAGGTGCCGGGGCTGACGGTCTACGGTCCGGCCGCCGAGCACCGCGGCTCACTCGTGTCGTTCGTGCTCGACGGCGTCCATCCGCACGACGTGGCGGAGCTGCTCAACCGTCGTAACGTGTGCGTCCGCGCCGGTCACCACTGCGCCCAGCCGCTGATGCGGCACCTCGGCGTCTCCGCGACGACGCGCGCGAGCTTCGCGGCGCACACGACGCGCTCGGACATCGACGCGCTCGTCGACGGCCTCCACGAGGTGCGTCGCGTGTTTCGGCTGTGACCGCCTGCGGCGGTGTACGCGGCGAAAGGCGCCGTACACTGTTCGCACCCGCTCGAAGGACTTCGAAGTACTTTACTTCTGCCCAACGCATGTCTAGGATCCTCCGTGGTTGGGCGGGGGCGTGCCAGGCACGCGGTATCTGCTCGACCTGCCGCCCATTGACTTGCTCGCGGGGACGCGGGCTCGAAGACAGCGGCGAACCGGCGAGGGCCGTCGCGACCACGGCCCTCGCCGCATTTAAGCGATCGGTCAGCTGAGGCCGGCTGCCGTCTGCTCGAGCAGGTCGAGGGCGTCCTGCAGGCCGTCCTCCATGCCGGACTCGATGTGCATGTCGCGGGCGGCCTTGCTGGCGTGCTCGACGAGGATCGTCAGCATCGTGCGGCCGCCGCGCTCTTCGAGCGTGAGCGTGTTGACGGCGGCGCCGGCCTCCGGTGCGCCCTCGAACACCTCGGTGGAGACGATCCGATCGTGCGGAACGACTTCGCGGTACTCGCCGTGGAAGGCGACCTCGAAGCCGCCGTTCGTCACCACCATCGCGTAGCGCCATCTGCCGCCGGGTCGCAGGTCGATCTCGGCGACGGTCATCTCGCCGCGTCCGGCGTGCCACCAGCGGCGCACCAGCTCAGGCGTCGTGAACGCCTGCCAGACGAGCTCCTTGGGGGCGTCGAACTCGCGCTCGATCAGGATCTGGTTGTCGGCCGGAAGCGTGACCGTTGCCGTGTGCGTGCTCATCATGGTGCTGCTCCTTCTCGTTTGAGGTCGTCGAGCACGTCGTCGAGCGTGTCGAAGCGATCGGACCACAGCTGCTCGTATGCCCGGATCCAGTCGTGGATCGGCCTGAGCGCCCGGCCGTTGACGCGATACAGGCGCTGCCGGCCATGCTCGCGGACGGACACGGCTCCGACCTCTCGCAGGACCCGCAGGTGCTTGGACACCTGCGGTTGCGAGAGACGGAGGTCGCGGGCCAGCTCCCCGACCGGCCGCTCGCCGCCGGCAAGTGCGTCGAGGATCGCGCGTCGCTGTGGCTCTGCGACTGCGTTGAACACGTCTGTCGTCGTCGCCGCACGTGCCATGACGAGAACATATACCTATATCGGCATATGTCAAGCCGTCGGTTTTCGCGACGCGTCACTAGGGTGTAGAGCGCGATGGACGACCTCTACCGGGAGTACATCCTCGAGCACTACAAGCGGCCCCACAACTGGTCGCCGCCGCAGGACGAGCTGCACGCGCCCGACCTCGAGTTCGAGGACAACAACCCGCTCTGCGGCGACCAGCTCAGAGTGCAGATCGCGCTCGACGACGAGCGCCGCGTCGCCGACCTGCGCTTCTCCGGCACCGGCTGCGCGATCTCGCAGGCGGCCGCCTCGATGGCCTCCGACGAGGTCAAGGGAATGCCGATCGACCAGCTGCTGGCGCTCGACAAGTCGTTCATCCTCGACCTGCTCGGGATCGACATCTCCGCCACGCGCATGAAGTGCGCGCTGCTGAGCCTGAAGGTGCTCAAGAGCGCCGCGCTCGGCGGCGCAGCGGAGTGGCCGGACGCCGAAGAGGCGGCGTAGCGAGCCGGCCCTGCTGCGGCTCGCTCGCTACACTCCACAGCGTAAATCCGATCCCCGCACTAGGACTTTCCTGCCTTGCCCGAGACGATCGACGTGTGCTCCGTCAGTGACCTGCCGCCCGGCGCGATGCGCCTGGTCGCGTGGGAGGACGTCGAGATCGGCGTCTTCAACGTCGACGGCGCGTACTACGCGATCGAGGACCGTTGCTCGCACGACGACGGACCGCTCGCGGAGGGGGAGCTGGACGAGGCGACCTGCACGGTCGAGTGCCCGCGCCACGGCGCGCGCTTCGACCTCAAGACGGGGAAGCCGCTGACGCTGCCGGCCTACGAGCCGGTCGACGTCTTTCCCGTGGTCGTCGACGACGATCTGATCAAGCTGGAGGTGGACTGACATGGCCACGCCCGAGGTCATCGCCGAGCAGGAGAGCCTGAAGGGGATCAACGCCGACTACACCGAGCGCTTCGGCTTCCACGACGCCGAGAACTACCTCTACAAGGCGCCCAAGGGCATCAACCGCGAGATCGTCGAGAAGATCTCCGAGTTCAAGGGCGAGCCGCAGTGGATGCGCGACTTCCGCCTCAAGGCGCTCGACCACTTCTTCGCGCACCCGATGCCGAGATGGGGCTCGCCGATGCTCGGCGGCGTCGACTTCGACGACATCCACTACTTCGTGCGCGCGTCCGAGCGCGCCGAGCGCTCGTGGGACGACGTGCCCGACGACGTCAAGAGAACGTTCGACCGCCTCGGCATCCCCGAGGCCGAGCGCAGATTCCTCGCCGGCGTCGGCGCGCAGTACGAGTCGGAGGTCGTCTACCACCAGATCCGCGAGGACCTCGAGCAGCAGGGCGTGATCTTCGTCGACATGGACTCGGGCCTGCGCGAGCACGAGGAGCTGGTGCGCGAGTACTTCGCCACGATCATCCCGGCGAACGACAACAAGCTCGCCGCCCTCAACAGCGCCGTGTGGTCGGGCGGCTCGTTCGTCTACGTGCCGCCGGGCGTCGAGGTCGAGATGCCGCTGCAGGCCTACTTCCGCATCAACACGGAGAACATGGGCCAGTTCGAGCGCACGCTGATCATCGCCGACGAGGGCTCCTACGTGCACTACGTCGAGGGCTGCACCGCGCCGACCTACTCGTCCGACTCGCTGCACTCGGCGGTTGTCGAGCTGATCGCCAAGCCGGGCGCGCGCATCCGCTACACGACCGTGCAGAACTGGTCGCAGAACGTCTACAACCTCGTCACCAAGCGGGCGGTCGCCGAGCGCGACGCGACCGTCGAGTGGGTCGACTGCAACCTCGGCTCGAAGCTGACGATGAAGTACCCGTCCGTCTACCTGACGGGCGAGCGCGCGCACGGCGAGATCCTCTCGATCGCCTTCGCGGGCGCCGGCCAGCACCAGGACGCCGGCGGCAAGATCATCCACGCCGCGCCGAACACGACCTCGAACATCTTCGCCAAGTCGATCTCGAAGGACGGCGGGCGCGGCTCCTACCGCGGCCTGCTGGAGGTCGCCAGAGGCGCGCATGGCGCGAAGTCGAAGGTCGTCTGCGACGCGCTGCTGCTCGACGAGAGATCGCGCTCGGACACCTATCCGACGATCCGCATCGGCGAGGACGACGTCGACGTCGGCCACGAGGCGACCGTCTCGAAGATCGGCGAGGAGCAGGTCTTCTACCTGATGTCCCACGGCATCTCCGAGGAGGAGGCGTCCAAGCTGATCGTCAACGGCTTCATCGAGCCGATCACGAAGGAGCTGCCGATGGAGTACGCGGTCGAGATGAACCGCCTGATCGAGCTTCAAATGGAGGGCAGCATCGGATGACCAGCGGGCGCCTCGGGGCGCCTGGCGGCGTCATCGGGGTTCGCCGTACGTGAGTACGGCTTCACCCCTGCTTCCTTGCCAGGCACCCCGATCCATCCCGCTGCTCACCCGCTGCTCGCTGGCAACTCGGCTGGCTCCAATTCCAACCCCTCCCTTCCCCGCCTATGACCACCACGCTCGACTCTCCCTCCTGGCTCGCTGAGCGGCGCGCTCGCGCCGCGGCTTTGTCTGCCTCGCTCGACCTCCCGCAGTACAAGGGTCACGCCGGCTGGGAGTTCACGGACATCTCGGCGCTCGACCTCGCCGCCTACGCGCCGGCGAGCGCCGGCGATCCGGGTGCGGTGGAGCGCGCAGAGGCGCTGTTTCAGGGCTTGGAGTCGCCGTATGTGCTGACGCAGGTCGATGCCTCGACGGTCGCCGTGCCGGACGACCTGCCGGCGGGCGTGACGGTCACCTCGCTGGAGCGGGCGGCGGGCGAGCACGCGTCGCTCGTCGAGCGGCACCTCGGCACGATCGTCACGGACGAGGACGCCTTCACGGCCCGCAATGAGGCCTCCTTCGCCGGCGGCGCGTTCGTGCACGTGGCGGCCGGCGTGCAGCTCGAGCGCCCGATCCTCATCACCGCCGTGCAGGGCGTTGAGCGCAGCGCGCTCGACTGGCGCACGCTCATCGTCGTCGAGGACGGTGCGCAGGCTGAGGTGTGGGAGCAGTACCTGTCCGCCGACTCGGCGCAGGATTCCGTCTTCAACACCGTCGTCGAGCTGGTCGTCGGCGAGAACGCGCGGCTGCGCTTCGTCTGCGGTCAGGACCTCTCGGAGAAGAGCTGGATCTTCGGCACGCAGCGCGCCGAGGTGGCGCGCGACGGCGCGCTCGACTGGGTCGCGCTCGGCTTCGGCTCGGCGCGCGGCAAGGTGCGGATGGAGACGAAGCTGGCCGGCGCCGGCGCCGACGGCAGAGTCACCGGCGCGTACGCCTCGCACGGCCGCCAGCACGTCGACTTCGACACGACGCAGGAGCACGCCGCCCCGCACACCACCTCGGACCTCGCGTTCCGCGGGGTGCTGCAGGGCCGCAGCGAGGCCGTCTGGCGCGGCAACATCATCGTCGACCCCGGCGCCCAGCAGACCGACGCCTTCCAGGAGTCGCGCAACCTGCTGCTGTCCAAGAGAGCGCACGCCGATGCGATCCCGGGCCTGGAGATCCAGGCGAACGACGTGCGCTGCACGCACGCGGCCGCGATCGCGCAGATCGACCCCGAGCAGCTCTTCTACCTCAAGTCGCGCGGCCTGCGCGAGGAGACGGCGAAGCGGCTCGTGATCGAGGGCTTCCTCGCCGCGCTCGTCGAGCGCTTCGAGGAAGGGCCGGTGCGCGAGGTGCTCGGCGGCGCACTCGAGCGGCGCCTCGGTGCTGTGCTCGGCGCGGCTTGAGCGGCTGAGCGCGCCAAGCGGCCTCGCCGCTTCCGCGCGACGTTAGGCTGGCACGCATGGAGCTCAGCAGGCGTCAACGGCGGTCGCTCGAGGCGATCTGCGACACCTTCTGCCCGCCCGCGAACGGCGTGCCGGCCGCGACGGAGCTGGGTGTGCCGGATGCCGTCCTGCAGTTGGCCGGCCGCGACCCGCGCAGCGCCGCCCGCCGGGAGCTGAAGCAGCTGCTGGGCGCCTGGGATACGACGCTCCTGACCGCGCTCGGGGGCGGAGGCCTGCATCGCTTCAGCGGCCTGCCCCGCGAGGCGCGCGAGCAGGTGCTGCTGAGCTGGTGCGACAGCCGCCTGCCGCAGCGGCGCGCCGCCTTCCACGCGCTGCGCAAGGCGGCGTTGCTGACCTACTACGGCCTGCCCGCGCCCGATGGCGGCGCGAGCCCGGTGTGGGACGCGATCGGCTATCCGGGCCCGCTGGGCCCGCGCGCCGATGCGCCGCCGAAGGCGTTGACGCCGCTCGCGATCGGTGCGCCGACGACGCTCGACTGCGACGTCTGCATCGTCGGCTCGGGCGCGGGCGGCGGCGTCGCGGCGGCGGTGCTCAGTCAGGCGGGCCTCGACGTGATCGTGCTGGAGCGCGGCGGCTACTACGACGACGCCGACTTCGACGGCGCCGAGCTGAGAGCGCTGACGACGATGTACGCCGGTGCGCCGGCGTCCACGCATGACCAGTCGGTCGGACTGATCGCCGGCTCGTGCCTCGGCGGGGGCACCGTCGTCAACTACACGACGTCCTTCCGCACGCCGGACGACGTGCGCGCGGAGTGGGCCGCGCACGGCGTGCCGGCATTCGCCTCGGGCGAATTCACGAAGTCGCTCGACGCCGTCTGCGAGCGACTCGGTGTCAACCAGGAGCACAACGAGCCCTCCGCGCGCGAGCAGAAGCTGCGCGACGCCTGCCTGTCCCTTGGCTGGCACGTCGATGCGATGCCGCGCAACGTGAACGAGCGCTGCGACCGCAGAGAGTGCGGCTGGTGCAACTTCGGCTGCCGGCACGGCGCGAAGCAGTCGACGGTGAAGACGTGGTTGCGGGACGCGCAGGAGGCCGACGCGCGCATCGTCGTCGGCGTCGCGGTCGAGCGCGTGCTGGTGGAGGGCGGAGCCGCGCGCGGCGTGATCGCCGTGACGGACGCCGGCCACCGGCTCACCGTCCGCTCGCGCGCCGTCGTCGCGGCGGCGGGCGCGCTGCAGACGCCGGCGCTGCTGAAGCGCTCCGGACTGACGAACCCGAACGTCGGCAAGCACCTGCGGCTGCACCCGGCGACCGCGGTATGGGGCATCTACGACGAGGAGGTGCGTCCGTGGGAGGGGGTGATGCAGGCGCTCTACTCCGACCAGCACCGCAACCTGCACGACGGCTACGGGCTCAAGTACGAGACGGCCGCCGGCCACCCGCATCTGGCGATCCCGTTCCTGCCCTGGCGCGGCGCGAAGCCCCATCACGAGTTGATGCAGGCGCTCCCGCACATGGTCGTGTTCGGGATCCTGCTGCGCGACCGCGACGCCGGCGAGGTGCGGATCGACCGCGACGGCGAGCCGGTCGTGCGCTACCGGCTCTCGCCCTACGACACGCGCCACCTGCGCGTCGGGATCGAGGGCGCGGCGCAGCTGCACGAGGCGGCCGGAGCGCAGCGGATCTTCAGCTCGCAGAGCGACTGGGTCGCCTACGACCCGGCGCGCGACGCGGCCGGCGCCCGCGCGCGCTTCATGGCCGATGCCGACAGATGCGGCTACGGCCCGGGGCGGATCCAGCTCGGCTCGTTCCACATCATGGGCTCGGCGCGCATGGGCGGCTCGCCCGCGACGTCCGCCTGCGATCCGAGCGCGCAGACGTGGGACGTGCGCGACCTCTACGTGCTCGACGGCTCGGCCTTCCCGACGGCCTCCGGCGTCAACCCGCAAGTCTCGATCCAGGCGATCGCGCATATGGGCGCCCGGGCGCTCGCCGCGCGCCTTGGCTGACCGCCTGGCGCCATTCGCGCGTCTATAAACAGTAAATTAGGAGAATGGGGTCCGGGGGGGATGCCGCGGTTGCGCCGCGGTCCGACGGACGACTCGCGCGCGCGAGACGTCCGCGGCCGCTGCGCGCTGACGAGCTCGCGTGGATCGGCCTGCTGCCATGTGCGGCGCTTGTGCTGGCCGCAATCGTCACGCTGGCGAAGCCGCTCGGACAGCGTGCGCTGCCGCACGGCGGGCTGACGTTCTTCCCCTCGACGGCGGGTCGACCGCTGCCCGAGCCGACCGAGCAGGCGGGCTTTCTGCTTGCGCTCACCGCGCCGCTGCTGCTGACCGGCTTCGTGGCGCTCGGGCTGAGGCGCAGCTGGGTCATGAGGCCGAAGGGGGCAGTTGTGCTCACTGTCGCGGCGCAGATCGCGGCGCTCGCGTTCGTGGTGGTCTGCTGCGTCGTGCAGTACCGGCACGTGTTCCGCCTCGCTGCTTTCACGGCCTCGGATCGGACCGTCTACTTCACGTCGGCGACCCTCGCCGCCGCCGCAGCGATCGCGGCCGCGCTCGCTGGTGGCCTTGCGAGCGAGCGCGTGCGTCGAGGCTTCGCGACGCTGTCGCGCGAAAGCCCTGGACGCCGCGTCGCGGCGCTTACCGTCGCCCTCGTCGCGATCGCGACGTGGCTGCTCCCTGCGATCAACTTCGAAGGGACGATCGTCAACGCCAACGACACGATCGTGAACCACCTCCCCTACTGGCTCGACGAAGTCTTCGCGGTGCTCGACGGGCGTCCGCCGCTCGCCGGCTACGCCGCGCAGTACGGCTCGCTGTGGCCGTACCCGATCGCGGGCGCGATGGAGCTGTTCGGGATCGGTCTCGGCAGCTTCACGATCGCCACGGCGGCTATCAGCGCCGGCGCAATGCTTGCCGTCTTCGCGACGTTGCGCCGTGTCGTCGGCAGCTCGGTCGGCGGTCTGCTGCTGTTCCTGCCGTTCCTCGCGACGAGCTTCTACATGATGGAGGGGCCGTTCGAGAACCGCTACGCGGTCAGCAACCTGTTCGGCACGTTCCCGCTGCGCTACGCCGGGCCGTGGTTGCTGGTCTGGCTCGCGGCGCGCCACCTCGGCGGCGCGATGCCGCGGCGCCCGCGCTGGCTGTTCGCGGCGGCCGGGCTGGTCCTGCTCAACAACGTGGAGTTCGGGATCCCGGCGCTGGGAGCAACGCTCGCCGCGCTGTTGTGGTCCCACGGTCGGCCGACGACGCGCGACGTCGCCGCGCTCGCACGCGAAGCGGTGCTGGGCCTCGCTGTTGCACTTGCCCTCGTGAGTGCGCTCACGCTCGCGACCGCGGGGGCGCTCCCGGACCTCGGTCTGCTGTTCCGCTACTCGCGCCTGTTTGCCGTCGCGGGCTGGGGACTGCTGCCGATGACGCCGAGGATCGGGACAAGCACGATCGTGTACCTCACCTACGTCGCGGCGATCGGTGCGGCGACGGTGCGGGCCGCAAACCGCGAGCCGGATCGACTGCTGACCGGCCTGCTCGCCTGGAGCGGTGCGTTCGGCCTCGGAATCGGCGCCTACTACATGGGCCGCTCGCATCCGGAGGTGTTGACGAACATGTTCTCGGCATGGGCGCTGAGCCTCTCGCTGCTGTTCGTGTCTGCGGTGCGAGCGCTCGCCGCCCGTTCGGTCCGGCGACCCACCCTGGCAGAGGCAGCCTGCCTGCTCGGCTTCGGCGTGCTCGTCTGCTCGCTCGCGCAGGCGCCGACGCCGTGGTCCCAGATCGCTCGGCTGCAAGACGCCGGGATCGCGATCTATGGCCATCCGGTCGGAGAGACGTTCATCGACGCCCGCACCCATCCGGGCGAGTCGGTCGCCATCCTCTCGGCGCTCGGGCACCGAGCCGCGTTCAACGTGAGAATCGTCGACGTCACGCCCTACACCGGCAGCAAGTCGATGCCGACGGTCGACCAGCTCGACGAGACGCTGCACGACCTGCGCGCGGCGGGCGGGCGCAAGGTCTTCATCTCGACGTCCGAAGCGTGGCCTGAGCTTCCGGAAGCGCTCGCCCAGCGCGGCTATGCCGAGGTGGCTCGCGAACGGTTCGGTATGGTCGAGTTCGCCGCACCGAGTCGCCCTGTGAGGTGACATGGCACGCCGAGCGTCTCGCGCTGCAGATTGCTCGGAGGTCCGCACGCGCACTGTCCTCAGCACGCGTCCTGCGGTCTCTGGTATGCAGGGCGCGTGAAGTCGGCTGAGGTGCTCGTCGTGGAGGATGAGGGCGACGTCCGCCGCCTCGTACGAGTGCTGCTCGAGCGCGCCGGCCACACCGTCGTGGAGGCGGCGAACGGGCTTGAGGCGATCGGTCTGCTCGAGGCGGATGCGCCCGACCTCGTGGTGCTCGACGTGGCGATGCCGGAGCTCGACGGCTGGCAGACGCTTGAGCGGATCCGCGACCTCAGCGATGTGCCTGTCCTGATCCTGACCGCGCGCGCGGGTGAGCTCGACAAGGTGCGCGGCCTGCGCAACGGCGCCGACGACTACGTCACGAAGCCGTTTGGCCGCCAGGAGCTGCTGGCGCGCGTCGAGGCGCTGCTGCGTCGCACGAGCGGGCCGCCGGAGGTGCGCGCCGCCTACGACGACGGCGCGGTGCGGATCGACTACCGCAGTCGTGAGGTGACCGTCGGCGACGGCGAGCAGCGGCGTCCGGTGCAGCTGACCCCGCTCGAGTTCAAGCTGCTGTCGGCGTTCGTGCGCCACCCGAACGAGACGCTCAGCCGCACCCGCCTGCTGGAGCTGGTGTGGGGCGACGTCGAAGGCTTCGGCGGCGACCAGGTCAAGCTTTACGTCGGCTACCTGCGCCGGAAGCTGGGATGGGGGCCATCGGACGGCGGTCCGCTCGAGACGATCCGCGGTTTCGGGTACCGCTACCGGCCACCGGCAGCACGACCCTGAACGACGTGCCCTCGCCCTCGCGGCTGCGGACGCTCACCGTCCCGCCGTGGCCCTCGACGATCGTGCGCACGATGGTGAGCCCGAGGCCGAGGCCGGGCACCGACAGGCCGGCGGCGTTGCGCGCGCGGTAGAAGCGGTCGAACAGGTGCGGCAGGTCCTCCTCCGCAATGCCGACGCCGGTGTCGGCGACCTCCATCTGCGCGTGCGCGTCCGTGCTCGTCAAGCGCACTGCGACGCGTCCGCCCGGCGGCGTGAACTTGAGCGCGTTCAGGAGCAGGTTGTCGAGCACCTGCGCAAGTCGATCGCGATCGCCGATGCAGTGCGCGACGGGCTCCACTTCCGTCTCCAGCGTGATTCCGGCCTCCTGCGCGCGACAGCGCGCCAGCTCGACGGCATCGTGCACGAGCGCACCCAGATCCACCTCGCCCGGCTCCAGCAGCAGCGGAGCGCCCTCGACCTGAGCGGCGAACAGGAGATCGCCGACGAGTCGCACGAGTCGCCGTGCGTTGCGGTCGATCACTTCGAGATGACGCGCGTGCTCGGCGGGAAAGTCGCCTGTGTCATCGCTCAGCAGCAGCTCGACGTAGCCGAGGATCGCCGTCAGCGGCGTGCGCAGCTCATGCGAGACGAGCGCGAAGAAGTCTTGCTTCGCGCGCTCGGCCTCTCGTTCGCCGGTGATGTCGCGCACCACCAGCAGTCGTCCGATCAGCCGTCCGCGACCGTCGTGAACCGGGGCGACATAGCGCGCGAACGTGCGGCGCCCGTCCGCCAACACCACCTCGTCGCGCCGCTCGGCCTCTCCGTCCTCGCCGATCCCGTTCACGCCTGTGCCGGGTCCGGAGGCCGGGCGCGGATCGAGCGTCGTCGCGTGCGCGGCGAACGCGGCGCGCACAGTCCGCATCGGCGGGTTGTCGACGATCACGGCGCCGTCGCCGTCGAGCAGCGCGATCGCGTCCGGCGTGGTGTCCAGCACCGCGCGCACGATGCTCGCGCCTTCGCGCGCGGAGCGGACCGCCTCGATCAGCTCGCTGCGCTGCTGCGCCAGCTCGCGGTTCTGACGTTCGAGCGCGACCCGGCTGTCCTCGAGCGAGTCGGCCATCTGGTCGAACGTGCGCGCCAGCTCGCCGACCTCGCCGATCCCGTCGCGATGTTCGACGCGCGCGTGCAGGTCGCCCGCGGCGAGGCGCCGCGCCGCGTCGGCGACGCCGCGCAGGGGCGCGAGCAGCGCCCTTCGCAGGTACAGCAGGAAGCCGAGCGCGCACAGCATGGTCGCGGCGACGCCGACGGCGCCCGCGATCCAAGCGAGCTGCGTGAGATGCGAGACGTGGTCCCGCTCGACCTTGCGTGCGGCGCGTTCGCGCGTGGCGAGCGCGGCCAGCTGCTCGTCGAGCGCACGTGCCCCCGGCGCTTCGCGGTGCGGTGCACGGGCCGCCTCGGCCTGTCGCTGCAGCGCCAGCGCGAGCTTCGGTGCCTCGGACACGTTCGCTTCGGCGCCTGAGCTGAAGAGCTCCGCGGCGCCGCCGCGCATGCCCGCGACGTCGCCGCGCGCCAGCGCGATGCGCGAGTCGGTGGAGGCCATCGCGACCCTCGCCGAGATGCGCGCCTGGTGATCGGCTGCGCCGAGATCGTGCAACGTCGCGAGCAGCACGATGAACACCGTCAGGTGCAAGGCGGCGAGCAGGCCGATCGCGACGACGAGCCGCGTGCTGAGCCCATGCGTGCGGCGCATGTGGACACGCTACTCCGCTCGCGGCGGCCTGTGTTGCGCAAGCGAGGCGGAGGGGGAATGATCGGACCAGACAGCTGTCCATCAGAACCGGGGGGTTCGTCATGACCGATTCCGCTCCGACTCGCGTGCTGCTCGTCGCAAACCGCACGGCTACGACCGAGGGACTGCTTCAGGCGGTGCGCGCGCGAGCGCAGCGTGGTCCGGCGACGTTCCACCTGGTCGTGCCGGCCCATCCGCACGGCCTGCACAAGGTGGTCGATCCGCAGGACGGCGATGCCGGAGAGGCCGAGCGCGCGCTGGGCGAGGCGCTGCCGTTGCTGAGCACGGCGGCGGGAGCGGAGGTGACCGGACACGTCGGCGACCACGAGCCGCTGATGGCGATCGAGGACGCGATCCACCGCGCTCCCTACGACGAGATCATCATCTCGACGCTGCCGAGGCGGCTGTCGCGCTGGCTGCACCTCGACCTCGTCAGCAAGGCGCGCGGGACGGGCTTGCCGGTGACGCACGTGGAGGCGAGCGAGCGGGAGCCCGTGGCGCCGGCTGGCTAGGGTCGGGCCCTGCTGCGGGCAGGTCCTGACCACCGGCTTCGCCGGCGGTGCCCCTCCGGGTGCGCGCACACCGCCCTCCGGGCGGCGCACGTGCATCCTCACGGCCACCCGCCCGATCGGCCGCTAGGCTGCCGCCTTCATGCGGCTTGCCAGCTTCATCCCGCCCGGCTCAACCGACCCGCTTGCCGGCGAGGTGCGGGATGGGCTTGTCGTCGCATTGGGTGACGGCACCTCGGTGCTCGACCGGCTTGCGAGCGGCGATCGCACGCCGGCGGGCGGGCCTGAGCATCGGCTCGCCGACGTGACGCTGCTGGCGCCGGTGCCGCAGCCGCGAGCGATCTTCGGGATCGGGCTGAACTACGCGGCGCATGCGGCTGAGCAGGGCAGAGAGCTGCCCGAGCAGCCGATCGTGTTCATGAAGCTGCCGAGCTCGTCGGCCCCGCCCGGCGGGCCGGTGCGCTGTCCGAGCGTCGTCAAGCGGCTCGACTACGAGGGCGAGCTGGCGATCGTGATGGGCGCGGCGAATGCGATCGCCGGCTACGCCGTGGCGGACGACGTCAGCGCACGTGACCTGCAACGCCGGGAGCCGCAGTGGACGCGTGCGAAGGGGGCGGACACGTTCTGCCCGTGGGGCCCATGGGTGACGACCGCCGACGAGGTCCCGAACCCGAAGGACCTCGCGCTGCGCACGTGGGTCAACGGCGAGCTGCGCCAGGACAGCCGCACGTCCGACCTGATCTTCTCCTGCCGCGAGCTCGTCGACTTCATCTCGCAGACGTGCACGCTCGCGCCCGGCGACCTGATCCTCACCGGCACCCCGAGCGGCGTCGGCATGTCGATGGACCCGCGCCGCTTCCTCGCTCCAGGCGACGTCGTGCGGATCGAGATCGAGCGTCTCGGCGCGATCGAGCACCCGATCGCCTGATACGTTGCTCCAACTCTCGGGCTGTGGGAGGCCCGGGCGAGACAAGGGGGAGATGCATGCTTCGCAGCATCAAGCTGGCGATGCTCGCTGCAGTCGCGCTCGCTGCGCTGACGGCCGGCGGCGGGGCCGCGACGGCCAGCGAATTCCAGTTCAGTCCCGGCGGAGCGATCACCGGGACGTCGCTAGGTCCCGTGACCTTCTCGGGGAGCGGGATCACGATCACCTGCAATCTCACGATCAGAGGCACGGTGACCAGCGCGCGCGTGCCGAAGGTCGTGGGCACGAGCTACGGCGAAATCACGTCGGTGAGCGTCGGCAGATGCTCAGGCGGGACCGCCGCGGTGCTAGGGCTGCCGTGGCCGGTCGTCTACAACGGGATACTAGGCACGCTACCCAACGCAGTGACCGGTGTCTCGCTGACGGTGCAGAGAACCGGCTTCCTGCTCACCACGTTCGGGCTCGAATGCCTATACGGCGGCAGCCTCACGAGCCTACTCGCGGTCACCGGGACGAATCCCTACACCTCCGGGCTATACGCGATCCCGCCGGGCAGCAGCGCGCCGTTCGTCAGAGGCAGCATCTTCTGCCCGAGGACAGGCAGCATGAGCGGCACGTTCGGGATCACGCCGACGCAGACGGTGACGCGCTTCTGAGCCGATCGAGGCGGCGTTCGCGGCTTTCAGCTCGCGAGCGTCGCCTCGACGGTGATCTCGGCACTGCCGCCGGCGAGCAGGCGCGAGATCGGACAGTTCGCCCCGGCGCCCTGCGCGGCCGTCTCGAATGCGCCCGCGTCGATCCCCGGCACGCGGCCGGTGACGGTGAGCGCGGAGCGTGTGACGGTCGGCGCGTCGCCGACTCTGTCGAGCGTCACGACCGCGGTCACGTCGAGCTGCTCGGGCTCGTTGCCGCCCTGGCTGAGCTCGTGCGAAAGCGCCATCGAGAAGCACGAGGCGTGCGCGGCGGCGATCAGCTCCTCCGGGCTCGTCTTGCCCTCCGAGCGCTCGGTGCGCGAGGCCCACGTGACGGGCAGCTCGCCGAGTGCGCCGCTGCCGCTCGTGAGCGTCCCCTCGCCCTTGGCGAGGCTGCCCTTCCAGGTCGTCTGCGCGCTGCGGTCCGCGATCGCCATCCCGTCTTCCCCTTTGCTCGTGCTAGATGCTGCTAGTGATGCTCGATGACGCGGTCGATCAAGCCGTACTCGACCGACTGCTGTGCGGTGAGAAAGCGGTCGCGCTCCATGTCGGCGTGCACTCTCTCCTCGCTCTGCCCGGTGTGCTGCGCGTAGATCTCGTCGATCCGCTTGCGCGTTCTCAAGATCTCTCTCGCGTGGATCTCGATGTCGGTCGACTGGCCCTCGAAGCCCGCCGACGGCTGGTGGATCAGGATGCGGCTGTTCGGCAGCGCCATCCGCTTGCCTCTCGCCCCGCCGGTCAGCAGCAGCGAGCCCATCGACATCGCGATGCCGACGCACATCGTCGCCACGTCGGGCTTGATGAATTGCATCGTGTCGTAGATCGCCAGCCCGGCGTAGATCGAGCCGCCCGGCGAGTTGATGTAGATCGAGATGTCCTTGTCCGGATCCTGCGACTCGAGGTGCAGCAGCTGCGCCACGACGAGGTTCGCGATCTGATCGTCGACCGGCGAGCCGAGGAAGATGATCCGCTCGTTGAGCAGTCGGCTGTAAATGTCGAACTCGCGCTCGCCGCGCGCGGTGCGCTCGATGACCATGGGGATGAGGGGCATGGCCGGAAGGCTCGCACATCGCGGCGCCCGGCCGCGTCGCGCCGAGCGCCGACCCTATTCGTACTTTTGTATATGATGCGGTTAATGCCGCGCAAGCGCTCCCACGAGACGAAGCTCGTCATGCAGGTCCTGCTGGATGCGCCGAGCGAGGAGGTCTACGGCCTCCAGGTGACCCGTGCGACCGGCCTCTCGCCGGGCAGCACCTACGCGATCCTCCGGCGCCTGCGCGACGAGGGCCTCCTCACGGGCTGGTGGGAGCGGATCGACGCCGCCGAGCAGGGGCGGCCCCCGCGGTACTACTACCGGCTCACCCCGGAGGGACGGCGCGTCGCTCAGCGCGAGACGGCGCGGGAGCGCGGCGCGCTGCACGGCCTGATGCCGGGGTGGGCGGCGCGATGAGCCTCTGCGAGGAGGCACCCGCGGAGGGCGGCGGTGCGCCGGGGGGCGAGGAGGCCGCCGACGCGGGCTCCGCCGCTGCCGAGGTCGCCGAAACCTGGGTGAGGAAATGGCTGGAGGTTCGCCGGCGCTTGGCGCGCTCGCCCGGTTCCTCTCAGAGGTCCTCCGTCCGCGTGGAGCCGCCGAAGCTGGCGCTACGGCTGTTCCCGGCCGAGGAGGCCGACCACTATGCGAGAGAGTGGCGCGCCCACCTGTCGGAGCTGGCCGCCGACGGGCAGCTCCGACAGGCCCGCCGGCATCGGCGCAGGCTGGCGATGCGTGCGCCGCTGCTCGCGCTGGAGCTGCGCGTTCGCGCGTTCGCGAGACGGCAACTGCGCGGCTCGCGATGACGCGCCGCCGTCTCGAGCGTGCGCTCGCCGAGCTCGAGCTGACGCGCCGGCGGCGCGAGCTGCTGTTCTGGACGCTGCGCGGGTGGCTCGCCATCGCCATGCTTGCGGGCCTGACGCTTGCACTGCTCGTCGCCCTCGCCCAGGGACGCGCCGACGAGCTGCGCGCGGTCCTCGGCGCCGGCGGCGTGGCGGCGACGACGCTCGCGATCAGGCGTCGCGGGTCCTAGCTAACTAGCTGGTCAGGACCGCCGCGCCCTCGAATGCCCCTGCGCGCAAGTCCGAAAGCGCGCGCTCGGCCTGCGCCAGCTCGTACGTCGTGACGGTCGTGCGAACGGGGACCTGCGGAGCGAGCGCGAGGAAGGCGGTCGCGTCGGCGCGGGTCAGGTTCGCGACGGAGCGGATCGAGCGCTCGCGCCACAGGTCAGCGTAGGGGAACGACGGGATGTCGCTCATGTGGATGCCTGCGCAGACGACGGCGCCGCCGGGGGCGAGCGCTCTGAGGGCGAGCGGCACCAGCGGGCCGGCGGGCGCGAACACGATCGCCGCGTCGAGCGGCTCAGGCGGTGCGTCCTCGCTCGAGCCGGCCCAGACGGCGCCCAGCTCGCGCGCGAACGCCTGGCCTCCGACGTCGCCCGGGCGGGTGAAGGCATGCACCTCGCGGCCCTCGTGGACCGCGACCTGGCAGATCATGTGGGCCGCCGCGCCAAAGCCGTAGAGGCCGAGCCGCTCGGCGTCGCCGGCCATGCGCAGCGCGCGGTAGCCGATCAGTCCGCCGCACAGCAGCGGCGCGACCTGCGGGTCCGGGTACTCGCGCTCCGGCGGCAGCGGGAAGCAGAAGCGCGCATCGGCCACGGCGAGCTCGGCGAAGCCGCCGTCGACGTCCTTGCCGGTGAAGCGCGCTCGCTCGCACAGGTTCTCGCGATCGCTGCGACAGAAGCGACACTCGCCGCACGTCCACCCGAGCCACGGCACGCCGACGCGCGCTCCGGCGGCGTGCAGGCCGGCGGCGTCGGCCGCGAGCACCTCTCCGACGATCTGATGCCCGAGCACGAGCGGCAGATGCCCCGGCTCCAGCTCGCCGTCGCGCAGGTGCAGGTCGGTGCGGCAGATCCCGCAGGCGCGGACGCGCAGGAGGACCTCGCCGGCGCCCGGCAGCGGATCCGGCAGGTGAGCGGGGGCGAGCGGCTGTCCCGGCGCCTCCAGCACCATCGCGCGCATCGGCCCATCATCGCGCGGCAGGCAAGCGGCGGCGATGCTCTGGTGGCCTGGTTGCTTGGTGGCTAGATATCGCGCAGCGCGCTACTGCGCCAGGCGCTCGAGCGCGCGCTGGTTCTCCGCCATCAGGCGGCGCAGACGTGCCTGGAACTGCTTGTCCTCGCGGCGCGCCTTGATGCGCTCGTCGACGGCGACGCGGATCGCCTCGGAGACCGGGACGTCGTCCACCCGTGCCATCGCCTCCAGGTCGGCCGCCAGCTCGTCGCTGAGGCGAAGTGTCATCGTCTTGGGCATCCATGCAGCATACCTAGGCTGGTGGCTTGATATCTGAGCATCTTGACGGTACGACACTGATCTACTGAGACCCGCTAGCCTCGATTCACGATGACCGGCCCGATGCCCTCGACCCCCGCCCTGGAGCTGCGCGGCCTCACGAAGCGCTACGACGACGGGCTGCTGGCGCTCGAGGACTTCGACCTGACCGTCCCCGCGGGCGAGTTCTTCGGGCTGCTCGGCCCCAACGGCGCGGGCAAGACGACGCTCATCAGCGCGGTCTGCAACCTGATCCGCGTGACCGCGGGGGAGATCCGCGTGTTCGGGCATGAGCACGCGACGAGCGAGGCGCGGCGGCTGATCGGCCTCGCCGAGCAGGACGTCAACCTCGATCGCTTCCTCGACGTCGAGGAGACGCTGCTCTACCACGGCGGCTATTACGGGATGGAGCGGGCGCACGCGAAGCGCCGCGCGCGCGAGATGATGGACGTCTTCGACCTGCGCGCGAAGGCGCACGTGCGCGCGCCCAAGCTGTCGGGCGGCATGCGCCGTCGCCTGCTGCTCGCACGCGCGCTGATGCACGAGCCGCCGCTGGTGATCCTCGACGAGCCGACCGCCGGGGTGGACTTCGAGCTGCGGCTCGACCTGTGGCGCTACATCCGCCGCCTGCACGAGGGCGGCACGACGATTCTCCTCACCACCCATTACCTGGAGGAGGCGGAGGAGCTGTGCGCGGAGATCGCGCTGATCCGCGGCGGCCACCTGCTTGCGCGCGACAGCGCCGCCGGGCTGCGCGCCACGTACGAGGCCGGCTCGCTCGCCGACGTGTACGTGAAGGCGATGAGCGCCGCATGAGCGCGACGGCGCCCGAGCGGATCGAGGCGGAGCCGCACTTCGCGGTCCGCCGCCGCGGCCTCGCGTGGCTCGCCGGCCGCGAGGTCCTGCGCGTCACGAAGCTGTGGATGCAGACGATCGCCGCGCCGGTGATCGCCTCGTTCCTGTTCATCCTCGTGTTCGGGCTCGCGCTCGGCGGCTCGATCAAGCGCGTCCACGGGATCCCCTACGACATCTTCATCGTGCCCGGCCTGATCACGATGGCGATGGTGCAGGCGGCCTTCTCGAACAACGCGACGTCCGTCTTCCAGGCGCGCTTCGACGGCTACATCCACGACGTGCTGGCCGCGCCGATGCGCAGCTGGGAGGTCAACCTCGGCCTCTCGCTCGGCGGCGCCGTGCGGGCGCTGCTGATCGCCACCGCGCTCGTCGCGCTCGCGCTGCCGGTGACCGACGTGCCGATCCGCGAGCCGCTCGTGCTCGTGCTCGCCGTCGCACTCACGCTCGTCGTGTTCGCCTCGCTTGGCGTGATCGTCGGCGTCTACGCGCAGTCGTGGGATTACCCGAGCTTCGTGCAGAACCTCGTGATCGTGCCGCTGAGCTTCCTCGGCGGGACGTTCTACTCGGTCGACCGCCTGCCCTCGCCGTGGCAGGAGATCTCGCACGCGAACCCGCTCTTCTACGTGGTGAGTGCGGTGCGCTACGGCTTCCTCGGCACGAGCGACGTGAGCGTCGTGCTCGCGCTCGCGATCGTCGCGGCGCTCGCCGTCGCCATGGTCGCGTGGAGCTCCTATCTGTTCGCCACCGGGCGCAAGCTGAAGGCCTAAGCTCCTCCGGGCATGTTCCCGGTCAACGTGCCCAACGTCCTGACGGTCTTCCGCATCCTGCTGGTGCCGGTGCTCGTCGTCGCGCTGCTCGACGCGACGCCGAGCGGCGATCTGCTGGCGGCGGCGGTGTTCGCGCTCGCCTCGCTTACCGACCTGCTCGACGGCTACCTCGCGCGCTCGCGCAACTCGATCACGACGTTCGGCAAGCTGATGGACCCGATCGCCGACAAGCTCCTGATCGTCGCGGCGCTGGTGGCGCTCGTCTCGCTCGACCGGCTCGCCGCGTGGGTCGCGATGGTGATCATCGCGCGCGAGTTCGCGGTCACGGCGATGCGCATGGCGGCCGGGGCGCAGGGCGTGGTGATCGAGGCGAGACTGTTCGGCAAGGCGAAGACGTGCCTGCAGATCGCGATGGTGCTGGCGTTGATCGCCGCCGGCGATGACAGCCCGTTGTGGCTCGACCTGCTCGTCGACGCGACCGTCGTGGTGACGGTCGCGTCGGGCGTCGACTACTTCCTCGGGATGCGCCGCCGGCTCGGCGAGCGCGATCGCGAGCGCGAGGCCGATCAGGCGGCCGCCGGCTCGGCCTGAGGCTCGACCGCCGCGGCGTGCGCGCTCGCCGGCCGCGGCACCACCAGCACCGCCACGACCAGCCCGATCCCGACCAGCCCGGCCGCGATCCAGGCGGCCAGGTGAAAGCCGCCGGTGAGTGCCTGTGCCTGCGCAGCGCCGTCGCCCAGGAGCGCCTCGCTGCGCGAGGCGGAAACCGTCGCGAGGACCGCCAGCGCGAGCGCGCCGCCGACCTGGGCCGTCGTGTTGACGAGTCCGGACGCCAACCCGGCGTCCTGCGGCGCGACGTCTGACATCGCCAGGTTCATGAGCGCCGGAAAGCAGACGCCGGCGCCGACGCCGAGCAGCGACATCGCGGGCAGCAGGTTCGTCGCGAACGACGCGTCGGCCGGCGCCTGCGCGAACAGCGCGAGCCCGGCGACGAGCAGCGCGAGGCCCGCGATCACCGCGTTGCGCGCGCCGAAGCGCATCACGAGGCGGTCGGTGCAGCGCAGCGAGACGACGCCCATCAGGACGCAGGTCGGCAGGAACGCGAGCCCGATCTCGAGCGCGTCGTAGCCGAGCACCTGCTCGAGGAACAGCGAGCCGAGGAAGAAGGTGCCGAACATCCCGGCCGCGCCGAGCGCCTGGATCGCGTTCGCACCCGTGATCGTGCGCGAGCGGAAGATCGCGAGCGGCACGAGCGGGGAGCGCGCGGTCGCCTCGCGCGCAACGAAGGCGCCGAGCAGCCCGAGCGCGACGGCGCCGCAGACGAGCGTCGACGCGGCGCCCCAGCCATCCTCGGCGGCCGGCTTGACGATCGTGTAGACGGCGAGCATCAGCGCGCCGGTGACGAGCACGGCGCCGGGCACGTCGGCGCCGTCTCGCAGGCCCGCGCCCGTGTCGCGGGCGATCAGCCGCTGCGTCGCGACCGCCGTCGCCAGTCCGATCGGGACGTTGACGATGAAGATCCAGTGCCAGTCGAGCGCCTGCGTCAGCACGCCGCCGACGAGCAGCCCGATCGCGCCGCCGGCGGAGGCGACGAAGGCGTAGACGCCGATCGCCTTCGCCTGCTCGCGCGGCTCCGGGAACAGCGTCACGATCATGCCGAGGACCACGGCGGACGTGAGCGCGCCGCCGGCGCCCTGCACGAAGCGCGCGACCACGAGCATCTCGCCGCTCTGTGCGAGCCCGCATGCCAACGAGGCGGCGGTGAAGACGCCCAGGCCGGCGAGGAAGACCCCGCGCCGGGAGATCAGGTCGCCGAGCCGGCCGGCGAGCAGCAGCAGCCCGCCGAAGGAGATGAGATAGGCGTTGACGACCCAGGCGAGCCCTGAGCCGGAGAAGCCGAGGTCGTCCTGGATCGACGGCAGTGCGACGTTCACGATCGTCATGTCGAGCACGATCATCAGCACGCCGGCGCACAGCGTCAGCAGGGCGGTCCAGCGGTTGGCGGCCATAACGGGCTCCTTCGGGTCGGGGCTTTACCCCTACGTCGAACGAGCGCGGGCAAGATCGACATCCGCCGCGCGGACGTCTCCGACCTAGGCGAGCCGCTTGCGCCAGATCGTCTGCTGCCACACGGGGCGCAGGCCGACCGATTCGTACGGCTCCGGCAACGCCGGGCCACGGCTGCCCGCCGGCCCGCCGACGGGCACGACCACCGTCTCGATCCCGCGTCTGCGCATGCGCGCGAAGGCTGCCAGCAGCAACGCGCGACCGAGCGGCTGCGGGCGCTCGCCGGCGTCGACTGCGAGCTGCACGACGATCCCGTCGGCGTCGTTCCAGCTCTCGCAGACGGCGGCGCCGACCAGCGTCTCGCGTCGACAGGCCAGCACGCACAGCTCGCCGTCGACGCGGTCCACCTCCAGGTGCTCCTCGTGGAAGACGTCGAGCGCGAGCGGCTCGCCGTCGGCGCCGTGCGCATCGGAGCGCTCGAGCAGCGCGAGCACCTGCGCGACGCCCTCCTCGTCGTCGAGCGTCGCCTCCGCGATGCCGCTCGGCCAGCTCGGCGGTGCCGGCGCGACGTCGAGCGGGCGCTCGAGCCGCCAGGTGTGCCAGACCGGCTCGTAGCCGGCCAGCTCGAGCGGGCGCTCAGCGGTGCGCTCGCCGGCGGCGACGCATTGCCGCAGCTCCACCGCACCGCGTTCCCCGGCGCGCGCTTCGACCAGCTCGCGCAGGTGCGATCCGAGCCCGCGCCCGCGCGCACGCGGATGCACGCGCACCTCCGCCTGTGGCGGAGCGACGAAGGCGTAGCCGATCGTCTCGCCGCCGCCGTCCTCCGCGATCCACGCATCGCGTCCCAGGTCGGTGCCGGCCTGCTCCCAGTCCTCGATCACGTCCGCCAGCTCGCGATCGGAGCGGCCGGTGTCGGCGACCTGGCAGGCGGTCGTCAGCACGAGCACGGCGACGGCGTCCTCGTCGCTGCCCGCCGGGCGGCGCAGCCGCACGCCCGCCGGCAGCGCCATCAGCGTGCGGCGCCGTCGAGCCAGGCGCGTTGCGAGACGTGGTGCGGGGACGGCTCCCCGCTCGCCAGCTCCCGTCGCACCTCGCCGAGCAGCCCGAAGCGCTCGGCGACCACGTTGTGCTGATGGATCGTCTCGAGGTTCTCCTGGCGCGCGGAGACGAACGCCGCGTCGGCCAGCGCGGGGAAGCACTCGATCACGCCGCCGATCATCTCGCGCACGCAGTCCTCGACGAAGCGCGGCCGGCGGTGCGCCTTCTCGACGACCGCGCCCTCGTCGCTGCGCTTCATCAGCTCGTAGATCTCCGACGACATCGAGCTCTCGACGATCTCCAGCAGCGTGCGCGCTTCGATCTCGTCCTCGCACTCCTCCGTGCAGCCGATGTGGAGCGTGCCGAGGCCGCGCTGGTTGTGGGTCGCGACGGGGACATGCTCGAAGATCCGCTCGATCTCGTCGTCGGTGAAGCCGTCGGCCGCGAGGCGCTCGCGCGAGGCGCCGGCGACCAGCTGCTGCGCGCACGGGCAGGCCGTCATGCCCTGAGCGGCGACGCCGACGAGCCGCCGCGTGCCGCGCTCGGAGGCGACCGCCGAGCCGTAGAGCGTGTAGATCTCCTGCGTCTGGATGCCTGACAGTGGGGCCGGCTTGTGCTCCGGGTAGCGCGCGGCGATCGTGACTTCGGCGCGGCGCGCGCCCTGGCGGTCGCGCACGCGCTCGGCGACGTGCTGCGCGAGCGTCTCGGCCTTGAACGTCGCCTCGCCGAGGATCACCTCGCCGATCGCGTCGTTGACGACTTCCTCGAAGCGCGACATGTGCGCGCCCTTCTGCTGCGGGCCGAGGTCGACGAAGCACTCGATCTGCGCCGAGAAGAGCTGCTCGTGGCCGTCCTGTCTGATGCGGATGACCTTCTCGACGCCGGTCACGCCGACGCGCGAGAGGCTGACCTGCAGCGCCGGGCGCTGGGCCTGGACGTCGGGTGCGACGGTGGGGGCGGTGCGGGAGTGCGACATCCCGCCCAAGGGTAGCGAGCGCTCACGCGCAAGAACCAGCAGGGAGTCCGCATCTTTGTGGTATCACTCCGCACAGGCTGGAAGCCGCCTCCACGCTCATGGGCGGGAGAGCACGAATGGCTAGCCCATCGCGATCGACATCGCGGACGTAGCGTTCAGTTACGAGGTGCAGTGAGGAGAGGGGGGCTCGCGTCCGCGCGGGTCCGAATCAGCGTCTCGATAGGAACGACAACGTGACGGAGAAGGCTGGAGTGCTGTCGGCGGATGAGACGCCGCTGCTCGAGTTGGAGGAGCTGCGGAACCTCATCGCCGAGGGGCAGGAACGGGGGTACCTGACCTACGAGGAGATCTCCGGATGCCTCGAGGAGGTCGATGTCACGAAGGAGCAAATCCAGGATCTGCATGCGCACCTGGAGGAGCACGGCATCGACGTGATCGAAGCGGACGGACGCCCTGGGGCCGCGGCCGAGGGCGGAGCGGCCGAGGGGGGCGAGCGCCCCGAGCCGCGGACGACCTCGAAGCGCCCCGAAATCGACTTGACCGTGGAGCCGAGCCTCGACTCGCTGCGGCTCTACCTGCGGTCGATCGGCCGCGTGAGCCTGCTCACGGCCGAGCAGGAGGTCCATCTGGCGCAGCGCATCGAGCGCGGCGACATGGTGGCCAAGCAACAGATGATCGAGGCGAACCTGCGGTTGGTGGTCTCGATCGCAAAGGGCTACCTCGGCCGCGGGCTGACGTTCCTCGACCTGATCCAGGAGGGCTCGCTCGGACTGATCCGCGCGGTCGAGAAGTTCGACCACCGGCGCGGCTTCAAGTTCTCGACCTACGCGACCTGGTGGATCCGTCAGGCCGTGACGCGAGCGATCGCCGACAAGGGCCGGACCATACGCATCCCGGTCCACATGGTCGAGAAGCTCAACAAGGTCGTCCACGTCGAGCGTCAGCTGGTGCAGACGCTCGGTCGCGAGCCGACGCCGGAGGAGATCGCGCTCGAGCTCGACTGCCCGGTCAGAGAGGTGCGCGACATCCTGCGGATGGCCCAGCAGCCGGTCTCCTTGGAGAAGCCGATCGGCGAGGAAGAGGAGTCGGAGCTCGGCGACTTCGTCGAGGACCAGACGGCCGAGTCGCCGTTCGAGCTCGCCTCCGAGAACCTGCGGCGCGACAACGTCCGCCGCGCGCTGGCGGCGCTGCCGCAGCGCGAGCGCGAGGTGATCGAGATGCGCTTCGGCCTCTCCGGCGGGCGTCCGCGCACGCTCGAGGAGGTCGGTCGCGCCTTCAACGTCACGCGCGAGCGGATCCGCCAGATCGAGAACCACACGCTCAAGAAGCTCGAGGCGCTGCCCGAGGCGCAGCGCCTGCGCGACGCTTCCTGAAAAGCGCCTGTGCGGCCCTGCCCCGTGAGGGGCGGGGCCGCTATGCTTCCGCTCCCTGCTCGGGGGGATGTCCGAGTGGTTAAAGGAGACGGGCTGTAAACCCGTTGGCTCTGCCTACGCAGGTTCGAATCCTGCTCCCCCCACTTTCAAAACGGCTCGGAGTAAAGGCGGATCTCCCTGCAGATGATCGAGATCCGCCTTCCACTCTCAGCCGGATGTTCGGGGGACGGGATCCCGCTCTTGCGGGCAACTGAGCACCGAATCCCGTCGGTACGGGAACAGCCACGGGCGTTTCGGGGGACGGATAGCGAGCGTTGGTCACTAGTGGGCGTGCCGGGGAGTCGAGTACCGTGACGTCGTGCTCAGCACCGAGGCGATCGACCAAGCTGGACGCCGACTCGCGGATGCGGCAACCTCGCCGGCGCGCGTGTTCGTCTTCGGCTCCCACGCGCGCGGAGATGTCCACGAAGACAGCGACCTCGACTTCCTCGTGGTCGAGAGCGGAGATCAGCCGCCGACAGCGCAGGAGATCATGCATCTCCGTGACGCCTTGCCGCCGCTCGGCGTTCCAGTCGATGTGATCGTGATGAGCGAGGATCTCGTGCGCCGCCGCAAGGACGTGCCGGGGTCGCTGGTCTATTGGGCGATGCGCGAGGGTCGGCTGGTTGCTGAGTCCTGATCAGTGCGACTTCGCGGCGCGGCTGCTGCGGAAGGCAAGAGAAGATCTCGCCGCTGTTCAGGCGCTGCTCGACAACGAGTCGATCTCGGATGACGTGATCGGCTTCCATGCTCAGCAGGCCGTCGAGAAAGCGATGAAGTCGGTGCTCGTGGTTCACGGGGTCGCGTTCCGGCGCGCCCATGACCTCAGCTATCTCCGAGGAGGGCAACGTCGAGGTACCCGAGCACGTGGCTGCGACGCGATGGCTCTCGCCATGGGCGGCGGAGTTCCGCTACGACGAGCACGAGATCGTCGGGTTCTCTCGCGAGGAGAGCCTTCAAAGCGCCGAGCGCACGATCGAATGGGCGCAAGCTGCCTTCGACGCGGCCACGTGACTAGAAAGCTCTCCTAGCGCCGCAGCTTCTGCTCCGTCGTGAGCAGAAGCTGGATTCAAAGTTCTCTATTCAGCATTCTAGAATGCAGTAGTCTTCCAACCTCTTTCTGGCAGGAGGTTGGGAGAGTGCCCGACAACACCGAGGAGATCTCCGCTCCGCGATCGAGCAGCCGGAGTCGTGATGTGCGCAGTCGGTCGAAGCTGATCTTCGGCAATGCGGATCGGCTCCAGGTCGCGAACGCGGTCGCTCGATCCTCGTCCGGCGTGGTTCACGCACAGGAACTCAGCGAGAGACTCGGGATTTCTCCTCCGCGGGTCCGCGCGCAGTTGCTCGCGTTCGTCGAAGCCGAGCTGATGACGCTCTTGCCGCGACATGGTTTGACGCAAGACTACGAGCGACGAGATGACCCGTTCTGGCCTGCCGTTCGCTCGGTCTACGAGCACTGGGAGTGACGTGGAATCGGGCGAGACCCGTATCGAGCGGCGACGCGGGTCCGAGCATGGCAGGGCAGGGCGGTCTGGCCCTGTGCCCGATTTGCTGGACATTTTCCCTTCGCAGCGGTCACGTGATGCTGCGGACATCCTCGCGGAGGTTGCCGCCGAGCACGCCCGGGACGAACTCGAGTATCAACGCACGTTGTGGAAGCTCGACATTGAGCGACGCCAGTCGTTGCTCGATCATCAGCAGCAGATGGAGTTGCAGACCGAGTGGAAGGGCGCTCTCGAACTGCTTCGTGCTGGTCTCATCGTCGTGATGCTTTGCCTCGCAATCGGTGAACTGGCGAGCGACGGGGCGCTCGTTACAGAGTTGTTGCGTCTCGTCCGCTCCGTAATCCCCTGAGTGCTGCATCTGGGTACATCCACCGATGGCGGCCGGTTTCGGGGGACGGTAGGGGGACAGGACCCTGCGAATCCGCTGCTAGAGCGGCGATGTCCACCAAGTCGAACCTGCTCCCCCCACTGGTCGGCTGCCTCGGCAGGCGTCAGCGTCCGCGGCCCGGATGCGGAGGCGTCGCGCCGAGCGCCTCGTCCCAGAACGCGGTGACCTCGTCGGGGCGAAGGTCCAGCGCGTCGAGCAGGCGGAGGAGCGTCGAGAGGCGCGGGTCGCGGAGGCCGCGCTCGATCTCGCCGAGGTGCTTCTCGCCGATGCCGGCGCGCGCGGCGAGCTCGCGTTGGCTGAGCTCGAGCATGCGTCGCCGCTTGCGCAGCGTCCGCACAACCGTCAGCGCTCTCGGCGGGGACTCGGACACCGGTTGCTTATACCGCTTGGCGCGGTCGAAAGGCGCTTGTTTGCAGGAGAAACGCGGTGATCTGCCAGGTGGGTATGTCGCTCCGAAGGGGATGGTCCCACCTTGAAGAGATCAACCTTTTTAGGTCGGGTTACCACCTACACCGGGTGAACTGGTAGCGTCCAGGTGCACGGCGATGATCGGCAACGTCAAGGCATTCGCGCTCGCGATACCGGCGAGCATGGCGATCTCTCCTTGGGCGGCACTCGTCCTTACGGCGCTCTGGTTGCTGCCGGGTTGGGTCGAGCGATGGCTCGACGTGCGGGACCGCTGGCATCGCTGACACATAGGACGCGTCTCGTGCGCTCGGATGCGAGGATTTGCGCTCGGGATGTCACTGTCGTTCCCAATCCAGCTCCTGCTCGTCGAGGACGATCCGGGCGACGCGCTGCTTGTCGAGTCGCTGCTCGCGGGCGTTGCGCCGAACGTCGACGTGATGCGCGTCGAGCGGTTGCAGGAGGCAGCAGAGATGATGTCCGCCCCGCCCGGCCTCGACTGCGTCCTGCTGGACCTCGGTCTTCCCGATGCGATGGGCTTGGAGGGACTCGAGCGTCTGCGCGAGACGTCGCCCGACGCGGCCATCATCGTCCTCACGGGCCACGACGACGAGCAGCGCGGGGTCGAGGCGCTCTCGCGCGGCGCGCAGGATTACCTCGTGAAGGGCAGCGTTGACGGGCCGCTGCTCGCGCGCGCGATCCGCTATTCGATCGAGCGCTGCCGCGCCGACCGCTCGCAGCGCGAGCTGATCGAGGCGCGCCTGCACGCACGCGAGAACGCGCGTCTGGAGCGCGGCCTGCTGCCGCAGGCGCTCGTGCGCGATCCGCGCATCGCGCTCAGCGCGACCTACCGGCCCGGCCGCCGCCGCTCGCTGCTGGGCGGCGACTTCTACGACGCGGTCGAGCTCGACGACGGAACGCTCCACGTGGTGATCGGCGACGTCAGCGGGCACGGGCCGGACGAAGCCGCGCTCGGCGTCTGCCTGCGCGTCGCCTGGCGCACGTTGATGCTCGCCGACGAGCCGCCCGACGAGGCGCTTGCGCTCATGCAGGAGGTCCTGGTGCACGAGCGCCACGCGCCGGCGATCTTCGCGACCGCGTGCATGCTGAGCGTCGCACCCGACCGCGCCGAGGGCGAGCTGCGGGTGGCCGGACACCCGCCGCCCGTCGTCGTCGACGGCGGCGGGTTGCGCGCACTGGAGGTGCCGCACGTGACCCCGCCGCTGGGCTTCGTCGAGCCGGGCGCCTGGCGCGGCAACGCGCTGCGCTTCGCCGGCGACTGGGCGATGCTCCTGTACACCGACGGGCTGATCGACGGCCGCATCGGCGAGGGACCGGAGCGGCTCGGCGAGGAGCGGCTCGTGGAGCTGCTTGAGCAGCGCATCGACGGCGACGTCACCCGGCTCGCCGATGCCTCTCCGCTCCTGGACGAGCTGGTGACCGAGGTCGAGCGCCTCCACGGCGGCGACCTCACGGACGACGTTGCCATGGTCGTCGTGGCGGCACGGAATCGCGGCGCATGAGCGACGGGCGCACGCGACCGCCGCTCGTGAGCCGCTTCACGACGAGCCAGTGGTTCGCGTTGGCGGCGAGCGCGCTCGCGCTGATCACGGCGATCGGGACGGCGCTCGGGGTGATTGCGATCGTGCGGCTCACGAACGCCCGCAACACGGTGCTCGACCGCAACGGACCGGCGGTGCTCGCCCAGTTGCAGCTGAACACGGCGCTCGTCAATCAGGAGAGCGGCCTGCGCGGCTTCGTCCTGACGGGGCGCGAGCAGTTCCTCGCGCCCTACCGCGACGGCCGCATCTCCGAGCGCGAGCAGTATGTGGCGCTCGATCGCTACATGACCGGCGACGACATGGCCGCCGCGCGCCGCGACACGGCGCTCGTGAAGGCGCGCGCGGTGGCGTGGCACGAACGCTACGCGGCGCTGGTGATCCAGGCGATCCGCGTGCACGGGCGGGACGCGCCCGAGGCGCCGCCGCCGAGCATGGGTCGGCGGCTGTTCGACGATGTCCGTCAGGCGCTCGCCCAGCAGGCCGATTCGCTTGCGCGCGTGCGGACCGCCGGCCGCGAGCACTTCAGAGCCATGGCGAGCTTTCTGACGGCGGCGTTCAGCGCGATCGTCGTGCTGATCGCGATCGGCATCGCCGGCGCCCTGCTTGCGCTGCGGGTCACGATCACGCGCCCGTTGCGGCTGCTCGGGCGCAGCGTGCGGCGCATCTCGCGCGGCGAGTTCGAGCACGGCATCGCGCGCAACGGCGCGCGCGACGTCGTCGAGCTCGGCGACGACGTCGACTCGATGCGGCGGCGGATCGTCGCCGAGCTGTCGAGCCTGCGCGAGGCGCATGACCAACTTGACGAGCAGGCGCGCGAGCTGACCCGCTCGAACGCCGAGCTCGAGCAGTTCGCCTACGTCGCCTCGCACGATCTGCAGGAGCCGCTGCGCAAGGTCGCGAGCTTCTGCCAGCTGATCGAGCAGCGCTACGAGGATCAGCTCGACGAGCGCGGCAAGCAGTACATCGCGTTCGCGGTCGACGGCGCGAAGCGCATGCAGCAGCTGATCAACGACCTGCTCGCGTTCTCGCGCGTCGGCCGCGTGGCCGCCGAGCAGGTCGTCTCCGGCGAGGAGGTGCTGCGCCAGGCGCTCACAAGCCTCGGCCATGCGATCGAGGACAGCGGGGCGCAGATCGACGCCGGACCGCTGCCGCCGGTCCGCGGCGAGCCTGCGCTCCTGGCGGCGGTCTTTCAGAACCTGATCGGCAACGCGCTCAAGTTCCACGGCAACGGCGGGCCGCCGCACGTCGCGATCTCCGCCGAGCGGCGCGGCGAGGAGTGGGTCTTCACGTGCGCCGACGACGGCATCGGGATCGAGCCCGAGTACGCCGAGCGCATCTTCATGATCTTCCAGCGCCTGCACCCGAAGGACGCGTATGCCGGCACCGGCATCGGCCTGGCGCTGTGCCGCAAGATCGTCGAGTACCACGGTGGCCGCATCTGGCTCGACACGGACGCGCCTGAGGACCGCACGACGTTCCGCTTCACCCTTCCAGCCATCGACGAGGAGCCTGCACCGAGATGAGTCCGCCCCAGCTGTTGAACGCGATCGACGTCCTGCTCGTCGACGACGACCCGGGCGACACGCTGATGATCCGCGAGGCGTTCGAGCACAACAAGGTCAAGAACGAGCTCCAGTGCGTCTCCGACGGCGTCCAGGCCATGCAGTTCCTGCGCAGAGAAGGCGAGTACGCGAACGCGCCGCGCCCCGATCTGATCCTGCTCGACCTCAACCTGCCGCGCAAGGACGGGCGCGAAGTGCTGGCAGAAATCAAGGGTGACCCGCAGTTGGTGACGATCCCGGTTGTCGTGCTGACGACCTCGCACGCCGAGGAGGACGTGCTCAAGAGCTACCAGCTGCATGCGAACGCATACGTCACGAAGCCGGTCGACTTCGAACGCTTCATCGAGGTCGTGCGCCAGATCGACGAGTTCTTCGTGACGGTGGTGAAGCTGCCCGGGCAGTAGTCGCGTCGGGCAACGGGACTGTCGTGTCCGCATAAACGGAAGTCGTTCCGCTTCGTGCTATCGTATGAATCGGAATCAAGTCCGCTTACGCAACCGGAGGCCCGTATGACCACCACCGCCATTCAGCCGCTGGCAGGCGCCTACACCGCAGATCCCGTCCACTCCAGCTTCGCCTTCGCCGTCCGCTACATGGGCGTCTCGACGTTCCGAGGCACGCTCGGCGATGTCGCCGCGACGCTCCAGGTTGGTCCCGAGGGCGCAGCGCTCGAGGGGACTGCACAGGTCGAGTCGATCTCCATCCGCACCCCGCAGCAGTTCCGCGACCACGTGCTCTCGGCCGAGTTCTTCGACGTCGCGAACCACCCGCAGGTCGCGTTCCGCTCGACGCGCGTCGAGCTGGGCGACGACGGCCACGCAATCGTCGACGGCGAGCTGACGATCAAGGGCATCACGTCGCCCGTCCACGCCGAGGGCGCCTGGACGCCCGAGGCCGAGCTGTTCGGCACGCGCAAGGGCGGGCTCACGCTCACCGCGACGATCGACCGCACGGTCTACGGGCTCACCTGGAACGCCGACCTGCCGACCGGCGGCAAGGCGCTTGCCGACGACGTCACGCTGACCGTCGAGCTCGCGCTGATCGCGGCGGCCGACGGCGAGGAGGCGTAGACCCATGCGGGTGCTCGGCCTCTCCGGCAGCCTCCGGCGCGACTCCCACAACCGCGCGCTCCTGCGCGCCGCGGCGGCCGCGCTGCCGCAGGACGTGGAGCTGGTGGAGTGGGACCGGATCGCCGAGCTGCCCGCCTACGACGAGGACCTCGACGCGGCGCCTGCGCCCGAGCCGGTGCGGGCGCTGCGTACGGCGATCGCGGATGCCGACGCGATCCTGATCGCGACGCCGGAGTACAACCACTCGCTTCCCGGGGCGCTCAAGAACGCGCTCGACTGGGCCTCGCGCCCGCACGCGACGAACCCGCTGCGCGGCAAGCCCGCCGCGGTGGTCGGCGCGAGCACCGGCCTGTTCGGGGCGGTGTGGGCGCAGGCGGAGGCGCGCAAGGTGCTCAAGGCGATCGGCGCCGAGGTGATCGAGCGCGAGCTGCCGGTCGGGCAGGCCGACGCGGCTTGGAGCCTCGATGGGACATTGGCCGATCCGGACCTGCAGGCTGCGCTCGGCGAGCTCGTGGACGAGCTGATCGGCGCGACCTCTCCACATGAGCTGGCGGCGGTGGGCTCGGAGGCGGCATGATGCATCTCCATGTCCGAGCAGGAGCTCCCGCTGATCGCGCTGCCGACCGAGCAGACCGAGCGCGCTGACGCCGCCAGCAACCGCAAGCGGATCTTGGCGGCCGCGACCGAGCTGTTCGCGCAGCGGGGCCCCGACTGCGTCTCGATGCAGGACGTCGCGAAGGCGGCCGGCGTCGGGATGGGGACGATGTACCGGCGCTTCGGCGACCGCGCCGGGCTCACGTTCGCGCTGCTGGGCGAGCGCCATCTCCAGCTGCAGGAGCAGCTGCTGCGCGGTGCGGCGCCGCTCGGCCCCGGCGCGCCGGCGCGCGAGCGGCTGCACGCGTTCGGCCGCGCGCGCATCGCGCTGCTCGACGACGGCGAGGCGGCGATGCTGCTGACGACGGCCGAAGCCGGCGGCGCGACGTTGCGCGGCCCGGACGCCGCCTACCGCACGCATCTCGCCGTGCTGCTGCGCGAGGCGGCGCCCGCGGTCGACGTCGAGTACGCGGTCAACTCGCTCGTGATGGCCTTCGACGCTCGCCTGCACATGCACCTGCGCCGCGAGCGCGGGTGGCCGCTCGAGCGCATCCAGGACGGCTGGTGCGCGCTCGCCGACGCGTGGCTCGCGGGCGCGGGCGTGGCGCGAACGGATCCGCAAGCTCCCTAAGCTCCCGCGCGATGTCGCCCTTCTGGATCTGGACCCAGGCGCTGATCGTCGTCTGCGTGCTCGCGGGCATCGTGATCGCGATCGTGAAACTGGCGTGACGCCCCGATGCCGCGGATATGATCCGCGCGCACTTCGTCAGCGGCAAAGGGAGCGTCCGTGTTCGGCTCGATCGTCGTGGGAACCGATGGCTCGGAAACCGCCCGGGAGGCGGTCCGTCAGGCGGTTGAGCTGGCAAAGCTGGCAGGCGCGACGCTCGAGGTCGTGAGCGCGTACGAGCCCGTCTCCGGCCAGCGCTTGAAGGACGAGGCGATCGAGGCGCCGCGGGACCTGCAGTGGTCGGTCAACCCGCGCGAGGACGTCGATGCGACGCTCGAGCAGGTCGCGGAGGAGGCACGCGCGGCGGGCGTGCCTGAGGTGCGCACGTTCGCGCGTCAGGGCGATCCGGCCGACGCGATCCTCGACGTCGCCGAAGAGCAGGGCAGCGACCTGATCATCGTCGGCAACAAGGGCATGACCGGCGCGAAGCGGTTCCTGCTCGGCTCCGTGCCGAACAAGGTCTCCCACCACGCGCCCTGCTCGGTCCTGATCATCCGCACGACGTAGCGCTCACGCCACCGCCGCGCCGGCGCGGGATCGCTCGATCGCCGCCTCGAAGGCGTCCTCCCACTCGGCGACCCGGCGCCCGAGCGTCTGCTGCGCGACCCACTTCGACGCGCGCTTGGCGAGCCTCTGCCGATCCTTCGGCCGCTCGATCAGCCGCACCAGCTCCTCGTGCCAGCGGTCGTTCGCGACGAGGCGGCCGCCCTGCCTCTCGCCGAGCGAAGCGTACGGTCCTATGGGCGAGGCGAGCCACGGCACGCGGGCGGCGGAGTACTCCTTGAGCTTCACGTCGGAGCGGCAGCGGTTGAACGGGATGTCGGAGATCGGCGCGATGCCGATGTCGAATATCGCCAGCTGGCGGGTCAGCAGCTGCAGCGGAACGTAGGCGCTGTGGACGTAGCGCTCGCTGCGCAGGCCGAGCCTCAATCCGAGCGAGACGACATTCACGTCGTCGCGCTCGTCGAGCAGCCGCTGCAGCACCGGCACGATCGGCATCCGCTCGACGTCGGCAGCATGCTCGAGCCCGGCGGTCCAGCCGATCGTGACGCCGTCGTGCGGCTGGCGATCGGGTCCCAGTAACTCGTCGGGCAGGTAGTTGGGGATCACCACCGGAGACGGTGCACCGTCGCGCGCCATCTGCTCGGCGAGCTGCGCGCTCGGCGTCGTCGAGAGGTCGACGTGGCGCCACAGTCTGCGCATCTCGGTGAGGCGGCGGTCGCCCGCGTAGCCGTTCCAATCTCTGTCGTAGGCGACGCCTCTCGGCGTGGCTGCCTGGAAATCGTCCTGATCCCACACGACCGCGGCGCCCTCGGCCTTCGCCTGGCGGGCGATCCGCCACACGCGTTCGTCGCAGAACCGATGTATGTGCAGCACGTCGACGCCGGCGAGTGAGCCGACCGGCTTCACCTCGTTCCTCTCGACCGGCAGCTGGCGGACGCGGTGTCCGCGCTCGGCGAGCGCCCTCATCGGTCCGAGGCCCCGGTAGAAGCCGTTGCCCGATTCGGGTCTCGCGAGGAAGGCGATCCGCATCATGCGGCCGCCGGTCCTGTGCGTGCTCGTGCGATCGCCTGCTCGAGCCGCGCCTCCCACGTGCGCGCGGCCTTCGAGAGCGTCTCACCGGCGACCCATCTGCCCGCTCGCCTGGTCAGCTTCGCGCGCTCGCGCGGCCGTTCGAGCAGCCGCACCAGCGCCTCGTACCAGCCGTCGTCGGGCACGAGCCGGCCGCCCTGCTTCTCGCCGAGACCGGCGTAGGGGCCTATCGGCGAGGCGAGCCAGCACGCGCCGGCAGCGGCGTACTCCTTGCACTTGATGTTCGAGCGCGCCTGGTTCATCGGGATGTCGGCAAGCGGCGCGATGCCGATGTCGAACACGCCGGCAGCTCTCGTCAGCTCCATCAGCGGCACGACGTTCACATGCTCGTAGCGCTCGCTGCGCAGGCCGAGCCCGAGCCCGAACGAGACGATGCGCACGTCCGGCCGCTCGTCGAGCAGCCGCCTGAGCGTCTCGCGGATCGGGATTCGCTCGGCGTCTATCTGGTGCTCAAGGCCGGCTATCCAGCCGATCGTGACCCCCTCGCGGGGCGGCCGCGCGCGCAGCACGAACTGGTCCGGCACGTGGTTCTCGATCACCTCCGCATGCTGCGCACCGTACTCGCGCAGGCGGCCCACCAGGTGGGCGCTCGGCGCCGTCACGAGGTCGGCGATCTCGAACAGCCTGCGCATGCCCGCCAGCCGGCGCTCCCACATCATCCCGCCCTGCCTGCGGTAGCCCGCGGTGCCCTTCGGGACCGAGCCCATGTCGTCGTCGTTGTCCCACACGAGCGCGGCGCCGTGCGCCTTCGCGGCGCGCGCCAGGCCCACCGCGCCGTCTTCGGCGTAGCGGTGGATGTGCAGCACGTCGACATCGCGCACGGCCGCGAGCGGCGGGTCGCCGGCATTGATCGGCACCTCGCGCACCTGGTGTCCACGGCACTGGTGCAGCGCCGTCATCGGACCTATCCCCCGATAGAAGCCGTTCCCCGTTCTCGGGTCCGCTACATACGCAACCCGCATCTGCCCAGCATGCCTGGACGGCACCGCTTCGGGCAAGCGAGAACCGTCGCGCCGCTTCTCGGTGCGCTGACCTCAGCGTTGTGAGCGCGCTGCGGTGCTCGTGCACTGCGGCGTCTGCAGCGTGCTGTTCGTGGCAGCGCCGGCGTCGACGAGGCCGTAGCCGTAGACGCGGTTCGGACCCGGGATGCCGAGCGGCTTGGCGGTTGCCTTCAGGCGGCACTCGACCTGACCGGGCGTGGGCCTTGCGCCGAGCACGCGGCTCGCGATCACGAGCGCCGCGGAAGCTGAGACGTGCGGCGCGGCCATCGACGTGCCGTCGTACCCGGACGGCAGGCCGAAGCGGGCGACCGAGTCGGTGTAGGTCATCTGGTAGATGTCGCCGCCGCGGTGCCCGGGGTGGCAGTTCGGATCGTTCGAGAGGTCGGCGTCGTCACCGCCGCCCGGCGCCACCAGGTCGAGTCCGAAGCCGTCGTTGGAGAAGTCCGCCAGGCAGCCGTCGTCGGTCGTCGCGCCGACCGAGATGACGTTGCTCGTGCGCGCGGGGTAGGCGATTCGCGCCTCGCCTTCGTTGCCGGAGCTGCCCACGACGACGACGCCGCGTCCGTCGGCGAAGCGCAGTGCGGCGGTGATGTCCGGGATCTCCGAGCGTCGCACGCTCGTCGAGAACTCGAGGCTCATGTTGATCACCTTCGCTCCGTGGCGGACCGCGTAGCGGATGCCTTTCGCGATCGTGGTCGCGTCGCCGTAGCCGCGCGCGTCGAGCACCCGCACGGGCATGATCGTCGCGCCCCACGCCAGGCCGCTGACGCCGAGGGCGTTGTTCGTCGCCTCGGCGATCGTGCCCGCGACATGCGTGCCGTGGCCGTTGCGGTCGACCGGGAAGCGCGTGCGGTCGACGAAGTCGTACGGCGCGACGAACTTCGCGCCGGCGAAGTCCGGCGAGCGGCGGAAGCGACCGAGGTTGCGGTACGCGACGCCGGTGTCGAGCACGGCGATCCGCACGCCGCGACCGCCGGGGGCAGTGGCAGCGAGATTCGACCACGCCTCCAGCGCGTCGACGCCGAAGGGACCGTAGAAGTTCCACTGCAGCCCGGCGAGTCCGCCGGGATAGCCGCGGATGCCGGGATCGTCGGGCAGCGGCACCTGGCTCGCGTGCGCGATCGGGTTCGGCGCGGCGAACGCGACGCCGGGGAGGTGGCGCAGCCTCGCGACCGTCGCACGAACCTGGCCCGGCGGCACGTGCAGGACGCGCGTGAGCGGCTCGCCGGCGCGCGCGACGCCGGCCTCGTAGCCGACGACGACCTCGCCGGGGACGTACGCCGGCGGTTGGGCGGCGGCGGAGGCGGTGCTCCCGCAGAAGGCGAGCGCGACGGCGGCGGCTGTGAGGAGGCGGGGGCGGAAGGGCATCGGCGGCGGATCGATGGAACGCTGCAGCCATCCTGCCGCGTCTGTCTTAAGACATCATCGGCGGGGAAAGGTTTCGCCGCAAGGCCCCGAGTCGGCGCGTTGGACGCGCCGGAGCCTCATGACCAGCCACTTCTTCCCACGCGACGAGTACTTCATGCGCCTCGCCCTGCGCGAGGCCGAGCGGGCGATGGAGCACGGCGACGTGCCGATCGGCGCAGTCGTCGTACACGACGGCGAGGTGCTCGCGACCGGGTGCAACGAACGCGAGCTGCGACAGGACCCGACGGCGCACGCCGAGGTGCTCGCGCTGCGCGAGGCGGCGGAGAAGCTCGGCAGCTGGCGCGTGCTGGAGAGCGTCCTCTACGTCACGCTCGAGCCGTGCGCGATGTGCGCCGGCGCGATCGTGCTCGCACGCGTGCCGCGCGTCGTGTTCGGCGCATGGGATCCGAAGGCCGGCGCCGCCGGCAGCGTGCTCGACATCCTCGCGCAGCCGCAGCTCAACCACCGGCCGGAGGTTGCGGGCGGGCTGCTCGCGGCGGACTGCGGCGCGTTGCTGTCGAGCTTCTTCGCGGGCCGTCGGTAGGCCTCCAGTCGCTACCCTTTGCCGGGCCGTACCACCTGGAGGGGTGGCAGAGCGGTTGAATGCGGCGGTCTCGAAAACCGTTATGGGCCGGTTAGGTCCATCGAGGGTTCGAATCCCTCCCCCTCCGTCCGGCCGTACTGGTCCGGGATCCAGCCCCAGCCGAACGCGATCGCCGGGCGCAGCGGCCGCTCGCCGAAGACGCTGAGCGGATCGACGGTCTCCTCGAGCACGCGGCAGTCGTGGCGCCAGCCCGCGGTCAGGTCGAACGTGTACGCGAAGCGATCGCCGGGCCCGACGGCGGCGAGCACCTCGATCGCGCGATGGTCGAGCCAGCGCGGCCCGTCTCCGAGCGGCGGCCCCTCGTCGGGCAGGCCGACGAAGCGGCCGTCCGGCAGCTCGAACGCGTGCAGGTGCGCGAGGTCCCAGCGCGCAAACGCCGTGTCGATCGTCTCCGCCAGCTGCAGGAAGGAGTGGCCCGGCCCGACGATCACGATCCGTCCCGGTCGCGGGTCGCACCGCAGACCCGTGCTCCCCTCGAGCTCGACCTGGACCTGCAGCCATGGCAGCGGAGTGAGGTCCACGCCAGCACGCTAGCCCCGCTGGGCCGGGGGCTCAACACACTATTTATGGGATGCGGGTGCCGGAGGTGGCCACGTGGCCACCGGAGGCGGGTCCCGCCTTCGGCTTACGCGGCGCCGACCGCGGTGCGGTAGCGGCTCGCCAGCTCGGGCGCGAGCTCGTCCATCCATTGCGCGAACCCGGCCAGCCCAGCTTCGAGCGACGTGCGCGCACGCCAGCCGAGCTCGTCGCGGGCGCGGCGGGCGTCCGCGACCCACACGTCGGTGTCCCAGTCGCGTGCGGGGAACGCCGCCCACGCCGGCTCCTCCTCGATCGAGAAGGTGCGCCGCGCCACCTCGGCCAGCTCGCGCAGCGACGTCTGCACGCCGCCGCCGATGTTGTAGACCTCGCCGGCGCCGGGCTGCGCCCGCTGCGCCGCGAGCATGAACGCGTCGCAGACGTCGTCGACGTAGACGAAGTCGCGGGCGATCGCCGGGTCGGCGAGCGGCGGCAGGCGGCGGTCGAGGCCGGCGGCCACGAGCGCCGGCATCAGGCGTCTGGGCTCCTCCCACGGGCCGTAGGCCGAATACAGCCGCAGCGTCGTGATCGCCGCGTCGCGGGAGCGCGCGAGCCAGCCGCCGAGCAGCGTGGCCGACGCCTTCGTGACGGCATAGGCGCTGTTGGGCTCGGGCAGCTCGTGCTCGGGTGGAGCGTGGTCCTTCAGGCCGTACTCCGACGAGGAGCCGGCATTGACGATCGCCCGTGCGCCGGCCTCGAGCGCGGCCTCGGCGACGTGCGCCGCGCCGGCGACGTTCGTCTCGATCATGCGCGGCAGCGAGCGCTGCCACGAATAGGCGCCGTGTGCCGCGAGGTGGAAGACCTCCTCCGGTCGTGCGGCGCGCATCACGCCGGCGACCGCGTCCGGATCGCGCAGGTCGAGTTCGAGCACCTCCGCGTCCGCGCGCAGGCCCTCCAGTCGCCACGGGTCCGAGCCGGGCCCGGCCAGCGCCATCACGGAGTCGCCGCGCTCGACGAGCCGCCGTGCGAGCGCAGCGCCGATGAAGCCGGCCGCGCCGGTTACGAGCGAACGGGTGGGCACGCGGCCTCCAGCTCTGCGACCGCCTGGCGGTGCGTCTCCGCTTCGAGCGGCAGGTAGTGCCACTCGATCCTGCTCTCCATGAACGAGACGCCGCGCCCGAACACGGTTCTCGCGAGCAGGACGTGCGGCGGGCCGGAGCGCAGGTCCAGGCTCTCGATCGTGTCGGCGATCGCATCAGGATCGGTGCCGTCGACGTCATGGACGTCCCAGCCGAAGGCGACCCAGCGCTCGCGCGCCGGCGGGCCGGGATCCATCACGTCGCGCGTGTAGCCGAGCGCCTGCTGGCCGTTCATGTCGATCAGCGCGACGAGGTTCGCGAGGCGATGGTGGGCGGCGAACATCGCGGCCTCCCATATCGAGCCCTCGTTCGTCTCGGCGTCGCTCAACAGCGCGAACACGCGGCGCGGCGATCCCTGGCGTTGCGCGGCGAGCGCGGCGCCGGTCGCGATCGAGAGGCCCTGGCCGAGGGAGCCGGTCGAGAAGTCGACACCGGGCAGCACATGCTCGGGGTGGGCGCCGAGCATCGAGCCCTCGCCGCAATACGTCGACAGCAGCTCGCGGTCGATCCGGTCGGTCGCCGCCAGGGCCGCGTAGAGGCCGAGCGCGGCGTGCCCCTTCGAGAGGACGAAGCGGTCGCGCTCCGGTTCGGCCGCTTCGCCGATCCGCAGCACGCGCCCGTACAGGGCTGCGAGCAGGTCGGCGATCGACAGCGCCGAGCCGATGTGTCCGACCCCCGCGCGCATCGACTCGTCGATCACAGCGCGGCGGATCTCGTATGCGAGCCGCTCCCCTTCCATCGATCCCCCTTCGATTTCGGCCGACTCTAGCAGCGGGCGTTACACCGGGGAATGGTAGACCGAGGGGATGGTAGGCTCGCTCACGCAAGATTGGGGGATCGCCCTCCGCTCGGCGCGCGCGCTGAGCTGCGGGCGACGGAACACCGAGGGGGAACGCGGTGCGCATCGCCTACATCGCCGACCCGGAGCTGCCGGGAGGCTGGTATCGCGGCATAGGTCCGATGGTCGCGCTGCACATGCGCGGTCACGACATCATGCAGCTGTGGACGCCGAATGAGGGGATACGCGGCGAACGGATGGCCGGCTGCGAGCTGCTGCACATCCACCGCTCGCACGAAGCGGACGTGCTGGAGCTCGTGCGCCACGCCAAGCGCCGCGGCATGGCCGTCGTCTATGACAACGACGACGACATGCGCGCGATACCGAGAGGCGACGCCTCGCACAAGGACTACGGCGGCTTCGCCGGCAGCCGCGCGCAGCAGGAGATACGCAAGCTGCTCCAGCAAGCCGATCTCGCGATCGCGTCGAGCTTGCAGATCGCGGAGCGCTTCCGCGAGTACGGCGCCGAGCACGTGGTGCACATCGAGAACTATGTGCCGGACGCCGTGCTGGACGCGTCCGCGCCGTCGAACGGCGACAGGGTCGTTGCCGGCTGGCTCGCGGGCAACGAGCATCACCTCGACGTCCAGCGGCTGCCGCTGCGCGAGGAAGTGGAGCGCGCGCTCGACGCGCATCCGCGGCTGATCGTCGAGACGCTCGGGTGCTCGCTCAAGCTGGACCACGAGCGCTACCGGCACGTGAAGCGCGTCGACTTCTTCGATCTCCCGCCGCACCTCGCGAGATACGACATAGGCCTGGCGCCGATCGCCGACATCCCGTTCAATCGCGCGCGCTCGAACATCAAGGTCAAGGAATACGCCGCGCTCGGGAGACCGTGGCTGGCGTCGCCCGTCGGTCCCTACGCCCCGCTGGGCGAGAAGGAGGGCGGACGCCTCGTGCCCGACGACGGCTGGGCGGAGGCGATCGGCCGGTTGGTCGAGCGGCCGCGCGAGTACCGGAGGCTGGCGAAGCGAGCGCGCAAGTGGGGTCGCGAACAGGCGATATCCGCGCATGGAGAGCGGTGGGAGCGGGTGCTCGCGGAAGCGGTCGTGCGCGCCGGCGGAACGCCGCGCCCGGCCGGCGCTCCGAGGCCGGCGCCGAGGATCGTGCGCACCGCGGTGTAACGCAGGTAACGTCAACAACACGCCGAGCTAGGGGAGACCGAGAGCGAAATGGACCGTGTCGAGGTAGAAGCGATGGTCAACCAGGAGGACCGCCACTGGTGGTACCGGGGGCGGCGGAGGATCGTCTGCGAGGAGCTCGCGCAGCTGCCGACCGGTCCGACCATGCGGGTCCTCGACGCCGGCTGCGGCTCCGGACGCCTGCTCGACGAGCTGCGCGACTACGGACACGTCACCGGGCTCGACCTCAATCCGGACTCGGTCGAGATCGCGCGCAGCCGCGGCCACGAGGACGTCGTGCAGGGCCCGGTCGAGCAGCTGCCGTGGCCGGACGAGACGTTCGACCTGGTGATCTCGCTCGACATGGTCGAGCACACCGCCGACGATCGCGTGACGCTGCGCGAGCTGCGGCGCGTGACGAAGCCGGGCGGCCACTTCCTGATGACCGTGCCGGCGCTGAGAGCGCTGTGGTCCAGCCACGACGTCTTCAACAACCACTTCCGCCGCTACGACCGCAGGATGATGCGCTCGCTCGCCGCCGACACCGGCTGGAGCATCGAGCGCATGACGTACTTCAACTCGCTGCTGCTCCCGCCCGCCGCCGCGGTGCGCCTGCTGCAGCGCGTGCGCCACAGGGACGTGATGAACGGCAACCACGACGTCTCGAACGAATCGCAGCACGGCAGGCACTCCTCCGACGTGGAGCTGACGCCGCCGTGGATGTCGCCGATCCTCGAGCTGCCGATGAAGCTCGAGGCGCGCTGGCTCGATCACGGCCGCCGCAGGCTGCCGACCGGCCTCTCGCTGCTCGCGGTCCTGCGGCGCGTCTGACGCCGTCGCGTCTACGGCGCGTTCCCGACTTCACCGCCGGCGCCTTCGGCGGCCGGGGGCGCGCCGTCGACCCACAGCTCGTCGCCGTCGGCGTCGGCGGCGACTCTGCCGAAGCCGTCTGCGGCGAGCGCCGGGCGCACATCCGGCACCGCCGACGGCGTCGTCGGCACGAACACCTTTGTGCCGCCTTCCCTGCGCAGCGTGCGAACGACGTCCTGCAGCTGGCTGACGGCCGGCGTCGCGAACGCGGTCGTGTACGGCGAGACATCGGTGACGCCCGTGTTCTCGGCGATGCGGTGCCCCAGCTGCAGCAGGATTGCGACGTGCTCGCCGCGTCTCACGTGCTCCGCGACGAACAGCTGGCCGCCCGGCGCGCGGAAGATCGGTTCGCCGCTCACCCGCAGGCGATCCACCTGCGACCACGGCGCCGGCGTCTGCGCGAGCGAGCAGCCGGCCACGCAGAAGGCGAACAGGCACAGCGCCGCGGCCGGCTGCGGCCAGCGCCGCCCCGCCGCCGCACGGGCGGCCAGCTGACGGACGACCAGGAGCGTGAGCAGCGCGAGCGCGAGCGACCAGGCGGCGAACGAGAGCACGAGCGTCTCCGGGTGCGAGCGGCCGGCGTAGTACGACCCGCTGCCAAGTCCGAAGACGGCGACGAACGCGAGCACGCCGGTGTGCACGCGGTCCTCGTCGCCTCGCAGCGCGCGTACGGTCGCGACCGCGAGTGCAGCGGCATACGTGAGGTAGATCAGCGTGTGGAGGCCGAGCCTCGGCATCGGCAGCATCGCGAAGCCGGCCGCCGCGTACAGGCGCGCGAAGCGCAGCAGCAGGGTGAGGTCGGGCAGCGCGCCGGCGCGTACGAGCGTGACCAGCGAGACGAGCGCGAACGCCGCCAGCAGACCGATCGCCGCCTCCCGCGCGAGGCGGGCGAGCCGGCGGCGCGTGAGCGGCGTCGTCCACAGCAGCGCGGCGGCGAGCGCGCCGAGCGCCGGGATGCCGTGGTCGACGTTGTTGATCGCGACGAGGCCGGCGATCAGGAACAGCGGCCACACGTGCGTGCGCCGGGCGTTCCCCGCGCGCTCGAGATGCCGCGCCGTCAGCCACGCCAGCAGCCACGGACCGGCGAGGCGTATGGGGTAGTCGGCGAAGATCGTCGCGACCGTGTAGCGGTCCTCGAGTGGGCCGCGCAGCAGGAACCAGCTCGTCGCCAGGAACGGCGCGAACAGCAGCAGGGCGGTCAGCGAGCTGTGCGCGACGCGGCGCAGGACGTCGTAGATCGCCAGCAGCGCCAGTGCGCTGATGACGCACATGAGGCCGGTGAAGACGCCGACCGACGTGCCGAGCAGCGACATCAGGACCGCCACCGGATACGGCCACAGCGAGCCGTACTGGGGGATGAAGTCCACCAGCGGCGTGCGGCCGTTGAGCACCGCGAACGTTTCGTCGAGCGTGAACTGCAGGTGGTACGCGGCCGGCGGGGTCTCGTTGAAGACGCTCGTTTCCGTGTTGAACGCGTGCAGCTGCCAGACGACGATCAGCAGCGCGGCGACGACCATCCAGCCGACGCGGCGTGCCGGCGTCTCGTGCGCGACACGCGCGACGAGCGCACGCACGCGCGCGCTGCGCACCGCCGCGACGATGCCGGCTGCGGCCAGCGCGGCTGCTGTCAGCGTCGCGTTCGTGAAGTACTGCTGCGTGATCGGTTCGGCGTTCGGGACGACGAAGACGAGGCCGCGCTGCACGACGACGCAGGCGACGGCGAACGCGACGAGCGCAAGCTGCGCCGCCCCCACGAGCGGCGCTACGACATGCGGGCGCATGCGCGGCCCACGCCGTGCGAGCGCGACGGTCGCGCCCGCAAGCAGCAGCGGCCCGAGCAGCGCGACGAGGAAGCGGCCCTGCTCGTGCGGCTCGGGTGCCAGTTCCTGGGCCGCGGGTTCGAAGAAGGCGACCGATGAATGCGGCAGCAGCGCGTCGCCGACGAGCGGGCCGAGCACGACGATCAGCAGCAGCGTTACCGCTGCGCACGGCAGCGCCAGCAGCCACGCCAGCTCAGCGGGTGCGAGCGCGCGTGCGCCGGGGCCGCTCGACGCCGCCGCCGGTGACGGCGCCGCGGACGAGCCGCCGGGCGCGCCGCGCCGCGCGCTCGTGCGACCAGCGGCGGTCATGCGGTCAGCCGGCGACCCGGCCCAGCCCACCTGCCGGCAAGCGCTCGTCGGCGCCGGAGCCGGCGGCGTTCGTCTCGCTCGGCAGCACGCCGCCGGGCGGTGCGCTGTGGAACGACCCGCGCATGCGGTAGGCGCCGAGCAGCATCCGCGCCGCCGACTTGTAGCTCGTCGTCGATCTGCCGCCGAAGCGCTCGGTCGGGTAGATCGGGATCTCGATCACCGGATAGCCGGCGTAGCGGCAGGCGCGCATCCACTCGAGGTCGTAGAGCTCGGCGTCGCTGCTGAGCCTCAGCAGGTGGTGGTAGCGGCGCGGGAAGAACTTCGGCGTGCCGTCGATGTCCCACGTCGCGAGGTCGAACAGGCGCCGGCACTCGAAGTTGTAGAGCACCGAGCCGGCGCGTCGCAGCGCGCTCTCGCGGATGCGCCGCTGCGCCTTCAGCGCCGCGTCCGGATAGGCCATCGCGTAGGCGAGCATCAGCGTGGCGGTCTCCGGCGTCGTGCGCGCGGAGTTCGTGTAGCCGAGCACCTCGCCGCGGCAGGCCTCGAGACCCTCGTTGATCGCGCGACCCCAGCCGCCGCGCTTGAGCGGGCCGACGAGCTGGACTCTGTCGGGATGCAGCGCAGCGAGCTGCGCGCAGATCTCCGCGGAGGCGTCGTGGCAGCCGTTCGGCACGAGCACCAGCTCGACTGGGCGCGGCAGCTTCGCGAAGTCGGCGAGGAAGCCGTTGACGACCTTCGCTATGTGGTCGGCCTGGTTGTGGATCGGCAGGATCAGCGAGGCAAAGGGCGTGACGGTGTCGGTGCTGCCGTTCGTGCTCATCGTGGTTGCGTGGCTCCGGTCGTGACGGGTGCGGGTGCGCCCTCGAGCGCGCGCAGGGCGCTCGCGGCGAGCTGGTCGGGCGCGAGCCCGTGGCGGTCGTAGAGGTGCGGGCGGCTGCCGGTTGCGCCGATCGGCGTGGCGCGCAGCCCGGCGCGCACGAGCCGGCAGTCGAGGCCCTGCTCGGCGATCGTCTCCGCGACGAGCGAGCCGAGCGCTCCGTTGATGTAGTGCGCCTCGGCGCTCAGCGCCAGCGGCACCTCCGCGAGCGCCTCGGCGAGGTCGGCGGTCGGCGCCGGGTTCAGGCTGGAGACGACGAGCACCGACGCCTCGACGCCCTGCCCCGCGAGCCGCTCGGCCGCCTCGACGCAGGTCGCGGCCATCCCGCCGAGCGCCACGAGCGCGACGTCGCGCCCCTCGCCGATCCGCTCGGCGCGGCCGAGCGTGAAGCGGCCATCGAGGCCGGGGACGGGCTGGGACTCCTTGCCGAGGCGCAGGTAGACGGGGCCGGGCAGTCTCTGGAGCGCCGGCACGGCCGCGCTCGTCTGCTGCGGATCGGCCGGTGCGATGACGGCAATGCCGGGCTGGACGCGCATGATGCCGGCGTCCTCGAGCGCGTAGTGCGTGACGCCGTTGTGGCCGTAGTCCATGCCGCCTCCGACGCCGACGACGCGCACCGGCAGCTCGTGCAGGATCGGGCCGTTGCGCACGAACTCGTAGCCGCGCATCGAGGCGAACGTCGCGATCGAGTAGACGTACGGCGTGTAGCCGGCCTCAGCGAGGCCGGTCGCCATGCCGACCATGTTCTGCTCGGCGACGCCGGCGTTGAAGAAGCGGTCCGGGTAGCGCTCGGCGAACGGCTCGAGCACGGCGAAGCCGAGGTCGCCGGTGAGCAGCACGATGCGCTCGTCGGTCTCGGCGAGCTCGAGCAAGGTATGAGCAAAGGCAGAACGCATGGAAAGCCGATCCCCCGGGGCCTCGTTGACTGCGTCGGCCGTCGGGCGCCGCTGGTGGCGCCTGACAAGCCGTGCCGTGGTGCGTCCGCCGCTCCCCCACGAAGCCTTGGTTGCGGACGATCCCCAGCAATTATATGGCGCGATGTCAACCGAGGCGACCGTAGGGCGCGACCCCACCGAAGCCGATAATCGATCTTCGTAAAGTCGAAGAGCGGTTCTGCGAAAACGCGTCGATTCACGGTTGGTTAAGCCGCGTCGCGATCTGGCGAGTTGTGCGAGTATCGCCCGATGGCCCGGGGGAGCCAAGCGACGCAGTCGCCACGCTCGCGCGCGCGGCAGACGCCGGAGGAGGAGGGCGGTGCGCGCGGCGGCGCGCTCGCGCGGCGGATCCGCGAGAGCGTGCCGGCGCGCTGGCTGATCGCGCATCCGGCTGCGTCGGCGGCACTGCTGTACGGCCTGCTCGTGCTCGTGTACCTGTGGCCCGCGCTCGTGCAGCGGGAGCTGCTGTCGCCGATATCGGTCCTCTACGGCAGCACGCCGTGGACGCCGTTCGTTCCGGATGACGTCGGCAACTACGTCAACGGGCTGCTGTCCGACGTCCCGACGGCCGACTACCCGTGGCGCTGGCTGGTGCGCAGCATGCTGCACGAAGGGACGTTCCCGTCGTGGAACCCGTACGTGCTCGGCGGGATCCCGCTGTGGTCGAACCCGCAGACCGGACTGTTCTCGCTCTTCAGCCTGCCGTTGTGGATCCTGCCGCTCAACTACGGGATCGGGGTCGGGGCGGCGCTGAAGCTGTGGACGGCGGCGTTCGGCACGTGGCTGCTCGTGCGCGAGCTGCGGCTCGGGTTCCTGCCGGCCATGCTGGCCGGCGTGTGCTTCGCCTTCAGCGCCATAGACATCCTGTGGCTCACGCACGAGACCATCCCCGCCGTCGCTGCGCTGCTGCCGTGGATGCTGTGGCTGGTCGAGCGGATCTACCGCGGCGGCCGCCTCAGCACGCTGCTCGGCCTGGCGCTTGCGACTGCGATCGCGCTCACCGGCGGCCACCCCGGCATGCAGGTGCATGTGCTCGCCGCGACGGGGCTGTATGCGGTCCTGCGCGCAGGGTTCCTGCCGCGCGCGACGCCGCTGGAGCAGCGGCTGCGCCCGCTTGGCTTCGCGGCTGGCGGGATCGCGCTCGGGGTGCTGCTCGTGAGCGTGATGCTGCTGCCCGAGGCGCTGTCGAGCCGTGGCACCGTCGGCACCGCCGCGCGCGCCCACGGCCGCGGGACGCTGCCGGGGACGCAGATGCCGCTCACGACGATTCGCACGGTGCTGTTCCCCGACTGGTGGGGGCGGCCGACCGGTTACGAAGCGCCGGGTCCGCTCACCCAGCTCGCGCCAGGTCTGGCCGTGCGCGTCAACTACAACGAGCGCACGTTCTATGCCGGGACCGTCGCGTTGCTGCTGGGACTCATTGGGCTGTGCACCGGCGGCCGCTGGCGCCGCAAGGGTCCGTTCGTCGTGCTGACCGTATTGGGGCTCGCGATCCCGCTCCACTTCCCCGGCCTGTGGCAGCTGATCACGCACCTGCCGGCGTTCAACCAGGTGCAGAACCAGCGTCTGCACTTTGTGTGGGCGATGGGGCTGTCGGTGCTCGCAGCGTTCGGGCTGCAGGCGCTGCTGGAGCGGCCGACGGGCGATCGCCGGCGCCTCGGGATCGGCATCGGCGCGCTGGTGCTCGGGGTCGTCGCGCTCGTGGGAGCCGGGCCGAGCGGCTCTGCGATCGGTGGGGTCGTGAGGCACTTCCTCACCGGCAACGATCCTGAGGCCGACGCGGTCGTCGCGCTCACGAGCGTGGTCTGGTACCTGCTGTTCGCGCTCGGCGTGGGCGTCGCGCTGCTGGCGGCGCGCCGGTGGCCGCAGCGGCGGACGTGGATCGCGGCGGGGCTCGTGTTGCTCGCCGCTGCCGACATGCTGCACTTCGCGAACGACTACCAGCCGATGGCGCCCGCCTCGAAGTCGATCCCACCGCGCACCGACGCGATCCGGTTCCTGCAGCGGCATCGCGACCAGGGGCGCATAGTCGGCGTGGAAACGGCGCTGTTCAACGACTGGTCGATCACGTACGGGCTGCGCGACATCCGCGGCTATGACCCGCCGCAGCCGTCGAGGCGCTTCGCGCGACTGTGGAGGACCGTCGAACCACGGCAGCTCGACTGGATCTCCTACCTAGTGGAAGCGCTCTCGCCGCAGGCGGTGCAGCTCATCAGCACGCTGGGCGCGCGCTATGTCGTCGCGCCGCCGGGTTCGAGGCTGCGGGAAAGCGAAGCGCAGGAAGGCGGTCCGAGCGCCGCCGGCGGCGCATACCGCGGGCTGCACGTCGCCTATGACGGGATAGACGCGCGCGTCTTCTCGAACGCGCGCGCGGCGCCGCGCGCGCTCGTGCCCACGCGCGTGCGCGTGACGAGCGGCGAGGCGGAGACGCAGGCGGTGATCCTCGAAGAAGGCTTCGACCCGCGCCGCGAAGCGGTCGTCGAGCGGGGCGCCGAGGGCACCGACGCGCTGGCCGGAGCGACGGGTGCCGCAGGGCACGTCTCCGTGACCGATCGCTCGAACGCCTCCGTGACGATCCGCGCGCAGCTGTCGAGACCGGGCCTGGTGGTGCTCAACGACAGCTTCGCGCCGGGGTGGAAAGTCCAGGTCGACGGTAGGGACGCCTCGCCGGTGCGCGTGAACGACGTGATGCGGGGGGTGGCGGTCGGCGCCGGCACGCATTCCGTGACGTGGACGTATCGGGTCCCCGGCCTGCGCGCGGGCGCGGCGTTGTCGGCGTTCGCGGCGCTCGTTCTCGCCGGGCTCGCGGGCGCGGCGCTCGTGCGCCGACGCGCCCGCCTTTGACCCGCCCGCCGCGGCCCCGGTCCGAACCCATAGAATTCCTCCTCGTAGGGCGCGTAGCTCAGTGGGAGAGCGCTCGCTTCACACGCGAGAGGTCGGTGGTTCGAAACCACCCGCGCCCATGGGGAGTCCGGCCCTCCTCGTCAGGGTTCATTCGCGTGTAGTGCCCGATGGTGCCCATTGCCCACCGCTACGAGGGCTGCATTGGGGTATCCGGAGAATGAAAGAGCGTGCGGTAGCGGTCGTCGCTGCGCATGCGCTCGATGATCTCGTCCAACAGTGCGTTCGCCGTAGCCACGGCTCTGTGCGGCTCGCTGCCTCTTGGCGGACGCCCTCGGTGCACGACCTGATTCCGCAGAACGTATCCGTTGCGCCACCAGTCTCCGAGAGGATCGGCGGCGGCGTCCGGATCATCGGCGAAGCCCAGCAGCTTCGCGAAGTGGTCCTTGACGCGTGCTGCGAAGGCACCGCTCAGCACGTTCTCGACCTTCTCGGCTGAGTATCCAGCGAGTGGTGCGCACAGCCGTACCGCGTCGCTGATCGCCAGCTCGATCGCCGTACTCGCCTCTACCACGGCGTGCTCCATGTTCTCCTGCAGGAGAGAACGCTCCGCATCACGCATCCATCGCATGGCAGCCCACATCGGCGCGTCGTGGGCCGTTGACCAACGGATTGCGCCATCGACCTGCTCTTTGGTCAGTGGCTCGGTTCCCCAAGGGATGTACTCATGGAGCGTCAGCGCGAAGTGCTCGTACTCGCGCTGTGGTCCGAAGAACCTTTCTGGAAGTCGTATGCGATAGCCGAACAGCAGCGGGGGAAGCTCTGGCGCCCGCACCGATCCCACCGCCGAGTTGGTCCGCACGCCTGCGACGGCTTCGAGGCACTCATTCAAGTGGCGGAGGGCGGTCGTGATCTGCGCGCCGCGCCAGTACCCGTCTTCAACGTCGCCAGTAGGTGGCGGAATGGCGATCCGTTCTGCCTTGACCACCGTGTGCGCTGTTGGGGGAGGATCGGTGCGCCGACGCAGCGGCGATCGCACTAACGCTCCTCGCCACCACGGGTGACCGAGTTGCGAGTTCCGAAGCACCTCCGGGAAGGCAGAGTTGATGCCAGCCAGTGGGTTGTAGCCGTTGACCATCGCGCGCCGGAATGTCAGCGTCGTGCTGCACATCTGGCCTGGCTCGACAGGCGGGAAGATCCCAAGGAACTCAGCAAGGTCAAAGCCCTCCCAGCCTTGCTCGATTGGGGCTGCGGGGTCGTCCTTTTGGTGGACGACGTAGCCGTCAGGAATGCCCGAGTCGAACGGCAGCTCGAACAGGTAACACTCAAGCCAGAGAGGCTGCGCGTACACGCGAAAAAGCCTACGTCGCGATCGCCATCAAGGCTCTACGCAGCGGCGCTGGCGGAGCGGCCGCGAACTCCATCGGCGCTTCTCGACCAGCGCCCTCAGCTGGTCGCGCTCGTGCTATTCGCACCCGCCCAGCCACTCCTGCGAGCTGCGTCCTCTGTGACGCCTCCGGTAGCGTCGCTCCAACATCTTCTCGTGCGGAGCACCGAGGATGCAGGCCGTATTCGAGCTGTATGCATCGTGATACCGGCGCCAAGCGGTGCGCAAAGCAGGGCTTTCTCTGAAATACGCGCTGACGATTCTCCTCCAGTGCAACGCGTCGTCCTTCGGCATCTTTCGTTCACGGACGTAGGAGGCGGCATCGTCTGCGAAGTCGATCAGCATCTCGGCGGTGGAAAACACCTGAGCGTGCAGATGGCCTGTCTGCGGAGGGCGCGCCTGCTTCCTCCTGTAGGCGTAGAAGTACTTTCGCACCCATGGATACGCGACGAAATGCCGGTCTATATCCATCATGAGCTCGCCCAGATGCGAGTCCATTGCAGCAAGCTCCAGCCGGTTCTGCTCGCGCTGGAGGTTGTTCGACCTTCTCAGCTCGATGATTCCGGACCACACCGCGAATACGACCCCTATCGCGCCCACGGCGGCAATCGCTCGCTCCCAAGGTGTCCACCGCCTCCAACTCCATGATTTGGAGGCGTTGCTGCTTGCAGAGCCGGTGTCCTGCCCATCGAGCGGTTCGGATTCGGTTGGTGCCGTCCCCGCTGACATCGTCGTTCTCCTGGTAGCTGGTGCGATGACGAATACCGGGAGTGGTAGCTAAGCAACCCCAGTTGGCGAGCGGGCAGTACTGCCGAATCGAGCGCCTGTTCGCGCGTCGCGATGCCGGGCACGCCTTTGTAGCCCACCACCGTTGCGATGCACCCTCTCTCGAAGAGTGGGCGAAGCCGCGTGCGCGGCGCCCGGGGCGGGGGCCGGCGCCGCGACGCGGCGCCGGCACCAGCGTCACCCGACGTACTGCTCGGCGAGCGCCGTCTGTGCTTCACTCGCTTCGGCCCAGTAGTGCCCGACCGCCTTGCACCATGAGGACGGAAGGCAGGCCACCGCCTCGAGCACCGATTCGACGCCGCTCGGGCTCGGAGGCAGTTCGGCCGTCCAGCTCGTGCCGTTCCACTGCTGCGCCAGCGTGTATTCGAGCGTCCCGACGACGTAGCTCCCGACCGCTGCACAAGCCGTGCTGGACGAGCACGACACGCCTTTCAAGCGTGCGCCGGTCGCGCCCGCGGGGAGCGAGACCGTCTGCAACGACCACGTCGAGCCGTTCCAGCGCATCGCAAACGGCAGTTCGGCTTCCGCCGTCTGGTAGTAGCCGACCGCGGTGCAGGCCGTGGACGAGGTGCACGACATCGCGGTCGGCTCGACGTACGTCGCGCCGGCCGGGGTGGGGGTGGTCTGGACGCTCCAGCTGGTGCCGTTCCAGCTCATCGCCAGGGTGCTGGAGACCCCCGCCGTCGTGTGCCTCCACCCGACGGCGATGCACGAGGTCGACGAGGTGCACGCGACAGCCGTGAGGTTGTTGAGGTCGTCGGCCGGGCTCGGCGTCGTCTGCGTCGTCCACGACGTCCCGTTCCAGCGCATCGCAAAGGTCGCCGCAGGGCCGAGCGCTTCCGTGAACGTCGTTCCGACCGCGGTGCAGGCGCTCGTCGCGGTGCACGACACGCCTTTGACCCAGCGTGGGGCGGTCCCCGGGTTAGGCGTCGTCACACTGCTCCAGCTCGTGCCGTTGTAGTGCTCGGCGAGCGTCCTGTCGCCTTCCCGCGTACCGACGGCGACGCAGAAGGAGCTGCTCGTGCACGCGACGCCGGAGAATTCGTCTTCTGGCAGTTCGGGCGTCGTCATGAAGCTCCAGCTGCTGCCGTTCCACCTGTAGGCGGCAGCGCCGTACGGCCCTTCGAGTTCCGTGGGGTACACCTGGCCAACCGCCACGCAGACGCTTCTGGTCGGACAGGCGACCTCCTGGAGCTGTACGCCCGTCCCTCTCGGGTTTTCGATCGTCTCCTGCGTCCACGCCTGACGCCTCGCGCCGAAGACCGCGTCCCTGCCCGCTTCGGTGCTCCAGCCGACCGCGAGGCACGTCTCCGCACGGCAGGAGACGCCCTCAAAGAGCCCGAAGGTCGCGCCCGCCCTGTTGGGGGTCGACTCGACGGCCCATTCGGCGCCGTTCCACGCCTCGGAGAGCGTGACCCACGTTCCGGCGCTGCGCCAGTCGCCCACCGCTATGCACGCGGTGCTCGATGAGCACGAGACGTTCTGCAGCACGCTGTTTTCGGAGCCAGCGGGATTCGGCGTCGTCTGCACCGCCCATTCGGATTCGTTCCAGCGGACCGCGAACGTCCTCTGGATGCCTCCCGATTCGGTGTAGCCGCCGACCGCGGTGCACCTGGCCGTCCCGGTGCACGAGACGTCGAGCAGGACGGTCCTCGTCGCGCCTGTCGGGATCGGCACGGTGCGCACCGTCCAGGCGGTCCCGTCCCAGCTCGCGGACAGCGCCCACGTCCTCCCGGATCTTTCGACGTAGCGCCCGGCGGCCATGCAGAACGTCGCCGAGCGGCAGCCGACGCCTTCAAATTCGCTCGCGGTCGCCCCGGCCGGCAGCGGCACGGCCTGGACCGACCAGGTGCTGCCGTTCCAACGCTCGGCTATTGCGGATCTGACCGACGCCACGACCGCATAGCCTGCGGCGGTGCACGCGGACGTCGCCGAGCATGACACGCCGTTGAGGCGCGTCTCGGTGGCTCCCGCGGGGTTCGCCGCCGACTGAAGCGCCCATTCTCTGCCGTTCCACACCTCCGCCAGCGCGAATCGCCCGGCGGCGGAAGCGTAGGAGCCCACCGCTAGGCAGGACGTAGAAGACGCGCAGTAGTTGGACCTCAGCTCGCTTTCGGTTGCTCCCGCCGGCGTCGCGGCCGACTGCACGGACCACGAGCTGCCGTTCCACAGCTCGCCGAGCGGGGTGCTGACTCCGGAGGTCGTCTTCTTCCCGACGGCGGTGCACACGCTCGCCGTCGAGGGTTCACAGGCGACTTCGTACAGATAGCCGTGTTCCGCTCCGGCCGGGCTCGCGGGGACCTGCGTGGTCCAGGTTCCGGCTCGGGCGGCCGGCGCGGCGAGCACCGCCACCAAGCAGCCGGCGACTGCGGCCAGTACCCACCCGCCTCCACGACGAGCCCTCGTCTCGCACATGGCGTTCTCCCCCTGTCTCGATGTGTGCCGCACCGGCGGCAGCGCCGGTGCCTCAGGTCGTGCGTACTGGAGAAAGCAGCGAACTGCCACAAACTTGGCGTTGTGGCAGTCACAGGCGGTCGGCGAGCGGACGCTCGCGCTGGTGGAGCCCGCGTCGCGAGACGCACCCAGAACCGGACGCTCACTGTGCCGACGAGCGGTTTCAGGCGCGCGAGATGTTGGCGCACCGATTTTCGGCCACGCGGCTTCACGGACATGCGTGGACCGGTAGCGTCGTCGCGCGTATGAGACAGACCACTTGCTCGGCACCGAGCGCGACTCGTTTGTTCCTGATAGCGCTCGACGCGCACGGCCGCTTCAAGCGCGCGCAAATCGCCCAGTCCTAGGCGCTCGTAGCGGCGCACGGTGCGTTCGATCTTCCTCGATCTCTGGCGACGGCCGACGCTGCGCGATGCGCTGGTGCTCATCGCGCTCGCACCTTGGGTCGCGTGGGCGGCGATGCGGCTGCTCGGGTTCGAGCCGGGCGCGCCGCTGATCGGAGCGCTCGCGCTCACGCCGCTGGTAGCGGCGACTGCGTGGCTGCCGCTCCTGCTGGCGCTCGCGCTGCGCAGCTGGGTTCTCGCGGTGGTCGCCGCACTCGTTGCAGTCATGCTCGCGGCGGCGGTGTTGCCGCGAGCGCTCGGCGGGCCGCAGGCGCCTCTCGCGGGTGGCCGCACGCTGTCGGTGATGACCGCGAACCTGCGCTACGGCCACGCCGACCCCGACGCGGTGATGCGGCTCGTGCGCCGGCACGACGTTGACCTGCTGAGCTTGCAGGAGCTGACGCCTATGGCGGCTCGGCGCCTCGACCGCGCCGGCGCGCGGGCACGCTTCCGGTACCGCGTGCTCGAACCGCGATCGGGTGCGAGCGGGTCCGGGCTGCTGTCGCGCCTGCCGCTGCGCGACGCTGCGCGGCCGCCGGGCACCCCGCACGCGATGCCGCAGGCGCAGCTGGCCGGGCCCGGTGTCGGACCCGTGCTCGTCAAGGCCGTGCACACGATTCCGCCGCTGGGAGGCGACGTGCCCGTCTGGCGCGAGGAGCTGCGCTTGCTTCCGCACGCGACGCCGACGGGCCAGATTCGGCTGCTGATCGGCGACTTCAACGCGACGCTCGACCACCACGAGCTGCGCGCCCTGATCGCGACCGGCTACCGCGACGCCGCCGACACCGCGGGAATCGGCCTCGACGGTACCTACCGCGTCAGGCCGCGCCTGCCGATCCGAATCGCAATCGACCACGTGCTCGTCGACCAGCGCGGACGCGTGACCGACGCCAGCGTGGAGCCGATCCCGGGCAGCGACCACCGCGCGCTGCTGGTGACGCTCAGCCTGCCCGCGTCGTGAGGCGCAGGATCGCCAGGTCGAGTTCCCTAGATCGCTCGCAGCCGCGAATCGACGGCGCGCCGCACAATGACGGCGCGCCGAGACCTCGTAACTATATTAGTGTCACCCTGATGGCGGTGGTCGTGCCTAGTAGCGCGAGCCTTCCGTTTCCGGTGAACGTTATTTCGGCTGGGCAGCCGGCGCCGCCTTCCCTGAGCGGTATCTGCGTGGCGGGCTCTTCGACCGAGGTGATGGAGCCTCCTGCTTCGCGGACAAGGTTCCACTGGATCGGTCTCGCCGCTGTGGATCTGTATAGGCAGTTGGGTATGAATACCGTTCCGATTAGGAAGCTGTAGTCGATGATGTCGAGGCCTACCTTTTGTATGTTCGGTAGCGTTCCCGTGAACGAGCGGTAGCGGATGTGCCACGGGAGAGTGTTCGCGAGCGTCACGCCTTCTAGGACTTCCACTCCGTTTAGGTAGTACCAGAAGCCTCCGGTACACGGTCGCTGCACGGTTGCCCTCGTGATGTAACCCACTAGCGTTCCGACGACCTTCGCGATCGTGCTGCTGTGGAAGCTTCCTTCGATGGTGACGTTGCAGTCGACGTTGATTTCTCCGCCTTGGTACTTGAGCGGCGCCCATGTCGCTCTAAAGCTTCTGTTACTAAGCGACAGCCTGCCTGCCGACGCGACTCCGACGCCCGCCGACAACACGAGCGCCGCGCCGAGCGCGGGGAGGATGACCTTCCAGCGAGATGCCATGCTCAGCTTCCTTTCTCGATGATGGACCGGCGTCGGGAAAGGCGAGCTGCATCAATCGTCGCGACCCCCCGACGCGACTGTTACACCGAAAAATGTACCGGAAATTGCAGGGCGCTGAAAAGGCGATCTATCCGCGCGCCATCGAGACCTGCACCAGGTTTCCCTGCGGGAGCGTGCGCTGCTCGACGCGATCGCACACGCGATGCACGAGCCAGAGGCCGTAGCGCCCGATCTGGCCGGGTGCCGGGAGCGTCTGGCCGGCACGCTCGTCGGTGAGATGGCCCGCGTCGGTCACCTCGCACACGAGCCCGGTCGACGTCTCCCAGATCGTGAGCGTCCCCGCTCCGCCGCCGTGGCGGATGCTGTTCGTCGCCAGCTCGTTGACCGCCAGCACGAGATCGTCGCGCCGCTCCGGCGCCAGCCCTGCGCGATCGGCCCGGCGGGCGACGGCTGCGCGCAGCGACGGCAGCGCCGCCGGCATGATCGGAATCGACTGCGCATCGGCGGGCGGCTGCGGGAGCGGGGGGCGAGGCGACGCGGCAGTGGAGCCGCGTACCTGAGGATGGGCTCGTGGCATCCAGTGGATCTCGGCGGTGATGCTCGGCATGGCTGATCGGTGCGGACTCGGCGACTTTTCCCCACTGCATCGTTGCGAGGCGTCATGCCTCTGCGTCTGCGTGCGCTGCGTTCTCTGCGTCATCTCCCATACCCCGCTCTCGCCCGTCGCATGCGAGTGGCAATTCGCCGACTCAGTCATCCAGCTTGTCCCGCTTTGGGCCCTCCCACTCGATCGCCTCCGGATCCTGCGACGGGTGCGGCTCGCTCGTGCTGCGGCTGCCGGTCTGCGGATGCGGCTGCTCGCCGAACGGCAGGCCGTCGGGATCCGGCGGGTCGCGCGGATCCTCCCGCTTGTCGTAGGGGTCCGGCCACTCGGTCTCGTCAGGGTCGTGCGCCGGGTGGTTCAGGGCGTGATGTGGATCACGTTGCTCGTCCATGCCTCAGGCGCTACCCGACGTCATTCGCGCGAAACGCTGCGGCGTCAGCGCCGGTTTGGCGCGCATCGATCGGCGGTAGGTCCAACGACATGCCGATCGAGCTGGGATACACGCTCGCGTGTGAGGAGCACGGCCCGCGCGACCTGGTCGCGTACGCGCGCCGCGCGGAGGAGGCCGGCTTTCCGTTCGCGATGATCTCCGACCACTTCCATCCGTGGACCGACCGGCAGGGCCACAGTCCGCACGTGTGGAGCGTGATCGGCGGCGTCGCGACCGCGACCGAGCGGCTGCGGGTCGGCACCGCCGTCACCTGCCCGACCGTGCGCCAGCATCCCGCGATCGTCGCGCAGGCAGCTGCGACCTGCCAAGACATGCTGGACGGCCGCTTCATCCTCGGCGTCGGGACCGGCGAGGCACTCAACGAGCACATCGTCGGCGCCCCTTGGCCGAGCGCGGCCGTGCGGCGCGCGATGCTCGAGGAGGCCGTGACGATCATCCGCGAGCTCTGGCGCGGCGGGCTCGTCGAGCACCGCGGCCCGCACTACACGGTCGAGAACGCGCGTCTCTACACGCTGCCCGATTCGCCGCCGCCGATCATCGTCGCGGCGGCCGGGCCGGAGGCAGCCGCGCTCGCCGGCCGGATCGGCGACGGCTTCTGCGGTACCGCTCCCGACGAGGATCTGATCCAGCGCTTCGACGCGGGCGGTGACGGACCGCGGCCGAAGTACGGGCAGATCACCGTCTGCTGGGCGGAGTCGGAGGAACAGGCCCGCCGCACGGCGCATGAGTGGTGGCCGAACGCGGGGCTGCCGGGCGAGCTGGGCCAGGTGCTGCCGCAGCCGGCGCACTTCGAGCAGGCGGCGCAGCTCGTGACCGAGGAGCAGATCGCCGGAGCGATCGCCTGCGGGCCGGACCCGGAGGTTCACCTCGATCGCATCCGCGACTTCGCCGGCGCCGGCTACGACCACATCTTCCTGCACCAGGTGGGGCCCGATCAGGAGGGCTTCTTCCGCTTCGCCGAGCGGGAGCTGCTGCCGCAGGTGCAGCAGCTCACGGCATCGTAGTCGCCGGACCGCCGTCCGAGTATCCCGGGTCCCGGGCGAGATACCAGGCATCTGCTGTAGACGACGCCGAGGGCGACCAATAGCGTGGCCGGCACGATGATGCAGGAGCGCACCAGCACCTCGACGCGGGAGCGCGAAGACCGCCTCGGAGGCGCTCGCCGGCGTGGCTTCGCCGACGGCGTCGCATCCGTCCTATGCGCAAGCGCGACGGGCGCGCGTCCCGCTCGCGTGCGGCTTCGCCGCGACGTCGGGTCGCTCGCCGAGGACTGGCAGGCGCTTCAGCATGACGGCAAGCGGCTCCTCCATGAGCGCTCGTGACGCGGCCGGTCGCGAGCATGCGCACGACGGACCACGAGGAGATGGTCACGTACTACGCCGCCGAGCGGCGAGGTCAAACGTTCGCGATCCTGGCAGTCCTCGGGGTGCTCGCGGTAGCGCTGGTGGCGATCGCGTACGACCGGCCGGTCGTAGGCGTCACCGGGCTGCTCGCCGGGGCCGCGTCGGCGATCTGGGCGATGCGCCGTCGCAGCAGCGTCGCCTCGCCGGCCGAGCTCGGTCCGAGCCGTCTCGGCCTCGCTGCTGAGGATCAGCGCGAGGCCTGAGCTGGCTCACGGCTTCAGCACGACCTTGATCGCGCCGTCCTGCTTCTTCTGGAAGACCTCGTACATGTGCGGGGCCTCGTCGAGGGAGACCTTGTGCGTCGCGAGCCCTTCGACGTCGAGCGGGTCGTCGTCGCCGGTCACCAGCGGCAGGATCTCGTCGACCCATCTCTTCACGTTCGCCTGGCCCATGCGCAGCTGGATCTGCTTGTCGAACAGGTCCATCATCGGCAGCGGGTCCATCATCCCGCCGTAGACGCCGCTCAGCGAGATCGTGCCGCCGCGGCGGACCGCGTCGATCGCGTTGTAGAGGACGGAGAGGCGGTCGATGCCGCCCTTCTCGATCAGCGGCGCGGCGATCCGGTCGGGCAGGTAGCCGGCGAGGGTGTGCGCGAGCTTGCCGAACGGCGCGCCGTGCGCCTCCATCCCGACCGCGTCGATCACAGAGTCGGGGCCGCGCCCGTCGGTCTTCTCGCGCAGCAGGTCGGCGACGCCGTCGCGCGAAGCGACCTCGATCGTGTCGATGCCGTGGTCCTGCGCCATTCTCAGCCGCTCCGGCACGAGGTCGATCCCGATGACCTGTCTGGCGCCAAGGTGCTTGGCGATGCGCGCCGACATCTGGCCGATCGGGCCGAGGCCGAAGACGGCGACGCTCCCGTCTCGCGGGATCGCGGCGTAGGCCACCGCCTGCCAGGCGGTCGGCAGCACATCTGACAGGTAGAGGAAGCGCTCGTCGGGCGGGCCGTCTGGGACCTTGATCGGACCGAACTGCGCCTGCGGCACGCGCAGCAGCTCGGCCTGCCCGCCCGGCACCTCGCCGTAGAGCTTCGTGTAGCCGAACAGCGCCGCGCCCTTGTGCTGCTCGCGCACCTGCGTCGTCTCGCACTGCGAATAGAGGCCGCGGTCGCACATCCAGCAGTGGCCGCAGGAGATGTTGAACGGGATCACGACCCGGTCGCCCGGTCTGATGTGCGTGACCTCGGAGCCGACCGCCTCGACGATCCCCATCGGCTCGTGGCCGAGGATGTCGCCCTCCGCGATGAACGGCGCGAGCACCTCGTAGAGGTGCAGGTCGCTGCCGCAGATCGCAGTGGAGGTGATTCTCACGATCGCGTCCGTCGGCTCCTGGATCCTCGGGTCGGGGACGGTGTCGACGCGCACGTCGCGTCTGCCATGGAACGTGACTGCCTTCATCGCGCTGGCTCCTCTCGCCGGGGTCGAGGCCTTGTGCGTTGCGTCCCCGCGATGGCCGATCGCCAAGCGCGGCGGTTCGCGCTCCGACCGGGCGGGTAGTCCGCGGAAGACCGCGAGGAAGGGGAAGCGCATGCCCGCTGAGGAACTGGGCCGCAGCGACGAGCTCGACGACGAGGACGTGGAGCTGGACGAGGAGCTCGACCACGATCAGGACGACGTCGACTACGACCCTGACGAGGATCCCGACACCGGACCGCCGGCGAGCGGCGACGGGCCGTGAGCGCTTCGCACCGCTCTGACGCGCCGGCGCCGGTGCGCGTGACGCCCTACCGTGACGGCCCGTACCTGCTGCGCGGGCCGTTCGAGCTGGTCGATCAGGACGGCAACGTGATCGAGACCGGCCGCCGCACGGTCGCGCTGTGTCGTTGTGGACGCTCGCAGACACGCCCGTTCTGCGACGGCACGCACAAGCTGATCGGCTTCGATGCGCCGAGCGGGGCGGAGCGGGAGCGTTAGCGCGCAGGCAGCAGCGAGCTCTCGCCGCGCTCCCACGCGCCGAGGATGCAGCGCCCGCAGCGGCCCTCGACCTCCAGCAGCGCAGCGGCGCCCCAGAGGATGTCGTCGGCGAGCGCCGGCTCGGCGCGCGCGAGGCCGCCGGCGAGGTCCCACGCGGCGACCTGCTCGTGGACTGCGTCGGCCTCGACGTGCTCGTCGAAGAAGTCGGTCGCGTCGAGACCGAAGCCGAGCCGGCGCAGGCCGTTGCCGTAGCGACGGTTGGGCAGCGAGGAGGTCATCTCGAACGCGGCGAGGTGACCGACGATTGCGCCGCGCAGGCGCCGGTGCAGTCCGCACAGCGACATCAGGTTCACCGTCGCGAGCGTGCTCCCGGGCCACCGTTCGAGGTAGGCGCCGTAGCGCGGGTCGAGGCCGAGCGCCGCCATCGAGTTCGCGAACAGCGTCGCGTGGAGTCGCTCGGCGCGACCGCCGCCGTACTCGTCCGCCTGCACTTCGACGAGCGCGGCCTTCGGCGCGCCGCTCAGCCGCGGGATCGCCCACGAATGGGGGTCCGCCTCCTTGAGCTGGTAGCTGGAGCGGTGCATGAACAGCTCGCGCAGCTGGTCGGCGGTCGCGCGCGTCTCGACGAAGCGCGACAGCGTCGCGCCGTCGTCCTCGGCGACGAGCCGCTGCAGTGCGGCGCCGACCTCGCGCGGATCGGCGGCCGGAGGCTGTCGCACGACCATCCGCAGCGCCGTCTCGAACGCGCGCTCGAGCACCGCGCGGAACGCGAGCAGGCCGGCGTCCCACTCCCAGTCGTCGTCCACGCCTTCGAGCTCGCCGTAGTGCAGCTCGTAGCAGAGGTAGAGCGCGAGCTGGACGTCGTCGTCGGCCAGCAGCGCAGGCGTCGCGTCGAGCACCGGCAGCTCGACGGGCATGCCGGGCGGGCATCGCAGCACGTCGAGCAGGATCCGGCTGACCGGGCCGCGCGCACGTGGCAGCGCGGTGCGCCGAGGCGGTGCGGGGAGGGCGGCGTAGGGGGTGGCGGGGCCGGCGCTCACTGCTCGCGACGTACCCCGCCGCCGGCCGTTCCAAGCACGCCGGGATCGGCCGACGCGAGCGGATCGCCGTAGCGCTCGGCCATCCACGCAGCGAGGCCGCGCACGCCCTGCTCTGCCGCTACCGCGCGCTGGCGGATCGCTCCGTTGCGCTGCGCCAGCGCTCGCGCATGTGGCAGCAACGCGCCCGCGCCAAGCCGCTCGGCGACGGGCGTCAGCGTGTCGAGCAGCGCGGCCAGGCGCTCGCGTGTCGGCGTCCGCTCGCCGCGCTCGAGATCCGCCAGCTCGCCGTCAAGCCCGTTGCGCAGCGCACTGAAGCGGTTCTCCTCGATCCGCCAGCCGGGAGCGGCCGGCAACGGCTCGCCGGCGTCATACCGCTCCGCCAGCCACGCCACCAGCGCTTGCGCGACGACGATCACGCCCGCGGCATCGGCCAGCGTCGTCTGCGCGTCGGGCACGCGCAGCTCCAGCGTTCCCCACGTCGGGTGCGGGCGCAGCTCCCACCACCACAACCGCGGCTCGGTAACCGTTCCCGCCTCCGCGCCCCAGGCCAGCTCCGCAGCGACGCGCTCCCAGCTCTTCAGCGCCGGCGGCACGCCCTGGCGCGGCAGCAGCCTGCACACGAGCGGCCGCGCGGACGCGAGCCCGCTGTCGCGTCCGTCATAGAGCGCGCCGTTGGCGGCGAGCGCCGCCAGCTCGGGCAGGAAGGAGCGCAGCGCGTCGTGGACCGCGAGCGTGCGCTCCGCGCCGCCGACCGCGACGTGCACCTGCAACGCTGCGACGAGCTGGCGCTGGGCGACCGGCTCGTACGCGGCGCGGATGTGCTCGTAGCGGCGGCCCTCGTTCAGCGCGCCGGAGGGCGCGGCGAACGGATGCACGCCGGCCGCCGCCGGGCGGGCGATGCCCTCGCATGCGGCGATCAGGTCGGCGCGGGCGGCGGCGAGCTGCGCGAGCGCGTCGGCGACTTGCGCGGTCGGCGCGGTCGCGATCTCGACTTGTGCTGCCGGCAGCTCGCGCGAGAAGCGCGCGTCGCCCCCCAGGCGGCTCAGCACCGCGTCGGCGCGCGGGGCCAGGTCGAGGGTGTCGCCGTCGAGCAGCATCGCCTCCTCCTCGATCCCCACCGTGAACGGCGTGACCGCGTCGAACCGCTCGCGCAGCTCAGACGCGGTGGGCGGCGGTTGGAGTCGGGTGGAAGCGGGCATGGCGCGCTCCGTGCGCATCATCACCCTCCCCGGCGTCTTCCAACCACACAGCGACGCGCGGCTGCTCGCGGCGGCGATGCGCGAGCGCGGGCTCGCGGTCGGTGCGCGCGTGCTGGAGGTATTCGCGGGCAGCGGCGCAGTCGCGATCGCGGCGGCGCGGGAGGGTGCGCGCGAGGTGACGGTGATCGATGTCTCGCGGCGTGCGCTGGCCGCGAGCTGGATCAATGCGCGGCGCAACGGCGTGCGCGTGCGGACCCGTCGCGGCGACCTGTTCGCGCCGGTCGCCGGCGAGCGCTTCGACCTGATCCTCGCGAACCCGCCGTACGTCCCAAGCGCCGCCGATGAGCTGCCGCGCAGCGGCGCCGCCCGTGCGTGGGAGGGCGGCGGCGACGGGCGGGCATTGCTCGACCGGCTGTGCGACGAGGCGCCAGCGCACCTCGCACCCGGCGGGACGCTGCTGCTCGTGCAGTCCTCGATCTGCGGCGAGGACGCGACGCTCGCACGGATCGAGGCCGCCGGCCTGCACGGCGAGCGCGTCGCCGCCGAGCGCGGGCCGCTCGGACCGCTGATGCGCGAGCGCGCGCCGCTGCTGCACGCGCGCGGACTGCTCGCGCCCGGCCAGCACGAGGAGGAGCTGTTGGTGCTTGCAGGACGCGCCGGCCGGGTAGCGGTTCGGCCGCAAGCAGAGAGAACCCCCGAGGAGGTCCCGTCATGGCAGAGCTGACGAAGTTGGAGAGCAAGCTGGCCGAGGTGCTCGGCCTCGCGATGGCGGCGCAGGGCGCAACGAGAAGAGTCGCGTCGATGCTCGACGGCCAGGACGACGAGCTGAAGGCCGAGCTCGAGCGGATGCATGAGGAGGCGCGCGAGACGGAGGAGCGCTGCACGCAGGTCGCGGGCGAGCGCGACGGTAGAAAGACGGCGATCCTCGACTCCGCTCGCGAGACGCGCAGAGAGGCCGAGGAGATGATGAGAACGTACCTGGAGGGCGAGGACGATCCGCTCGACGGGTTCGAGTTCCTGACGATGGCCGAGGCCGGCGAGGTCGGCCACTGGGCGATCGTCGAGAAGCTCAACGAGCAGGCCCAGGATCCCGCGATCGGCGAGCTGGTCCAGTGGATGCTGCCGATCCAGCAGCGCCACTACGAGACCGTGCTCGCCGGGTCCGTGAAGCTCGCCGGCGCCGAGGACCCGAACGAGATCGAGTCGTAGGGCTGCGCGCTCAGCGTCCCGCGCGCAGGTCGTCCAGGCAGCTGCCCGCCTCGACGACCTGCGCGCGCATGTTGCGCGCCATCATCTTCAGCGCCGCCTCGCCCAGCTCAGGGTCGATCGGCGCGACCGCGTCGCGCACCACGCACACGTCGTAGTGACGGATGTAGGCGTCGAGCGCGCTGTAGAGGATGCACTGCTCGGTCACTTGGCCGGTGAGGATCACCGTGTCGAGCTCGCGCGCTCTCAGCAGGTGGTCGAGCGCAGTGCCGTAGAAGACGCTGTGGCGGATCTTCTGCAGGAACGGCAGGTCGTCCGGCGGGACGAGCGGGGCCACCAGGTCGGGGCGGCGACCGTCGAGCGCGCGTCTGACGAGGTCGTGGCGGGTGGCGGCGAAGTCGCCGAGGTTGTCGTTGACGTAGATCACGTCGACGTCCTGCTCGCGCGCGCGTTCGATCAGCTGCGCGAGCGGCTCGACGACCGTCGCGGCGTGATCCGCCAGCACGTCGGCGTCCTCGTGGTCGTACGGGTTCAGCATGTCGACGACGAGCAGTGCGGCGGACGGCATGCGGGGATCCATACCCGCGCGCGTGGCTCCGCGAGCGCGCGGGTACACGAGCCTGCGTGACGGTCACCGAGACCCGCGTGCAGGACCTGCCGCCGTTCGCCGGGCACTCGCCCGAGCGCGACCGGCCGCTCGGCTGGTACGCGCTGCTGATCTCGATCTACGTCGGCGGCTTCAGCGCATTCGCGGCGTGGTTCCTCCGCTCCGGCCGGCAGCTGCCGGAGCGGATCGACGGGCGCGACTTCGCGTTGATCGCGATCGCGGCGCACAAGGGCGCGCGGCTGCTCGGCAAGGCGCGCATCATGAGCGCCGTGCGCGCGCCGTTCACGCGCTACCAGGAGGACGGCGGCCCGGACGAGGTCGAGGAGGCTGCGCGCGGACGAGGGCTGCGGCGCGTGATCGGCGAGCTGATCGTCTGCCCCTACTGCCTCTCGATGTGGTTCGCGACGCTCTTCACCGCCGGCCTGCTGGTCGCCCCGCGCGCGACCCGCTGGCTCGCCTCCGTGCTCGCGACGGTGTTCGCGTCCGACGTGCTGCAGATCGCGTATCGCAAGGCCGAGGACGCGCTCTGAAGATCACACATCTGATGCTGTAGACGTTCCCGCCCGCCGCACCTAACGTCGTCGGCGGTCAGCGACAGCCTCCATCGGCGCACCTCCCGATCTGCCGGAGCTCCAACTCCGGCCGGGGCGACGGCCCCGCGAAAGGAGGTGATGCCTGTGGAGTATCTAACGATGACCCTCCTGTTGCTCGTGGCCCTCCACCTCGTGTTGAGGGGCTGAGCGAGAGGAGGCCCCGGCGCCGTAACGTGCGGCGTCGGGGCGCTTAACGAGCGAGCCCCGGAGTCGTCACCCCGGGGCTCTGATGCCATGGAATACCTGGCGATGACCCTCGTGCTGGTCGTTCTCGACCGCGTGTTGTGGAAACAGCGTAGCGTCGCCTCCCCACGCGTACCACCCCAAAGATCGGGTAACCGAACGTGCGTGGGACGACTCGACGGACAGCGTGCGCTGGTGACCGGCGCGAGCAGCGGGATCGGCGCGGCTACCGCGCAGCTGCTTGCGCGCGAGGGCGCCGACGTCGCGCTGCTGGCGCGCGGGGAGACGGGCCTGCTGCGCGTCGCGGCGCGGGTGCAGGAGGAGGGGCGCCAAGCGCTGATCTTCCAGGCCGACGTCGCCGACCGCCCCGCACTCGAGGCGTCGATCGCGGAGGCGATCCGCCAGTTCGGCGGGCTCGACGTCGTCGTGGTCGCCGCCGCCGCCGGCGCGTTCGGCCGCTTCGACGAGATCCCGCCCGAGGACTTCGACCGCTGCGTGCGCGTCACGCTCGGCGGCGCCGTCGACACGATCCGCGCGGTGCTGCCGGAGCTGGAGCGCACCGCCGGCCGCCTGATCGTCGTCGGCTCTGCGGTCGACGAGATCGAGCTGCCGCTGCTGTCCCCGTACGTCGCGGCGAAGAACGGGCTGCACGGCTTCCTCAACAGCCTGCGCGCCGACCTGCGCTCCGACGGCTCGGATGTCGCTGTCGCGGAGGTGCGGCCCGGTGCCGTCGACACGCCCTTCTGGCTGCACCTCACGCATCGCGCCGGGCTCGTGCCGCCGTCGATCCCGCCGCTCACCACGTACACCGCGGAGTCGGTCGCGCGCGCGGTCGTCGCGCAGGCGATCGCGCCGCGACGCTCGGTCACCGTCGGCGGCTCCACGCTGCTGCTGTCGCTCGCCGAGCGCTACGCGCGTCCGCTGATGGAGCGTGCGTTCGGGCTCGCCGGCCGCCTCGCGCGCGCCCGCGCGCATCCCGACGACACGCCGCGCGGGCTGTGGGAGCCTTCCGGCGACGGCGAGCTCGATGGCCACCTGCACGGCCGCCCGAGCCTGCTCGCGGCGCTGCAGCTGCGCGGCACGCGTCCGCGCGGCGGGGTGGAGGGCTCATGAGCGCGCTCGCGCGCATCAGCCCGGCGCGCCGCGCACACCGAGCCGCCGGACGGCGGCTGTTGCGCGGCAGATCGCCGCGTCGCCCCGCTGCCGTCGAGGCGCTCGACGCGGTCGCCGTCGCGCTCGGTCGGGGGATCGTCGCAGGCGTCGCCGCGACCGCCGCGATGACGGTCGCCTCGACGGCCGAGATGAAGCTGCGCAGACGCCAGCCGAGCGCCGCGCCGGCCGCGGTCGCCGGAAGGCTGCTCGGCGTCAAGCCGCGCAAGAGAGGCGGCGAGCGCTTCGCGACCGCTGCGCATCTCGCGACCGGCACATCGCTCGGCACCGCGCGCGCGGCCCTCGACCTCGCCGGCGTGAAGGGTCGCGCCGCGCCCGCCGCGTTCTTCGCGATCGCCTGGCTTCCCGACCTCGTCGCCGTGCCGGCGGCCGGTGCTGCGCCCCCGCCATGGCGCTGGGGCGCGACCGAGGTCGCGATCAGCGCCGCGCACCACGTCGCGTACGCAGCCGCGGGCGAGGCGACCTACCGCGCGCTCGCGAACGGCGCCTGACGCACCGCCCGCTCCACCGCGCCGAGCCGCCAGGCATGCAGCGCCGCCCGGGCCGCGTTCATGCCCGCCGCGCCGTGCACCCCGCCACCGGGATGCGCGGAGGCGCCGGCGAGCCACAGTCCGCGCAGCGGCGTCGCCGGCCGCGCGAGGCCCGGCAGCGGGCGGAACACCACCTGCTGGTGGATCTGCGCGGTCCCCTGATTCACCGCCCCGCCGAGCAGGTTGCGGTTCGCCGCCTCCAGCGTCGGCGGCGTGAACACGTGCCGTCTGCGGATCAGCGCTCTGAAGCCGGGTGCGCGCCGCTCGATCTCGGCTTCGACGCGCGCGACGAAGGCCTCGACCTCGCGCTCGTCCCACGTGCCGGTCAGGCCATCCGGACCGGCGTCGCCGCGCACTTGCTGCGGCACGTGCGTGTACGCCCAGGCGACCTCTTTGCCTGCGGGCATGCGCGTCGGATCGACCGGCGCGTACTGCCCCATCACGAGGAACGGCTCGTCCGGGACCAGGCCGCGCGACAGCTGCGCGGTCGTGCGCGTGAGCGCGTCCATGCCGTTCGCGATGTGCAGCGTCCCGGCACGGCGCGCCTCCTCCGCGACCCACGGGATCGGCCCGTCGAGCGACCAGTCGACCTTCACGGTCCCGTTGTCGAGCTGGAAGCGGTCGAGATCCTCGACGAAGTCGCGCGGCAGGTGCTGGTCGCCGACGAGCTCGTGGAACAGCGTCGGCGCGATCGTGCTCGCGAGCACCCCGCGCGCCGCCGAGATCTCCGACCCGTCGCGCAGCCGCACCCCGACGGCGCGGCCGCCGCGCACGATCACCCGCGCGACCAGAGCGCTCAGCGCCAGCTCGCCGCCGTGCGCATGCAGGCGCGCGACCAGCGCGTCGATCAGCCGCCCGGCTCCGCCCTCCGGCACGGGGAAGCCGTGCTCCTGGCCGAGCCCGCACAGCACCCACCCGAACAGTCCGCCGCCGGACGAGTCGGGCGTCAGGTCGGCGTGCAGCGCATTCCCGGACAGCAGCCACGCGGCGCCCTCGCCGCGGAAGCGCTCCTCCGCCAGCCGCCGTACCGGCAGCAGCGCGAAGCGGGTGAATCTGAGCAGCCCTCTCGGCCCGAGCGCCGCTGCCAGCCGCGCGCTGCCGCGCAGCGGCGGGAACGGCCGCAGCAGCGCATCCATGAACGGACCGCCCGCCCGCTCCCAGGTGCCGTAGAAGGAGCGCCAGCGCTCGCCATCGCCCGGCGCGAAGCGCTCCAGCGACGCGGCCGTCTCGTCGACGTCGAGCGACAGCACGGCGCAGCGCCCGTCGTCCTGCGGGTGCGCGACCGGCAGCGGCGCCCGGCGCCAGCGCACGCCGTGCCGCTGCAGGTCCATCGCATGCAGTGCGGGCGAGGCCGCCGCAAGCGGATAGAACGCGCTGAACAGGTCGCTCGTGAAGCCGGGCTCCGTGATCTCGCCGCTCTTGACCGCGCCGCCCGGCACGGCCTGCTCCTCCAGCACGAGCACGCGCCAGCCGTGCTCGGCGAGCACGTTCGCGGCCACGAGCCCGTTGTGGCCCGCTCCGATTACGACCGCATCGACGTCCGAGCGCACCTTGAGTGCGGTACCCCGCGCGAACGCGCCGCAAGCCGTTTTCGCCGCCGCACCCCGCGGGTAGCCCGAGGCGCATGGCGACGAACGAGCGCTTCATGCCGGTCCCGCCCGAGGCCGTCTGGGATGCGCTCGCCGACGCGTACGGCTATGGCTACTGGGTCGTCGGATCGAGCGAGATCCACGACGTCGACGAGCACTGGCCCGCGCCCGGCTCGCGCTTTCAACACACCGTCGGCATCCGCCCGCTGCGCGTGAGCGATCACACCGAGTCGCTCGAGGCGCGGCGGCCGAGCCTGCTGCGCATGAGAGCGAAGGCGCGCCCGCTCGGCACCGCCCAGGTGACGATGACGATGGAGCCGCAGGACGGCGGCACGCGCGTGCGCATGACGGAGAACCCCGACGGGCTCACCGGCTGGCTGAGCCTCAACCCGCTCGTGCAGCTGCTCGTGAAGGGTCGCAACGCCGAGTCGCTGATGCGACTGGAGGAGCTGGCGCTGAGAGCGGCGGGGACGTCACCGTCGTGAGCGCCGCGCGCAGCCCCGGCCTCCCGAGCGCAAAGCAGACCTCGGTCTGGGTCGACACCGCGCCCGCGCCGCGCCTGCATCCGCAGCTTGATGGCGACGTGCGCGCCGACGTGGCCGTCGTCGGTGGTGGGATCGTCGGCATCACGACAGCGCTGCTGCTTGCCGAGGCGGGCGCGAGCGTCGTGCTGCTGGAGGCCGGTCGGCTCGCCGGCGGCACGAGCGGCTTCACGACCGCGAAGGTCTCCTCGCAGCACGGCTTGATCTACGACACGCTGCGCTCCAAGCACGGCGCCGAGACGGCGCGCCGCTACGGGGAGGCGAACGAGGCCGCGCTTGCGTGGATCGCCGCGCGCGTGCAGCGAGACGGGATCGAGTGCGACTTCCGGCGCCAGCCGTCGTACGCGTACGTGACCTCCGCGGAGGACTACCAGCAGGTCGAGCGCGAGGCAGAGGCGGCGGTCGAGGCCGGCCTGCCGGCCGACCTGGTGGAGGAGACGCCGCTGCCGTATCCGGTCGCGGCGGCCGTGCGCTTCGACCGTCAGGCCGAGTTCCACCCCCGCAAGTACCTGTTCGCGCTCGCCGAGCGGCTCGCCGCCATCGAAGGAGCACGCATCTTCGAGCGCTCGCACGCGGTCGAGGTCGGCAAGCACGAAGGTCGGTACGTGGCGAAGGGGCCCGGCGGCCGCGTGCTCGCCGAACGCGTCGTGATCGCGACGCACTATCCGTTCCTCGACCGTTCGTTCTCGTTCGCGCGGCTGCATCCGACGCGCTCGTATGCGATCGCATGCCGCATCGCCGGCGCGCCGCCGGAGGGGATGCACATCTCCGGCGACAGTCCCACGCGTTCGGTCCGGGCGATTCCGATGCCGAACGGAGAAGAGCTGCTGCTCGTCGGCGGCGAGGGCCACAAGACCGGCACCGAGTCCGACACCGAGCTGCGCTACGAGCGGCTGGAGGCGTTCGCGCGCGAGCACTGGGACGTGCAATCCGTCGAGCACCGCTGGTCGGCCCAGGACCCGACGACGCTCGACCTGCTGCCGTACGTCGGGTCGATCCTGCCGGGCAACGACGCCGTGCTGATGGCGACCGGCTTCGCGAAGTGGGGCATGACGAACGGGACGGCCGCCGCGCTGCTGCTGGCCGACCTGGGCCTCGGGCGCGAGGCGAGGTGGAAGGACCTGTTCGACCCGTGGCGCGTCACCCTGCGCCAGTCCGTGCCGAGATTCGTGAAGGAGAACGCGCAGGTGGGAGCCCGCTTCGTCGGGGACCGCCTGCGTCACGCCGACCCGCGTCCGATCGAGAACCTCAGGCGCGGGGAGGGCGCGATCGTCGAGCACGACGGCGAGCGGATCGCCGCCGCCCGCGACGACGACGGCACGCTGCACGCCGTCTCCGCGCGCTGCACCCACCTCGGCTGCCTCGTGCAGTGGAACAACGCCGAGCGCAGCTGGGACTGCCCCTGCCACGGCTCGCGCTTCGGCCTCGACGGCACGGTCCTCGAGGGCCCGGCCGTGCACCGGCTGGAGCGCAAGCCGCTGGGCGACGGAGCCGGCCGCTGACGGCCGGCCGCCCTCAGAGTCGGTCGCTCAGCACGCCCATCAGCACGCCGAAGACGGCGACGCCGACGACGAGTGCGACGAGACCGGTGGCGAACGCGTGCGTGCGCTCGGGAACGCCGCGGCGGCGCAGCAGCAGCCAACCGGCGCCGGCCGCCCACGTGATCGCAGCCACAGCCCACAGGATCCCGCCGCCGACGATCGCGACGATCAGGGTCACAAGCAAGCAGCCGGCGACGACTGCAAACGGCATCGCCCCGACGACGTTCCCGTGGCCGGCCGGCTCCGTCGCGTCGCTGGCCGGCGTCCATGCCGTGCGCTGTTGGCTTGCCGCGGCCGCGGCATCCTGATCCGGCCGCGCGTCGCCGTCGTTGCGCCCGTCGCGCAGCACGTCGCCCGGCGCGGCGGCGCCGGCGGCCAACTCGGTGAACACGCGGTCGGGGTCGTGGACGCCTTGCGCCTCCAGTCGCGCGGCGAGCTCTGGCGAGACGTGCTCGGTCTCGGTCGTCAGCCGCAGCGCAGTCGTGGCGACGATCAGCGTGCCGGCGGCGTGAACCACGAGCGCGGCGACGAGCGCCCACCAGCTGCCGGTCGCGAGCGAGACGATCACGCCGATCACGACGAACGCGGCGAAGCTGAGCGCGAGCAGGGGGCCGTTTCTCAGCAGCGCATCCGTCACCGTCTCGCGCGAGGGCGCGGCCCGCACCTCGTCCACGTGCTCCATCGCGCGCTCGGCCGCCTCGTCGCCGACGGCCTCGCGCAGCTCGTCCGCCAGCAGACGGTCGGTCTCGGGATCGTGGTGGGGGCGGCGCTCGGGCGTGCTCATGTCGCCGCGGCTACCCGCCGGGAGCTCCGTGAAACGAGCTGACTGACCGAGCCTGGTTCCGGGAAGCCTTCCGAGTCGTAGCGCGCTTGCGCCAGGGAGGCGCCCGGACGGAGGCGGGGGTCTCCAGCGGCAACTGCGGCCCCCGCCGCCGGTCGCCCTACAGCCGTTCGGCGACGCGTGCCTCGGAGACGATCCCCAGCCGCTCGACCAGCGTGAAGAACGCCGCCGCGTAGGGGGAGCCGTCGGTGCGCGCGCGCAGCGACTCCCAGTCGACCTGCTCGCGCACCGCGCGCGAGATCTGCAGCAGCCACGAGAGGTCGAGCTGGTGCTCGTCGAGCGACAGCAGCTTCGTCGCGAGCACGTCCTCGAGCGCCATCACCGGCACGCGCAGCGCGCTGAGGTTGCGCTCGACCGCGCGCCCGAGCACCTCGTCGGTGATCGGCAGTCCGCGCGGCCCGTAGATCAGATCGATCAGCACGTCCTCGTGCCATGCCTTCACGAGCCACTCCTCCGGCGGGTGCTCGGTGCGCATGCCGGCCGCCGCGAGCGCGCGCAGCGCGCGCTCCGCGTCCTCCTGGCGGAGCATCAGGTCGAGGTCGTTCGTCGGCTCGGGGCCGCCGTAGGCCCACACGGCCATGCTGCCGCCGAGCATGAACGGGATCTCCGCTTCGCGCAGCACCGGGACCGCCGCACGCAGTGCCGCCACGATCCCGTCGAAGTGCTCGTTCACGCCGCTGCCCATGTTCGGAAGCCGTACCCGGCTGCGCTCGACGCTAGCCGCGAAGCGATGCGGGGTAGGGCTTCTCGTGGTGCACGAGCAGGCGACAGCCGAGCAGGCTGAGGCGCGCGCGAACGGGGACGCCCGTCGCGCACATGCTCAGGACGTCGTGCGCGTCGCTGCGGCCGGCGACGTGCACTGCCGCGTCGACCACCACGACGCCACGGTCGAGAGCTTCGCGCGGCTGCGCGGCGAGGCCGACATCCTGCTGCTGGCCGGCGACCTCACGACGACCGGCGAGCCGCAGGAGGGGGCGGTGCTGGCCGATGCCTGCCGCGACCTCGGCATGCCCGTCTTCGCCGTGCTCGGCAATCACGACTGGCACGCGAACCGGCGCGACGAGCTGGTCGCGGCGATCGAGTCGACCGGCTGCGTCACCGTGCTGGACCGCGACTGGCGCACCTGCGAGGCGCTCGGGGTCGAGGTCGGCGTCGTCGGCGTGAAGGGCTTCGTCGGCGGCTTCCCCGGCTCGCACCTGCCGGACTTCGGCGAGCCGCTGCTGCGCGAGGTGTATGCGGAGACCTCGCGCGACGTCGAGGCGCTCGACCGCGGGCTGCGCGAGATCGCCCTGTGCCCGATCCGCATCGTGCTGCTGCACTACGCCCCGACCGACGCGACGCTCGTCGGCGAGGCGCCCGGGATCCAGGCGTTCCTCGGCACCGACCGCCTCGCGCCGCCGATCCTCGAGCACGAGCCGACGCTCGTCCTGCACGGCCACGCGCACGCCGGCACGTTCGCCGCCTCCCTCGGCACGGTCCCCGTCCGTAACGTCTCGATCCACGTCCTCGGCCGCGACTTCCACGTCTTCGAGCTGCCGGACCACGCGGCGGCGGCGATTCACTGAGTAGCGGGGGGCGCTGGACGGCCCCCCGCATCTCATTAGATTAGGGTGATTGTCGCCGACGGGGAGAAGCTCGCCGGTCTGCCGCTGAGTTCCGGTTCAAGCCCGCAATTAGCAGGTATATTGCCCGAAAGTTCCCCGGCGGCGATTAGTCCGGGCGATATGCGTCGCCAGACCATGTTGAGGGGTCTTTCAACAGTGCTTCTGTATAGACATTCTATCAAAAATGCCGTTTCGCGTATTCGATATTCAAACCCGACGATCTCGAAATTGATATTGGATATGTTCGGTAGGGTGCCTGAGAAGGACTTGTAGCGAATATGCCAGGGGAGATTCGCGGTTAGCACTGTGGCCGTTATGAAAGCCCCGCAACCGCTCACTCCCCCACCCGTCACATAGCCCACTAGCGACCCTCTGGTCTTGACGATGCTGTTTGAATGCAGGGAGCCTTCGAGGGTCAGCGAGCACCGGCTGATTCTTTCTCCAAATCCGAATTCACTCCACGATGCTCCCCATGCCCTGCTGCCGAGGCTGTTTCTGAAAGAGAGGGTATTGCCCAACGCCAAAGCGGATGCAAGCGAGAGCAATACCGCGGCGAGCGCTCCCGCGACGCATACCTTCCTCATATAAGTCAATTGATCACCTCTTGTAGGAATGCAAGATGCTTTGACCGGCACGATGCCGGTCGATGCGATCTACCTACCGCGCGGTCGCTAAACGATACGAGACGGTCAGACTGGAGTCAACTAGATGAGACGGTCAGTGTTAGGCGGTGGCGCCGTCGTGGTAACCCCACTGTCTGCGATGCCGGTCTCCGCTCCTGCGCCTCCCGTCCCCGCCAACCCCACCCTCCCGCGCCTGCGCAGCGCCGCGCAGACGTGCAGAGCGTGCGAGCTGTGGGCGGGGGCGACGCAGGCGGTGCTGGGCGAAGGGCCGGTGCACGCGGAGGTGATGCTCGTCGGTGAGCAGCCGGGTGACAGAGAGGACCTCGAAGGGACGCCGTTCGTCGGGCCGGCGGGCAAGCTGCTCGACAGAGGGCTTGCCGACGCCGGCATCGACCCCGCGCGCGTCTATGTCACGAACGTCGTCAAGCACTTTCGCTACAGAGCGAGAGGCAAGCGCCGCATCCACCAGAAGCCCGACGCGGTTCACGTCGCCGCCTGCCGCCCGTGGCTCGACGCCGAGCTTGCGCTCGTTCGACCGCGCGTGCTCGTATGCCTCGGCGCGACCGCCGCACAGGCGCTCGTCGGCCGTCACGTGAAGGTCACACAGGATCATGGACGTCCGCTTGACTCGTCGCTCGCCGCGCACGTCATCGCGACCGTCCATCCCTCCTCGCTGCTGCGCGCGCCCGACGAGGCGGCACGTCGCGCCGCATACGCCGGGTTCGTCGAGGACCTGCGCGCCGTCGCGGCGCTCATGAGCGCCTGATCGCAGCGAGCGCGTGCGCGCCGACACCGCCCCGTTTCGCCGCCCTCCCGCCGGGTAGCGGAAAGGCGAACCCGAGTGAAGGAGCAAGCGATGGCACAGGCGATCAAGGACGTCATGACGCCGAACCCGGTCTGCGTCGATCCGCACTCCAGCGCAGCCGACGCGGCGAGGAGAATGCGCGACGTCGACAGCGGCGCGATCCTCGTCGCCGAGGGCGGGCATCTGAAGGGCCTGCTCACCGACCGCGACATCGTCGTGCGCGCGATCGCGGAAGGGCGCGATCCGTCGCAGGTTGAGGTCCAGGAGATCTGCAGCTCCGACATACAGGCGCTGCGACCTGAAGACGACATCGACAGCGCCGTGAGACTGATGCGCGAGCGGCACATCCGCCGCATCCCGGTCGTGGAGGACGACGACCACCCGGTCGGCATCGTCTCGATCGGCGACCTCGCGCTCGCGCGCGACGAACGCTCGGCGCTCGCCGACATCAGCGGCGCGCCGGCGAACCAGTAGCCCATGACCGCGACGCTTGAGATCCCGAATCCCTCTGCGCCGGAGGCCCCGACCGGGCCTCCGGGCGGACCGGAGATCCCCGGCGATCCGACGCCGCCGGAGCAGCCGGCCGAGACCCCGCCGGCGCCGGAGGTGCCGGACCCCGAGCCGCCCGTGGAGCCAGAGCCCGGCGAGCCGGATGTCCCTTCGCCCGACCCGACCGGGCCGGAGATCCCCGACGATCCGCAGCCGCCGGAGCCGGACACGGAACCGCCCGGCGTCAGCCGAGCCGAGTCCACGCCCAAGCAGTCCGATCAGCTGCCCGAGGAAGGCCCCGCCGAGCAGGTTCCCGACGATGTCGACCGGGCCGGCGAGGGCGCCGCGCGCGAGTCGTCGAGCGAGCACGCCCGCGAGCAGTCGCACGACCCGCCGAGCGAGCGCGGCGTCCCGGACGCCGCCGACGAGGAGGTCGGCGGCGGCTGACGCTCAGGCCGCGAGCGGCGCCTCGACCTCATCGACGCCCGGTGCATCCTCGTCGCCGGCGATCAGGTCGAGCACTGCGCGCCGCACGCGCTCGCTGACGTTCTGCTCCGGCACCGGCTCGTCCTCCTCGACCGGCTCGTGCTCGGCGGCGAGCGCCGCGGCGACCGTGAGCCCCTCCTCGAAGCGGTCGACGATGCGCGGGTCGATGTACGACCCGCGTGCGACCGCGGGCGTGTTGCCGAGGAACGTCGCGACCTCGTCGACCGCGGCCTTCACGAGCCGTCTGCGCGAGGTGCGGGAACCGCTTGGGGTGGCGGAGCCGGGCCCCCCGACCGATTGCGCCCGCACAGCAAGGGCAACCGCGCACAGCGCCGTGGCATGCCAGGTGCGGAAGTCCTTTGCGCTGAAGTCGCCGCCGGCCGCCTCCTTCAAGTAGGCGTTCACATCGTCGGCCTTGACGTCGACCCAGCGGCGCTCGCGTCGGAACGCCAGCAGCTCATCGCCGCCGCCGCGCCGGCGCTTGAGCGCCAGGATCACCGGCCGCACGTCGGGATCCTGCACGCGCTGCACGCGGCGCACGCCGTGCTTGGCCGGGAAGTCGAACAGCAGCCCCGCGCGCTCGACGCGCACGTGCGCCTTGCGCAGCGTCGTCAATCCGTACGTCTCGTTCTGCGCCGCGTAGTCCTCTCCGCCGATGCGGAACAGGCCGACGTCGAGCAGGCGCACCGCGCACGCCAGCACGCGCGCCTCGCCGAGGTCGTCGGTTCCGGCGCCAGCGCCGTTCCCGGCAAGGTCCGCCGCGACGCGCCGTCGCAGCGCCGGCAGCGCGCGGGCGAACGCGATCATCGCGTCGAACTTCGCCTGATCGCGCCGTCTGCGCCAGTCGTCGTGGTAGCGGTACTGCTTGCGCCCGGCCGCGTCGATTCCGGTCGCCTGGATGTGCCCGTGCGGATCGCGGCAGATCCACACCTCGCGCCACGCGGGCGGGATCGCAAGCGCGCGGATGCGGTCGATCGTCGCCTCGTCGGTGATGCGTGCGCCGTCAGCGTCGACGTATGCGAAGCCGCGGCCGCGCCGCAGGCGGGCGATCCCGGGTCCGGAGCAGTCAACGCGGCGCGTGCGCGGCACGCGACATCACGTTCCCGCTGCGGCCGCCTCGTACGCGTCCGCCGGCACGCCGGTGAAGCGCAGCGCGACGATCGCGGTGTCGTCGCGCTGAGCGCCGTCGCGGAACGCGTTGAGCGCGCCCGCGAGCGCGCTCACGAGCGCCTGCGGCTCGCTGCTGTCCGCTTCCGCGAGCGCAGCCTGCAGCCGCTCCGCGCCGAAGCGCTCCTCCGTGCCCACCGTGTCCAGCACCCCGTCGGTGTAGAGCACGAGCGTGTCGTCGGGCTGGAGCGCGATCTCGGTTCCGCTCCAAGAGCTGTCGTCGAACGCGCCCGCCATCGGCCCGACGCAGCCCACCTCCTCCAGCCGGCCGTCGCGCAGTAGCAGCGGCCGCGGGTGCCCGCAGTTGGCGAGCGTCACGAGCGCCGCTCCGCCGGCACGGGCGAGGCGCACGTGCGCGCAGACGGCCGTGCAGAGCGACAGCTGCGGCAGGTCGCGCAGGGCCGCATTGAGCTGGTGCACGGCGCGCACCGCGTCGCGCGTCAGCTGCCCGGCGCTGCGCAACGTGTAGCGCGCGAGCGCGGTCAGCGCCGCCGCCTCGGCGCCGTGCCCCGCGACGTCGCCCATCACGAGCATCCAGCCGTCGGCCGTCGTGAAGGCGTCGTAGAAGTCGCCGCCCACCTCGTTGAACGCGCCGGCGGCGTCGTAGTGCGAGGCGACCGCGAAGCCAGGCGGCGCGAGCAGCTCGGGCGGCCGCAGACCGCGCTGCAGCGTCGCCGCGATCGCCGCGCGCTCCGTGTACGCGCGCGCATTCAAGACGGCCATGCCGGCGCGCCGGCCGAGCTCCTGGGCCAGCTCGACGTCCGCGTCGTCGAACGGGCGCGCGGGCCTCGAGCGCGAGAGGATCAGCGTCCCGAGATTCTGGCCGCCTGCCGCGAGCGGGACCACGACGACCGACGCCATGCCGAGCTCGCGCAGCATGCGGAAGTGCTCTTCGTCCACCGCGTACGCGCGCAGCTCCTCATCGCTGATCGCGGAGCGCACGAACGACGGGTCTCCCCCCATCACGGCGGCGATGCCCTCGCGGCGGCTGAGCGGCACCGGGTAGCGGGCGCGCATGCGTCTCGCGAGCGCGACCTTCGCCGGGTCGCTGTGGACCAGCGCGACGAGCTCGGCGACGCCGCCCGGCCCGGGCACGTCGACGCCGCACCAGTCGGCGAAGCCCGGCACTGCAACCTGCGCAATCCGCTGCAGCGTGCTCTCGTAGTCGAGCGAAGCGGCGAGCGCGTCGCTCGCCTCCGCGAGCAGCCGCTGTGCCAGCTCGGTGCGCTTCGCCTGCGTGACGTCCTCGATCACGTTCACGACGCCGGTCACACGTCCGTCTGCGTCGCGGAGCGCCGTCGTCTTGTTCAGCAGCCAGCGCTCCTCGCCGGTCGCCTTCACGACGTTGCGCACGAGCATCGGCCCTGGGTTCGGCTCGCCGGCGCGGACGCGCGAGCCTGGCAGCTGCTCGAGCGAGACCGGCGCGCCGTGCTCGTCGTAGACGTCGTAGCGGTCCATCAGCTCGGCGCCGCTGGCGCCGCCGGTCTGCTCGCTCGTCGACAAGCGCAGCAGCCGCGCCGCGGCGTGGTTGGCGTAGACGGTGCGGCCCTCCGCGTCGGAGACCGTCACCGCCTCGGCGAGGCCGTCGAGCACGGTGGCGAGCTGGCCTCCGATCGCGTCGCCGATGGTCGACGGCGCGCCGCCGCCGTGGTCGGCGCGGTCGAGCTCGAACCACACGCCGGCGGCCTCGTCGGCACCCCACCGGCTCGCCAGCGTGGCGACGAGGTTGAGCCCGTAGCCGCCGTCGGCGCCGCGCGGCTCGTGCCGCGTCGCCTGCTGCCCGCCGGCGTCGTGGACCTCGAAGCGCACGCACGCCTTGTCGATCCGCGAGGCGAGCACGACCTCGGCGCCGTCCCCATAGCGGACGGCGTTCGTCACCAGCTCCGAGACGAGCAGGCGGGCGACGTCGAGCTGGTCCGCTTCGAGCGCGGCCGCGTCGGCCTCGACGGCCCGGCGCGCCAGTGCGGGGGCGCTCGGATCGCGCGGAAGCGTGCGGCGGGTCATGCGCCGCGGCGGCTCATCCGCCCCCGGGATCGGCATATGGCAGGCGGTCGATCACCTGGGCCGCTTCCAGTACCCGTTGCACCCGCTCGGACCCGCGCGTGATGCGGAAGCTCCAGTTCCGCCGCCGGGCGTCCTCGCAGGCCGTCAGGACCAGCCGGATGCCGGTCGAGTCCATGAACGTCAGCGCGTCGAGGTCGAGCACCGTCGGCTCGCTGGCGTCGCGCAGCTCCGCGAGCCGCGTCTGCACCTGTCTGACGGTGCCGAAGTCGAGCTCCCCGCTGAGCGCGAGCACGATCGCGCCACCGTCATGGCGCTCGGCCATCTCGAACAGGTCGCCGGCCGGGAAGCCGTGCGGCTCGCTCATGCGTGTCATGTCCTCCGTCGGTCGCTGGCCGCATGAGCGTACTCCGATGCGGCACCCGCGGGGGGAGAAAGGGGGACCCCGGCCCTTCGGCGAAGGGGACCGAAGGGCCGGGGCTATAGGGCGATCCCGGGGATCGTGGGGGTCGATCTTGGGGGTCGGTTCGCCGCTATCACGTGTTCCCGGGTGACGAAAAGGCAAACCGAAAACTGGAACAGCCGTTCCGCGGGTATGTCGGCCGACATCATGCGAACGATGTTCATGATCTACCTGGCGCTGATCGCCGCCGGGCTCGTGGGATTCACGCTGCTCGGCCTGCTGCAGCGCTGAGACGGAGGGCAGTGATGCGCCGCTTCGTGAAGGACAACAGCCTCTCGATCGTCTTCCTGTTGCTGTTCGCAGGGGCGCTGGGCCTGCAGTCGATCGCCGGCTGGCACAACTACAACGCCGAGCAGCTCGCGCATCACGAGCAGGTCGTCTCGTGGGCGCGCTACGTGACCTCCTCGAGCTTCGGCGTCGACGTGCTGGAGAACTGGCAGTCGGAGTACCTGCAGTTCACGCTCTTCATCCTGCTGACCGTGTGGCTGATCCAGCGCGGCTCCACGGAGTCGAAGGAACCCGGCAAGGAGGGGACCGAGAGCGACGAAGAGCAGAGAGTCGGCCCCTACGCCGACGCGGACTCGCCGCTGTGGGCGCGCGTCGGCGGACTGCGTACGGCCATCTACTCGAACTCGCTGCTGCTGCTGATGGCGACGATCTGGGTACTGTCATGGCTCGGCCAGTCGATCACCGGCGTCGTGGACTTCAACCAGCAGCAGCAGGCGCACGGCGAAGCGGCGATCTCCTGGGCGCACTACCTCACGAGCGCGGACTTCTGGGACCGCACGCTGCAGAACTGGCAGTCGGAGTTCCTCGCGGTCGGCTCGATGGCGATCTTCGCGGTGTATCTGCGGCAGCGCGGTTCGCCCGAGTCGAAGCCGGTCGGCGCCCCGCACCGCGCGACCGGCGTCGAGGGCTGACGCCGTTGTAAAGCAACCGTTGTGTCCAACGGCGTTGGCCGCCACGGCAATACGGCGTAGGGTCGCTTTCATGAGCGGAACAGCGATAAGCGTCGCGCCGTTCGCGGCGCACGTCAGCAGCGATCGGGAACGGACGCTCGTCCGCCTGTTCGGCGAGCTCGACGTGGCGGTCGCGCCGCGCGCGGAGCGGGCGATCGCGCGGGCGGAAGAGCTGCGGCCGGCGCTGCTGGAGCTCGACCTCTCGACGCTGGCGTTCATGGACTCCACCGGCCTGCGGCTGATGCTGGCCGCACGCCAGCGCGCCGTCGAGGCCGATCGGCGCCTGCTGCTGCGCCGCGGCCCCTACGCGGTCCACCGCGTGTTCGAGGTCACCGCGCTCGCGCCGCTGTTCGAGTTCGTCGACTGAGGTCGAGGGCTACCCCGCGTCCGCCGCAAGGAACCGGGCGCCGTCGGCGCTGGCGAGGTCGCCGACCGGCTCGAACGTCACTGCCTGCTCGAGCAGCCAGCTGCCGTCGTCGCGGCGGTGGATCGTGCCGCGCTCCTCGAGCTCCTTGAGGGCGAGGCTGACGGTCGGCCGCTTGGCGCCGACGAGCTGTCCGATCAGATCGTGCGTGAGGCGCAGCCGCAGCGTCACGCCCTGTGGCGTGACGCGTCCCCAGCGCTCCGCGAGCAGCCACAGCAGCGCGTGGACGCGGTCCTCCACACGCGGCAGCTGCAACAGCGCCCGGTGGACATCGCGCCGCTCCTCTTGGGCCGCGAGCCGCTCGAACAGCGCGGCGACGATCTCCGGCCAGCGCCGCACCGTGAGCAGGAAGTGCTCGTCGAGCAGCGCCAGCGTGAGCGGCTCCAGCACGGTCCAGCGGATGTCGGTCGGGAGCAGCGCCGGGCCGCTTGCGTCGCCGGCGACCCGCACCAGCTCGCCCGGGCCGAGCAGCTGCGCCGAGACGACGCCGTCGAGCACGATCGTGCGCTTGGCGAGGCCGTCGAGCAGCAGCACTCCGTAGGGGACCTCCCGGCCGCCGGTGAGCTCCTCTGCGCTGCGCACGCCGCGTGGTACGTCGATCGCCGTCGCCTGCGCCGTCGCCTGCGCCTCCGCGAGCCGCTCCGAACGGAGGCTAGCGCCCAGCTCCGGGACGTAGTCGAGCAGGCAGATCATTCGCTGGCCGGACTCTTCTCCCCGTACTGCGCCCATCGCCCCTGGGAATACCCTAGGAATCGGGGATTGACAACACCGAATCGTCGCCGTGCGCGGATGCGCCGCTGTTTGCGCCAACCCGGCGCGGGTAGCCGTGCGGGGTGCGCATCGTCATCGTGGGAGCGACCGGGAACGTCGGCACGAGCCTGCTGGCGGCGCTCGCCCGCGAGCCCGCGGTCGAGCAGATCGTCGCGATCGCGCGGCGACCGGCGCACATCGGCGACGCGCGCGTGCGGATGGTGACGGCGGACGTCGCGAGCGCCGATCTCGCGCCGCACTTCGCCGGCGCCGACGCGGTCGTGCACCTCGCCTGGCTGATCCAGCCCTCGCGCGACGAGCGCGTCACGCACGCCGTCAACGTCGACGGCACGCGCAACGTGCTCGGCGCCGCCGCGCACGCGGGCGTGAGAGCCGTGATCTACGCCTCCTCCGTGGGCGCCTACTCGCCCGGACCGAAGGACCGCTTCGTCGACGAGTCGTGGCCGACCGACGGCGTCTCCACGCTCTTCTACTCGCGCCACAAGGCCGAGACGGAGCGCATGCTCGACCGCTTCGAGCGCGACCGCCCGGGTGTGCGCGTCGTGCGCATGCGACCCGGCCTGATCTTCAAGCGCGAGGCCGCGACCGGCATCCGCCGCCTCTTCGCCGGGCCGCTGCTGCCGAACGCGCTGATCCGCCGCGAGCTGATCCCGTTCGTGCCGGACGTGCCGCGGCTGCGCTTTCAGGCGGTCCACTCGCTCGACGTCGGCGAGGCGTACCGGCTGGCGATCGTGAACCCGGACGCGCGCGGCGCGTTCAACGTCGCCGCCGATCCGGTGCTCGACCCGGCGACGCTCGCGGCGGCGCTGCACGCGCGGCGCGTTCCGCTGCGGTCGGGGCTCTTGCGCGGTGCCGCCGCGCTCACGTGGAAGCTGCGGCTTCAGCCCTCGCCGCCGGGCTGGATCGACCTTGCGCTCGCGGTCCCGCTGATGGACACGACGCGCGCGCAGACCGAGCTCGGCTGGGAGCCGCGCCGCACGTCGGTGGAGGCGTTGAACGAGCTGCTCGACGGCCTGCGCGACGGGGCCGACTTCCCGACGCCGCCGCTGTCCTCTCAGACGACGGCGCCGCTGCGCGAGCGCGAGCTGCGCACCGGCGTCGGTGCGGCGGCGTGAACGCGGGCGCCGCACCGTCCGTTCGCATCGCAGTCGCCATCGTCACGCGCAATCGGCGCGAGCGCCTGCTGGAGACGCTCGCACGCCTGCGCGCGCTGCCGGAGCGCCCGCCGCTCGTGGTCGTCGACAACGCCTCCGAGGACGGCACCGCAGATGCGGTGCGCGAGCTGCATCCCGACGCGACGCTCATCGCCCTGGAGGAGAACCGCGGCGCCGCCGCGCGCAACACGGCCGTGCGCGCGCTCGCGACGCCGTACGTTGCCTTCGCCGACGACGACTCGTGGTGGGACCCGGGTGCGCTGACGCGCGCCGCCGAGTCGATGGCGGCGCAGCCGCGGATCGGCCTGCTGGCCGCGCGCGTGCTCGTCGGCCCCGAGCGGCGGCTCGACCCGACGTGTGCGGAGATGGCGCGCAGCCCGTTGGCCGACACGGGAGGCACCGCGGTGCCGGGCGTACCGGTGCTCGGCTTCGTCGCCTGCGGCGCGGTCGTGCGGCGCAGCGCGTTTCTGCAGATCGGCGGGTTCGACGAGCGCTACGGCATCGGCGGGGAGGAGCGCCTGTTGGCCGGCGACCTCGCAGCCGCCGGCTGGCTCGTGCGCTACGACGAGCGGCTCGTGGCGCACCACTGGCCGCCGCCGGCCGGCCCTGCGCGGCGCGCGGACCGCGGCGCGCGCGTCGTGCGCAACGACCTGTGGTCGGCGTGGCTGCGGCGGCCGACGCGGCGCGTGCCGGCGGCGACGCTGCGCGCGCTCGCCGGAAGCGGCGCCGGCTGGCACGCGCTGCGCGGAGCGGGCGCGGCGCTGCGAGGACTGCCATGGGTGCTGCGCGAGCGGCGGCCGCATCCGCGCGAAGTCGAGGCGGCGATGCGGCGGCTCGAGCGCGCGGGAACGCGCCCACGTACTCGCCCCGGCGCCGCCTCAGCGCGAACGCGCCAGTCGATGTAAGCGAGAAGCGCTTCTCGAGAAGCGCTTGTTTGTCCACTACTCCTCGGGGTAGTGCCGGGGCCTCCCGAGGCGATCGCCGGTCGTCTCCTGAGGAAGGAGCCATGCCGTGAAGGTCCTGGGCGTCAACGCCGTCTTCCACGACCCTGCAGCCGCGCTCGTCGTCGACGGAGAGATCGTCGCGGCCGCCGAGGAGGAGCGCTTCAGCCGCCGTAAGCACGGCAAGCCGCCGGTCGCCTTCTCGACGTGGGAGCTGCCCGAGCAGTCGGCGCGCTGGTGCCTGGAGCACGCTGGCGTCGCGCCGGAGCAGCTCGACGCCGTCGCCTACTCGTACGAGCCGTCGCTCGCGCCGCCGACGACCGACGTGATGGACGAGCTGTGGGAGGGGCTGCGCACGCTCTACGTCCAGCGCGCCCCGCGCTTCCTGGCGACGGCGCTGCCGGGCCTCGACCCCGCGGCGGTGCGCTTCGTGCCGCACCACGTCGCGCACGCCGCCTCTGCCTACCTCGCGGCGGGCTGGCGCGACTGCGCGACGCTCGTGCTCGACGGCCGCGGCGAGTCCGCATCGCACCTTGCCGGCCACGTGCGCGGCGGCAGACTGAACCCGCTCGCGGCGCAGCGGCTGCCGCACTCGCTCGGGCTCGTCTATGAGGAGCTGACGGCGCACCTCGGCTTCCGCCGCGCAAGCGACGAGTACAAGGTGATGGCGATGGTCTCCTACGGGCAGCCGCGCTTCAGCGACGCGCTGCGCGAGTGCATGTACACGACGGGCGACGGCGGCTTCCACGCGCTCGCGCCGGACTGGCGGGCGTTTGGCGATGCCGACCGCTTCGACCTCGCCGCCAGCGTGCAGCGACGCCTGGAGGAGATGCTGCTGGAGCTCGCCTCGTGGCTGCACGCGCAGACCGGCGAGCGGCGCCTGGCGATGGCCGGCGGCGTGGCGCTCAACTGCGTCGCGAACGCGCGGCTGTGGCGCGAGGGGCCGTTCGACGAGGTGTGGGTGCAGCCGGCCGCGGGCGATGCCGGCACCGCGCTCGGCGCGGCGCTGCATATCGCCGCTGCTTCGGGCGACCGCGTGCGGCCGATGCGGACCGCCGCTCTGGGGCGAAGCTGGTCGGAGGAGGAGCTGTGCGGGTGGCTCACCGGCGCCGGGGTCGCGTTCGAGCGCGTCGACGACGTCGCCGCGGCCGTCGCCGAGGAGCTGGCACGCGACGGGATCGTCGCGTGGTTCCAGGGCCGCTCGGAGTTCGGCCCGCGCGCGCTCGGGCACCGCTCGCTGCTGGCCGATCCGCGGCGCGCCGAGAACACCGAGCGCCTCAACGACGTGAAGGGCCGCGAGCAGTTCCGCCCCGTCGCGCCGATGGTGCTGGAGGACCGCGCGGCGGAGATCTTCTCGGGCCGGCTGCCGTCTCCGCACATGCTGTTCACCCACGACGTCGCGCCGGACTGGCGGGAGCGAATCCCCGCCGTCGTGCACGTCGACGGCTCGGCGCGCATCCAGACGGTGTCGCCCGCCGACGAGCCGCTGATGGCGCGCGTGCTGATGGAGTTCGAAGCGCGCACCGGCGTCCCCGTCGTCGTCAACACCTCGCTCAACACCGCCGGTCGCCCGATGGTCGACGACCCCCGCGACGCGCTCGAGTGCTTCGGCTCCGCCCCGATCGACCTGCTCGCGATCGGCCCGTTCGTCGTGCGGCGCGCCAACGGCATCGGTGCGACGGCGCGCGCTCAGGAGCCGGCGGCGCTCGCATGACCTACGACGTCGTCATCCCCACCACCGGCCGCGCCTCGCTGGTGCGCCTGCTTCACGCGCTCGCGGCGCAACCGGACCCGCTGCCCGGCCGCATCTGGCTCGTCGACGACCGCCCCGCGCCGATGACTGACAACTTTTCCCCGGAGGCCGGGGAGAACTTGCACGTCGTCGTACTGCGCAGTGGCGGCCGCGGGCCGGCCGCCGCGCGCAACGTGGGATGGAGGGCGAGCAGGGCGGACTGGATCGCCTTCCTCGACGATGACGTCGTGCCGCCGGCGGGATGGACCTCGGCCCTGGCGGCGGACCTCGGCGCGGCCGGCGACGCGGTCGCCGGCGTGCAGGGCCGGATCGTCGTGCCGCTGCCGAGCGACCGCAGACCCACGGATTGGGAGCGCAACGTCAAGGGGCTTGAGAGCGCCAGATGGGCGACGGCCGACATGGCCTACCGCCGCGCCGCGCTCCAGCAGGTCGGGGGGTTCGACGAGCGCTTCAGGCGCAACTACCGCGAGGACGCGGACCTCGGATTGCGCATCATTAACGCCGGGTGGACGATCGCGCGCGGCCGGCGCACGATCGTCCACCCCGTCGGCCCTGCGAGTCCCTGGATCAGCCTGAGCGCGCAGGCCGGCAACGCCGACGACGCGCTGATGCGCGCCATCCACGGCAAGGACTGGCGCACTCGCGCCGGCGCGCCCAGAGGCCGCCTCCCACGCCACGCGCTGACCGCCACCGCCGCGCTCGCCTCCCTCGTGGCCATGACGTCCGGGCGCGCCAAGACCGCGAATGCAGCCGGCGCCATCTGGGCCGCGGGCACGCTCCAACTCGCGGCGCACCGCATCGCCCCCGGCCCCAAGACCCCCCGAGAGATCGCCACGATGCTCGCCACGAGCGCGGCGATGCCGTTCGTCGCGGTCGGGCAGCGGCTGCGAGGCCGCGCTCGCGCACGAGTACTGCGGGACGCGGCGCGGGGTCGCCCCGCAGCCGTCCTGCTCGACCGCGACGACACGCTCATCCGCAACGTCCCCTACAACGGCGACCCGGCGAAGGTCGCGCCGATGCCCGGTGCCCGCAAGGCGCTCCAGAAACTGCGCGATGCGCGCATCCCGACCGCCGTCATCAGCAACCAGAGCGGGATCGGGCGGGGGCTGCTCACAGAGGCGCAGGTGCACGCCGTCAACGCCAAGGCCGACGCGCTGCTCGGCCCGTTCGATGCGTGGCTGTTCTGCCCGCATGCGCCGGAGGAGCGCTGCGACTGCCGCAAGCCGGCGCCGGGGCTCGTCCACCGCGCGGCTGCACAGCTCGGCGTGCCGCCCGAGCGCTGCGTCGTGATCGGCGACATCGGCGCCGACGTCGAGGCTGCGCGCGCGGCCGGCGCGCGCGCCGTGCTCGTGCCGACACCGCGCACGCGACCCGAGGAGGTCGCCGCGGCGCCGCTGGTGGCGCCGGACCTGCCGACCGCGATCCGGATGGTGCTGCCGTGACCCACGTCCTCGTCGCACGCCTCGACAACGACGGCGACGTGCTGCTCGCCGGCCCGGCGATCCGCGCCGCCAAGCGCGACGCCGAGCGGCTCACGCTGCTGTGCGGTCCGCGCGGATTGCAGGCGGCGATGCTGCTGCCCGGCGTCGACGACATCGTCGTCCACCGCGCCGAGTGGATCGACCCCGAGCCGCGGCCGTTCCAGAACGGCCCGACCACGCGGCTGCTGCTCGAGCTCGCGCGCCGCGCGGTCGACGAGGCCATGATCCTCACCTCCTTCCACCAGAGTCCGCTGCCGCTCGCGCTGCTGCTGCGGCTCGCGGGCGTGCCGAGAATCGGCGCGACCAGCGAGGACTATCCCGGCTCGCTGCTCGACGTCCGCCACCGCATCGACGACGACGTCCACGAGGTCGAGCGCTCGCTGTCGCTGATGCGCGCGATGGGGCACGAGCTGCCGTCCGACGACGACGGTGCGCTGCGCGTGCTGCACGGGTCGGCCGAGCCGCCGTTCGACGAGCCGTATGTCGTGGTGCATCCGGGCGCGTCCGTGCCCGCGCGCGCATGGGCGCCGGAGCGCAACAAGGAGCTCGTCGCAGCGCTCGCCGAGAGCGGCTGGAACGTCGCGGTCACCGGCGCGCCGAGCGAGCGGGAGCTGACCGCCTACGTCGCCGGCGCCCACGCCCGCGACCTCGGCGGCACCACCGACCTCGCCCAGCTCGCCGCCGTGATCGAGCGCGCCGAGGCGCTCGTCGTCGGCAACACCGGCCCCGCACACCTCGCCGCCGCCGTCGGCACGCCCGTCGTCTCCATCTACGCGCCGACCGTCCCGGCGGTGCGCTGGCACCCATGGAAGGTCCCGCACGCGCTCCTCAACGAGCAGGTCCCATGCGCCAACTGCCGAGCCAAGACCTGCCCCGTGCGAGGCCACCCCTGCATCGACAAGCTCGACATCGCGACCGTCCTGAGCGCGGTCCACCACATCGCCGATCGGACGGGTGGCGCGGTGGAGGACGATTCTCGCGACCCCGCTCGCGAGAATCGCCTCGCACCGCGACAGGACCCGTCCGCAGCAGCGTCGGAGCCCAAGTACGAGCCCGCCACGGGGCTCACAGCGGAGGCCGCATGAACATCCTGCTCTGGCACGTGCACGGCAGCTGGACGACCGCCTTCGTCCACGGGGACCACCGCACGCTCATCCCCGTCCTCCCCGACCGCGGACCCGACGGCCGCGGCCGCGCGCAGACCTACACATGGCCTGAGAACGCCGTCGAGGTCACGCCGGAGGAGGCGGCCGAGGCCGACGTCGACGTCGTGATCCTGCAGCGCCCGGAGGAGCTGCAGCATGGCGGGCTGGCCGAGCGCTGGCTCGGCGGCCGCGTCCCCGGCCGCGATCTGCCCGCGGTCTACGTCGAGCACAACGCGCCGCAAGGTCGCATCGCCGAGATGCGCCATCACGCGGCCGACCGCCCCGACCTCACGCTCGTCCACGTCACCCACTTCAACGAGCTCTTCTGGGATGCCGGCTCGACGCCCACGCGCGTCATCGAGCACGGAATCGTCGACCCGGGCTACCGCTACAGCGGCGAGCTGCCGCGCGCCGCCGTCGTGATCAACGAGGCGCGCCGCCGCGGGCGCGTCACCGGCACCGACCTGCTGCTGCGCTTCGCCTCCGCCGCGCCGCTCGACCTGTTCGGGATCGACGCGGAGTCGCTCGGCGGGCACGGCGACATCCCGCAGGAGCTGATGCACGACGAGCTGGCGAGGCGCCGCGTCTATCTGCACCCGATCCGCTGGACCTCGCTCGGCCTCTCGCTGCTGGAGGCGATGCATCTCGGCATGCCCGTCGTCGCGCTCGCGACGACCGAGGTGGTCGAGGCGGTCCCGCCGGAGGCAGGCGCGATCTCGACCCGCATCGACCGGCTCGTCGACGCGCTGCGCCACTTCGCGCACGAGCCCGAGCACGCCCGCGCCGCCGGTGAGATCGCGCGCGCTGCGGCCTTGCAGCGCTACGGCCTGCAGCGCTTCCTCGCCGACTGGGATGCGCTGCTCGCGCAGGTCGTCGCCGAGCATCGCCGTCCGCAGTCAACGCCCCGCCGCCAAGACCCCGCGGCCCTGTCCCCCACCACACAACGGAGTGCCGCATGAAGGTCGCCATGGTCTCGGAGCACGCCAGTCCGCTCGCCGCGCTCGGCGGCGTCGACGCCGGCGGGCAGAACGTCCACGTCGCCGCGCTCGCGACGGAGATGGGTCGCCAAGGAGCGCACGTCACCGTCCACACGCGTCGCGACGATCCGTGCCTGCCGCAGCGCGTGCGGCTCGCCGCGGGCGCGGTCGTCGACCACGTTCCGGCCGGACCGCCCGCGCCGATCGCGAAGGACGAGCTGCTGCCGCACATGGACGCGTTCGCCGCCGATCTTGCGGCGCAATGGCGCGAGGATCGCCCAGACGTGGTCCACGCGCACTTCTGGATGTCCGGCCATGCGGCGCTGATGGCGGCGCGCGAGCTGGGCATCCCGGTCGTGCACACCTTCCACGCGCTCGGCGTCGTCAAGCGGCGCTACCAGGGCGACCTCGACACCAGCCCATCGGAGCGGATCGGGATCGAGAAGGAGATCCTGCGGCGCGCCGACCACGTCGTCGCCACCTGCAGCGACGAGGTCTTCGAGCTCGTGCGGATGGGCGGCGCGCGGGGGCGGCTGACGGTCGTGCCGTGCGGCGTCGACCTCGACCTGTTCACGCCCGAGGGCCGCCGCGCGAGGCGCCGGCCCGGCATGCGGCGGATCGTCTGCGTCGGCCGGCTCGTCGCGCGCAAGGGCGTCGGCAACGCGATCTCCGCGCTCGCGCAGCTGCCGGACACGGAGCTGGTGGTCGCCGGCGGCCCGCCGCGCGCGCAGCTTCACCGCGATTCGGAGGCGCAGCGCCTGCTGGCGCTTGCGCGTGAGCACGGCGTGGCGGATCGCGTCGAGCTGCGCGGACGGATGGACCGCGAGGACGTCGCCGCGCTGCTGCGCTCCGCCGACGCGGTCGTGTGCGTGCCGTGGTACGAGCCGTTCGGGATCGTTCCCCTCGAGGCGATGGCGTGCGGCACGCCGGTCGTCGCCTCCGCCGTCGGCGGCATGATCGACTCGGTCGTCGACGGCGTGACCGGGATCCACGTCCCGCCGCGCGACCCGGACCGCCTCGCCGAGGCGCTCGCCCCGCTGCTCGCCGATCCGGAACGGCGCGGCGCCTTCGGCAGCGCCGGCGTCGAGCGTGCCCGGCGCCGCTATGGCTGGCCCCGCATCGCCGCCGCGACGCTCGACGTCTACGCGCGCGTTGCGGCGCGCCCGCGGCGGCGCGCGGCGGGTGCCGGCTCCGAGCGCGCGCACCGCTTCGCGCTCGTGCCGCGCGGCGCCGACCACCTCGCGAGCCTGCGCGACGCGCTCGCCGAGCTGGAGGCGGACGTGGAGCGGTTGGAAGCATGGGGCGAGCGTCTCGCCGACGTGCTCGCCGCCGGCGGGCGGCTGCTGGCGGTCGGCAACGGCGGCTCGGCGGCACAGGCGCAGCACCTCACGGCAGAGCTCGTCGGCCGCTACCGCACCGAGCGCCAGCCGCTGTCGGCGATCTGCCTGCACGGCGACACCTCGAGCCTCACCGCGATCGCGAACGACTACGGCGCCGAGGAGGCGTTCGCCCGCCAGGTGCGCGGCCACGGCCGCCCCGGCGACGTGCTGATCGCGCTCAGCACCTCCGGCAGGAGCCCGAACGTCGTGCGCGCGGTCGAGGCCGCCAACGCACTGGGGATCGCTACGTGGGCGCTCACCGGGAGCGAGCCGAGCCCGCTGGCCGACCGCTGCGACGAGGTGCTCCGAATGCGCAGCGCCGACGCCGCCACGACGCAGGAGCTGCACCTCGTCGCGCTGCACGTGCTGTGCGGCGCGGTCGATCGCGAGCTCGCGCTGCGCGAGCCGGCCGCGCGCCCGTCCGCGAGCGGCCGCGCGCCCGCGCGCCGGCGCGCGCAGCCGCCGCTGCGCCGGAGGGCCGCGCGGTGAGCGGAGAGCGCCCGCTCGTGGTGATCGGCGACGCGCTGCTCGATCGCGACGTCGAGGGCGTCGTCGAGCGGCTCGCGCCGGACGCGCCCGTGCCGGTGCTCGACGAGCGGGATGCCCGCGCGCGTCCGGGCGGCGCCGCGCTCGCGGCGGCGCTCGCGGCGGCAGCAGGCCGCCGTGTCACGCTCGTCACCGCGCTGTCGGGCGACGACGCGGGCGTTGAGCTGGCGTCACTGATCGCCGCGGCCGGCGTCGAGCTCGTCGACCTCGGGCTTGACGGCGCCACGCCGGAGAAGGTGCGCTTGCGCACCGCCGCCGGTCAGTCGCTGCTGCGGCTGGACCGCGGATCCGATCCCGCCCGCTCAGCATCGGTCGGCCGCGCGAGCGCCGCCGCGCGCGCCGCGATCGGCTGGGCGTCTGCGCTGCTCGTCGCCGACTATGGCCGCGGCGTCGCCGCCGAGCCGGGCATCCGTGCCGCGCTGGCTGAGCGCGCCATGGCCGACGAGCACGTGCCGCTGGCGTGGGACCCGCATCCGCGCGGGCCGGTGCCGACGCCGGGCGTGCTGATCGCAACGCCGAACGAGCGCGAGGCGGCGGCGTTCGTCCCCGAGGTCGCGGGCGATGGCGTGCCGGCGATCGCCGAGCGCGCCGCCGCTCTGCGCCGGCGCTGGGGCGCCAGCCACGTGTGCGTCACGCGCGGACGCCATGGCGCGCTGCTTGACGGCGAGAACGGGCCGCCGCTCGTGCTGCCGGCGGCCCCGGTGCCGCCCGCCCCCGCCGCCGACCCATGCGGCGCCGGCGACCGCTTCGCCGCGGAGGTCGCGGCGCTGCTGGCTGACGGCGCGTCCTGCGCGGAGGCGGTCGGCGGCGCGGTCGAGGCCGCCTCGCGCTTCGTCGCCGCCGGCGGGGCATCCAGCTTCCGGCTCCCGGCCGGCGCCGGCGAATCGCCGGTCGGGGTCGGAAGCCCCGCGCCCACCGCCGTCACCGGCTTCGCCGCCGCCGAGGCGGTCCTCGCCGCCACTCGCGCGCGCGGCGGCACGACGGTCGCCACGGGCGGCTGCTTCGACCTGCTCCACGCCGGCCACGTGCGCACGCTGGAGGCTGCGCGCGCACTCGGCGACTGCCTCGTCGTATGCCTCAACGACGACCCGTCGGTGCGACGCCTCAAGGGACCCTCGCGCCCGCTCGTGCCGGCGCACGACCGCGCCGCCGTGCTCGCGGCGCTCACATGCGTCGACGCGGTCGTCGTCTTCGGCGAGGACACGCCGGTCGCGCTGCTGGAGCGATTGCGCCCGGACGTGTGGGCGAAGGGCGGCGACTACGCCGGGGCTGAGCTGCCGGAGGCTGACGCGCTCGCGCGTTGGGATGGCCGAACCGTGGTACTCCCACACCATGCCGGCCATTCGACTACAAAACTGATCGAGGAGGCGGCCCACCGTGCAGCGAGCTGAGCAGGAGCACTCCACGGGGAACGGCGCCGGCACGGCGCTCGCCCCGGAGAACCTCGTCCACCACGCCACCCCGCCGCGGCCGCTCGGCCGCGTGCTCGTGACCGGCGGCTCCTCCGGCCTCGGCGCCGCGATCGTCGAGGCGGTCGGCGAACGTCGCGGCACGCCGATCGTGCTTGACCGCCAGCCGCCGCGCGACACCGATCTCGACCTCGACTTCGAGCAGGTCGACCTCGCCGACGCGCGCGCGGCCGAGCAGGCGGTGGAGCGCGCGATCGAGCACCATGGCGGCCTTGACGCCGTCGTCGCCGCGGCCGGCACCGATGCGTGCGGCAAGCTCGGCGACGTCGCCGGCGAGGACTGGGACCGGGTCGTGCGGGTCAACCTGCTCGGCACGGCCGCGGTCGTGCGCGCCGCCCTGCCGGCGCTCGAGCGCGCGGACAACGGTCGCGTCGTGACGGTCGCCTCGACGCTCGGGCTGCGCGTGTTGAGCGACGCGACCGCGTACTGCGCGAGCAAGTTCGGCGTCGTCGGCTTCTCGCGGGCCTTGGCGCTGGAGACGGCTGGGCGTGTGGGTGTGACGATGCTCGTGCCCGGTGGGATGCGGACGCACTTCTTCGATGGCCGGGATCCGGCGTACCAGCCCCCGCCTGATGCGCCTTTGGCGCCTCCGGAGGAGGTGGCTGCGGCGGTCGTGTTCGCCTTGGAGCGCCCGCGTGGGATCGAGTTGCGGGAGCTGGTGGTGTGCCCGTCTGAGGAGACCTCCTGGCCGTAGGGCCTCGGCGGGCTTGGGGCTTGGGTCAGGCCGTGCTGCGGGCGGGTCCTGTCGCCTCCGGGCGCGCGCACACCCGCCTGACGGCGGGCGCACGTGCGTCCTCAGCGCCACCCGCCCGATCGGCGTCGGCTTTGCTCGTGCTTCGCGCGCTCGGGCTTGGCGATGTGCTGACGGCGCTGCCCGCTCTGCGTGCCCTCGATGCTGCTTTTCCGGACTGCCGGCGCGTGCTCGCCACACCGCGGGCGCTCGCCCCACTGCTGCGGCTCGCGGTGCCCGGCTTCCAGCTGCTGGACGTTCCGGCGTTCGTGGGCGGCGTGCCGCCCGATCCGGGGCTCGCGGAACGGCTGCCGCGCGGCGCCATGGCGGTGAACCTTCATGGGCGGGGACCGGAGAGCCATGCGCTGCTGCGCGCCGCGCAGCCCGCCCGGCGCATCGGCTTCGACCTCCCTGGCGGTCCCGCTTGGGACGACGGCGAGCACGAGGTCGCGCGTTGGTGTCGGCTGCTCGCGCACCATGGCATCCCCGCTGACCCGGCCGACCTCGACATCGAGCTGCCCGATCGGCCGCCCTATGACCCCGACGGGCCGACGCTGATTCATCCCGGCGCCGCGAGCGCCGCGCGGCGCTGGCCGGTGGAGCGCTGGGCCGGGGTCGCGCGTGCCGAGGCCGCGCGGGGTCGGGACGTGCTCGTGAGCGGGAGCGCGGCGGAGGCGTCGCTGGTGGGGGAGGTGGTCGCGCGTGCGGGCCTGCCGTCGGAGGCCGATCGCGCCGGCACGACCGGCGACCTGCTCTCGCTCGCGCGGCTCGTCGCGTCCGCCGGCCGCGTCGCCTGCGGCGACACCGGCGTTGCGCATCTCGCGACTGCGCTGCGGATCCCGTCGGTCGTGCTGTTCGGGCCGACTGACCCGGCGCGCTGGGGGCCGCCGGGGGAGCGGTCGTGGCATCGCGTGCTGTGGGCTGGCGCGGTCGGCGATCCGCACTCGGGCATCACCGATCCGGGCCTGCTGCGGATCGCGCCCGGCGACGTGGTCGCGGCGCTCAGCGCGCTCGCGTCGCCTGCGCCAGCGCTTCGCCGATCGGTCGCTCGGCCTGCTCGCTGAGCTCGGCGATCGTGCGACGCAGGATGCGCGAGATCTGCATCTGCGAGCAGCCGATCCGCTCGGCGATCTCGCTCTGCGTCATGTCGTGCGCGAAGCGCAGGAACAGCACCTCGCGCTCGCGTCGCGGCAGTGCGCGCAGCAGCGGAGCGACGTCGGCGTGCCGCTCGGCCAGCTCGAAGCCGTCGTCGTCGCTGCCTATCAGCTCGCCGAGCGTCGCGTCGCCCTCGTCGGCGGAGCTGCCGACGGTCTGGTCGAGCGACGCGGTCGCCTGCACCGCGCGCGCATGCAGCGCCTCGCTGATCGCCTCGGCGTCGAGGCCGGTCTCCGCTTCGAGCTCGCTGACGCGCGGCGCGCGTCCGAGGCGGTGCGTGAGTCTGCTCGCGGCGTCGCGCACGCGCAGCGCGTTCTCCTGCACCCCGCGCGGCACGTGGAGGTTCCAGGCGGTGCCGCGGAAGTGGCGGCGCAGCTCGCCGGAGATCGTCGGAACCGCGTAGGAGCTGAAGCGCGTGCCGCGGCTGGGGTCGTAGCGTTCGACCGCCTTCACCAGCCCGAGGTTCGCCACCTGCACGAGGTCTTCGAACGGCTCCTGCCGGCGGTGGTAGCGCGCTGCCAGGCGCCGAGCGAGCGGGAGGTAGCACTCGATCGCGCGGTCGCGAGCGCGCCGGTCGCCGGTGCGGTGGTAGAGCGACAAGAGGTCCTCTCCTCCTCCCGCACGGCGTGGCGGCGGACCGACGGACGGCTGGGCAGGTGCGCGGGTCACATCTCCCGCTGTTACCGATCCGGCGCGGATCTATGTCCGCGATGGCGTGATCGCGTCCTCACCGTTGGAAAGCAACGACGGCTCAGTGCGCCGTCGCGTCGAAGCGGCTGCGGCCCACGCGACGGATGCGGTGCTCCAGCAGCGCCTCCACCAGCGCGCCGCGGAAGCGGCCCGGCCCCCAGTAGCGCGCCCCGACGAGCCGGGCGAGCGCCGTGCGGTCGGTCGGGCCGTTCTGCTCGAGCGCCTGCACGATCGCGTCGACCTCGCGGTCCATCGGCACCGGCGGAGACGGAATGGCCGCCCACATCCCCGGCGAGGAGGCGGCCGAGCCGGCGCCCGGGCGGTAGCGGTCCCGGCGCCGCCGAGGCGCGGCGCCCCCGCTGCTCTCGGCCTCCTGCGCCGTCAGCGGCTTGGCGATCTGCTCCAGCGGCTTCTGCTCGGCGCGCACGCCGAACAGCAGCTCCGCGACCCCGCCGATCGCCATCACGCCGGCGCCGAGCCAGAAGCCGAAGGCGACCTGGCTCTGGCTGCCGGAGTCGATCAGGTGGCCGAACAGCAGCGGACCGGTGATCCCGCCGACCGCCGTGCCGACCGCATAGAAGAAGGCGATCGAGAGCGCGCGCGTCTCCATCGGGAAGATCTCGCTGACCGTCAGGTAGGCGGAGCTGGCTCCGGCGGAGGCGATGAAGAAGGTCACGCCGATCAGCAGCATGAACCAGCCGATCGTGAGCGAGTCGCCGACGAACAGGATCGCCGTCAGCGCCAGCATCGCGGCCGAGCCGAGGTAGCAGAACGACACCATCGGCTTGCGCCCGACCGTGTCGAACAGCCGCCCGAGCGTGAGCGGCCCGAGGAAGTTGCCGACCGCGAAGACCGCGAACCAGTACGGCACGCTGCCGGAGGAGACGCCGAAGAATCTCGAGATCAGCGTGCCGAGGTCGAACGTGACCGCGTTGTAGATGAACGCCTGCCCGACGAACAGCGCGAGCCCGAGGGCCGTGCGCTGTCGGTGATCGCGGAAGGCGGTGCGCGCGATCGTGCTGAAGGGGATCGTCTTGCGCTGACGCACCGTGATCGAGTCGCGCGGCTCCTCCAGCTCCTGGCCGGTCTCGCGTCTGACCTCGCCCTCGATGTCGGAGACGATCGCCTCGGCCTCCTCCTCGCGCCCGTGGATGAACAGCCAGCGCGGGCTCTCCGGCAGGTTGCGCCGTACGAACAGGATCACGAGCCCGAACACCACCCCGACGCCGAACGCGAGCCGCCAGCCGACGTCGCTCGCGAAGATGCTCGTGTCGAGGAAGAACAGCGCCGCGACCGAGCCGACGGCCGCGCCGAGCCAGTACGACCCGTTGATCATCAGGTCGACGCGTCCGCGCACGCGCGCGGGGATCAGCTCGTCGATCGCGGAGTTGATCGCCGCGTACTCGCCGCCGATGCCGGCGCCGGTGAAGAAGCGCGTCAAGTAGAGGTACCAGGGCGCGAACGCGAAGGCGGTCGCAGCGGTCGCGGTCAGGTAGAGCGCGAGCGTGATGAGGAACAGCTTCTTGCGGCCGAAGCGGTCGGTCAGCTGCCCGAAGAAGAGCGCGCCGATGCAGGCGCCTCCCACATAGAAGGCAGCGGCGGTGCCGATCATGCTCGGGTCGAGCGCGATCCCGCTGCCGGGCTCCGTCAGCCGGCTCGCGATCGCGCCGACGATCGTCACCTCGAGCCCGTCGAGGATCCAGACGGTTCCGAGGCCGATGACGATCAGCGAGTGGAAGCGCGCCCACGGCAGACGGTCCATGCGGGCAGGGATCCGCGTCTCGATCGTGTCGAGCTCCTCGGCAGCGTGTGCAGACACGGCCGCTCCTTTGCGTCGGCGCTCAGCCGTGGCGGTGCGCCTCGCGGCCGACGAAGTCTGTCCGCTTCTGGGCGGTCGTCGTCGGTCGCGTGTGCTGCGGGCGGCGCTCGCGGCTCTCGTCGGACGTGTCCTCGGTCACGTCGGCGATCCGGTCCCGCTGCGGGTCGGTCTTGCGGAACCAGAGGAAGCCGCCCGTGCCGTAGAGCCCAAGCGCGATCCCGCCCACGACGAGCAGGATGATGATGAGAAGAAGGATTGCGATGCCACCAGCCATGGCCCCAGGAGTACCCCGGCGGCTCCAGGGCAAACGGCGTCGCTCAGCGTCCTGCACGGCGCGCTTCGACGGCCGCCGCCAGGTCGGCGATCGTCGGGCGGTGCAGCATGTCTTCCGGATCGAGCGGGATGCCGGCCTCCCGCGCCCGTTCGATCAGCTCGACGCCGAGTACGAGATTGCCGCCCTGCGCGAAGAAGTTGTCGTGTGCGCCGGCGCGCCGGACACCCAGGACCCGCTCCCAGATCGCCGCGAGCCTGCGCTCCGTCGTGCTGCGCGGCTCGGCCTCCGCGGCGGCCGCCAGCGCACGGGCGACAGCCGGCTCGGCTGCGAGCGCGCCGCGGTCAGGCAGCCCGTCGCCGCGCAGGGGAATCGCCTCGACCGCGGCGTAGGCGGCAGGCAGGATCCAGTCCCTCATGGTGCTCTGCAACCGCGTGTCGAGCTCGGCGCGCGGGGGCAGGTCGCCGCGCCGCGGCACGACGCAGGCGACGAGCGCCTCGTGCGCGGGCTCCCAGCAGGCGGCGGCCGCCTGTACCCCGGGATGCCCGGCGAGCGCGGCCTCGAGGTCGACCAGGATCGGTCCGAGCCGCTGCCCGCGCCAGCGCAGCTCGTCCGCGGCGCGCCCGATCAGCTCAAGCGTCCCGTCGAGGCGACGTCGCGCGACGTCGCCGGTCGCGATCGGACGCGAGCCGTCGTCGAGCTCGAGCGCGCCGATCACACCCGCCGGCACGAGGTTGCCGTAGCGGTCGAGCACCCGCGCGCGCAGGCCGTGCGGCTCGCCGGCGACCGTGGCGTCGGCCGAGCTGGGACCGGCGTCGAGTCGCTCCGCGCACACGAACCCGCCCGCCTCGGTCAGGCCGTAGCAGCGCTGGACCGCCAGCCGTCCGCGGCCGCCCGCCTCCGGCGGCACGGTCAGCGGTCCGGCCCCCTGGACGCACAGCAGGCGCAGCGTCGCCGGCAGGGCGGCGGCTCGTGCGAGCGCCGCGTCCGCAAGCAACGGATCGAGCGCTGCGACGGTGACCGCGTTCGCCTCCAGCCAGCCGCTCGGCGGCGTCCCGCTGCGCCCCTGGGGCGCCCGCTCCGGTCCGACGACGGTCGCGCCGGCGGCGAGCGCGGCCCAGGGCGCGAGCGCCCACGCCCACGCGCCGCGGCCGGGCACGTGCGCGACGCGGTCGCCCCCTCTCACGCGCAGCGCATCGCGTTGGCGCATCGCGGCGTGGCTCAGCACGGCGTGCGTCAACTCGACCGCGCGCGGCCTGCCGCCGACGCCGGTGCTGCGCACGATCAGCGCGACCTGCTCCGGATCGACCGCGTGCGTCGCGCCGTCGTCCTCCGTCGTCCCTGCCTGCGCGACGTCCGTCGCGTCGAGCTCGCCCCCGAGCCCCGGCAGGCCGACGAGCGGATCGTGCTCCAGGCCCGGCTCCAGCAGCGGCACTGCGACAGCGCCGGCCCGCAGCACGCCGAGCAGCGCGACCAGCAGCTCGCCCGAGGGCGCGATCCGCAACCCGACGCGCGCGCCGGCCGCCACCCCGCGCGCCCGCAGCAGCGCGGCCACGCCGCGACCCCGCGCGTCCAGCTCGGCGTAGGTCAGCGTGACTGCTGCGCCGCCGCCCGGATCGAAGGCGATCGCATCGGGCGTACGCCGGGCGGCCGTCGCCGCGAGTCCGTGCAGGCCCTCGGCCGACTCGGCCGCCGCGCGCGCCGGCGCACGGCCGCTCAGCTGGTCGCGCTCGCTCGGGCTCAGCAGCTCGACGCCGCTGCCCACGCGGCGGTCCGGGTCCTCCGCGACCTGCTGGAGGAAGCGCTCGTAGTGGCGCAGCAGCTCGCCCAGCACGCGCGCGTCGAGCTCCGTCGTCGTCGAGCTCAGCTGCGCGACCGTGCGCCCGTCGGAGCGCTCGGTCACGACGAGCACGAGCCCGCCGCCCTCGCCCTCGTCGGCTTGCGCTCTGACGCGTACGCCGGCCAGCTCGAGCGGCTGCTCGGTCGTCGGGTCCCACAGGCGGAACAGCGGCGTCCAGCCGCCGAGACCCTGCAGGCCGGTCAGTTCCCGCGACGTGTTGTCCTCGCGCACATGGGACGCGTATCGGAAGGCGGCGAGCGACTGCTCGCGCGTGCGCCGCAGCAGGGTGCGGAAGCTCGGGTCGTCGGCGAGGTCGGCGCGCAGCGGCAGCACCATCGAGAAGAAGCCGACGATCTGCTCCCACTCCTTGCGGGCGCGGTTCGCCGCCGGCGATCTGACGAGCACGTCGAGCTCGCCGCTCCAGCGGTGCAGCAGCGCGAAGAACGCGGCCAGGTGGACCATGAAGGAGGTCGCGGCCTCCTCGCGCGCGAGCGCACGCAGCCGCTCGACCAGCTCCCCCGGCAGCTGCGCGGTTCTTCTCGCATACGCGCTCTGGACGTCCGGCTCGACGCCGAGCCGCCGGTGCGCGAGCGGCAGCGACAGCGGCGCTCCGGCGAGCGTGCCGCGCCAGTGCTCGTCCGCTGCATCGGCATCGGTGCCGCTCAACAGCGGGCCGAGCGTGCGCACGACGTCGCGATACGTCTGCGGCGGCTCCGGCAGCGGCGCCGGCGCGCCTGCGACCTCCGCGCCGTAGAGCTGCCCGAGCTCGCGCACGAGCAGGTCGAACGCCTGCCCGTCGCAGATGATCTCGTGCGTCATGATCACGAGCACGGCCGCGTTCCTGCCGCTGTGGATCAGGCGCACGCGCAGCGGCGGCGCCGACGTGTACTCGAACGACTCTCTCCGCGCCGCCTCGATCTGCCGGCGCAGCTCCTCCTCGCGCAACCGCTTGCCGCCGCCGACCTGCTCGATCGCGACGGGCGCCGGCGGGTGCACGCGCGCCCGCGGGCGGTGGTCGACGATCGGGAAGCTCGTGCGCAGCTGCTCGTGGCGGGCGACGAGCGTCCTGAGCGCGCGCTCGAGCGCGCCGACGTCGAGCGACCCGTGCAGCGAGTACACGCCGCCGACGTGCGGGTGGGTGTCGGGCTGGTAGCGCTGGACCGACCAGGCAGAGGCCTCGAGGCTCGAGAGCGCGTCCGGGGCCGTGTCGCGTGCGCGCCCGTTGCGCGCCGGCTGCACCGCTCGTCGGGCGCGCTCTGCGTCCCGCCGGCCGCGCAGCAGTCCGCGCAAGCCGCCGCGCCTGCGCTCGCTGCCGGGCGCGCGGGCCTCGCCGTTGCCGCTCGCCGCGCTGGCGGCGCGCACCTGCTCGGCGTACTCGCCGAGCGTCGGGGCCTCGAACAGCGCGTCGAGCGCGACCTCGACGCCGAGCACGTCGGCGACGCGCGCGGTGATCTGCGTCGCGAGCAGGGAGTTGCCTCCGAGCGCGAAGAAGTCGTCGTCGACGTCGGGCGCGTCGATGCCCAGCACCTCGGCCCAGATGGCGCGCAGCGCGGGGTCGACGGCCGCGGATCCTGCTCCCACTGCGTCCCCCATGGCGGTCGCCGCCGTGACGCCGATCCTACCAACGTCTGGTGCATCGCCGTCAGCGGTCTATGCCTGAACCAGCGGCTTCGTCAGGAACGTCGCCTCCAGCGCTGCGCCGCTGTCGGCGTCGCGAACGAGCGGCGTGTCAGGGTCGGCGAGCCGCAGCAGGATCGCGCCGGGCGAGCGGTGCGGCGGCCACGCCGTCGCGTCGAGTGCCGTGAAGCGGCTCAGCAGCGAGAGCAGCAGCGGGTCGAGCGCGACCCAGCCGTCGTCGGTGCGCACCTCCGCCCAGTTGTGCGGCGTCGAGTACGGCGGCGCGAGCAGCAGCCCGTACGCGGGCCGCGCCTCGATGCCGAGCGCCGGTGCCTCCTCCACGAGCAGGCCCGCTGCGGCGCGGCAGTTGGCGATGCGCGTGCGCCGCACCCAGGCGAGGTTCGTCTCCAGCGGCGGCCACAGCCAGCAGAAGTCGTAGGAGGCGTAGTCGGCGAGCAGCTCGCCGAGGAGGCGCTCCAGCGCTGCCGGGAGCGGCGCCAGCCGGCCGTGCATCGTCGTCTCGAAGCTCAGCATCGTGCCGGCCGCCCCGTGCATGCGCCGCCCGCCGGGGGCGAGCAGCTCGACCGTCGTACCGCGCTCGGCATATGCGCGGCAGCGGATCGCGACCGGCGTCTCCGCGCGCGCGGACAGCGAGGCGAGCGCGCTCGCCCAGCGGTTCAGCACCCCCTGGTAGACCCGCGCGCAGCCGAGCCGCAGGCCGAGGTACTGCACGTCGCTCACCCACAGCAGCGGACCGGCGCCGTCCTCGCCCTCGGCGTGCGGCAGCCCGCGCGCGATCAGCTCCTGCACCGCCTGCGCGTCGAACCCGAACTCGCGGTCGGCCTGCTCGGGCCCGACGGTGAAGGTGCGTTCGGCATCGGGGATCTCGCGCAGCCGCGCGATCCACCCGTCTAACTCGTCTGCGTGTCCCCACATCGCCGATCCCCCTTCGGCTGGCTGATCCGCTCGCGCGAGCCTAGCGGGTGGCTATCTGTGTCCGCAGGCGATGTAGGAGTCGGTCGTCGTGTGCTGCCCGCCGCGGAACGAGAACACGCCGCGCACCGGCACGAGCGCCCCGGGCGGGCACGCGAGCGCCTCGATGTAGCCGTAGCGGTGTCCGCCGCGCACCACGCTGCCGCCGGTTCTGACTCTGAAGTCGAGCAGCGAGGAGAAGATCCCCGACGCGATCTCCTGCAGATCGTGCGGCACGTTCATCGTCAGGCGGTAGCCCCATCTGCCGCCGTGCAGCGTGTCGAACGGCGCGACGATCATGCCGGAGATCAGCACCGGGTTGAGTCCGCGCAGGAAGAAGATGATGCTGCGGCCGCCCTTGCCGTTGTAGAGGTCGACGCTGAGCCGCTCGCGCACGCCGATGCCGAACTGCGGCGAGGCGCCGAGCGCCGTGCCGCCGCCGAGGCGCGAGCCGCGCGGGCACGCGCGAGAGGCGCCGCGGAGTCTCTGCAGTCGTCTCGGATTGCAGCTGGGGAACAGGCGGCCGTTCACGCGCGGACCGTGCGGGAAGTAGATGACCGCCTTCGAGACCGTCCCCGGCAGCTCGTCGGCGGCGCCGTCGGTCGAGAAGCGCGCGTCGATCGTGAGGCTCAGCGTCTGCGGCGTCAGCGTGAAGGCGCTGATCGGCGGCGTCGCCGTTCCCGTCAGCTGGACGAGCGTTCTCGCGCTCGCCGCGCCGGCCGGGGCCAAGGCGGCGAGTGCGGATACGAGTGCTGCGGCGATCCTCCCGTGAACGCGCACGTTTGTGACTCTACCCGCTAAGGTCGCGCGCCATGGACACGCGCGAGGAGCGAGTCGTCGTCGAGACGGAGCGGTATCGCCTCACCGGCACGGTGCGATTGCCGGCCGAGGGCTACCGCAGCCGCTTGACCGACCACCTCAACGCCGGCGAGCACGAGTTCCTCGCGCTGACCGACGTCGAGATCGTCGCGCTGGACGGTCCGGCGCGGCCGCCGTCGCAGCACGACTACGTGGCGCTCGGGCGACGTCACATCGTCTTCGCGACGAGCGCTGCGGACCCGGCTGCCGCTTGATGCACGGGAACGGCCGGGTATCCTCGCCCCATGGCGAGCTACCCCCGGCGCGCTGACCTCGCGGGCATGAAGCGCTCGGACGTCCTGCGGGCGTCTCCGCGGATGTTCGAGTCGAATCTGCTGGACAGGCTCTCGCGCGTGCACTGGAGCGTGCCGCTGTTCATCTTCCTGCCGGCGATCGCGATCGTGCTCGTCACCGCGGTCGGGCGCATGGGCGCCGGCGCGGCGCTGCTGTGGGCGCTCGGGGGCTACGTCTTCTGGACGCTGACCGAGTACTGGCTGCACCGCATCGTCTTCCACTTCGAGCCCGACGACGGGATCGGCGCGCGCCTGCACTGGATCATCCACGGCGTTCACCACGACCATCCGAACGACCCGCTGCGGCTCGTGATGCCGCCGTCGGTGAGCATCCCGCTCTCCGCCGTCTTCTACGGCCTGTTCGTGCTCGTGCTCGGCGAGACGCGCGCGCTCGCGTTCGCGGCCGGCTTCTGGGGCGGCTACCTCGCCTACGACATGCTGCACTACTACGTGCACCACCTGCCGGGCGGTCGCAAGCCGAGAGCGTGGCTGCCGCGCATGCTGCACGAGCTGCACATGCGCCACCACTTCCAGGACGGCGACACCGGCTACGGCGTCAGCGCCCCGTTCTGGGACCACGTCTTCGGCACGGCGCCCGAGCGGCGCCGCGCCGAAGCGAAGCGCGCCTAAGCCGTCGCCGGCACGCCGAACATCCTGCGGAACGACTCGGCGTCGTTGAGGTGGGGGAACTCGCCCTCCGGGACCGGCACGCCGAGGAACTCGCAGATCGGCTCCCAGCCCTGCTGGATCTCGTAGACGAGCAGCTGGTCCGCGGGGACCGTCGCCTTCACGCGCTCGTTGTGTCTGTTGAAGACGTCGATCGCGAAGTCCTTGTCCGCAAAGTTGTTCTCGAACGTCGTCTCCCACATGAGCGTGCGGATCATCTGCAGCACCTCGGGAGGCGCGCCCGGCCCGTCGCCCACGAGCGTGCCGTGGTCGGCGGCCTCCTTCATCGCGTAGATCGTCTTCTTGGCGCTCTCGTACCACTTCTCCGGATCGCGCACGCTCAGCAGCACCTTCGCGTCGGGGTACGCCGCGAGGATGCGGTCGTAGAAGGTGCAGCCGGGCCAGTCGACCGTCGCGCGGTAGCCGTCGAAGACGGCGTTCCAGTCGACCTCCTCGCCGCGCAGCGCCGCCAGGAACATCGGGGCGCGGTCGGGATGGGGGAGCAGGTCGACCATGTGGAACGCCGGGCCGAAGCCGATCTGCTCCAGCGCCGCCTTCAGCGACCACGTCCCGGTGCGGCCGAAGCCCGCTCCGATCACTTGCACGTCCGCCACTGCGTCTCCCTTCGTCGGTTCACGGACCGCGCCGCGCCGCGCGGCTTGCAGCCTGCCTCACCAGCTGAGCAGCATCAGGCCGACGGTCACGCCGGGCCCGATCGTCACAACCATGCCGCGCTCGCCGGGTTGCGGTGCGCGGCGCGCGATCGTCTCGCGCAGCACGTAGAAGCTGCTGGGGGTGCCCATGTTGCCGAAGCGCGCGAGCACGTCGCGGCTGATCGCGACGTCCTCGTCCGTCAGGCCCAGGCCTCTCTGCACGCCGTCGATGATCCCGCGACCGCCCGGATGGACGATCCAGTGGTCGATCTCGTCGAGCTCGGTGCCCGACTCCGACAGGAAGTCGCGCACCAGGTCGAGCAGCTTGCGTCTGGCAAGCTTCGGCAGCTCGCGCCCGATCTGCATGAAGCTGTCCCCGGCGTCGAGGCGGAAGTGGACGGTGCCGAGCGTGTTCTCGATCTGGTGCTGGCGCGCGGCGACGATCGCCGGGCCGGCCGTGCTGGTCCCGTTCGTCAGCACGGCGGCGGCGCAGCCGTCGCCGAACAGCGACGAGCCGATCGTCTTGACCTGCTCGTCGTCCTCGTCGACCGCGGTCAGGAAGCCGGTGATCGACTCGGCTGCGACCACGAGCGCGTGCTTGCCGGGGTGGTCGCGCATCGACTGGGAGGCGAGCTTGAACAGCGGGACCGCGCTCGCGCAGCCGACGCCGACGACGTGGTACTTGTCGGTCGCGCGGTTCATGTCGTAGTGCTCGATCAGCTTGTGCGCGAGCGTCGGGCCGCCGAGCGAGTAGTACGTCGCCGTCACGACCGTCCCGATCTCGTCCGGGTCGAGCCCGAGCCCGTCGACCGCCTCGGTCGCCATGCGCAGGAGCTGCTCCTCGGTGTGGACGGTGCGCTCCTGGAGCGTCTTGTCGAGCACCTCCGGCGTGAGTTCGAAGTGCCGCCGCTCGACGCCGCATCTGTCGAAGATCATCTGCGCGAAGTCATCCTCGGCGAGGCCGAGCAGCTGAAGCATCTCCGCCTGCGAGTAGGAATCCGCAGGGTTGGCGACGGCGATGTCGTTGACTCGGACGTTCATGCGGGAGGGGAAGTACCCCCGCTGACACGCGCCATGCCACCCGGAGGCGCGCCGGATGCTAGCGAACGCGATGTTCGGACTCGAACAAGCCGCTTTGCGAAGCCTTTACCAAACGGCTGGTATCGGCTGGCGCGTAGGCGTGCACGAGGCGGCTCAGCGGCCTCCAGGCTCTCCTTAGGTTGACAGTCGTCTATGGAGTCGGCATGGTTCCATTCATGCCTGTCGATATAACGCTCGCCCCCAAGCGCAAGCGGCCCGCCGGCGAGGTCTGCTGCGAGCCGGTGGCCCTGCCGGAGATCGATCGGGCCGCAGCCGAGCGGGTGGCGACGCTGGCGAAGGCGCTCGCCGATCCGATCCGCGTGCAGCTGGTCGACGTGCTGCGTCGGCATGCGGGCGAGGTCTGCGTCTGCGAGCTGGTGCCGCTGTTCGACATCTCCCAGCCGACGCTGTCGCACCACCTGCGCAAGCTGCGCGAGGCCGGGATCGTCGGCGTCGAGCGCCGGGGCCTGTGGGCCTACTACTACGTCCATCCCCAAGCGATCGAGGAGCTGCACGCATGGCTGTCCTGAATCCCCGCCTGCTGGTCGGCCTGGCCGTCGGCATCGGCATCGGCGCCACCCTCGCCCGCCGTCGCGAGACGGCCGAGCCGTGCTGTGAGAAGCCGGCCGGCCGCGCTGCCTGCTGCTGATGGATCGCCCGAATCTGCTGCGGCGCTCGCTGGCCGAAGGGCTCGCAGCCTTCGCGCTGGTGTTCGCCGGCTGCGGCGCGATCGTCGCCAACGCCACGCATGCCGGAGCGCTCGGCGCGATCGGTGTCTCGGCCACCTTCGGCCTGGTCATCATGGACATGATCTACGCCACCGGGCACCTGTCCGGCGCGCACATCAACCCGGCCGTCACCGTCGCCTTCACGCTGACGCGGCACTTCCCGCTGCGCGACGCGATCGCCTACATCGCCGCCCAGCTGATGGGCGCCACCGTGGGCGCGTTCGTGCTGCTGGCCGCCTGGAGCGACAAGCCGGCCCACCTGGGCGCGACGGTGCCGAGCGTCGGCAGCGGCACCGCCCTGCTCTACGAGGTCATCCTCTCGGCCTTCCTCATGTTCGTCATCATCGCCGTGGCGACCGATACCCGCGCCGTCGGCGCCGCCGCCGCCCTGGCGATCGGGGGGACGGTCGGGCTCGACGCGCTGTTCGGCGGCCCGATCACCGGTGCGTCGATGAACCCGGCGCGCTCGTTCGGGCCGGCGCTCGCCTCCGGCACCTGGACCGACTTCTGGCTCTACGTCGTCGGGCCGGTCGTCGGTGCGAGCCTGGGAGCGCTGGCCTACCAATGCGTCCGTGGCGAGCATCCACGTCCGGCCGTCGCCGCGGAGCGGGCCTGATGGCCACGGCACTGTTCGTCTGCCTGCACAATGCCGGCCGCTCGCAGATGAGCGCCGCCCTGTTCGAGCAGGCCGCCGCCGGACGCCACCGGGCGCTGTCCGCCGGCACCACGCCGGCCGAGCGCGTCCACCCCGAGGTCGTGGAGGTCATGCGCGAGCTGGACATCGACCTCGCCGACCGCACGCCGCAACTGCTCACCCGCGAGCTGACGGAGCAAGCCGACGTCGTGGTCACGATGGGCTGCGGCGACGCCTGCCCGTTCATCCCCGGCAAGCGCTACATCGACTGGCAGCTCGCCGACCCGAAGGGCCGCCCGTTCGACGAAGTCCGCGCCACCCGCGACGACATCGCCGAGCGCGTCCGTGCGCTCGTGGCCGAGCTGGACGCTCAGTAGCGCCAGCGACGGAGAGCCGGGGGACGACACGACAGCAGGCCGTGGCGCTGGCGCGCCGTCAGCTCAGACGGCGATGCGGCTGACGTCGTGGGTCGTCGGCTCGGGCACGGGCCGCCCGGTCGAGCGCAACAGGTCGACGTGAGCCGCCACAGCCTCGCGCGCGTTGCGCTCGACCTCATCGCGATCATCTCCGGCAGCCGTGCAGCCGGGAAGATCGGGGACGTACGCCCACCACCCGTCCTTGTTGCGCTCGTAGATCGCGAGGTACTCCGTCATCGCAGTTCCTTGATGCCGCTTGCGCGTCGGATAGAGGACAGGGTACCGGTCGCGACTTGCTTCCCCGGCGCGCCCGGCACGGTGACGACGTTGGGATTGTCAGGGTGCACGTACTGCCGATGACTTCCGACCGTCCGCTCGTGCGTCCAGCCGTGCGCCCGCAGGATCTTCTCGATCTGACGGACCGTCTTCGGCACACCGACGAGCGTATAAGCGCGACCGGCCATGACGGCGAGCCGACGGTTACCGGGACGGGAAGGTGTCCAACGAACCCGCCAAGGCGCCCTCATCGGGCCCAACGACGTCGCCGGCCAGGCCGGCACGGAGAGGGAGGGATTCGAACCCTCGAACGAGGTCAACCCCCGTTACGCGATTTCCAGTCGCGCCCGTTCAACCGCTCCGGCACCTCTCCGAGTGCGCTGCTGGCGCTCGCAGAAGGGTACAGGCAGCTACCCTCCGCGGTCCCCATGCGTGCGTTGTTCTTCAACGAGGGCGACCTCGACGCGCATGTCCTCGGCCACGGACGGCTTGATGCGGCGCTGAAGGCAGGCTCCGCCGACGCGAGCGGGCTGGAGACGCGCTTCGCCGAGCTTGCGCCGCTCTGCGGGCGCGCCGATGCGCTCGCCCGCCGGCGCGTCCGCCTGCTGCGCAAGGCCGACCTCGACCTCGTCGAACTGCGCTGGCACCTCGTCCAGTCGCTCCGCGCGCGTCGCGCGCTGCACGAGCAGCTCGCACGCTGGCCGGCCGACGTGGTCCACCTCTACACGCCCGCGGTCGCGCTCGCGATGAGCGACGTGATGCGCACCACCCCGGTCGTGCTCTCGACCGGCGCGACGATCCGCGACTGGTGGGCGATGCCGGCGTGGCGCAGAGCGCAGCCGCACGCCGAGCTGGCGATCGCCCCCAGCCGGATGCTCGAGCGCCGCGCGCTGCGCAGCGCCGCGCTCGTGCTCGCGCGCACCGGCTGGGCGCGCCGCGCGACCGAGCAGGAGGCGCCGGGCGTGCGCGTCGTGGAGCACCATCCCGGCATCGACCTCGACCACTACCGCCCCGCGGAGCGCCGCTCGCGTGAGCGCCCGCGCGTGCTGTTCGTCGGCAGCCGTTTCGAGGAGAAGGGCGGCCTGGACCTGCTGGCCGCGCTCGACGGCCTGCTCGGCGTCGAGCTCGACCTCGACGTCGTCACGCCGGCCGACGTCCGCGAGCAGCCCGGCGTGCGCGTCCACCGGCTCTCGCGCGAGGATCCGCGCCTGCTCGATCTCCAGCAGCAGGCCGACATCGCCTGCCTGCCGACGTGGGGCGACACGAACCCGTGGACGATCACCGAGTCGCTGGCGTGCGGGCTGCCGATCGTCTCCACGCGCATCGGCGGGATCCCCGACATGCTCGGGGGCGACCAGGCGGGCGTGCTGATCGACCACGGCGATCGGCGCGCCCTGCGCGAGGCGGTGCTCGGACTCGCGCGCGACCCCGAGCACCGCCGCCGGCTCGGCGATGCCGCTCGTGAGCGCGCCGAGCGCCACTACGACGCGCGCAGGCAGTTCACGGAGCTCGTCGGCCACCTGCGCGAGGCGGTTGCCGTGCACCGAGAGCGCACGCGCGGGGGCACGCTGTCGTCACGACCCGCCGCCAGCACCGCCGCATGACCGCCGTGGCGCCCGCCCACCTCGCCGACTGGCTCGCGCGCCGCACCTACGCGGCGGCCGACTTCCCGGCCGAGCGGCTGCTCGCCGCGAAGGGCACGACGACGGTCAGCGTCGTGCTGCCGGCGCGCGAGGTCGCGCAGACAGTCGGTCCGATCGTCACTGCGCTCGTGCCGCTGCGCGACGCCGGCCTGCTCGACGAGCTGCTCGTGATCGACGCCGCCTCCGCGGACGGCACCGCCGCGATCGCGCGCGCCGCCGGCGCGACGGTCGTCCAGGAGGCGGACGTGCTGGCGGACTACGGCCCGGTATGCGGCAAGGGCGACGCGCTGTGGCGCGCCGTCCACGCAACCCGCGGCGACGTCGTCGCATTCGTCGATGCCGACAGCGCCGACTTCGACGCGCGCGGCGCGCTGTGCGGTCTGCTCGGCCCGCTGCTGACCGACGCGGAGGTCGCGTTCGTGAAGGGCGCCTACCGCCGTCCCCTGACCGTCGGCGCCGAGACCGTGCCCGAGGGCGGCGGCCGCGTCACCGAGCTGCTCGCCCGCCCGCTGCTGAACCTGCACGTGCCCGAGCTCGCCGGCATCGTCCAGCCGCTCGCCGGCGAGGTCGCGGCGCGCCGTTCGCTGCTCGATGCGCTGCCGTTCCCGGTCGGCTACGGCGTCGAGATCGCCAACCTGATCGACGCGCTGCGCCACGTCGGCCTCGACGCCATCGCACAGGTCGATCTCGGCGAGCGCCGCAATGCGCACCAGCCGCTCCAAGCGCTCAGCGCGATGGCGTACGCGGTGCTCGTCGCGGCCGAGCGGCGCATCCACGGCGACGGCGCTGCAGCCGCGCGGCTCCCGCTCGCGCGACCGCGGGCAGACGGCTCGCTCGCGCTGAGTGAGGTGGCGGTGCAGGAGCGCCCGCCGCTGCGCTCGCTTCAGCCGTAGAACCAGGCGATCGTCAGCAACTGGCCGAAGACGCTCCAGGCCACGCCCGTGAGCACGAGCGCGACACCGACCGCTCTGCCCCAGCGCGCGGGCACCCCGCGGACGGCGAGCACGAGCAGCGCGCCGAAGAGGGGCAGCAGCGGCAGCAGGTAGCGGCCCTGGATCGCGCCCGCGATCCCGGGCGCGAAGCCGCGCAGTGCGACCATCGCGATCAGCAGCAGCAACCCGGCCGTCATCGCCGCGTAGCCGAGCAGCTCCGGCAGCCGCCGGCGTGCGACGGCTCGTTCGCGCACGAGCGTGCGCAGCGCGAGCGCGCCGACGATCCCAAGCAGGAGCGCCGCGAGCCGGTACACCCAGTCGGCGAACGCGATCACGACCCAGCCGAAGCGGCCGACGAAGCCCTTCAGCCACAGCTGCCAGCCGGGATAGAATTCCGGTATCGCCGTCTCCTGGCCCGGCAGCCGCGGCAGGAACACCTGCCACAGGTAGCTCAGCTGCCCGCCGATGCCGCCATGGTCCTCGGGCCTTTCGGCAGGGGTGCGCGCCAGGATCCACGCGCGATCCCACGCGAGCGCGTCGAGCAGCGTCAGCAGCAGATACGGCGCCACCGCGATCCCGACGACGATCCCCACGAGCCGCAGCGCGCGCACGTTGCGCAGGCCGCCGGCGCTCGCGCGCGCCGCGAGCGCGACGGCGAGCAGCGCGCCCGGCAGCAGCCCGTAGAAGTTGATCTTGCCGACGATCCCCGCTGCCATGATCGCGCCGATCCAGGCGGCGCGGCGCGCCGTCAGCCCACGTCGGAACGAGAGCGCGAGCGCGTAGAACAGCGCCGCGCAGATCGCGAACAGCAGCGCGTCCGGGTTGACCCCGCCGGAGATGAAGCCGAGCACGGGGTGCAGCGCCGTGCCGAGCGCGCCGACGGTCCAGGCCCACGGTCGTCCCGGCAGGCACTCGCGCAGGAACAGGAAGACGAACAGCGCCGTCGCGCCTGCCAGCAGGGCTGAGCACAGCCGCATCAGCATCAGGCGGTCGAGCAGCGTCGCTCCGCTCGCGAGGCGGTAGGGGACGGCCTCCACCGCGTAGTAGAGCGGCGGCTCGGGCGCGGCCGGGCCGGCGGAGTCGTTCTCGCTGCTGCGCGCCAGGCCGGCGTGCAGCACGGCGTCGAGCCGGCGCTGCTGCAGCGGCGAGGTGACCGCGGCGGCGAACGAGCGGGCGTCGAGCGAGCCGAAGCGGGTCTCGCGCATCGCCGCGACCAGCTCGGGCGCGAGCCGTTCCTCGCCGCGGCGGTCGACCGGCGGGCGGCCGTTCTCGGCCAGCTGCTGCGCGTAGGCGGCGTGCGTCTGCTCGTCGGGCACCTGGAAGGCGGGCGTGATCAGCGACCACGCGACGGCGTTGAGGGCGGCGACGCCGGCGATCGCCGCGGCCGCCTGCCGCCAGCTGCCGCGCGGCGCGATCAGGCCGCGCACCAGCACGAGCACGACGAGCCCGAAGGCGCCCAGCAGCAGCGCCCCGACCGTCCACGGGATCCAGTGACCGCCCCAATCCCCGCGGCCGAGCGCCATGCGGTCGGCGACGGCGCCGGCGCGCTCCCACCACGACGCCCTCCCCGCAGCGAAGTAGGTGAGCGGAAGCGACGCGCCGCTCGCTCTGCCGTCCACGATCAGTTGGTCACCCCTCGGACGCGTCGGACCGGCGACCAGCCCGACCTGGCCGTCACCCTCGATCGCGAGGCACACGCGCACGCCGTCGAGGTCGTTCGCGCGCGGACGCAGCGGCGCCGCGGCGTCCTCGCTCGCGTCGAGCGTGAAGGCGCTGCGCTCCAGCAGCCGCCCGTCGCGGCTCAAGGTCACCGCCATGCGCGGACCCCGCGGCTGCGTCGACAAGAGCACGAAATGGACCGCCGTCGTGTGCGCCGGCAGCAGCTCGCCGTCCTGACAGGCGCGCCTGTCAGGCCCGATCGTGCCGAGCATGAACTGCGGCCAGACGCCGTTCGTGCCGGCGCGCGGCTGCGCGCTGTGCGAGAGCACGAGCGTGAGGCCGGCGGCGAGCGCCAGGACGCCGAGTGCGAGGCACGCGAGTGCACGGCGATCGAGTACGCGCGTCGCGCGCGGCCTGCTCGCCACTCTCTCTCGGGCCTCGCTGCGCAGCAGCGGTCCGGCCATCGACGTCGCGCTCCCCCAAGCGTCGTGGTTCGTGCTCCCCCGGCGGACCACTTTACCGACGGCCATGAGCTTGGATACGGGAAGGCGCAGAAGCGCCGGACCTGCCGCCAATTCCGTGCGCTACGCTCGGAGATCAAGGCGCAAAGCGCGGCGATAGGATCGCGGGCATATGCCAGCTCACGACGTCCTCATCATCGGCGCGGGCCTCGCCGGCCAGCGCGCCGCTCTTGCGGCCGCCGACGCCGGGGCGTCGGTCGCGATCCTCAGCAAGGTTCACCCCGTCCGTTCCCACTCGGTCGCCGCCGCCGGCGGCATCAACGCGGCCCTCAACCCCGAGGACTCGTGGGAGTCGCACGCGTTCGACACCGTCAAGGGCTCCGACTACCTCGGCGACCAGGACGCGATCGAGATCATGTGCCGCGAGGCGCCCGACGAGATCCTCTGGCTCGAGCACGCCGGCGTCACGTTCCACCGCAACGGCACGGGCCACCTCGGCACGCGCGCGTTCGGCGGCGCCTCGCAGGCGCGCACGTACTACGTCGCCGACATCACCGGGCAGGCGATCCTGCATGTGCTCTACGAGCGGCTGATGATGCACGGCGATCGCATCTCCCGCTACGAGGAGTGGTTCACGACGACGCTGCTGCAGGACGAGAGCGGCGCGTGCGTCGGCTGCGTCGCGCGCGACATCCGCACCGGCGCGCTCGAGGTCTTCAACGCCAAGAGCGTGATCCTCGCCTCCGGCGGCGCCGGCCAGGCGTTCAAGCCGACGACGAACGCGCTCATCTGCACGGGCGACGGGATCGCGCAGGCCTACCGCATCGGCGCGCCGCTGATGGACATGGAGATGATCCAGTACCACCCGACGACGCTCGCGGAGAACGGCTTTCTCATCACCGAGGGCGCGCGCGGCGAGGGTGCGCACCTCTACAACGCGCTCGGCGAGCGCTTCATGGAGAAGTACGCGCCGAACAAGCTGGAGCTGGCCTCGCGCGACGTCGTCTCGCGCGCCGAGCAGACGGAGATCAACGAGGGCCGCGGCTTCCCCGACGGCACGATTGCGCTCGACATCACGAAGGTCCCGCGCAAGCGCACGCTCGAGGCGCTGCGCGAGATCGTCAACATCGGCAAGGACTTCGCCGGCGTCGACATCACGCGCGAGCCGATCCACATCAAGCCCGGGATGCACTACATCATGGGCGGCGTCAAGACCGACTTCGACGGCCAGACGCCGATCCCGGGCCTCTACGCCGCCGGCGAGGTCGCCTGCGTCTCGGTCCACGGCGGCAACCGCCTCGGCGCGAACTCGCTGCTCGACACGCTGATCTTCGGGCGCCGCTCCGGGGACCATGCGGCGCAGCGCGCGCGCGGGACCGCGATGCCGAAGTCGCCGGTCAGCGTGCTGAGCGATGCGCAGGGCGAGATCGACGCGATCCTGAACCGTCCGACCGGCGGTCGCCGCGTCTCCGAGATCAAGAACGAGCTCGGCGAGACGATGAACAGATACGTCGCCGTCTACCGCGACGAGGCGGGCCTCGCGACCGCGCGCGAGATCGTCCAGCGCCTCAAGCAGGAGGCGCCGAACGCCGCGATCGACGACAAGGGCACGATCTTTAACCAGGACGTGCTGGCGGCGATTGAGCTCGGGTACATGCTCGACGTGGCCGAGGCGATCGTGATGGCCGCGCAGGAGCGCAGAGAGTCGCGCGGGGCGCAGTTCCGCACCGACTTCCCCACCCGCAACGATGCCGACTGGCTGCACCACATCACCGTCTCGCTGAACGGGGACGGTCCCGCGCTCGGGACCGCGCCGGTGACGATCACCAAGTGGGAGCCACAGGAGCGGACGTACTAATCATGAGGACGATCTGACATGGCCGAGTACACGCTGAAGCTCCGCCGCTACGACCCGCAGTCCGGCGAGGCGCCCTACTACGAGGAGTTCCAGATCGACCTCGAGCCGCACCGCTCGGTGCTCGAGGCGATCCTGAAGGTCAAGGCCGAGCAGGACGGCTCGGTCGGCATCCGCTGCTCCTGCCGCGCCGCGATCTGCGGCTCGTGCGGCGTGCGCATCAACGGCAAGGCGGGGCTCGCCTGCCACACGCACCTCGACCACGCGGCGAAGACGGGCGTCAACGCCGACGGCAAGACGATCCTCGTCGAGCCGATGGGCAACATGCCCGTCATCAAGGACCTGATCGTCGACATGGACGCGGTCCACTGGAAGAAGATCCAGCGCGTCACGCCGTGGCTGATCAACAAGCAGCCGGTCCCGGAGCGCGAGTACATCGTCCCGCACGAGAACATGGTCGACGTCACACAGACGATGGCCTGCATCCAGTGCGGCGCCTGCGTCTCCGACTGCCTCTCGATGGAAGTCGACCCGCTGTTCGTCGGGCCGGCCGCCTCCGCGAAGGCGTACCGCTTCGTCGGCGACCCGCGCGACGCCGAGCAGTTCGAGCGCCTCAAGGACCTCGCCGAGGATCCGCACGGCATCTACGACTGCACCCACTGCTTCAACTGCATCGAGGCGTGCCCGAAGGGCGTCGCCCCGATGAA